>WNFR01006387.1_pt1 | contig 14706 bp, 16 predicted proteins | sample 5400221 | NCBI WGS metagenome assembly WNFR01 (sample SAMN13153357, study PRJNA577476) | soil metagenome | isolation source: 40 cm soil under Madrone tree | place: USA:California | collected 2016-06-14 | reverse complement strand
GGCCTGAAGTGGATCACCAACCCGAATACGCGCATTCTGCTCAACTACATCGATACCAAATTCGACACGCCGGTTCTGATCTCTGCGGCGCAAGGTGCAGTGGACCGTGAAAAAGCGCTGACTCTGCGCGCGCAATTCGACTTCTGAGAGACTGAGACTCCTTCAAGCTTGAGCCGGTAAACCCTGTTGCCGCGGGTTCCTCAAGGGACCCGCGGTTTTTTTTGCCGTTGCCACGAATACCCGGCCGTTTCCCCGCATCATTCATGGGGTTGGTAGAATTGCCGCTTTGCAAAATCAGGGCGGGACACAGGGCGGGGCATGGCGCTACTCGAGATCGGCAACGTCACCCGTCGTTTCGGCGATTTCACCGCCGTCAACGATGTCAGCATCAGCATCGAAGCCGGAGAGTTCTTCACCCTGCTGGGTCCGTCCGGCTGCGGCAAGACCACACTGTTGAGGATGATCGCCGGATTCGACGTGCCCGATGACGGAAGTATCGTCGTCGACGGCCAGGATATGGCCGGCATCCCGCCGGAAGCGCGCAATATCCATACGGTGTTCCAGAGCTACGCGCTGTTCCCGCACATGAATGTCGAGGACAACATCGCCTTCCCGTTGCGGATGGCGAAGGCGGACCCGGCGCAAATCAGCCGGCGGGTGGAAGAGACGCTGGAAGACGTGCGCCTCACCGGCATGAACAAGCGCTATCCCGATGAACTTTCCGGCGGCCAGAAGCAGCGCGTGGCGGTAGCGCGGGCGCTCATCAACCGGCCCAAGCTGCTGCTGCTCGACGAACCGCTGGCGGCGCTGGACGCAAAGCTCAAGGAAAGCGTACAACTCGAGCTCATCGGCCTGCAGAAGGAAATCGGCGTCACTTTCGTCTACGTGACCCACGATCAGGGCGAAGCACTGGCACTGTCGCACCGGATCGCGGTGATGAACCACGGGCGCGTCGAACAGGTCGACGAGCCGTCGAAGATCTACAGTTTTCCGAAGAACCGCTTCGTCGCCGATTTCATCGGCCAGTGCAATTTGCTCGAGGGCGAAATCAAGGCCTGTAAGGGCGAGCGCATGACCGTGCACCTCGACGGCATCGGCGAGATTTTCGCGCTCAACGTGGAGGAGGATCAACCGGGGTTACGGGGCGTGCTGGCGTTGCGTCCAGAGAAAGTGGCGATCGGCCGCGATCTTCCCGTCGGGCCGGACCTGAACCGTTTCGCGGGCAAGGTCTACGACTTCCTTTATCTCGGTGACGTCACCGTGTACATCGTCGAGCTTGCCGGCGGCAAGCGCATCGAGGCGCTGCTGCCCAACTCCGCCGCGGGGCGCACCAAGTTCTTCGAGGCCGGCGACGACGTTCAGGTGAGCTGGCGCTACGACGCCGGGCATTTTCTGAATGACTGACATCGAAAAGCTCACCACGAAGGCACGAAGACACGAAGAAGAACAGGAATCCTTAAACGAATTGGGGATAGAAGCGCGGTGACTGTTCGTGACCCTCTCCCGCCAGCTTCGACTTTGATGGAATATCCGCCAATTGGAGCTTTTTACACACATTTGTTTTTTCGCTCTTCTTCGTGTCTTCGTGCCTTCGTGGTGAGATTTGCCGTTTGACGGAACATGACATCCGGAGTTAAACAGAACCGCTTGCACAAGTGGCTGATCAGCGGCCCGCCGCTCGCCTATCTGCTGGTGTTCTTCGCCATTCCCGTGCTGATCATGGTGGTGGCGTCGTTTCGCCACCCGGGCGATTTCGGCGGTCTGGCGCCGCTGCTGTATCGCGACGAAGCCGGCGCTCACCTCGGCCTTACCGCAGAGAACTATGGCCGCTTCTTCTCCGATTTCCTCTATACCCGGCTTTTCATCAAGTCGTTTGCCTACGCGGCGATCACGACGCTGGTATGCCTGGTCATCGCCTATCCGCTGTCGATGCTGATCGCCCGCAGCCCGAAAAGACACCGCGATCTGCTGGTGCTGCTGGTGATCCTGCCGTTCTGGTCGAATTTCCTGATCCGCGTCTACGCGTGGATGATCATCCTCGGACCGCAGTCGGTGTTCGTGCGGGTGCTGAACGCATTCATCGGCTTCTTCGGCTTCGAGCCGGTGTCGTTGCTGTTTACGCCCTTCGCGGTCATCGTCGGCCTGGTCTACGTGCATCTGCCGTTCATGGTGCTGCCGCTGTACGCGAATCTGGAGAAGCACGACGCGGCTCTGCTCGACGCGGCGCAGGATCTGGGCGCGAATGCCTGGCAGCGCTTCTGGCGGGTGACTTTCCCGCTGTCGATGCCCGGCGTGTACGCCGGCGCGGCGCTGGTGTTCATCCCCGCGCTCGGGATCTTCGCCATCCCCGATATCCTCGGCGGCACCGAGGGCATCATGATCGGCAACGTGATCAAGCAGCAGTTCCTCGACACCCGCGACTGGCCGTTCGGGAGCGTGCTGTCGATGGTGCTCACGGTAGTGGCCGTTGGGCTGGCCGCGCTCGCAGCCTGGGTGGCGCGGAGATCGCGGGTATGAACCGCCGTTCGCCGTGGCTCTGGCTTGCCAGCCTCTTCGCCTACGCCTTTCTGTATGCACCGCTGGTAATCGTGGTCGCCTATTCCTTCAACGATTCGCGTCTGAACGCCGAATGGGTCGGATTCACCTTCGACTGGTACCAGAAGCTGTTCCACAACGAGAAGATGCTCACGGCGGCGGGGAACTCGCTCGTGATCGGGTTGACCGCCAGCGCGGTCTCCACCGTCCTCGGCACCATGGCCGGGTATGCGATGTACCGCTACAAAATGCGGCTGCTGCCGGTGCTGGTGCTGGCTCCGATAGCAATTCCCGAAATCCTCATGGGCGTGTCGTTGCTGATTTTCTTCGTCATGCTCAACATCACGCTGGGCATGGTGTCGATCGTCCTGTCCCACATCGCCTTCTGCGTCGGCTTCGTCGCCATCGTGGTGCGCTCGCGGCTTGCCGGCATGGACGAGAGCCTGACCGAAGCGGCCCGCGATCTGGGCGCCACGCCGTGGCAGGCCTTTCGCCTTGTGACCCTGCCGCTGATCATGCCGGGGGTGGTCGCCGGCGCGCTGATGGCGTTCACGTTGTCGATCGACGACTTCGTCATCACCTTCTTCACTGCGGGGGTCGGCTCCTCCACGCTGCCGTTGCAGATCTACACCATGGTAAAGATCGCGGCGACGCCGGAAGTCAACGCCGTGTCAACTCTGCTGATGCTGTTGACGTTGGCGCTGACACTGATTGCCTCGAAGTTGTCCCCCGGCGCCCTGCGCAGCCAGTGAGGATTCACGCAATCGCCGTCATCTCCCGGACTTACTGACCATTCCCTCTGGACTGCGACGCTCGTATTTCATACTCTTTGCGTTTCGAGGACGGATATCGCCTGACTCCGGAGAGCGAACATGAAGAAGCTGCTACCCCTGCTGCTGCTGCTCGCAAGCCTTCCGGCACCGGCCAAGGACGAGTTGCACCTCTACAACTGGAATGACTACATTGCGCCCGAAGCGGTCAAGGGCTTCGAGCAGCAATGCAAGTGCAAGGTGGTGCAGGACTTCTATGGCGACAACGAGGAGCTGGTCGCCAAGCTCGCCGCCGGCGCCAAGGGATACGACGTGATGATCCCGACCTCCAATTACGTGGCCGGCATGGCCAAGGCCGGATGGCTGCAGCCGCTCGACCACGGCAAGATCCCGAATTTCAAGAATCTGATGCCCCAGTACCTGAACACCGAATTCGACCCCGGTAACAAATACTCCGCCCCCTATGCGATGTCGATCACGCTGATCGGCTACAACGAGCAGAAGATGAAGCAACTGGGTATCACCGTAGACTCCTGGGCGGTGATCTTCGATCCCAGGATCCTGCAAAAGATCAAGGGCAAGGTGACGGTGCTCGACAGCCAGGGCGAATTGATGGCGGCGGCGCTCAAGTATCACGGCTATTCGGTCAACGACCGCGACCCTGACCATTGGCAACAGGCAAAGGAAACCATTCTCAAGGCCAAGCCCTATTGGGCGGCCTTCATGGCGCAGGGCTACATCAAGGAACTCTCCACCGGAAATATCTGGGTATCCCACGGTTACTCGAACGACATCTTCCAGGCGGACAACGGAGCCCGGGAAGCCAAGCAGACATTCCGCATTCGTCATGCCCTGCCCAAGGAAGGCGCAGTGCTGGCGCTGGATGCGATGGTCATTGTCAAGGATGCCCCGCGGCCGGACCTCGCGCACCAGTTCATCAATTTCATGCTCGACGGCAGGAACTCCGCAGCCCTCACCAATATTACCGGCTCGGGCAATCCGAACGCCGACGCGATGAAATACATCAAGCCGGAAATCAAGAACAACAAGGCGGTGTTCCCGGACGCGCAATCAGCCAAACGTCTGGAGCAGCAGAAGGATATGACCAGCAAGCAGCGGCAGCTGCTGAACCGGATCTGGACCGAAATCAAGGCGAAATAGCACGCGATGGCGCCGCCGCAAGTTCGGCTAAACGCCGGTGGCGGGGGTCTTCGCCGCGTAGGTCCGCTCGAGCAATTCGAGCAGCCGCTCGACGTCGTGCTCCGCCAGGAACTGGATGCCGGCAGCACGGTCCCGGCCGCCGCCGGAGTTGAATTGGCGGGCGACATGCTGGATTCCCCGCGCTGCGCTTTGCGGGGCACGCAGACTTACCCGATATCCGCCTTGCCGGCGCACCAGCAACGCGACCGCGCGTGCCGGATGACGCAGTGATAGGTCGTTGGCGAATGCGCCGGCGACGCGCCGGCACCAGTCTTCGTCCGGCATGAACACCGCAATGCAACTCTCGCCTCGTTGCAACACCGGTAGCTTGCGCGCCTGCTCAAGGTCGCCGGCGTAGGCGCGGCGCAGTACGTCGAATTCGGACGCGCGCGCGGCAAATGCGAACGGGTCGGGATAGTCGTGCAAGCGGCGGTAAAGTTCAGCGGGATGAAAATACAGGTCCTCCGCCGATTCTCCGTAGGCATTGTAGTTCAGACATTCCCCCAGTTCGCGCAGCACCTCGAGTTCGTGCGCCGAAATGTGCAGGTCGGCGGCTGCGGCAAGCGCGGCTTCCGGCAGGTTGTCCCCGAACGCAGCGACGACCGCCCACGCCCGGTGCTCCCCGTGCAGATAACGATCGACGATCAGGGCGGTGCAGACCGAAGGTGAGGTGTCGATATGCGCGTCGAGAAGCGGGTGGCTGGGAACCGCACCGGCGAAGTGATGATCGAAATACCGGCAACGTACCCCGGTCTCCAGCATGCGAATCAGATGGCCACGGTTAGATTCCAGAGAAACGTCGAGCACCGCAATTTCATCTCCGCGCCGGGGCTCTACGCGGGCGAGCAACTCGATATCGCGCTTGACCCCGGTGACGAGCTCCGCGTCGCGCGGCTCGGCAAGGCGCAATTGATGCAGAGCGCAGATGCCGTCGGCGTCACCGTTGAAGATGTCATAGAATCTCAATCAGAGGTTCCAATGGCTGCGGTATCGTTTGATTGCGCCCGGCGCGCTCCCACAAGTACATGAGCCGTCCGTTTTTCTCCCCGGCAACGCGTTACTCGCGCAGATCCAAGCTGGTGCGTTACCTCGCGGTAGCTTACCCGCTGCTGGTGGCGTATGCCAGCCTCTACCCGTTCTCCGGCTGGCGTGCGCCGGTCGAAGACGCCACCGCTTTCGTTCTCGCCGACTGGCCCTTCTACGTGACCTTTTCCGATATCACGCTCAACGTACTCGCCTATCTTCCCCTCGGTCTGCTGCTCACCCTGACGTTCATGGGACGCACGCCGCGCTGGGCGGCGGCGATGCTCGGAGTGTTGACCGGGACGCTGTTCAGTTTTCTCATCGAGCTGGCGCAGGGCTATTTACCGTCGCGCATTGCTTCCAACGTCGATCTGCTCACCAACGCTGGCGGGACGGTGCTCGGTGCCGCCGCAGCCTACGCGTTCGGGGAACGCTGGCTGCTCTCCGGCGAACTGTTCCGGCTGCGTGGCCGTTACTTTCTGCCCGGCGCGACGACCGACTACGGCTTCGTGCTTCTGGGGCTGTGGCTGTTTACCCAGCTCAACGCGGACATCTGGCTGTTCGGCAATGGCGATCTACGCCACCTAGTGCCGGGTGAAGTCAGCGTGAGTTATTCAGCCGAGTCCTATCGTTACCTGGAAGCTGGCGTTGCCGCGCTCAATTTTGCCGGTGTGGCTTTTCTGCTCACGGCAATCGCGCGATCGTTCCTCGGTGCCGCGGTCTCAGTCATCGCGCTGACGGCAGCGGCCCTGGCACTGAAAACGATCGCTTCCTCGGCGTTGTTCATTCCCGGCAATCCTTCGCTGTGGCTGACGCCGGGGTCGCTGCTGGGGCTCGCTATCGGCTTCGCGGCGTGGCTGCTGCTGGCTGGCGCTCCCCGGAGTGTTCTCATCCGGGCTGCGGTGGTCTGCCTTGCACTCGGAGTGGTCGTTGTGAACCTCGCACCCGAGAATCCCTATCTGGTCGCGGCATTGAAAGTGTGGCGGCACGGACATTACGTCAGCTTCAACGGCATGACGCGGCTGCTCTCGGCATTGTGGCCCTTTCTAACGCTCGGTTACCTGATTCTTCTTGCGCGCGAGGCCGAAGGCGCGCCCGCTGCCCGGATCTAGGGAAGGCAAAGACGATGATTACAACTCCCGATTCTCTGAGTGAATTGCGCGAACGGTTGCGGCAGTTCGCCGCCGAGCGCGACTGGGAGCAGTTCCATGTTCCGAAGAACCTGGCGATGTCGGTGGCGATCGAGGCCGCCGAAATCATGGAACACTTCCAGTGGCTGACCCCGGACGAGAGCGCTGCGCTGCCCGAGCCGCAGCGCTCCGCCGTGGCGCACGAGATCGCCGACGTTCTGCTTTACCTGGTGCGGCTCGCGGACGTGCTGGACATCGATCTGGTGGAGGCCGCGCTGGACAAGATGGCGATCAACGCCCACAAGTATCCGGTCGTGCGCGGCATATAATATGCGGCCATAGCGAAGGATTTTTCCGGTGAGCCATTATAAGTATCACGTGTTCTTTTGCTGCAACCAGCGCGAAGCAGGCGCCGCGTGCTGCAACAACCATCACGCGCAGGAGATGCGCGATTACGCCAAGGCTCGCGTCAAGTCGCTGCAGCTCGCAGGCCCGGGCAAGGTGCGGGTGAACCAGGCGGGCTGCATGGATCGCTGCGACGAGGGACCGGTGATCGCGATTTATCCTCAGGAGATCTGGTACACCTACGTGGACAAGAGCGACATCGATGAGATCATCGACGAGCATCTGGTCCACGGCCGCATCGTCGAGCGCCTGCGCATTTGAAATCTGCAACACAGAGCCGACTCTCGATTGACGGACCGGCGGGCAGGCTCGAGATCGTCGCCAACGATCCCGGGGAGGCGCGCCGCGGCGTGGCGCTGGTTGCGCATCCTCATCCGCTGTACGGCGGCACGCTCGATAACAAGGTCGTGCAGACACTGGCGAAAGCGTTTTTCGCGTCAGGGTACTGCGCGCTGCGTATGAATTTCCGCGGCGTCGGAGCCAGCGAGGGCGTGTTCGACGAGGGCCGCGGCGAAATCGAGGATTTCCTGGTGCTCGCGGAGCATGCGCGGCGCACTTATGGCGAGGGTGAACTGGCGCTGGCTGGATTCTCGTTCGGTGGCTTCGTAGCCGCCTCCGTCGCCGGAAGACTCGAGGCGAAGCATCTGGTGCTGGTGGCGCCCGCGGTGGGCCGCTTCCCGGTCGGCACGGTTCCCGCCGGAACGTTGGTGGTGCACGGCGAGGAGGACGACGTGGTGCCGCTCAAGGACGCGCTCGACTGGGCCCGCCCGCAACAGCTCCCGATCGTCGTGTTTCCCGGCACCGGTCATTTTTTCCACGGGAATCTGGTGACCTTGCAGAAACTCGTCGAGCAACACTGTCGCGCCTGATCCCCGTAGCGCCCTTTCTTTTTTCTTCGCGACCTTTGCGTCAACGCCTTTGATTTAATCTGTATTTCAGATGCCGCTTCTTGAAGTAAAAGACCTGCGCAAGTCCTACGGCAACCTCGAGGTCGTGCGCGGGGTAAGCCTCTCGCTGGAGGCGGGCGAGTGCCACGGACTGCTCGGGCCCAACGGTGCGGGCAAGACCACCACGTTGCGCCTGTGCCTGGGACTTGCCGATCCGGATGCGGGGGAGATCTCGCTGCTCGGCCTCCCTGTGCCGCAAGCCGCGCGCGAAGCCCGTATCCGCCTGGGCGTACTGCCGCAACTCGACAACCTCGACCCGGACTTCACGGTGCTCGAAAACCTGCTGGTGTACGGGCGTTACTTCGGCCAGGCCGACGCCGTCACGCGCGCGCGCATCCCCGAACTTCTGGAATTCGCCGGGCTCACCAATCGCGCGAATTCGAAGATCCAGACCCTCTCCGGCGGGATGAAGCGGCGCTTGTCGCTGGCGCGGGCGCTGATCAACGACCCAGACCTGATATTCCTGGATGAGCCGACCACCGGACTCGACCCCCAGGCCCGTCATCTCATCTGGGAGCGGCTCAAGCAATTGCTGAATCGGGGCAAGACCATCCTGCTGACCACGCATTACATGGACGAGGCGGAACGCCTGTGCCGGCGCTTGTCGATCATGGACCACGGCCGCATCATCTCCACCGGCAGCCCGCGCGAACTGATCTCGCGTCACATCGAGCCGGAGGTGGTGGAGGTATACGGGGAAGACGTTGCGGGATGGGCGGCCGAGCACGGCGACAAACTTGCCATGCGTGCCGAGCATACCGGCGAAACCGTGTTCTGCTATACCACCCGCGCCGAGCCGCTGATTGCCACGCTGCAGAATCGTCCCGGCTTACGCTATCTGCACCGGCCGGCAAATCTGGAAGACGTTTTTCTGAAACTGACCGGACGCGACCTGAGGGACTAAGTTTGAGAGAAAACGTGAAGGGTGAAGGGGGAAGGGTGAACCTGAAAAACGGCAGGAAGGAGTGCTAGAAACCCGATGCGCGCGAAAGATTTCCGTCCCCCGTCCCTGAGCCTGCGTTTCGCACACGTATGGCGCCGCAACTTCCTGGTCTGGCGCAAGCTCGCGATTCCCTCGATGCTCGGCAATCTCGCCGACCCGATGCTGTACATGCTCGGGCTCGGCTATGGCCTGGGCGCGCTGGTCGGCAAGGTCGGCGGACTGCCGTACATCACTTTCCTGGCCGCCGGCACGGTGTGCTACAGCACCATGAACACCGCGACCTTCGAGGCGCTGTATTCCGCATTTTCTCGCATGCACGTGCAGAGGACCTGGGATGCGATCATGAATGCACCGATCAACCTCGACGACGTGCTACTCGCCGAAGCGGTGTGGGCGGCGAGCAAGAGTTTTCTTTCCGGCTGCGCGATCCTGATCATCATCTGGGCGCTCGGGCTGTCGCACGCGCCGCTGACGTTGTGGATCGTTCCGCTCGCCTTCCTGGTGGGGCTGACGTTTGCCTGCCTCGGACTGGTGATGAACGCGGTTTCGCCGAGTTATGATTTCTTTCTTTATTACTTTACGCTGCTGATTACGCCGATGGTGCTGCTCTGCGGGGTATTCTTCCCGACCGACCAGCTGCCCGGGGCACTACAGGCGGTCTCCGCGGTGCTGCCGCTCACCCATGCCGTCCAGTTGGCCCGTCCGCTGGTCGTCGGCGTCGCGCCGGCCGAGCCGGCATTTCACGTCCTGGTGCTGCTGGGTTACGCGGCGGTCGCGTTCTATGTTGCGCTGGTTCTGACGCGGCGGCGCCTGTTCTTTTGAGGCGAGGCGATGCTCTGGATCAAGTCGTTTCACATCATCTTCATGGTCACCTGGTTCGCGGGGCTGTTTTACCTGCCGCGGCTGTTCGTCTATCACGCGATGAGCGAGGACCGGCCGAGCATCGAACGTTTCAAGATCATGGAGCGCAAGCTGTTCTTCGGCATCATGACGCCTGGCGCCGTATTGACCTTGCTGTCGGGCGCGTGGTTGTGGCTGGGATACGGCTTTCACGGTGGCTGGCTGGCTGCCAAGCTGGCGCTGGTCGCGGTGCTGGTCGCCTACCATCTGTATTGCGGCAGGTTGATGTTCGACTTCAAGCGCGACCGTAACCGCCACGGCCACGTCTTCTACCGCTGGCTCAATGAATTCCCGGTGGTGCTGCTGGTAGCCATCGTGCTGCTGGTGGAATTACAGCCGTTCTGAGGCCCATGACAGCGCTTGTGCGCGGCCTTCTGATCGCGGCCTTATGGTGCGCGTGCTCGCTGCAGGCGGCGCAGGTGACCGCGCGCATCCTGGTGCAGAACTCTCCGCTTGCCGGCTTCCAGTACTATCAGGGCAAGGAACTGTGGGGACAGATGAAAGTTGGCGACGCGCTCGCGTTGATCAGGGAGCCGGACAACCCGCATGACCCGTTGGCAGTGAGAGTCGAGTGGAACGGCCACAAGCTCGGCTACGTGCCGCGCAAGGAGAATGAAGCGGTGGCGCTCCAGCTCGACCGCGGCAACCCACTGCAAGCGCGCATCGTGCGCCTGACCAAACACCGCGATCCCTGGAAACGCATCGAATTCGAGATCTTTCTCGGTCTCTAAAACTCGAAATCTTCACCGCAAAGACGCAAAGAACGCAAAGGAAACCCGGATAACGGGAAAGAACGGTTCATAACGTTCGATAACCGGTTAGCCGATACTCGCGACGAAAGCGGGTTCTGCACATTGCACGTCTTCCCCATCTATTTTTCTGCTTTTCTTTGCGTTCTTTGCGTCTTTGCGGTGAAGTCTTGAATGGGTGATTCTTTTTGAAGCAAGAACGATTCTTTGCCCCCTGTCCCCGAGGGCTCGAGGCATTGCTGGCTGCGGAACTCGGCGAACTGGGCGCCGCGGACATCGGCGCGGTGGATGGCGGAGTGGGCTTTAAGGGAACACTGTCGCTCGCCTATTGCGCCAACCTGCACAGCCGCATCGCCAGCCGGGTGCTGTGGGAGATCGGCTCCGGCTACTATCGCAACGCGGAAGACGTCTATCTCGGCGTTTACGCCCTCGACTGGCAGCGCCTGTTCGATCCCGGGCTTACCATCCGGGTGAATGTCGCGGCGGTCGCGAGCCCGCTCAAGAGCCTGGAATTCGTCACGCTGCGGATCAAGGACGCGGCCTGCGACAAGTTCCGGGCGCAAGCCGGCCGCCGTCCCAGCGTGGACACCGCGCAGCCCGACGTGCGCATCCATGCATTTCTCGATGTGGAGCGGTTCACGATTTACCTCGATACCTCGGGCGAGCCGCTGTTCAAGCGCGGATCGAGGCAGATGGCGGGCGAAGCTCCGCTGCGCGAGAATCTCGCCGCCGGAATCCTGAAGCTCGCCGGGTGGACGCCGGGAACGCCGTTGCTCGATCCTATGTGCGGCAGTGGCACGCTGCTGATCGAAGCGGCGCAGATCGCGCGTGGCATTCCGGCCGGACGCAATCGCAGGTTTGCGTTCGAAAAACTGCGCAGCTTCGATGCTGCGAAGTGGGTCAGCATCAGGGACGAAGCTGAAGCGTGTATCAGGAATGACGCAGGGACGCCGATCTTCGGCAGCGATCTGTTCGGAGACGCGCTCAAGCTGGCGCGCGAGAACTTGGCTGCGGCAGGACTAGACGATGCGGTCAACCTCAAACAGGCCAACGTGCTGGAAATCTCGGCGCCGGCGGCCGGAGGCGTGTTGGTGACCAATCCGCCTTACGGGGTGCGCCTGGGCGAGCAGGAGAAACTGGCCGCGTTCTATCCGCAGCTGGGGAACGTTTTGAAAAAGAAGTTTGCCGGCTGGCGCGCCTGTGTGTTTACTGCCGACTTGCGCCTACCCAAGCTGATCGGGCTGTCGCCGTCGAAGCGCACGCCGCTTTACAACGGTCCGCTGGAGTGCCGGCTGTACGAGTTCAAGATCGTCGCCGGCGCGATGCGCCGCGAGAAACAGGGACGAGGGGCGAGGGACGAGGGGTGAGGGAAAAAGCAAGGGCCAGGGAAAGACAGGGGTGAGGGAAAAGCAGAGACTAGGGGCCAGGGAAAAATTTAGCTGGTCTTCCCTCGCCACTCGCCCCTCGTCCCTCGTCCCTAAACTATATTCAGGTGATCCACCCCGGTGGTGAGGTCGCGGTCCTTCGCTTCCTTGCCGTGCAGCTTGATCTGCAGTCGCAGTTCGTTCATCGAGTCGGCGTTTCGCATAGCGTCCTCGTAACTGATTTTTCCGATCTCATAGAGCTCGAACAGCGCCTGGTCGAAGGTCTGCATGCCAAGTTCCCTCGACTTCTTCATGATCTCCTTGATCTCGTGCACCTCGCCCTTGAATATCAGGTCGGAAATCAGCGGCGAGTTGAGCAGGATCTCGATCGCCGCGCAGCGGCCCTTGGTGTCCTTGAGCGGAATCAGCCGCTGCGAGATCAGGCCCTTGAGGTTCAGCGACAGGTCCATCAACAACTGGGCGCGGCGTTCCTCCGGGAAGAAGTTGATGATGCGGTCGAGCGCCTGGTTGGCGCTGTTGGCGTGCATGGTGCCCAGGCACAGGTGTCCGGTCTCGGAGAAGGCGATGGCGTGCTCCATGGTCTCGCGCTCGCGGATTTCGCCGATCAGGATCACGTCAGGCGCCTGCCGCAGCGTGTTCTTCAGCGCCGCTTCCCAGGAGTCGGTATCGACCCCGACTTCCCGTTGGGTGATCAGGCAGTTCTTGTGGTCATGCACGTACTCGATCGGGTCTTCGATCGTGATGATATGGCCGTAGCTGTTCTCGTTGCGGTAGCCGATCATCGCCGCCAGCGACGTGGATTTGCCGGAGCCGGTGCCGCCGACGAAAATCACCAGTCCGCGCTTGGTCATCGCCACGTCCTTCAGAACCGGGGGCAGGCCGAGGTCCTCGAATTTAGGGATGGTAGTGGTGATAGTCCGCAGCACGATGCCCACGCGTTGCTGCTGCACGAAGGCGTTCACGCGAAAGCGCCCGATCCCGGGTGGGTTGATCGCGAAATTACACTCCTTGGTGCGTTCGAACTCCTGTGCCTGTTTGTCGTTCATCAGCGAGCGGGCCAGTTCCTGGGTGTGCTGCGGGGTCAGGCTCTGGTTCGACACTGGCGTCATCTTGCCGTCGACTTTGAACGCCGGCGGGAAACCCGCGGTGATGAAAAGGTCCGATGCCTTTCTCGCCACCATCCCCCTCAGCAGTTCGTGTATGAATCTGACGGCCTGGTCTTTTTCCATCTAACTAATGCTCCTGGCAGGGTTTTCAGAGTCGCCGCACGGTGCGCTCAGAGGAAAGCGTCCTTGCTGGCCGCTTTGCCGCGGGCTTCCTCTTTCGTGATGAGGTTTTTCTTTACCATGTCCGACAGATTCTGGTCGAGCGTCTGCATGCCCAGGTTCTGGCCGGTCTGAATGGCCGAATACATCTGCGCCACCTTGGCCTCGCGGATCAGGTTGCGGATTGCCGGGGTGCCGATCATGATTTCGTGCGCCGCAACGCGGCCGCCCCCGTCCTTGGTCTTGCACAGCGTTTGCGAGATCACGGCGCGCAGCGATTCCGACAGCATCGCCCGCACCATTTCCTTTTCCGCCGCCGGGAACACGTCGATGATCCGGTCGATGGTCTTTGCCGCCGAGCTGGTATGTAGCGTGCCGAACACCAGGTGACCGGTTTCGGCCGCGGTCAGCGCGAGCCGGATCGTTTCCAGGTCGCGTAGCTCGCCCACCAGGATGATGTCCGGGTCTTCGCGCAGCGCGCTTCGCAGGGCATTGTTGAACGACAGCGTGTGCGGACCGACTTCGCGCTGGTTGATCAGGCATTTCTTGCTCTCGTGCACGAACTCGATCGGGTCCTCGACCGTAAGGATGTGGCCGAACTCGTTCTCGTTGATGTCGTTGACCATCGCTGCGAGCGTGGTGGATTTGCCCGATCCGGTGGGGCCGGTCACCAGCACCACGCCGCGCGGATACTGCGCAATCTCCTTGAAAATGTTCGGCGCCTTCAGTTCCTCCAGCGTCAGCACCTTCGACGGAATGGTCCGCATCACCGCCCCGGCGCCGCGGTTCTGCACGAAAGCGTTGACCCGGAATCGTGCCAGATTGGGGATGGCGAACGAGAAGTCGCACTCCAGGTTCTCTTCGTAAAACTTGCGCTGACCGTCGTTCATGATGTCGTAGATCATCGCGTGCACGTCCTTGTGCTCCATCGGCGGCAGGTTGATGCGCCGCACGTCGCCGTGGACGCGGATCATGGGCGGAAGCCCGGCTGACAGGTGGAGGTCGGAAGCCTTGTTCTTGACGACGAAAGCCAGGAGTTCAGAGATGTCCATTTATAATTCCCCGACAAAGGCGAGATGGGGGTGCGAAGAGCGTGCCGGTGGCCACGCCGCGGATCAAAAAGGCTTGTTGCATTCGATGCTTACATTGAAATCTGCAAGACGATTATGACAACAATAGCCTCCCGCTTGCAAGCTGTTAAAGCACGTATTTCCGTGGCAGCCACAGCCGCCGGGCGCGCGCCCGGGGACATCACCCTGGTTGCGGTTAGCAAGACCTTCCCGTCCCAGGCGGTCGCCGAAGCCTACGCCGCCGGTCAGAGCGCTTTTGGCGAGAATTATGCGCAGGAAGGAATCGACAAAATCGTCGCACTTTCCCGCCTTCCGCTCGAGCGCCACGTCGCATCCCCGGACGGGCCCCGGCTCCGCCCTCTGGAGCGGCACGTCGCATTACCG
>WNFR01004267.1_pt1 | contig 14709 bp, 15 predicted proteins | sample 5400221 | NCBI WGS metagenome assembly WNFR01 (sample SAMN13153357, study PRJNA577476) | soil metagenome | isolation source: 40 cm soil under Madrone tree | place: USA:California | collected 2016-06-14 | reverse complement strand
AGAATGAAGTGCTCCTGAAATGCATAGAGCAGCGAGAAAGTGATGTTGCCGTGATGAAACCTCCGGAAGATCGGATCAAGACTCATATATTCCAGAAAGTCGTGCATCCAACCCATGTTCCATTTGAAACCAAAGCCGAGGCCGCCCAAATAAGTCGGACGCGACACGCCCGGCCACGCGGTTGATTCCTCGGCGATAGTCATGATTCCCGGGAAGCGCTCGTAGCAGACTTCGTTGAAACGTTTCAAAAAAAAGATCGCGTCCAGATTTTCGCGGCCGCCGTAAACATTCGGAATCCATTGCCCAGGCTGGCGCGAATAATCGAGATAAAGCATCGACGCGACCGCGTCTACGCGGAGACCGTCGATGTGATATTTGTCGAGCCAGAAGAGTGCATTACCGATCAAAAAATTGCGCACTTCATTGCGGCCGAAATTAAAAATGAGCGTGCCCCAGTCCTGCTGCTCGCCCTGCCGCGGGTCGACGTGTTCGTAGAGATCGGTGCCATCAAATTCCGCGAGCGCGTGTGCGTCTTTCGGGAAATGCGCCGGCACCCAATCCATGATCACGCCGATGCCCGCCTGGTGACACTTGTCGATGAAGTGACGCAATTCATCGGGCGTCCCAAAACGGCTTGTCGGCGCATAATAATTCGTGACCTGATAACCCCACGAACCTTCAAACGGATGCTCGGCAATCGGCATCAGCTCAATGTGCGTGTAGCCCATCTCGACGACGTAGGGCAGCAGTGTCTCGGCAAATTCCAAATAGCTCAGATGCCGGTTGCCTTCATCGGTGCGACGCCGCCACGACCCGAGATGAACTTCGTAAATGCTGATGGCGCTTTTCGGCCAATCACGTTTGCGGCCCGCTTCCATCCACTCGTGATCGCTCCAGGTGTAGCGCTCGAGATTGTAAACAAGAGAACTTGTCGATTTTCCGTGCTGATTGAAAAACGCGAACGGATCGCTCTTAAGCAAAAGTGCGCCGGAGTGAGTGCGAATCTCGAACTTGTAATGCGCGCCCTCTTTCACGCCGGGCAAAAACAATTCCCACACGCCGCTGCCGATAAGCTTCCGCATCGGATTCACGCGGCCATCCCAGCCGTTGAAATCGCCAACCACACTGACGCGCTGCGCGTTCGGCGCCCAAACCGCAAAGTGAACGCCGGCCGTGTCGCCCATTGTCTGTAAATGCGCGCCAAACTTTTCGTAGATCTGCCAGTGCTGTCCCTCGGCAAAAAGATGCAGATCGACCTCGCCCAGGATCGGCCCATAACCGTATGGGTCGCGCATCACCAGTTCCGATCCATCCCAACTCGTGACGCGAAAATGATAATCGAGATCGCGGGTCGCGTCCGGCAACATCGCGCAAAAAAAGCCGTCCCGATGGAACTTCTCCGCCGCAATCGGCTCCTTCGATTGTTGATCTAACACGATGTCGATCTTTTGCGCATCAGGGCGGAACGTGCGAATAACGAGGCCGCCTTTCGACCGGTGCGGTCCAAGGATCCGGAACGGGTCGGAATGCGTGCCGGCAAGAAAGCTGCTAAGCTCGGCGGGCGGCAATCCGGCGATTTCAAAAGGCTTCATCCAAGTTCAACTTAGAATTCACAGAGCGCTTTTCAATGAGTTGTAGCCAACGCACTCCGGAATTGTAGGGCGGTCGTTTTGGCCGCCGGATTTCAATTCTCGATCGGCGGCGAAGATCGCCGCCCTACAATTGCTTCCTTGCGGGCCGTCGCCTATTTTGGCGCGATGGATTCCACCGCGGGCAACGGAGTTGATGAGCTTCTTCAGACTTATAGCGAGACCGGCGGCATTAATTATCTGGATGCCGCCGCCACCTTGCCTTCGCGTCTCGCGATCGAGGCCACTTGCGCTGAACTCATGAGTCTAATGTTCCCTGGCTTTCGTAGCGAGACGCTCGTGAATTCGGCGGATTTGGCCGAGGTTACGCGCAGTCGCATGAGGAATTTGCATGCGCGACTTAAAACCGAGATCTGCAAAAGCCTAGGGAAACGTTCGTCGCGACAAAAGGTGGAAGAGAAAGCAGAAGAAATTTTGTCCTCATTCCTGTCCCAGCTCCCGCAACTGCGCAAAATGCTTTGGACGGACATCGACGCCGCTTACGAAGGCGACCCGGCGGCAAAGAGTTACGAGGAAATTATTCTCGCCTATCCGGCCCTGGAGGCAATCGCGATCCAGCGAATGGCGCACGTATTATATTTAAGGGAGCTGCCCTTAATCCCGCGCATCATGACCGAATGGGCGCACAGCCGCACCGGGATCGACATTCATCCCGGCGCACAAATTGGCTCATATTTCTTTATCGATCACGGAACCGGCGTCGTGATTGGCGAGACTTGCGAAATCGGATCGCGCGTAAAACTGTATCACGGCGTCACGCTCGGCGCCCGTAGCTTTCAAAAAGATGAGCACGGCAAAATTAAGAAAGGCGGAAAACGGCATCCGAAAGTCGAAGATGAGGTGACGATTTATCCGAACTCGACTATCCTCGGCGGCGAAACTGTGATCGGGGCAAGATCGACAATTGGCGGCAACGTTTTCCTTGTGCAAAGTGTTCCGCCCGATTCGCTCGTTTACTATGAGGAGAAACAGTTGCGCATCGTGCCGAAGCGGCCGCGCAAGGCCACCGAGGCGAGCGGCGTATTCATCGGATGATTTATCTCGATTACAACGCGACTACTCCGCTCTGCGATGAAGCGCGAGACGCGATGTTGCCGTATTTGAGCCGGCATTTCGGAAATCCATCGAGCGTTCACATGGCCGGACGCGAGGCTCGCGCGGCGATTGATGATGCTCGAGACAAAATTTCCTCGCTTCTCCGCGTCAAGCCGAACGAAATAATTTTTACGAGTGGTGGGACTGAGTCGTGCAATCTCGCGGTGCTTGGACTGGCGAAATGTTCGAGCTCGCGCGGCGGACATGTGATTTCGAACAAGGCCGAGCACCATGCTGTTTTGAACGCGTTCGAGTATTTGGAAGGTCGCGAAAATTTCGAAGTGACGTGGTTGGACGTTTCCCAGGACGGAGCCGTCGATCTTGACCACCTCGCTCGTGCGATTCGTCCGGAAACGAGATTGGTTTCAATCATGGCAGCCAATAACGAAACCGGCGTGATCCAACCGATGCGGGAAATCTCGGACATTTGCCGCGCGCGCGGTGTCTTGCTCCACAGCGACATGGTGCAATCATTCGGCAAGATCGACATCGATATGTCGCTGGTCGATGTCGCGAGTTTCGCCGCGCATAAATTTTATGGACCGAAAGGCGCTGGGTTTCTTTTTCTGCGCAGTGGATTGTCCCTCCAACCGATCATGTTCGGCGGCGCGCACGAGAATACGCGACGTCCGGGGACAGAAAACGTCGCGGCCATCGCCGGCATGGCGGCAGCGGCTGAATTCGCGTTGCGCGATCGCGAAGCGGCGCAAGACCGACAATTGCATTTGCGCGATGGTTTGTGGAAATCGATTGCCGAAAGTATTCCGCATGCCCAGCAAAATGCCGAGCAAGCGCGTAGCCTTGCCAATACGTTGAACGTGAGTTTCATCGGTTTGGATTCCGCAATGCTTTTGATCGCGCTCGATTTGAAAGGTGTTTGCGCTTCGAGCGGTTCCGCATGCATGGTCGGCTCTGTCGCCGCTTCACACGTTTTGCTCGCGATGGGATTGCCGATGGAACGCGCTCGGTCGGCGGCCCGTTTCTCGTTAGGCAAGCAAACAACCGCGGATGAAATCGAGGCTGCCGGCAAAGCGATCTCGCAGATCGTCGAGCGACTGACGAAAAGAACAAGCGACGCGTATGCCGTTGCTTGAGCAGCTCGAGCTAACGTTTGACTATAACCGCCGTGGTCTGCCGGGACTTTTCGTTGCAAGGCAGGACGGTGATAGAGCGCCTTGGCTACAGCCGTTTGGCTGCGATGCCGACCTTGAATTGAAAGCACGCGAGCTACTTCGCGCAACCGATGCAGCTCGAATCGCGCGCTTCATTCGTGTCGAATGGAACCCGCGCCTGAAAAGTTGTGCTGGCCGCGCCGATTACCGCAGCAAACTAATTTCGCTAAATCCACGACTCGCGGAACAGGGAGAGCCGGAAATCGATCGCACGCTTCGTCATGAGCTCGCGCATCTTCTCGCGCAATTTAGGGCCGGCCGGCGTCGCCTTTTGCCGCATGGATCTGAATGGCGCCAGGCTTGCCGCGATCTTGGCGTTGGCGATGAAAAACGCTGCCATAATTTGCCCTTTCCCATTAGGGAATGCGCGCGGCGTTTTCTTTACAAGTGTCCGAATTGCCGCCGCGATTTTGCCCGGGTCCGCCGAATTCGCCGCGCGATTGCGTGCCTGGCGTGTTGCCGCGCGTATAACCACGGAGAATTCGACGCGCGATTCAAACTGCGACTTTGTAGCGGCGGTCTATGACCGCCGGGCTCCCAACTTGGCGCTCATAGACCGCGCTACAGTTCGGCTTCGCCCTTCGCGGTGCTCTCGCCGCGCAATTTTGCCTGGATGAACTTGTCGATATTGCCGTCCATCACTTCCTGGACGTCGCTCGTCTCGGCGCCGGTGCGGTGGTCTTTCACCATTTGATACGGTTGAAACACATAGGAGCGAATTTGACTGCCCCAGGCGATGTCGCCCTTTTCTCCGTATTGCCGATCGATCTCGGCGCGCTTCTTGTCCTGCTCAATCTGGTAAAGTTTTGCTTTTAGCATTTTGAGCGCGAGCTCGCGGTTACGGCCCTGGCTGCGCTCCGCCTGGCAAGCAACGACGATGCCGGTCGGCTTGTGCAGAATGCGCACGGCGGTTTCCACTTTGTTGACGTTTTGTCCGCCTTTGCCCCCGCTGCGAAACGTCGAGATCTCGAGATCGGCCGGATTAATTTCGATCGGGGCGGAGTCCGCGATCTCCGGGACAACGTCGACACTCGCGAACGAAGTGTGGCGCCGTTTGTTCGCGTCAAACGGAGAGATGCGCACCAGTCGATGCACGCCTCGCTCGGTTTGAAGGTGGCCATAAGCGTACTCGCCGCTCACCAGCAGCGTCGCGGACTTGATTCCCACTTCTTCGCCGACTTGGAGATCGACAATCTGCGATCTGAATCCGCTGCGCTCGATCCAGCGTTGATACATGCGCAGCAGCATGTCGGCCCAGTCACACGATTCCGTGCCACCAGCCCCCGAATGAATCGTGACGAAAGCATTCGCGTTGTCGCTTTCGCCCGACAAAAATTGGCGCAACTCAAATTCCTCCAGCTTGCGAACAAGCCGATTGTATTCGGCTCCGACTTCATGCTCGGCTTGCAAACGATGCGCGTCATTCTTTTCCTCAGATGCAAGTTGCAGCAAAGCTTCGAAATCGCCGACCTCGCGTTCCAGTTCGCAAAACGGATTGATGAGCGAACGCAACCGCGAGACTTGATCGACATCGGCCTGGGCTCGCTCGCGATTCGACCAAAAATCTGGCGCGCTCATGCGCGCTTCTAGCGCAGTTAACTCGTGCTGCAATTTCGCGACGTCAAAGAAACCTCCGTAAATCGCGGACCCGCGATTTCAAATCTTCAGAGCTAAGGGTTTGGACGTCTGTAGGCATGCGCACAAGATAATTCAAACTGGCCGTTGCGCGAAACAAAACCGAAGAGTCGCAGCGGCGCTTGCGTCAAGCACCGAACCCAACGAAACAGGCGCTGCCACGACGAGGGCCTCTACAACTACCTGCGCGCGGATTCTTTATTCTTGCCGTTTTGCGCCGGCTCGAGGCGGAAAATGATTTCGCCTTCCTTCATCAGATCGAGACGATCGCGCGCGATTGTCTCGAGATAAGTCGTATCCATTTGGACCAAGGTTACCTCGCGATTCTGCCGCGCGAGCAAAATCTTTTGCTCGTTTACCTGCGCTTGCAGAGCATCGATCTCGGCGCGGCTTTGCGTCAGCTTTTTGTAGGGCGGAACAAACAAACTTACGATCACGAGCCAGATTGCGACGAAGAGCAAGATGCCGAGGACGCGATTCAATCGCTGCCAAACAGTGGCTTCGCGACGGGCACGAAAATTGCCGTAAGCCTGCTCCACGTCACTGCATCTTACCGCCATAAACCGCTTTGTCACCAAGTTCCTCGGCGATTCGGAGGAGCTGATTGTATTTCGCGATTCGATCGGTGCGGCAAAGCGAGCCGGTCTTGATCTGGCCGGCGTTCGTCGCCACGGCGATGTCCGCGATGGTTGTGTCTTCGGTTTCGCCCGAGCGATGACTGATCACGGCGGTGTAACTATTTTTCCGGGCCAGATCGATCGTAGCCAACGTTTCCGTGAGCGTGCCGATCTGATTGACCTTGATCAAAATCGAATTTGCCACGTGTTCGGCAATTCCTTTGCGCAAAAAATCCACGTTGGTGACGAAAAGATCGTCGCCGACCAGTTGAATCTTATCGCCAAGCCGCGCGGTTAATTTTTTCCAACCATCCCAATCGTTTTCCGCGCAGCCGTCCTCGATCGAAATGATCGGAAAACGCGCGCAAAGATCGACATAGTATTCAATCAGCTCTTCGACCGTGCGTTCCGCGCCGTTCGATTTCTTGAAAACGTAAACCTTGCGCTCGGCATCATAAAACTCGGAGGCGGCAGGATCGAGCGCGATGAAAATTTGTTGGCCAAGTTTATATCCCGCTTTTCTGACCGCGGCCGCAATCGATTCGAGCGCGTCCTCGGCGGAGTCGAGTTGCGGCGCGAACCCGCCTTCATCGCCGATCGCGATGGAAAGATGTCGATCTTTCAAGACGGACTTGAGGGCATGAAAGACTTCTGCTCCGTAACGCAGCGCTTCGGCAAAAGTCGGCGCGCCTCGGGGCATGATCATGAATTCTTGAAAATCAATCGGGGCATCGGAATGCGCGCCACCGTTCAGGATGTTCATCATTGGCACGGGCAAAACCTTCGCGTTCTCTCCGCCGAGATAACGAAAGAGAGAAAGGTTCCCTGCTGCGGCCGCGGCATGCGCGACGGCAAGCGAAACTCCAAGCAGCGCGTTCGCCCCCAGGTTTCTTTTGTTAGGCGTTCCGTCAAGCTCGATGAGTTGATTGTCGATCTTCGCCTGGTCGCGCGCGTCCCGTCCTTTTATCGCAGGCGCGATTTTCTCATTTACGTTTGCGACCGCGCGGGTCACGCCTTTGCCGCCGAAGCGTTTCTGGTCTCCGTCGCGCAATTCCCATGCTTCATGCTCGCCGGTGCTTGCTCCGCTTGGCACGGCCGCGCGGCCGAACGCACCACCTTCAAGTCGCACATCGACTTCGATTGTCGGATTACCGCGCGAATCAAGAATCTCGCGGGCGACTACTGCCTGGATGCCGGTCTTTGTCATTAAATGATTTGTCCGGTTGGGAAAATGAGAGCGCGCTTATCATGCGTGGCTTTCAGCGTTCCGCAATCCGCATTACAGTTCTTACTGGCAATTCTGGCGAGTGCAGCTACGCTGGCCGATGAATCCCTTCGCGCGGCTTGCTGCGATCGGGCTGTTGATTAGCTGCTGCGCTGTCATTGGCGCCGAGCCGGCGCGCCTCCCGGCCAATCAGCTTGCCCGGGCAATCAAGAACGATTCGATCAGCATTCCTACGCCGGGCGAACTCTTCGCCGCGCTCGAAAAACCGGGGAAGCCGAATTGGTCCGGTCAATATCGCGCCCCGATGCCGATGACCTATCGGAACCGGGCGCAAATTGCATTAAACCTGGGTGGCTTGATTGCCGATGGCTTTATCGCGGTTGAAGCCAAGGATAGCCAGCAGGTCAAGAACATCGGCTCCGATATCATCAAGCTGGCAAAAGCGTTGGGCGTAAGTGAGAACCTGCTCCGCCGCGGTAACAGCTTGAACGAATTTGCCGAGAATGATGAATGGGATGTGTTGCAAGAAGAACTCGAGGCAACCCAAAACGAAGTGAAGACGTCCATGCAAACGCACAGCGACCAGGACCTGGTAATTCTCGTCAGCGTCGGCGGGTGGGTTCGCGGCACACAGGTAGTGAGTGCCGCGATCATGCAAAATTACGATGAGCGCAGCGCAAAAGTTTTGCGCCAGCCGGCGCTCGTCAGCTTCATCCATTCGAGAATCAACGATATCTCGCCTGAGTTGCGGGCCGAGCCGCTGGTTAGAGATGTAAACGATCAACTGATGGACATCGAGAAGCTCGTTTCCTTCCCACCGGGCAAGTCGCCCAGCGTGGATGAGGTGCGAAAAGTCAACGCAGCGGTTGGAAAGGTGATGGAAGCAATCCAAAATAAAACGGAAGCAAAATGAGATGGCGTTCGCTCATTTTATTGTCGATCTTTCTGCTCGCGGCCAGCCCGGACACGCGGGCCGAGACTGATAGTGAAGTGAAGGCGCGCAAAACCGCGCTCGATCTGGCTGGCGCATTTACCAATGACGGATTCAAAATGCGCGATGGTCATTGGTGCGGGACGATCAAGCCGCACGAGCTTGCTCTTATCGCGGTAAATTTGTATGCGGGCAATCAATATTGGTTTTCGGTTGGCGCGATTGATCCGGCGAAAAAAATCGCAATCAATCTTTACGATGAGGCCGGCAAGCAGGTCGTAACCGAAAATTACAACTCGGGCGAAAAAGCCGCCGCCGGATTTTCACCAACGAACAGCGGCCAATATTTCGTTTCCATCGATCTGGTTGAAGGCCGGGAGAGCAGTTTTTGTCTGGTTTACTCTTACAAGTAAAACGCGGGCGAACGGTTTACCTTTACCCGGTCTTTTTCAATCCAACTCATTTGCACGCCAACTGGACTTTCGCGCTGCCGCACGTTTGCTAGGATCAGGCTGATCCGGCAATGATTTCACTTCAAATATTTTACGAGGGCAGTGTCCAGGGTATCGGCTTCCGATGGTCGGTGCGGCACATTGCCAAAGGTTTCGATCTGACTGGCTGGGTGCGTAACCTGACTGATGGCAGGGTCGAGATGCAAGTGAGCGGCCAGGAAAAGGAAATCCGCGCGTTTTTGGATGCGATCATGCAAAGCGAACTGCGCGCACACATTCGCAAGCAAACCGAAACGAAGCTGGAAAAACCGGTGGCCGCCCACGGCTTTGAAATTCGTTATGAATGATGCGGCGGTCACGGTCAGCGGACTAACAAAGGTTTTCCCGGTCCCATTCCATCGAGAACCAGTCGTCGCGGTGCGCAATCTCGATCTTCGCATCGAACCGAGTGAAGTTTATGGACTGCTTGGGCCGAACGGTTCCGGGAAAAGCACTACGCTCAAAATCATCCTCGGTCTGGTTTCGCCTACGCGCGGACGAACGGAGATTTTCGGACGCGACAGCAGTTTGGTCGAAAGCCGCGAAGCCGTCGGTTTTCTGCCGGAGAACCCATACTTCTATAAATATCTCACTGGAGAAGAAACACTGCGCTTTTTCGGAAAGCTCTGCGGGCTCAGTGGCTCGCGATTGAGAAAGCGTGCCAACGAATTGCTCGAGCTGGTCGGCCTGACCAATGCACGCGGCCGGCGTCTGAGGACGTATTCCAAAGGCATGTTGCAGCGCATTGGCCTCGCCCAGGCGTTGATTCACGAACCGAAGCTGATCGTGCTGGACGAGCCGACCGCCGGGGTTGATCCGGCCGGCTCGCGCGACATTCGTAATTTGATCATTGATCTTAAGCGGCGCGGAATCACCGTACTCCTTTCGTCGCATCTTCTCGCGCAGGCGCAGGAAATCTGCGATCGCGTCGGCATTCTGGCCGACGGTGTGCTGGTGCGCGAAGGGCGGCTCCAGGAATTGATTGCGATCGAAAATCAAACCGAACTCATCCTGGAAAATGCTTCCGACGCGCTCGTCGAGCGGATCAACGCGCTGGCGACAAGTTCAAACGCAAAATTGATCGCGCGCCGAAGATCGACAACAACACTCGAGCGACTCTTTCTCGATGCGACCTCAGGAGACAGCACAAAATGAGCAACGACACTGCCGCCATTACCAGACATCGTCCATTTTCCATGGCGCGTGTTTTCGCGATTACGGCAAACACGCTAACCGAGCTGACGCGCCTGAAAGTTTTTTACGTTTTGCTCATTTTCGCGATGCTTTTGATCGGCAGTTCCGTCTTCATGGCGCGGCTCACTTTTCAACAGGAATTCCAGATTCTAAAAGATGTATCGCTCGGCGCGATGTCGATCTTTACTTCGTTGCTCGCGATCGTCGCGACCGCCCGTCTCATTCCCCAAGACATCGAAGACCGCACGGTTTACACAATTCTGGCCAAGCCGGTGCCGCGTTTTGAATACATTGCGGGCAAGCTCATCGGCGTGCTGTTGCTCCTCGCCATCAGCACGCTGGTTATGAGCGCGATGTTTCTCGCTGTGCTCTATCTGCGCGAACAAACCGTATTGCACGAAACGCTGCGGCAAATGTCGGCCGCACCACGCGAGCAGATTGATGGCGCAGTGCGCGCCATCCGCTCTTCCGCTCTCAATAGCGACATCTTCCCGGGCATCATCATCATCTACCTGAAAGCATGTTTGCTCGCGGCCCTGACGCTTTTTGTCTCCACATTTGCGACCACGAACATCTTCACAATCGTCGTCATGGTTGTCATTTACTTCATTGGGCATTTGCAAGCCACCGCGCGGGAATATTGGCTGCAAGAGCACGGCACCGGCTGGATAACGCGCGTATTTCTCGCGGTCGTCGCGCTGATCTTTCCAGATTTGCAAACATTCAATCTGGTCGATGATATCGTCGTCGGCGCAGCCATTCCGTTGGGACTGCTCGTAAAAACTGCTCTGCTCGGTATTTTTTATACGACGATCTACACATTGCTGGCCGCGTTCGTTTTTTACGGGAAGGAATTATGACGCAATTCGCCTCCCGCGCCGCAACTCTGCAAAGGCCGGTCCTCGTGCTTGCGATGGTGCTGGCCCTTGGGGTGATGAAACTTCCAACTGAACGGGCCCTCTTCGTGCAACATCGACAATTACATTATCGCGACGTCGAATTTAATCTCGATCTGCGAGAAAAGATCGGGCAGCTCGGTTTCATCGCCGCGCTCAGTGGATTTCGCGCGATCGTGGCCGACGCTCTTTTCATCCAATCACATGTAGCCTGGGAGCGGACGGAATGGGGTCGCGTGCTCTTGTTGTTCCGCCAGATAACAACGCTGCAGCCGCGCGCGATTTTGTTTTGGGACATGGCTGCATGGCACATGGCGTGGAACGCGAGCGTCGCAGCAATGGACGATCAGACCCAGCCTCGCCTGGCCCTCCGGGTCAAGGCGCAGCGGGAATATTTCGCTCTCGGCAAGGATTTTCTCGAGCGCGGGATAAAAAACAATCCCGAGAAACCGCAGCTTTATGACGCGCTGGGGCGGCTTTACAAGGAAAAATACAAAGATCACGCGAGGGCTTCCGAATTTTTTGCGAAGGCAGCCGCATTGCCGGGCGCGTGGGGTTATGAAAAACGGCTCGCGGCCTACGAGCTTTCGTATTGCGAGGGACGCGAGCGAGAAGCATACGAACGTTTGCGTCGGCTTTATGACATGGGCAAAAACGAGCGGCTCCCGACTTTGATTACGCGACTGAAGTTTCTCGAGCAGAAATTGAATATTCCGAACGAGCAACGGATTCCTGAAAATGCGCGGTAGAGCCTGGAGAGGCCGCTGTCCTCAGCGTCAGTTCAAATTAAAAGGGTCCTGCCGGAAGTGATGGCGGCAGCTATAAGAAATGCGTTTCGCTATTTTCAGTGATGTTCATTCCAATCTCGAGGCGCTCGAGGCCGTGCTGGAGGAGGCGCATGAGCACAATTGCACGCACTTTGTCTGTCTGGGCGACGTCGTCGGTTACAACGCCAATCCGCACGAGTGTGTCAAACGCGTCCGCGATCTGGACTGCCCCATCGTCAAAGGCAACCATGACGAACAGGCCTCGTTGATCGAATCCTCGCGCGACTTCAATGAGCTGGCCGAGCGCGCGATCCTTTGGACACGCGATCATCTCACGGCGGAGGACAAAATGTGGCTGCGCGACTTGCGCTTGCAGCGGCAAGTGCGCGATTTTACGATCGTTCACGCTACACTCGATACACCGGCACAATGGGGTTATGTCTTCAATAATCTCGATGCGGCCGCGAGTTTCACTTATCAGCACACGACCATTTGTTTCTTCGGGCATACTCATATACCCGTGGCGTTTATCCGCGACGACGGGGTCAGACGTGTCAGCATCGAGCTGCTTCGCATCGAGACGGGCAAAAAATATTTCATCAATACCGGCAGCGTCGGTCAACCACGCGATGGCAATTGGCGAGCCGCCTACTGCATTTATGACGTTGAGAACAACGTCGTCGAGCAACGGCGAGTGAAATACAAGGTCGCCATCGCGCAAAAGAAAATCATCAAGGCCGGTCTGCCGCCGCCCCTCGCGGAACGACTTGCGATTGGCCGATAAGATCGACAATCTGACATCTGGCCTCTGAAAAAGATATTGATCATCAAACCGAGCTCGCTCGGCGATATCGTGCATGCTTTGCCCGCGGTCGCGTTGGTCCGCGATGCGCATCCCGATGCAGAAATCACCTGGGTGATCAATCCGGAATTCGCCCCGTTGCTCCGTGGAAATCCCGATGTCGAGCATATCCACGTTTTTCCGCGCGGCGAATTTCGCGGCCTCGGTGCGCCGCGCAGTTTGCGGCCGTGGTTGAAGATAACGAGACAACTTCAGCCCGATCTTGCTCTTGATTTTCAGGGACTGCTGCGCAGCGCGTTGATCGGGAAAATCAGTGGCGCGCAGAAAATTTATGGAATGAGCGATGCGCGCGAAGGCGCGCGCTGGTTTTACGATCGCGTCGCGAAGGTCAATCGCAACGACCACGCGGTCGAGCGTTATCTTAAACTGGCGCAATGCGCCGGTGCGACCGTCGGTGCGGCGCTTCGTTGTCCGTTTCCCACCGGGGATATGCTCCCGCGCTTCGATGAATACCCGCCGTTTATTTTGTTACATCCATTCGCTCGCGGCGATGGCAAATCACTCTCGAACGGCGTGATCGAAGAATTTTGTCGCGCCTTCGCGCCGACACGCCTTGTGGTCGTCGGCCAATCCAGCCGCAAGATCGACACACCGGGAAATTGTATCGATCTGACGAATCAAACCTCACTCCTGCAATTGATTCGACTAATTCGTGTCGCGCGTTTCATCATCAGTGTCGACAGCGGCCCGATGCACATCGCCGCCGCAGTGACCGATCGCCTCTTGTCGATCCACACCTGGACCGATCCGCGCCGCATTGGTCCCTACAACCCCGACGCGTGGGTGTGGAAAAACGGCCTGCTCTTTCGCGTGAGCGAATTGGAAACCGTGCGCCATTTGCGCCGAGCCCGAAAATTCAAATCCAAAGATGTGCCCAACGTCGTGGAGCTCGTCCGCCCGCTCGTACCGATCGATCCAATGCTTACTTGATGTCGATCTTATAACCGTGCGGGTTCTGCCGTCCTAGCCACGCGGTTCTCTCCCCTGCAGGACCATTTCCGCTAGTTTCAAGTCGCGCGGGTAAGTGATTTTGAAATTAAAATCGTCGTTCGGCACCAGCGTGACTTTGGCGCCGATCTGTTCGAGCGCGGAAACTTCATCGGTAACCGGAAGTTTTTTCTCGGCCACGGCGCGGTAAGCCTGTTCGAGAAGTTCCCGTTTAAAAATTTGCGGGGTCTGCATGGCGTAAAGCCGATCTCGATCCACCGGGCCGGAGACGCCAAGATCGACATTGGCGCGCTTGAGTGTGTCCGTGATCGGATCGGCCAGAGTGGCCGCCCCATGGGTGCGAGATTGTTCGAAGACACGCTCGATCAATTCCGGTGTGACGAGCGGTCTAGCCGCGTCATGCACCGCTACATACTGCACGTTTTGGCCAAGATGACTCAGACCAGCACGGACTGAATCCTGCCGGTGTTCGCCGCCCCGCTCGATTGCCCGGACCTTTTTCCAGTTTTGATCGCGGACGAGCTTTCTGATTTCGCCATGTCGATCTTCGCGTGCGATGACGATGATGTCCGAAACAGATTTTGAATTTTCAAAAGCGCCGATGGCGTGGGCGATCACTGGTTTGCCTGCGATTATTTCAAATAACTTGTCGAAGCCGGCGCGCCGGCTGCTGCCCGCGGCAACGATTATCGCTGTCAGCATGGTTGAATGGTTAAAAGAGTTACAACGTTGCAAAAATCGGGATGGCCAAAGTGTTGGGTTAACTTGTAACTTTTTTAACCTTTTAACTACTCAGTTGCCTCTGCACTTCCTGACTCAGCGTCTTACCATCGGCGCGGCCCGCAACTTTCTCCTGCAACGCCTTCATCACCGCGCCCATTTGCGCTTTGGAAGTCGCTCCAACTTCGGCAATCGTATCGCGCACAACTTTGACCAGTTCGTCGGAGCTCATTCCTTGCGGCAAATACGCTTGTAAGATCGACAATTCCTCTTTTTCCTTGGCTGCGAGTTCCGGGCGTGCGCCTCTCTCGAAACTTTCTATCGAATCCTGCCGCTGTTTTGCTTGCTTTCGGACGACTTGCGCGGCTTCCGCGTCGTTCAACTGACCTTCGGCGCCGGATTTTTCGATCGTGGCATTAGTCAGCGCTGCTTTCAGCATACGCAGCGTGCTCAAACGCGCCGAGTCCTTCGCCCGCATGGCGTCTTTCAAATCTGAGTCGATCCGTT
>WNFR01014188.1_pt1 | contig 14710 bp, 12 predicted proteins | sample 5400221 | NCBI WGS metagenome assembly WNFR01 (sample SAMN13153357, study PRJNA577476) | soil metagenome | isolation source: 40 cm soil under Madrone tree | place: USA:California | collected 2016-06-14 | reverse complement strand
CGGCGCGCAGGGTCTGCCGGTCCAGCCTTTCGGCGCGCGCCCGCATGTCGATCTGGATGTCCTCCGGAAGGGTGTTGAAGGACACCATGCGGCCTTCGGCATTGCGGCGTTCGAAGCGAAACTTGCCCTCGCGGTAGAACAGGTTCGGCACCAGGCAGTAATAGCCCTCGGCGGCCACGCGGCGGGCGATGGCGAAGAGCTCCTCCCGCAAGCCCCACACGTCCATGAAGAGGATGACAAGCGGGCAGGGTTTGTCGTCGCCGGGATGCGCCGCATAGGCATCGATCACGCCGCGCGGCGTCGGAATGTCGACGGTTTTTCCCGGCATGCGCACGACGACCTCAGGGGTCGACGCTGATTTTCGCCGCCGCGATCACCTTGGACCACTTGGCGTGGTCCTCGGCCATGCGCGCCTGAAGACGCTGCGGCGGCCCGCCGAGCACACGGTAACCGACCGTCGCAAATTGCTTGCGCGTGTCTTCCCTCGCGATGAAGGCGTTGATGATCGTGTTGAGCCTGGCGACGATCTCGGGTTCCAGGCCGGCAGGCGCGAAAATCGCGCTCCAGGTCGTCCCGCTCACATTGGGAAAATCGCTTTCCTTCATGGTGGGAACATCGGGCAGGAAGTCGAGCCGTTCCTCGGTCGTGACGGCCAGGACCTTCACCGCATCCGCACCGACCCCGAACGCGATGGCGCCGATATCGATGTGGCCGCCCGCCAGATCAGACAAGATCGCCGGCGCGCCTTGGTAGGCGACGAAATTGACCTCGATCCCTGCTTCGGCCGCGAACAGCAGCGCGATGAGATGGCCCATCGTGCCGGCGCCCGGATGCCCGACCGTCAGCTTTCCGGGGTTCTGCTTGGCGTAGGCGACAACGTCTCGGACCTTGCTGGCAGCCCATTTGGGACTCGCCACGATCACGTTCGGGGCATCTCCCACCAGCGCGATGGGCGTAAAATCGCCGACCGGATCGTAGGACAGCTTGTGGTCGATGAGAGGGCGAAGGACCACCGGACCGATCGTCGTCATGAGCAGCGTGTAGCCGTCCGGCGGCGCCTTGGCGACGGCGACCGACGCGACAACGCCGCCGCCGCCCGACCTGGTTTCGACGACGACAGGACGGTCCAGGGCTTTGGACAGGTCCTGCCCGATCATGCGGGCGCCGTAGTCCGTCGTGGTGTTCGGCGGAAAAGCCGCCACCAAAGTGATGGGGCGGGAGGGCCACGGCTGCGCGTCCGCCACGAACCAATGGGCCGGCGACGCGACCAAAAGGAGCACTCCGAAGGATCGTCCGAACAGCCGCATGGGCATTCACCTACAAGCTTCTTTCCCGGGCGCAAACTTCGCGCGCGCACCGGCAACTGGCAAGGGCGCCAGCAGCCGAGAGCTATCATGTCGCACAGCCGCCGAGGAAAGCACAGGCGGCGTAACAGCCCGGCGCCTGAAATGGTGAATCCTTGCCCAGGGCGGCCGGTTTGGAGCGAGGCGGAGCCGCTCAGCCCGAGGCCGCCTCTGGCGCGAAAACCTCCGGATTCTCCGCCGCCCGCATCTCGATCTCGGCCATCGATTTGTCGAGATGAAGTTTCATGGCCTGCTGCGCGGCGTCCGGGTCCCGCACCCGCAATGCATCCACGATGGCGGCATGCTCGCGATAGCTCTTGGCTTGCCGCTCGGGCGTGCGCAACAGGAACAGGCGCGTGCGATCGAGGCTGCCGCGCGCCGCCTCCACGACCGCGTTGACGCGCTCGTAACCGAGCGGAGACAGCAGAATCTCGTGGAAGGCGAGGTCGTGCTGGAAAAAGCGCGCGCCGTCGGCTTGTTCCACCGCGAGCTTCTGCTGGCGCAGGGATTCGTCGAGCCGTGCGATCAGGCGGGCATCGCCGCAAGGCGCGACCGCCCGCATCGCCTCGCCCTCGAGCGCCTGGCGGATGAACATGGCCTGCCTGCAGGACAGGATATCGATGCGGGTTACCCGCGTTCCGCGCTGCGGGAGCACTTCCACGAATCCTTCGTTGGCCAGCCGCCCGAGCGCCTCGGAGACCGGAAATCGCGAGACCCCGAGCCGCCGGCAGATCCCATCCTTGCGGATGAACTCGCCGGGCGTGAAGGCGAGCGCGATGATCGCCTCACGGATGATGTCATGGACGCGCTGCGTCGTGCCGCCGCGGCCCTGACGGGGCAGCGCCGGAAGGAAAGCATAGGGGAGCCTTTCCCGCGCTTTCGCCATTTTGGTCAAGCCGACGCGTGTCGTCCTGACTCTCTAAACACCCGTCGGCGGGATTTCTTCCGTCGCGGACCCAAGGCGGCCGGGACAAAAAATCCGCGGCGCCGGGGCGTCCGCGGATTGGTCTTAAGGCCGCAGCGACGTGCGTTTCACTTCAAAGGCGGTCCGATCGTCACCGTCAGCCTGCCGACCCCTTCGATCTCGCATTCAAGCTTGTCGCCGGCGACCGTTGCGGCCACCCCGGACGGCGTACCGGTCATGATGATGTCGCCCGCCACGAGCTCCACCATCTCGGAAAGGTTGGCGATGATCTCCGGAACGTTCCAGATCATCTGGTCGAGATCGCCGTCCTGCCGGATCTTGCCGTTGCATTTGAGCATGATGCGGCCTTTTTTTGGATGGCCGATCTCGGAGGCAGGCTTGAGCGGACCGCATGGCGCCGATGCATCGAAGGCCTTGCCGATTTCCCACGGGCGCTGCTGGTTGCGCGAGGCGATCTGCAGATCGCGCCGGGTCAGGTCGATTCCGACGCCGTAGCCCCAGATCGTGTCGAGCGCCTTCTCGACCTTGATGTTGCGGCCGCCGCTCTTGAGCGCCACGATCAGCTCGACCTCGTGATGCATGTCCTTGGTCAGTGACGGATAGGGCACCGTCGCGCCGTCCGGCACCACCGCATCCGCCGGCTTGGCGAAATAGAACGGCGGCAGGCGTTCGTCCTGCCCCATCTCGCGGATGTGCTCGACATAATTGCGGCCGACGCACCAGATGCGCCGGACTGGAAACAGCTTGTCGCTTCCGGCAACCGCCAGCGCGGCCTGCGGGGGCGGGGGAACCACGTAGCGGGTGGCGTCTGTGCTCATGACTGATGTTCATTCGATGGGAGGGACGGGAGGTCGATCGACCCCGGTAGAGCGACCGGCGCGCCCGAGGACGGCTGCGGAATAACCATGTGGAGCGCCGCCGTCAATGAGGTGACGCACCGCACGGCGGGATTTCGCGTGGACGTCCAGCATCTTCCGGATAATGCCGGCGGCCGGGCGCCGGAGCGTTGCGGAAGAATTGGCCGAATTCGTCGATCCATGCGGGGGCTAGCTGGCGGCGGCGGCCGGAACCGTCTCTTTGCCGTCATGCTGTTGCAGTTGCAGGCGGAAAAAGGACGCGTAACGGCCGCCGCGGCGGAGCAGTTCCTCGTGGCGTCCCGCCTCGACGATCTGGCCGCCTTCCACCACCAGGATGCGGTCGGCATGCATGATGGTGGAAAGCCGATGCGCGATCACGATGGTGGTGCGGCCCTTGCACAGCTCGGCCACCGCTTCCTGCACGTGCCTTTCGGATTCGGAGTCGAGCGCCGCGGTCGCTTCGTCGAGCAGGATGATCGGTGCGTTCTTGATCAGCGCGCATGCGATGGCGACGCGCTGACGCTGTCCGCCGGAGAGCTGGACCCCATGTTCGCCGACCGGCGAGTCGTAGCCCTTGGGGAAGCTCATGATGAAATCATGCGCGTGGGCGGCGCGGGCCGCCGACACGATCTCGGTCTCGGTCGCGTCCGGCCTGCCGAACGCGATGTTGTCGCGGATTGAGCCGCTGAACAGCTTCACGTCCTGTCCCACATAGGCCATCTGCCGGCGCAGCGACCGTCGCGACACCGTCGCGATGTCCTGGCCGTCGATGACGATCTTTCCGCTCTGTGCGTCGTAGAACCGCAGAATCAGATTGAGCACCGTCGACTTGCCGCCGCCCGACTGTCCGACCAGCGCGGTCACTTTGCTCGGCTCGGCCACGAAGGATATGCCCTTGAGCACCGGCTCGTCGGGCCGATAGGCGAAGCGCACGTCGGCGAACTCGACGCGCGCCTGTGTCAGGGCCAGCGGCGGAAATCCGTCCTCGATCGGCTCGCTGGCCGGGCTGTCGATGATCTCGTACAGCACGCGCACGCCGACGAGGCCCGAGCTGAGATCGATGTTCAGCCGCGCCAACCGCTTGGCCGGCTCATAGGCCAGCAGGAAGGCGGCGATGAACGAGAAGAGCCCGCCGGGCTCGGCGCCTCCGATGATCACCCGATGGCCGCCATAGATGATGGCGATCCCGATCGCCATGCCGCCGAGGGTTTCCATCAGCGGGCTGGACCGATTGGCGACACGCGCCATCTTGACGGATTCGCGCTCGACGCCGCCGACGCTCGCTTCGAATTTGCGCTGCATCTGCTCTTCGAGCGTGAAAGCCTTCACGATCCGGATGCCTTGCACGGTCTCCTGCAGGGTCTCCAGGATCTGTGCGCCGCCGGTGAACTGGCTGCTGGCGATGGCGTGAATGCGGCGAACCAGCTTGCGCAGCACGATGATCGCAGGCGGCGCCACCAGCAGGCTCACGATCGACATGACCGGATCGCGCACCACCATGACGGTGGCGAGGCCGATCAGCGACAGCAAGTCCCGGCCGAGCGCGCTGACCAGCAGATTGATGACGTAGCTCGCCGAGCTGGCGCCGGTCGCGAGCCGGGCGACGAACTCGGCGGAGTGGCGATTGGCGAAAAATCCGAGGCCTTCGTTGAGCAGCTTGTCGAACATCCGCCGCTGATTTTCCGCCACGATGCGGGCGCCGATGCGCGCCAGCATGACGGCCTGCCCGTAGCTCGCGGCGCCCTTGAGGGCGAACAGCAGGACGATGATCACCGCAAGCGTCACGATGCCGGGAAAGTTGCGGTCGACATAGGCCTTGTTGATCACGTCGCCCAGGATATAGGCGCTGAACGCGGTGCACGCGGCGGTCACCGCCATGAGCACGAAGGCGATCGCATAAAGCCGCCAGTGAACGAGCGCATGCTCGAACAGCAGACGGCGCACCAAGGTGGCGGCGCGGTCGCGATCCGCGAACAAGGACTTGAAGGCTGATCCGTTCATCACCGGGTTCATTGCCCGGTGGAACATGGCTTTTCAAGCGAAATCGGCGCTTTCGACGGGCCGCGCCGCCACGGCAGGATCGACGTTGTGCGCGCTAAGCCGCCGCGATGGCCGCCGCGGCCTTGCGGCCGGGAAGCGTGGCGAGCCGGAGTTCCCACTCGAGCGCGTCGCGCGCGATGGTCGCCAGATCGTCGTATTGCGGCCGCCAGCCGAGCAGCGCGCGGATCTTGTCCGAGCGGGCGACGATCCGCGCCGGATCGCCGGGCCGGCGCGCCGCCAGCTCGATCTCGAAATCGACGCCGGAAACGCGCCTGACGGTATCGATCACCTGGAACACGGAGAAGCCCCGGCCGTAGCCGCAGTTGAGCGTGGTCGATGCGCCGCCGCCCCGCAGGTAGCGGAGTGCGTCGCCATGGGCGCGCACGAGGTCGGCGACATGAATGTAGTCGCGCACGCAGGTTCCGTCCGGGGTCGGGTAGTCGGTGCCGAAGACCTGCATCCGGGGCCGACGGCCGAGCGCGGTCTCGACCGCGACCTTGATCAGATGGGTGGCGCCTTTGGTCGATTGCCCGGTGCGCAGCGCGGGATCGGCGCCCGCCACGTTGAAATAGCGCAGGATCACATGCGCGAGCCCATGGGCGGCGCCGGCGTCGCGCAGCATGATCTCGGTCATCAGCTTCGACGATCCGTAAGGCGACATCGGCATGAGCTGATCGTTTTCGTCGACCGGCACTTTGGCCGGATTGCCGTAGACCGCGGCGGTCGATGAAAAGATGAATTGCTTCACGCCGCCCCGGACGGCGCATTCGATCAGGGCGCGCGAGTTGGCGGTGTTGTTGCGGTAATAGCCGAGCGGATCGGCGACCGATTCGGGGACGACGATCGAGGCGGCGAAATGAATGATCGCGTCGATGCCGTTCTGGGTGATGAGATTCTGTACGAGCGCCTGGTCGCCGGTCTCGCCGATGACGAGCGTCGCCTGCTTGGCGACCGCCCAGTCGAAGCCGGTCGACAGGTTGTCGAGGACGACGACGCGCTCGCCCGCGTCGACCAGCGCGTGAACCATATGGCTGCCGATATATCCGGCCCCGCCCGTCACCAGAATCGTCATGGTCGGCGCATCCCGGCTCGCGCATGTTCCGGCGAAAGCCTGTCCCGGACCTGATCCGGGACGGATGCCGGTTCGCCGGCAAGAACATGCGCCGTTAGTAATGCCGCGAGGCTAAGGGGCGGATGTGAAAGCCCGGTTATTTCGCAGTTGCTTGTGGCGACTATGCTTAACCGCGGGTATATCGGCGCCACGAGAGCGATATGGCTAACATCCTGTTCATCAAGACGTCGTCGCTCGGCGACGTCATCCATCACATGCCGGCGATCGCCGAGGCGCGGCGGCACCTGCCGGATGCGCGCTTTGCATGGGTGGTCGAGGAGGCATTCGCCCCGCTGGTGCGGCTGCATCCGGCGGTCGACGAGGTCATACCGGTCGCGGCGCGGCGCTGGCGCCGGGCGCCGCTCTCGGCCTCCACCTGGACGGATGTCCGGGATTTCGTCCGCCATATCCGTTCGCGCCGCCACGACGAGGTGGTCGATACCCAAGGGTTGCTGCGCACCGCCTTGATGGCCCGGCTCGCGCACGGGCCGTGCGCTCGGCTACGCGCCCGAGGGCGCGATCGATTTCGGCCTCGAGGGGGCGAAGCTCGCCGGTCCCGCGGCCGCACCTTACGGCGTCCTGCTCCATGCCACCGCACGGCCCGAGAAGCAGTGGCCGGAGGAGCGATGGGTTGCGCTCGGCTGCGACCTCGCGGCCCGCGGGGTCGAGCTTCTGCTGCCTTGGGGAAGCGAGCCCGAGCGGCTGCGGAGCGAGCGTATCGCGGCCGGCATTCCGGGCGCGCGGGTCCCCGAGCGCCAGCCCGTCGATGCCGTCGCGCGGCGCATCGCCGGCGCGCAGTTCGTGGTCGGCGTCGACACCGGGCTCCTGCACCTCGCGACCGCGCTCGCGGTCCCGCTGGTCGCGATCTTCGTGGGCAGCGAGCCCGGCCTGACCGGGCCGATGGGCCGCGGACCGATCGCGATCGTCGGCCGCAAAGGCGCCATGCCGGCGACCGGCGAGGTGCTCGCAGCCCTCAACCCGCTTTTGGGGCGCTGACACCGCGATGAAAGCCTTCTTGGACCGCTTCGATAGCAGGGCGCAGATCGCGTTGCTGGCGTTGCTTGCGCTCTATTTCCTGGTCTGGCCGGTCTGGCGTGCGCAGTTCCCGATGGAGATCGCGCAGAACGAAGGCTGGAACGCCTATCATGCCGATGCGGCGATGGGCGGCGGCGCGCTCTATCCCTCGCCGGACACCCTCGTGGTCAACAACTATCCGCCCCTGTCCTTCTATGCGCTCGGCCTTTTGGGCCGCGTCTTCGGCGACCCGCTCTATGTCGGGCGCGTGCTGTCGCTGCTGGCGACGCTCGGGCTCGGCGCGCTGATCGGCAAGGTGGTTCTCCAACTCGGCGGGGGACGGGCCGCGGCGGCGATCGCCGGACTTTGGTTCGTCGCCACCATGGCGCGCTCCTACAACCGCTTCGTCGGCATGAACGATCCGCAGCTCGCCGGCCAGTTCGTGATGGTCGCCGCGTTGGCGTGGTTTCTGGCCCGCGACAGAGCGGGAAAGTCCGCCGAGCCGGCCATCCTGCTGATGGTGGCGGCGGGCTTTTGGAAGCACAACATCATCGCGATTCCGGCGACGGTGCTGCTCTGGCTGCTGATACGGGATTGGCGGCGCGCGCTACGCCCGATCGCGGTCGGTGTCGCGGCGGCGGTGTTCGGCCTCGCGGTCTGCGTCGTGGTCTATCACGACGTATTCCTGGCGAATCTGCTCACGCCCCGTCCGTCCCGGATCATGCGCGCGATCAGCGGCATCGGGCGGTCGCAATGGATTCTTCCCGCGCTCGCGATCTGGGCGATCTGGGCCTGGGCGGAGCGCAAGACCTTCGCGGCACGCTTCACCGGGCTCCATATCGGTATCGCCTTCGCGATCTACCTCGCGCAATGGACGGGCGAAGCGATCCTCGACAATGCCCAGTTCGATCTCGTGATCGCGACCGCGATCGGGCTCGGTGTCGCCTTCGATCGCGCCGCCGCGACCGCGTTCGCCCGCCGCTTCGGCGTCGACGCGGCCCGCGCCGTGGTGGTGCTGATCCTGGTGGTGCGGCTGCTCGCGACGGCGCGGATCGAGCCCTTCCTGATCATTGCCGATCCCGCCTATCGGGCCGAGTTCTACGCCAACGCGCAGGCGACGCGCCAGGAGGCGGCGCGTGTCGCCGCGATCCCGGGCCCCGTCGCCTGCGACTACAAGGTCGTCTGCCGGATGGCGGGCAAGCCGTTCGTCTATGACGATTTCAGGGCCGAGATGATCGTGGCGACCGGCGCCTCGCACGGACTCGACGAGCGCGGTCTGATGCGGCAGCACGGGCTGACCTATTTCCAGAACGACCCGCGCTCGGGGATCGAGGCGCTTCATCGCGCGCTGGTCGGGAAACCGTAAGGGGCGAGGAGCGAGTAGTCGGTCCTTCGTTGAACTATTTGCTATTCGCCGCTCACCATGCGCGGCGACCCGAACATGTTCCGCTCCACGATCTCGCAGATCGCGTGCGCCGCGGTGATGTGAATCTGCTGGATCAGCGGCGTGTCGTCGCTCGGCGCCGCGAGCACGAGGTCGCAGAGCGGCGTCATGAGCGCGGCGCCTGGCGCCGTCCCGGTGAAGCCGACGGTGGTGACGCCGATCTCGCGCGCCGCGCGCAGCGCCGCCAGCACGTTGGCCGACTTTCCCGAGGTCGAGATCGCGATGAAGACGTCGCCTTTGCGGCCGAGGCCGCGCAGCTGGCGCTCGAACACCTGCTCGTAGCCGTAGTCATTGCCGATGGCGGTGAGCACCGAGGAATCCGTCGTCAACGCGATGGCCGGCAGCGGGTGGCGGTCGAAGCGCAGACGCGACAGGAATTCGCCCGCGATATGCTGGGCGTCGGACGCGCTGCCGCCGTTGCCGGCAAGCATCACCTTGCCGCCGGCGCGCAAGCTATGCTCGACCGCCTGGGCGATGGCCAGGATGGCGGCGCCGAATTCGGCGTCGCCCGCCGCATGGGCAAGCACGTCGAGCGAGCGGCGAAAATGCGCGGCGGCGATATCGTGGTCCGACACTGCTCGACCCGGATGCGCGGAATGCGCCGCCGGTTTGGTAGCGGCCGGCGCGGCCGCGCGCAAGGCAAGTCAGGCGGACGGGCGCGCGGCGAGCACGGCTGCGACGACCGATTCGGGGGGGATCTCGCGCATGCAGCGGTGATGGCCGTAGCGGCAGGTCGGCTTGTGGCACGGGCGGCAATTCACGACGGTTTGCGTCTCGATGACGGCGGCGAGCGGATTGAGCGGCGCCCAGTGCCACGGGCTGGTGGGACCGAAGATTCCGATCGACGGCGTGCCGAGCGCGGCCGCGACGTGCAGGAGGCCGGAGTCGTTCGACACCGCCACGTCGGCCGCCGCGAGTCCCAGGATCGCGTTGCGCAAGTCCGCCCCAGTTAGATCGCGGACATGGCCTTGGCCGGCTCCGATCTCGGCCGCGAGCGACGTCTCGCCCGGGCCGCCCAGCACGATCACCGAAAATCCTTGGGCCGCCAGCCGCCGGGCCGTCTCGGCGAAATAGCTCGCCGGCCAGCGCTTGGAAGGTCCCACCGCCCCCGGCGCAAAGGCGGCGAGCGGGCGGCCTTCGGCGAGCCCGAGGCGCTGGCGCCAGGCGGCGATCTCCTGGGTCGGTACCGCGAGCTCGGGCAGCGGATAATCGGGCGGCAGGGGCGCGCCTTTCGGCAGCGCCAGCGCGGCGCAGCGGTCGACCATGCGGGGCAAAGCGCGTTCGCCCCAGCGCAGGTCGTTCAGGAGGCCGAACCGGAGCTCGCCTGCAAATCCGGTGCGCTCGGGGATGCCCGCCATGAAGGGGGCTAAGGCGGCCTTCCAGGTGCGCGGCATGACCAGCACGCGGCCGTAGCCTTCCCGGCGCAGCCGCGCCGCGAGCGCGCGGTGCTGCCACCATGCGAGCCGCTTGCGGGGCAGGTCCCACACGATCCCTTGGCGCACCCCCGGCATGTAGTCCAGCAGGGGCGCCACCATCTGGGTGGTGAGGACGTCGATGGGGCTCGCCGGAAACCGCGCGCGCAGCAGCCGAACCACCGTGTGGCAGCGCACGAAATCGCCGATCCACATGTAGGGCACGACCAGGATCGGGGCGGTCGGGTCTGGACCGGCCGCCATGGCCCCATGTTTTGAATCGTCATTCATATCATATTATTGCGAATATGAATTCATTTGTTTCTTCGAAGCGCCGTCGCCGCTGCGGAATGCCGTAGCCCGTAGGGGCGGGGCCTGTCCAGTTCAGCCGTCGGCGCCGCGGTTCGCCGCATCGCAGCCGCCATGTTGCGCCGGTCGTGCGGGTGAGGCAAAGGAAGAGGGGCCCCGGCGGGCCGGGGACGGGCGTCGATGTTGTTGGTGACCGGCGGAGCGGGTTTCATCGGTTCGAATGTGGTTGCCAGCCTGAACGACGCTGGCCGCGGCGATGTCGTTGTGAATGACATGCTCGGCAGCGAAACAAAATGGCGCAACCTGCAGAAGCGCCAGCTCGCCGATTTCATTCCGCCCGCCGATCTGCCGCGCTGGCTCGACGGCCGCAAGCTCGACGCGGTCATCCACCTGGGAGCGATCTCGGACACCACTGCGCGCGACGGCGATGCCGTGATGGACAACAACTTCCGCCTGTCGCTGCGCCTGCTCGACTGGTGCACCGAGTCGCGCACGCCGTTCATCTACGCCTCCTCGGCCGCCACCTATGGCGACGCCGAGAGCTTCGTGGACGACAATTCCCTCGCTGCGTTGCGCCGCCTCAAGCCGATGAACCTGTATGGCTGGAGCAAGCATCTGTTCGACCTCGCCGTCATCGAGCGCGCCCGCCAGGGCGCAAGGCTGCCGCCGCAATGGGCGGGGCTCAAATTCTTCAACGTGTTCGGCCCGAACGAATATCACAAGGGCGAGATGATGAGCCTGGTCGCCAAGCGCTTCGAGGACGTCAAGGCGGGCAGGCCGGCGGTGCTGTTCCGCTCGCACCGCCCGGACGTCGCCGATGGCGAGCAGCGCCGCGACTTCATCTCGGTCGAGGACGCGGTGGCGGTGGTCCGCTGGCTCATCGAAACGCCGAAGGTCTCCGGCATCTATAATGTCGGCACCGGCAAGGCGGAAAGCTTTCGCGACTTGATCATCGCGATGTTCGCGGCGCTCGGGCGCGCGCCCGACATCAAATACATCGACATGCCGGCGGCGATCCGCGACAATTACCAGTATTTCACGCAAGCCTCGGTCGAAAATCTTCGCCGCGCGGGCTATAACGCGGGCTTCACGCCGCTGGCGGACGCGGTCAGGCGTTACGTCGCCTCGTATCTCGACACCCCCGACCGCTACCGGTGAGACCAAGAAGCATCGCATGTACGACATCGAAACAGCCATCGAGCGCGTATCCGAGCAGACAATTCTCTGCATCGGCGACCTGATGCTCGACGAGTTCGTCTATGGCGAGGTCTCGCGCGTTTCGCCGGAGGCGCCCGTGCCGGTGATCGCGGCGACGCGCGAGGAAAAGGTGGTGGGCGGCGCCGGCAACGTGGCCCGCAACATCGCGAGCCTCGGCGCGCGCTGCATCTTCGTCGGGGTGATCGGCGCCGACGAGACCGGCCATGCGGTCAAGACGGCCTTCGCCCAGTTCAGGAAGACGATCGAGCCGCATCTCGTCGTCGACCGGTCGCGGCCGACCACCCGCAAGGTGCGGTTCGTCTCCCAGCACTATTCGAGCCATCTGCTGCGCGCCGATTGGGAGCAGCCCAAACCCGTCTCTTCCGCGGTCGAGGGCGAGCTGATCGAGCTCGTCGAGGCGATGCTGCCGCGGATCGGCGCGGTGGTGATCTCCGACTACGCCAAGGGCGTGCTCACACGGGCCGTGATCCGCGCGGTGATCGACGGCGCGCGCAAGCTCGGCAAGCCGGTGGTGGTCGATCCGAAGGCGATCGATTACGCGATCTATGCGGGCGCGACGATCATCACGCCCAACCGCAAGGAGCTCGCCGACGCGACCCGCCGCCCGGTCGCGACCGAGCAGGAGGTCGCCAGCGCGGCTGCCGCGCTCGCCCGCACCGTCGCGACCCAGGCGGTTCTGGTCACCATGAGCGAAGACGGCATGCTGCTCCATGTCGAGGGCGCCGACCCCGTCCACGTGCCGGCCTATGCGGTACGCGTGCGCGACGTGTCGGGCGCCGGCGACACGGTCGTCGCCGTGCTCGCCTCGCTGCTCGCCATGGGGGCGGGCTTCGAGCCCGCGATGCGGGCCGCCAATGCGGCGGCCTCGGTGGTGGTCGGCAAGGCCGGGACCGCGACGGTCTCGGCCATGGAGCTGCGCTCGCGCGTGCTGCCGTCCGCGGCGCTGGCGGCCGAGGAGAAGATCGCCTTCGATTGGGCGGTCGCCGACGAGCGCGTGCGCGGCTGGCGCGCCCAGGGACTGCGCGTCGGCTTCACCAACGGGTGCTTCGACATCCTGCACCCCGGCCACGTCAAGCTGCTCGCGAAGGCGCGCGCCGAATGCGATCGCCTCGTGGTCGGGCTCAACAGCGACGCATCGGTTTGCCGCCTCAAGGGCGAAGGGCGGCCGATCCAGGATGCCCATGCGCGGGCCGACGTGCTGGCGGCGCTCGAAGCGGTCGACCTCGTGGTGGTGTTCGAGCAGGACACGCCGCTCGAGCTGATCGAGCGCCTGCGGCCGACCGTGCTGGTCAAGGGCGGCGACTATCGCAAGGAGGACGTCGTCGGCCGCGAGGTGGTGGAAGGGGAGGGCGGGCATGTGATCCTGGTGGAGCTCGTTCCCGGCCATTCGACGACCGACATCGTGAACCGGTCGGGCGAGCGGGGATCGGCCGCCAAGGCGTCCGCCGCGCCTGCCGGGCCGGCGAAGTGCGGACAGACCGTGAAAGGTTGAGCTTCCCGGCCTCATTGGTTGGTCGCATTTTCGGCGGAAAGCCGGCATCCACCCGGGATCGAGCCCGGGACAGGCTTTTTGCGCAAATGCTGTGGTTCTGAGTTGGAGACCGGTCAGGTGCCGCGTTTGAGCGCTATCGTCATCACCAAGAACGAGGAGGCGAATATCGGCGCCTGCCTCGACGCTCTCGCCTTTTGCGACGAGCGCATCGTGGTCGACGCGGGCAGCACCGATCGCACCGCTGCGATCGCCGCCGAGAAAGGCGCGCGGGTCGTCTCGCGTGAATGGTGCGGCTTCGGGGCGCAGAAGAATTTCGCGCTGTCGCTGGCGCAGGGCGATTGGGTGCTCTCGATCGATGCCGACGAGCGCGTGTCGGCCGGGCTCGCGCAGGAGATCGCGCGCGCGATCGCCGAGGGACGCGCCGACGGCTTCGAGATCCCGCGCCTGTCGAGCTTCGCCGGACGCGAGATGCGGCATTCGGGCTGGTTTCCCGATCACGTGCTGCGGCTTTTCCGGCGCGGCAAGGCGCGCTTCTCCGACGACCTCGTGCACGAGCGGGTGATCTGCGACGGCCCGGTGGCGCGGCTCACGCATGAGCTCGCCCATCATTCGGTGACGCGCCTCGAGGACGCGATCTCGCGCATCGACCGCTATTCGACCGCGGGGGCCGAGATGCTGGTCGCGGCGGGCCGCCGCGTCTCCTTCGCCAGCGGCATCACTCATGGCCTGTGGTCGTTCTTTCGCGCCTATGTGCTGCGCCTCGGCTTTCTCGACGGCCGCGAAGGTTTTCTGCTCGCGGTGGCGAATGCCGAAGGGACCTATTATCGCTACATGAAGGCATGGCTCGCGGGGCGCCGCCATGGCTGACCTCATCTCCGTCATCGTCGCGACCTATAACCGCGAGGACGCGCTGGCGCAGGTCCTGCGCTCGCTGGCGTCTCAGGGCGAACGCGATTTCGAGATTCTCGTGGCCGATGACGGGTCGCGGACCGCGACCGCGCGGGTCGTCACCGAGTGGGCCGGCCGCATGCCGGTGCCGCTGCGGCATATCTGGCATCCCGATCGCGGCTTCCGGCTCGCCGAGATCAGGAATCGCGCGATCCGGGCGAGCGCCGGAACCTATTGTGTCTTTCTCGACGGCGACTGCATCGCGCGGCCCGACTTCGTCGCCGCGCATCGCCGGCTCGCCGAGCCCGGCTGCTTCGTGACCGGCAACCGCATCCTGCTGTCGCGCGAATTGACCGAGCGCATCCTGCGCGACGGGGTCGAGCCGGAACGCTGGGGTTTCGCCAACTGGATCACCGAGCGCGCGCAACGCAACGTCAACCGCTTCGCGCCGCTGCTCGACCTGCCGCTGGGGAATCTGCGCAAGTTCCACGCCCGGCGCTGGCGCGGCGCGCGCGGCAGCAACATGGCGTTCTGGCGCAGCGATCTCGACAAGGTCGACGGCTTCGACGCCGCCTTCAGCGGGTGGGGGCGCGAGGATTCGGACATCTTCATCCGGCTCATCCGCAGCGGCGTGTCGCGCAAGGACGGCCGCTTTGC
>WNFR01004404.1_pt1 | contig 14718 bp, 15 predicted proteins | sample 5400221 | NCBI WGS metagenome assembly WNFR01 (sample SAMN13153357, study PRJNA577476) | soil metagenome | isolation source: 40 cm soil under Madrone tree | place: USA:California | collected 2016-06-14 | reverse complement strand
CCAGTGACGCGCCGGGAAATGGGAACCTTCGAGTTCCTGTTCCATGACCAAAGAAGCTGCTCCGACGGCGGAGCTTACACGATCGAGAACTCCCGCTTTGCTATAATCTAGGCAGCATCCTGTGGGGCCCAGCCTTGCCCGCTATCCGTCCCACCGCGGTCGCCGGATCGTTCTACTCGGCGGACGCCGCCGAGCTCCGAAGCGTTCGATGACCTCCTCGGCAGCACCGTGTCCGCCGCGATTGCTCCCTACCGAAGGCGCTGATCGCGCCGCATGCCGGTTACATCTATTCCGGACCGATTGCTGCGGCCGGCTATCGCCGGCTCGCCCCGGCGCGGGAGCGCATAATGCGCGTTGTCCTGTTCGGCCCGTCGCACTTTGTCGGCTTTGACGGGGCTGGCGGCGAGCTCGGCAGAAGACTGGCAAACACCCTTGGGCACCGTGCCGGTCGACCGCCCTATGGTCGAGCGCCTGATAAAGGCGAAGCTGATCGCCGTGCTCGACTGCAAAGGGTGAAAGCAGCAATGGCGGGCCGGTAAAAGTATTACGAGACCGGGCAGGGACCCGGTTGGGGGAACCGTCCTTTGCCTGTCACGCTCGGTCGAGGATGCGGGCGCGGCAGGGAGCAATTCCCCTTTCAGCCGGGAAATCTCGCTCTCGAGAAAGTTAATGATACGCTGGTAATTCCCTTCCCCGAGTGGTTCGTAGATTATGTCGTCCTTCATTTCAAGACATTGTACCACGCTCACCGGAGGCGTAAAATTGACGGGCTAGGGAAGAGTCTATTGATGATTTCAGAGCTTTCTGTAGAGGAGATCATTGCCTTCAGCCGCGTCATCGCCGAGGACAAACGTCCAGGATACGCGCACACCGGCGATGTGCGGCCGGACGCAAAGGTCTCGTCTGCTCACCTCCAGGGGAGCGATGTCCTCGAATTGACCCAGGTGGTCGACGAGGACGGATCGGCCCGTCCAATCGCGTCGCGGACTGCGTCGGAGGCGGTACCACCGTCGAGTGAGCCAGTAGCTACTGGTGTGCATCCGGCGAACGCGGCTGCACGCTGCGATCCGCAGGGGCCTGCCACGAGCGAGCCGAAGCTCGACCCTGCTCAAGGTCGCATCGTGTCCACCGCTACATCGGGAGCAGCCGCTGCCGCATTCGCTCAACTCGGCACCTTGCCGCGTGATCGCCGCGTTGAGAGAGAATTGCCGCTCCGAGGCGCAGAACGCACCTTGGAGGGTATCGTTCGTGAAATGCTGCGCCCGATGTTGCAATCATGGCTCGACGAGCATCTTCCCGGTATTGTCGAGCGGCTGGTTCGTGAGGAGATCGCACGTGTCGTCGGGGAATCAGGGTCTAATCTGCGAGGAGACTATCCCCGGACCAGCGAGCGTCCCTTGGAAGAATTTTTTCGTGATGTCCTATGCCGCCAAGACACCGACGTATATTGAAGGCGTCACCTCCGCGCATGCCAATAGCCTCCGGGAAAGGTAAATCAGGTACCTCGCGAAGGCACAATTGATCTGCCGACGGCCGCGAATATCGGAGGCACTTGCATGCCGCTTGACAGCCCCATCGTTGTAACCGGTGCCGCAGGACGCATTGGTGGAGTGGGTCGCACCGTCGTCGAGCTGCTTCGCCAACGCAATCTGCCAGTCCGCGCGCTGGTCAGACGGGAAGATGAACGGGCCACGGCACTGCGAGCCACTGGCGCAGAGGTCGTTATCGGCGACCTCACACGGGCCGCGGATGTTGCGCGCGCTCTGGCAGGTTGCCGGCGGATGTATTTCGGCATGAGCGCGTCTGCGCCCTATCTGGAGGCGACGGTTACTGCCGCTGCCGTGGCACGCGAGCACCGCGATCTGGAGGTGTTCGTCAACATCTCCCAGCTAACCGTATCGCAGATGAGCCTGACGGAGATGACGGATTCTCCCCAGCAGCGGCAGCATTGGCTCGGCGAGCAGGTGCTGAACTGGACCGGATTGCCCGTCGTACACGTCCGACCTACGGTCTTCCTCCAGAACCCCTTCTTCTCCGACTGGGCTGCGGAATCGATCGCCAAGGACTGCACGATCCGGCTTCCATTCGGCACGGGGCGAACCTCGCCGGTCGATGCTCGGGATGTGGCGGAGGTGATCGCGGTTATCCTGGCGAATCCAACTGCTCATATCGGCAAGGTTTACGAACTAACCGGGCCGCGGTCGCAGGACATGCGAGGCGTGGCCGGGGAGTTTTCCAATGCGCTCGGTCGAACCATCACTTACGTCGATATACCGTTAGAGCAATGGCGCGACCAGGAGCTGCGCGGCCGCAATTTGCCCGACCATCTATTCGAACATCTCCTGACCATGGCCCGCCTCCATGCCGCCAACCGTTATGATCGTCTGACGCATGACATCGAGACAATCACCGGGAGGCCCGCGACGAGCGTCCGTGACTTTGTCGCGCGACAGGCCGACCTCCGCAGAGCGACGAAAGCTAACGGACGATCCTGACCAATAGCGTGGAATGATTTGCATTCTCGTCATCTATATTAAACAGGACGGAGGGCGTGCGGGGGCGATACACTCGCACGTCACCCGCGGATGTGGAGGCGTGATTTCATGGGCGCGCGCGACCCGGCCGAAGCCGTCGAAGTCATGGATCTTCTACTGAAGTTCTTCGGCGACGGCGAGCGCTGGGTCAAAGGCCGCTTGAGCGATCGCCGGGGCAACCGTTGCCTCGTCGGCGCGCTCGATTTCGTCAGCAGCCATCATGGGATGAAAGGCGACGGGGCCGAGCGGTATCTGGCGGACGAAATTTCCGCCGCGGGAGATTGCAATAATGCTGGCGGGGACTGTGCCCGATTCCGAGCCAGCCTTCGCCGAGCTTTGTCCGGGGGACGGTATCGGGTCAGCGAGACTGTCCTTCACAGGGACACCCTTTCCGATTTTAACGACGGGTGTAAGGACTTCGCCGAGTTGCGGGCGCTCATCCTCCAGGCGCGCGCGTCGGCGATGCATGACGCCGATGCCATGCCGGTGACGCAGCGGCGTCTCGACATCGAGACGGAAGAATTCGTTATGGGTTAAAGGCCATAGCGACCGCTGCAGAAAGTGGAGCATGAAAACCGTGAGGGGCAGAACCGGTTTTCGCCAATCCACTTGAAAGATTTTCGCCAGTTACCATCACGAGCTAGAAATCTCCGCCGCTTCCCGCAGCCAGTTGCCGATTTCGGTTGTGCGGCGGACAGGATCCAAGATCTCGGGGCCGATGCCGTAGCGCCAGGCCAGGTCGCGGCGTTCCGGCTCGGCGTGCAGCGCGCGGAAATCGCGGGCCATAGCGACCAGCTCGGCACAATCGCGACTGAACCCCTCCGCTACGAGACTTGCGGCCCGCATCTCGATCAAACCGGCTGCGACCGATAGCGTGAACTCGGGATGATACTGCGTCCCGAAGAAAATGCTTCCCGACGGCAGTTCCAGCGCCAGCGCCTGAATCGGACAAAGCTCGTTCTGAGCCAGCACCTCCGCGCCTGGCGGCAGCTGTTCGAGCTCGTCGATATGAGAGCAGAGAGCGTCGAAGACGGAAGGCCGCGTCGCGAGAAGCGGGTGGGAGCGGCCGGGCGTCGTGGCGGTAATCGCTCTCGCCACCCCGAGTTCGCGGCCGCGGGGATTGCGGCGGACGGTTCCTCCGAGTGCTACGGTCGCGAGCTGCAGGCCCCAGCAGCTTCCCCATGCGGGTAGGCCCGCCGTAAACGCTGCCCGCGCAAAATCGATTTGCCGCGTTACCTCGAGCGTTCGGTCGTAAATATGCAGCGGCGAACCGCTGAACATTAAACCGTCAAAATCTCCGAGCGACACGCCGCCCGGCAGGTCTTGGCCATCGGCAACATTAATCGACGAGCAGCCGATATGAGGCTGTTGCGACCTGAGCGCAGCTTCAAAGAGCGAAGCGTTCGAGGGAATCCCGAATGTTTCCCGCTCCGCCTGCATCGCGGCTGGCGTGCCATCGGCAATCAAGATGCGCAGCATGAAATGCCCTCACCCGATTTTTCGCCGCGATTACCTGGTAGTGGAGGGAACGGGCAAGATCGGCGGATAATCGAATGGTCGGACCTCTCGAACCGTTCGCCATCGTTCGCGCGATTGCCGTCGTGCGTGCGTTCTCGCGATCTTTGGACGAGGCCGCGAGGGCTGACCGAACAAGTGCGCCTCAGCACACATGCCGGGAGCGGGAAGGGGTTACAGCGCCGGAACATGGGCCTCTTGCGGTGGTCCGCGATCGCCGTAGGCTGCCAGTTCCGACAACAAGCTCGCCAGACTATACGACGGTTCGTAGTCCAACCAACGAACCGTCTCCGAAATATCCAGCTTGGTTGGCTTTATGGCTGGATCGAGTCCGTAAGAGAGCGCGAGATCGTAATATTCAGAATAGTATTTCTTGAACGTAGAGCCCCCTCCATCGGCATCCCAATCATCCAGATCGGCATCCGTATATTCATAGGCGCTGTCAAGCGTGAGTACGAGCTGCTGTCGGAGGTGCTGCCGGGAAATGAGATCGAGGCTCAAGATAACCGCCGCCGCAACATCACCGATGTGCACCGCTCCCTTCCAGAACCAGCGCGCCCACTCACTATAGCTGGCGTACACGTCGCGGTCCCAGAATGGAATAAATCCGCGCGGGCGAAGGGTAATCACGTTCATCTTGCGGTGCTTTCTGTAATCCTCGGCAATCAACTCGGCCAGGATTTTGCTGCGCCCGTACAGAGTATCCGGCCGGTAAACACTGGTCGTGGAAATGAATATGATCTTATCGATGCTGAGGGAAGCGGCGGCTTCGAAAACCTCGAAGGTGCCGCGCACATTCAGGTCAAAGAAATCGTACGAATTTTTCTCGCCGCGACTTTCGTGGATACCGTGCCAGGCGGCTATGTGCACGATGCAATCGCAGGCACGCAATATATCCGTCAGCTTCGACCGGTCCAGAATAGACCCCTCGATAAAGAGCGCTCCCTTTTTCAAATCCCGCGGAGCACGAACATCCAGAATTACCGGTGTGTCACCCTGGTCCAGCAACATGGGTACGAGGGTCTGGCCGAGATTTCCCGATCCTCCGGTCAAAAGCACCTTCATCGTCTTCTCCCCTACTTATCGCTTTTCGCCAGGCAATACGCATGCGGGCAGGACCGTTTTGCCGTGTTGTCTGCATAGAATTGAGAACCCTGCGCACCCATTAAATTCCGGCAGCACATGGCCTTTGTCGGCCCTGGACGAGTGCCCCGCATCCGCGGCCGGCTTTACCCATCCGTCCGTGATGCATTTTTGCTCCGGCCCGCCGATGCACTTTCTATAAACGCCCTGCCGTCATATGCAAGCGGCCGGAATCCGCTATATACGGCTCAATATGATCGGCAGTTCGGGCTCTCTTCGCCTGAGCAAAAAGCGCCAGCAGATCGATCAGGGAGAGGTCGCGCCGAGCTTCCAACTCGCTGATGCCGCGCCCGGCCGCTTCGTCGGCAATGCCTTCGGCGAGCCGCTTCCGTGCTCGCGGCGGCCGCCTGCTATTTCTGCCAGACCCTGCGCGAGCGCCGCCTGCCGCGCAACATGCACGATCAGCAGGCGATGATGGCCTCGCTTGACCGGCTGGAGGCGCTGGAACGCGGCGGGGCGCGCATCTTCTTCGTCCACGATCCCGAGTTCTGGCGAACGGTGCCGCAGGGGCCGACCCCGATCGCCTGACGCTGTCGTGCGCGATCCTTCTGGTCCCGGACGACAAACGAAACTGGCGGATCATTCCGCCGGCTGTCTTGGCCGTTGTCACGGCGTCCGGCGAGCGCCCGCGTTCATGGACCGAACCCAGGATTTCCAGAGCCAGGCGGTTCGCAGAGGACTCCCCGTTGGAGGGAGCCGGATTCGAACCATCGGTCCCGCCGCGAACGGAACGGCCATGGGAGGGGCCCCAAGTCGATCCTCGCGATCTCGGACCTGACCTTAGATCTTCGAGCCGACCGGCAGCCGCAGCGAATTCATGCTCGGCCATTCGCAGTGCGGGCACGCGACCTGCTGGCGTTGGCCACCACTGCAGCGATGCTTTGCCCGAGCTGCGCCAGTAGGGGCTTGGTCAGACCGCCAGCTCCAAGATCAGCGGTGAGTGATCGGAGAGCCCGGCGATCCGGTCCTCGTGGGAATAGTGGATGGTGCCGGCAGAGGCCGTCAGATCCTGTGACAAAAAGGCATGGTCGATACGGAACCCATTACTTCTGGTGCTAAACCAGGAGTATTCGCGTCGGTCTGGATAGCGGTGACGCCACAGGTCGCGAAACCCAATCTGCTCGATCGCATCCATATAATGCGCTGTAGCATCGATCGCCCCCGGCTCGTCGAGATAAGCGCGACAAGTATTAAAGTCGCCGATGGCCAATGCTCGGGTAGCGCTCTGCGCGGAGAGTGCAGCGATCAGGGCTTCCCAGTAAGGGACCTTCGCGAGCAGGTTCGGCATGTAGATGCCGATGAGCCGGAACATGGCGAAATCGACGCTGACCATCCGATAAGGCTCGGGCAATCCCATTTCGACGGCGCCGCATTCGTGAAAGGGGCACCGGGCGGCGATGAGCACACCGTTGCGGTTGGGCGGTGGGACAAAGGCCGTTGTGTGCCGATAGCCGAGCGCATGCAAAGCTGCACAAAGCCGCAGTGCCGACGGGCCCCCGCGGTATTCGGAAAGAACCACGATATCGGCGTCGTGACGCTTCAGCGCCTCGGCAATTCGGGGCAGCCGGGATCCGCCGCCTTGTCGGATGTTCCAAGCGAGCAGCCGCATTTGGCCGGAGCTTACTCCGTCTCGGGCGCGGCGGTAAGCTCGCCGGCGTAAGCACAGCCCGCGACACTCGTCCTCGACGCGCTACAGCTTAATGGGTTGAAAGGTCCGGAATTGGCACTCAAGAACCCGGCAGTCGCGCCGGCCGAGGGTCTGCTTATTGATGCAGTGCTGAAGCATGCGCGCATTGTGCTGAACCGACGCCCGTGACCCGAAGCCGACTCCGGCGTTGGGGGAACAAACGCTCGGGTCAAGCTCGAAGTCCGAAGGGTGAGCCGAACAAACTCTCGGACGGCGACCTGCAGTGGAAGTGTATTCTGCGGGCTAACTGAAGGTCCTGCGCGGCACACCAGCCTATCTCATTCTCGGCTCTTATTGCCACTGACGACGACGGCGCGACCGATGAAAGGCTCAACCACACTCGGTTTCCTATCTGTGAACATGAGGACTGGAAATTCGACAAGCGCCGTCCTGATTAAGGCTGCCAGGTTATCGATCCTTTTATCGAGGAGAGCGAGCCCAAATACCACTGGCTGCTTGTCGCCACGATCATCACCCGGCTGGGATCGGCCTCGGAGTCCGCGCGAGCTTTGGATTATTGCTCTGCACTTGCGGCATGCGTTCCAAGCTTGGTCGCAGCGACCGCGTGCAGGAGGACGCGCATGTCGGTGGCGCGTTTCGCTCCGAACGCCGCCTCGAACTGCCGCTGCGCTTTCACCCATCCCTTCATCCCCGCCCGGAAACGGGCTTCGCCGGCCTCTGTCACTCGCAGCTCCTTGCTGCGGCGATCGCGGCTGCCCTGTTCGACGATGACCAGGCCGTCGCGCTCCAGCGGCAGGATGTTGCGGCCGAGCGTGGTTCGGTCCATCACCATCTCGGCGGCGAGGGCATTAATCGTCATCGGGCCCAAACGTCGCAGCTTCGCAAGAACTGAAAACTGAGTCGTGCGCAGCCCACTTGGGGCCAGCAACTGATCGTAGAACTGCGTGATGTGCCGCGCAGCTTGGCGCACCGCGAGACAGTTGCAATCCTGCGGTCCCGAATAAGTACCTCTCGCCACCGTAAACCCCCTTCTTGACATCCGTGCAACTACGCCTATATAGGCGCATACGCTCTTAAGTTCAAGGCCTTAGCGCCGATCCCCGTGCACGCCCGCAGTCCGGGAGGCGCGAGCTGGTCCACGCCGGAAACTATCAGGAGGCAGCTGTGACGGATATTCCCTATCGTACCGCCCTGATCGTCGGGGCAGGCTCGGGCATCAGCGCGTCATTTGCGCGAAGGCTGGCAGCGGCCGGCCTTCGCGTCGGACTGGCGGCGCGCAATGTTGAGAAGCTGGCGGCACTGGCCGATGAGACCGGCGCCGAGACCTTCGCCGTCGACGCAGCCGATCCGGCTGCGGTAGCCCACCTGTTCGCAGAGGCGGATAACCGGCTCGGCGAACCCGATGTCGTGCACTACAACGCCAGCGCCCGCGCTCATGGCCCGATTGCCGAGATCGACCCGGAAGCCGTCCGCAAGGCGATCGAAATATCGGCGTTTGGCGGGTTTCTGACGGTCCGCGAGGCCGCCCGCCGCATGATCCCGCATGGCCGCGGCGCGATCCTGCTGACCGGCGCCAGCGCCAGCGTCAAGGGGTATCCGCACTCAGCGGCGTTTGCGATGGGCAAGTTTGCGCTCCGCGGTCTGGCGCAGAGCACCGCGCGCGAGTTGGGACCGAAAGGCATCCATGTCGCCCATTTCGTCATCGATGGCGGCGTGCGCAGCGCGCGGCATCCCGATCCGGCAGATCGACCGGACAGCACCCTCGACCCCGATGCGATCGCCCAGACCTACATCGAGGTGCTGCGCCAGCCGCGCAGCGCCTGGTCGCTCGAAGTCGAATTGCGGCCCTGGGTCGAGACCTTCTGACGGCCGCCGGCGATGACCGCCAATGTCGGCCGGCCGCTGCAGCGGCGGGAGGATTTTCGGTTCCTGACCGGGAGGGGCCGCTATGTCGATGACATCAACCTGCCCGGAACCTTGCACCTCGCGATCCTGCGCTCGCCGCACGCGCATGCGATCATCACCGGACTCGACCTGTCGGCCGCAAAGGCCGCCGCTGGGGTGCGTCTCGCTCTCGCCGGCGCCGACCTCTCCGGAAAGATCGGCAACGTCAAACCCAACTGGGTCATCCCTGGTACTGTCGTGCCGGACCGGCCGGTGCTCGCGGTCGACAGAGTTCGGTTCGTTGGCGAATGCATCGCACTCGTTGTCGCGGAGACCCGCGAGGCGGCTTACGACGCAACGGAACTCATTGATGTCGCCTATGAGGTGTTGCCTGCCGTGGTCGAGGAGGGAGCGGCCATTGCCAACGGCGCTCCACAACTGCACGAAACCGTTCCGAACAACATCACGACATATTTCAAGACCGGCGGCGGCGACTACGCCGCAGCGGCTCGCCAGGCGGACCAGGTGCTGCGCTTGCGTCTCGTCAACAACCGGCTGATTCCGACCTGCCTGGAAACCCGCGCCATTCTGACCGAGCCTGGCGTCGATGGCAGACTGACGCTTTATCTGCCGAGCCAGGTGCCGCACATGCACCGGCGCTGGATCGCTGAAACGGTTGGCATTCCGGAGCATCTATTGCGCGTGGTCGCGCCGGATATCGGTGGGGGCTTTGGCGCAAAGATGCACCTATATCCGGAGGAGCTGCTCTGCGTCTTTCTGGCCCGCGAGCTGAAATCTCCGGTCAAGTGGTGGGAGTCGCGGTCGGAAAGCCACCAGGCGACCAGCCATGGCCGGGCGCACACGGAATTGATCGAAGTGGCCTTTCGCAATGACGGCTGCATTCTCGGCATGAAAGTCGAGACGCTCGGCAATGTCGGCGCCTACCTCTCCAACATGGCTTCGGGTGGTCCCACGATGGCCGGCAGCTATGGGACCGGGACCTACAAGATCGAGAATTTCGAGGCCGTCGCAAAGGTGATTGTCACCAATACCGTCCCTGTCGACGCCTATCGGGGCTATGGGCGGCCGGAGGCCGCTTACATTGCCGAGCGGACGATCGAAGCAGTCGCTCGCCGTCTGGATCTCGATCCCGTTGAAGTGCGACGGATCAATTTCGTGCCGCCAACCGACTTTCCGTACCGCCCCTACGGCAGTCGATCGGTAATTTATGACAGCGGCAATTACCAGGGCTGTCTCGACAGGGCCATCGCCGCATTCGACTATACTAGCCGGCGCGAGGAGCAACAGCGTCTGCGCAGCGCCGGGCGGTATCGCGGCATTGGCGTTGCGGCGTATACCGAGATGTGCGGTATGGCCCCGTCGCGCCGGCTCGCCGCCATCGGCTTCGACCGCGGCGGCTGGGAGAGCGCGCGCATTGCGATCGACTCAAGCGGCCGCACGACCTTGTATTCGGGCTCCATGAGCCAGGGCCACGGACACGCGACCGCGCTAGCGCAGATCGCGGCCGATGTCCTGCAAATGCCGGTAGAGAATATCGACGTCGTGCAGGGCGACACCAAGCTGGTCCAAGCCGGCCACGGTACCTTCAATTCGCGTTCGATGCCGGTCGGCGGATCTGCCGCCCACGTCTGTGCCGGACGCATCGTCGCGAAGGCGAAAAAGATCGCAGCGCAAATGATGGAGGTCGCCGCTGAGGACATTGCGTTTGAAAGCGGTAGTTTTTCCGTCCCAGGAACAAACATTGAGCCGCTGCCCTTCGCCAAGGTCGCGCGAATGGCGCATCTGGGTCACATCCTGCCTGACGGAATGGAACCTGGCTTGGACGAGACCCTGTTTTACGATCCCACGGGAATGGGAGCGCCCTCAGGCGTTCACATCGCATATGTCGAGGTCGACCCCGATACCGGAATGGTCGAGATCCTTGATTACGTCGCCGTAGACGACGCCGGTACGATCATCAACCCGCTGCTCGCCAGAGGGCAAATCCATGGCGGCGTGGTCCAGGGCATCGGTCAGGCCCTCTATGAGGAGGCACGCTATGACCGTGAAAGCGGTCAACTGCTGACCGGTTCATTGCTCGATTATGCAGTCCCGCACGCAGACTCGCTCCCCAAAATCCGATCGCAATTCCAGGAGACTCCATCCCCCACCAACCCACTGGGAGTAAAGGGTATCGGCGAAAGCGGCGCGATCGGCGCGCCGCCGACGATCGTGCATGCCGTGCTCGATGCTCTGGCACCGTTTGGCATAACCCACCTCGACATGCCATTGACGCCGCAAAAGGTCTGGTCCGCGATTCGTGATGCACACTCGCCGGGCGGCATGTGATCGACATCTGCCGTCGCTCTCTGCTCAGTTTGATCATCCCAATGGACTAGATCGGAACTGCTATGGCTAAACCATCAACTGTCCAGCTACGGATACAGGTCGAACACGTTCGGATCGAAGTTGCGAAGCCGTTCGAAGCCGTCAGGGCGGCACTCGAAAACCTGGTGCCGCCGCTCGATCCCGCAATCCCGGAGGCATTGCAGCAAAGCGACATCGTGCGGGCCAACGAGGCGCTGCAGCGCGGTCCGGAGCTGGCGATCTTTGGCGCCCGGGATCACGGCAAATTGCTGCGCACGGCCGGCCTCTCGCGCAAGGCGGTGCAGTACGAAATCGGCAATCCGCTGACTGCCAGCAGGATGACCCAGCACTAGCTGCCGGCCGCGCTCTACGCGCCGTTGCGCGTCGTGCTCTACGAGAACGAGGATGGACATGCGGTCTTCGAATATGACCGTCCATAGTCATTGTTCGGCCAGTTCGGTGACGAGCGCGTCACCGCAATCGCGCGCGAACTGGATGCCAGTCTCGAACGCGTCCTGGCCCAAGCAGCCCACTCAGGAGAGGAGCAAATGAGCGCAGAGAAATTCCTGGTGACCGGAGCAACCGGCCGGACCGGCCGCGATACGGTGCAGCGTCTTGTGGAGAAGGGACATGCCGTCCGCGCACTGGTCCACGGGGAGGACGCGCGTTCCGAAGCGCTGCGAAGCACGGGCGCGGAGGTCGTGGTTGGTGACCTCCTGGAGCATGACGACGCCATCCGAGCGACGGCCGGGACCAGCGCCGCCTATTTCTGTTATCCGGTCCGCCCCGGGCTCATCCAAGCGACGGCCTACTTCGCGGACGCGGCCAAGCGGGCAGGTCTCGCGGCCGTGGTCAACCTGTCGCAGATCTCTGCCCGGGAGAATTCGAAGAGCCACGCGGCGCACGATCACTGGATCGCCGAACGTATCTTTGACTGGTCGGGGGTTCCGGTCGTGCATCTCCGTCCGACGTTCTTCGCGCAGTGGCTGCTCTATCCCTTTTCGCGCGCGACCATCGTCGAAGAAGGCATCATCGATCTGCCGTATGGCGAGGGACGCCATGCTCCGATCGCGGCGGAGGACCAGGCTCGGCTCATCGCAGCCATCCTGGCTAAGCCGGCCGCTCATTTGGGCAAGACCTACACTCTTCATGGCCCGATTGAGCTGGATCAGGCCGGCATCGCCGCAGCCGTCAGCGAAGTGCTGGGCCGAACGATCACCTACCGGCCGCGGACCATCCCTCAATATCGCGAGCGTCTGCAGAAGGCTGGATTGCCGGAGTTTCTGATCCAGCATTTCTGCGCCATCGCCCTCGACTATCAGAACGGCATCTTTGCGGGCGAAGACAAGATCATCACCGCAGTTACCGGTCAGCGGCCGATGACCGCGCAGGAGTTCGTGACCTTGCACCGGGCCGCCTTCAACGCTGTGAGCACTGCCGGCTGATGCTCTGCCATTAAATGCAGCCTTTTTGGACGAGCAAATCGGCGGTGCGCCGCACATTACACCCGACCGGGAGCCGGCCGGTGATGCGCACCCGATGCCTCCGCTCGCCTCGGCCAACCTCACCAAATAGATCGAAACTGTCATGACTCACCGTAGCTCGAAGGAATCGGCGATGACCACTCCTCACCGCGTGGAACCGCACGCCCAGCAATTCCTCATCGTCAACGGCAAGCGGATGGCCTATGTCGAGCTCGGCGGCGGCGAGCCGGTTTTCCTCTTTCTGCACGGCAACCCGACCTCCTCTTACCTGTGGCGCAACGTCATGCCGGAAGTTGCCAAGACGGGCCGCTGTGTCGCGCCGGATCTGATTGGGATGGGGGTTTCCGACAAACTCGAGCACCCCGGCCCCGATACTTACCGCTTTACGACACATCGCGGCTTTTTGTGGGGATTTATCGAAGCCGCCATCGGCCGGGACAGCCCGCTCGTGCTGGTCGGCCACGATTGGGGTTCAGCACTCGGCTTCGATTGGGCGAACCATCATCGCGACCGGGTTAGGGGCATTGTCTACATGGAGGCGATCGTCCGCCCACTCAGCTGGAGCGAGTGGCCGGAGGGCTCGCGACGGCTGTTTCAGGGCTTCCGTTCCGCGGCGGGCGAGGAGCTGGTCCTCGACAAGAACATGTTCGTAGAGCGCGTACTACCGGGCTCGATCCTACGCTCCCTGGAGCCGGCGGAGATGACCGAATACCGGCTTCCCTTTACGGGATCCCGAGAGGACCGGTGGCCGACGCTCGCCTGGCCGCGCGAGATCCCGATCGACGGGGAGCCTCTTGCGGTCGTCGAGCGGGTCACCGGCTACGCCGATTGGATGGCCCAAAACGGCATTCCGAAGCTGTTTGTGAACGCCGAGCCGGGCGCGATCTTGGTGGGGCCACAACGCGAATTTTGCCGCAGATGGCGCAATCAGACCGAGGTCACGGTGAGGGGAAGTCACTTTATCCAAGAGGATTCCGGTCGGGAGATCGGCGAGGTGATCACCAGTTGGGCGGAACAGCACGTCAAGGTGCCAAAGGTGCGGCGATGACCAGGATCATTCTTTGAAGGGCAGCCTCAACCGAACAACCCTGCTACCTGAACCCACAGAGTCTTTGGTTGCGGCGATCGACCCGAACACGAGACGAGATCATGGAAGAAGCCCCCGTCGTCCGCGAGGAGAAAGGACCGGTTTCAGTGCTGACAATGCAATACCGGCCGTACAATCTGCTCGGCCCGACCCTGCTCGGCGCGATCGCCGACGGGATCGCTACAGCCCGCGACGCCGGCAGCCGAGCAATCATTCTGCGCAGCGGGCTGCGCCATTTCTCCGCCGGCGCCGACGTCGCGCAGTTTGACGCGCGGATCGAACAGGAGGGCCGCAGGCAATCGGCAATCGGCGGCGTCGAGTTCTTAAAATTGCTCGAATTACTACCGATCCCGATCGTTGCCAGCGTGCACGGGGTCTGCCTTGGCGGCGGCTTCGAATTGGCGCTCGCCTGCGATTACATCGTGGCGGCCAGTTCGGCCAAGATCGGCTCTGTCGAGGTGGCGCTCGGGCTGCATCCGCTGCTGGGCGGCATCCAACGCCAGGTGCAGCTCGCCGGCGCAATGCGCGCCAAGGAAAACGGGCCGACCGTCGCGCATGCGGCGACGAAGCGGCTCGTGCACATCGCCGTCAACGAGGGCGTGCTCGCGGCCGACGAAGCAATGGCCGAAATCCAGAAGCCGATCTGGGCCTCCGAGGACCTGAAAATTGGGCTCAAATCGTTCCGCGAGAACGGCCCCGGCCTCGCCAAATTCACGGGGCGCTGACATGAGCGGCCCGCTTTTCGGCATTCGCGTCGTCGATTTTTCGCGCGTGCTCGCCGGCCCTCTTTGCGCCCGCACATTGCTGGATCTCGGCGCCGAGGTCATCAAGATCGAGCCGCCGCGTCCCGACGTGTCGCGCTTCGCGTTTCCGTCGACACCGGGTATGTCGGGCTACTATGCGCCGCAGAACGCCGGCAAGCGCAATGTCAGCATTGATCTCAACGTGCCGGGCGCCCGCGAGTTGGCGTTGCGGCTGTGCGACACAGCAGATGTCGTTGTCGAGAACTTCCGCGCCGGCACGCTGCGCTATTTCGGGCTCGACTATGAAACGTTG
>WNFR01004261.1_pt1 | contig 14718 bp, 15 predicted proteins | sample 5400221 | NCBI WGS metagenome assembly WNFR01 (sample SAMN13153357, study PRJNA577476) | soil metagenome | isolation source: 40 cm soil under Madrone tree | place: USA:California | collected 2016-06-14 | reverse complement strand
AGAACTTGTCATTGCGAGCGCAGCGAAGCAATCCGTCCTTCGCGCCAGATTGCCCGGCGGCTCAAGGCTTTTCCATCAGCCCGCGTTCCTTGATGAAGGCGGCCCAGCGCGTCAGCTCGCTGCGGAAGAAGGCGTCGAAACTCGCGGCGTCGGCCGGTGTCGCCTCGAAGCCGACCTGCTGCAGCCGTTCCCGCGTCTCGGGCTCGCTCAGAACCTCCATGACGGCGCGGCTCAGCCGGTCGCGGATCGGATCCGGCAGGCCGGGCGGGCCGAGCACGCAATTCCAGGACGTCTGATCGACGCCACTGAGGCCGCCTTGCGCGAAGGTCGCGACGTCGGGCAGATGCTTCAGCCGGTCGCGGCGCGCGACCGCCAGCATCTTCAGATTCCGGTTGCCGACCTGGCCGACCGCGACCGGCGAACTCGTGAACAGCACGTCGAGCGAGCCCGCCAGCAGGTCGTTGATCGAGGTGCCGCCGCCCTTGTAGGGCACGTGCTGCATCGTGACGCCGGCCTGCCTCATGAAGACCTCGGCCACCAGATGGGCCGTGCTGCCATATCCGCTCGATCCGAAATTGAGCCGCCCCGGATTCGCCCGCGCATAGGCCACGAATTCCTGCAGCGAATCGACCGGAAGATCCTTCTTGACGAACATGACGACCGCCCATTCGACGGTGCGCGCGATCCGCGTGAAGTCGCGCAGCGGATCGAACGGGAAATTGGCGAACATCGTGGCCGGGATCACCTGCGCCCCGACGGCGCCGATCAGCAGCGTGTAGCCGTCCGGGGCGGCGTTGACGACCTCGCGCATGCCGATGACGCCGTTGCCGCCCGGCTTGTTCTCCATCACGACCGGCTGGCCGAGCCTGGCCTTGAGGCCATCCACCAGCAGCCGGCCCGCGAGGTCGGTTGCGCCGCCGGGCGAATAGGGCGCGATCAACGTGATCTGGCGCGACGGAAACGCGTCCTGCGCCCGCGCCACGCCGCACAGGCACGTCCCGAGCGCGAGCGCGACGAGGAGGCGCGTCACGCCCGGGCGTATTTGCCGCGGTTGAAGAAGCGGTCCTTGTCGTCCTGCGACGCGGTTTCCCGGTTCGACTTGATGCCGCCCACGATCTCGATCGCCTTCTTGACGGCCGGGCGGGCCGATATCGCCTCGAACCAGCGCTTGAGGTTCGGGTTGTCGTCCCATTTCACGCCCATGTTGTCGTGATTGCGGGTCCACGGAAACGTCGCGATGTCGGCGATGGAATATTCGTCGCCGCCCAGATAGGCGCTGCGTCCCAGCCGCTGCTCGAGCAGCTCGTAGAGGCGCTTCACCTCGGTCTGGTAGCGCGTCATCGCATAGTCGTTGCCCGGACCGGCAAACAGCTTGAAATGCGTCCACTGGCCGAACATCGGCCCGACGCCGGTGAGCTGGACCATCAGCCACTGGATCGCCTCGTAGCGCTTGGCGACGTCCTTGGGCAGCAACTTGCCGGTCTTGTCGGCGAGATACATCAGGATCGCGCCCGACTCGAACACGGTGAAGGGCTTTCCGCCCGGCCCGTCGTGATCGACGATCACCGGGATCTTGGCATTCGGGCAGAGCCTCAGGAATTCCGGCTTGTACTGCTCGCCCTTCCAGACATCGACCGGGATCAGCTTGTAGGCGAGGCCCAGTTCCTCGAGCGCAATGAAAATCTTCTGCACGTTCGGGCTGGTCAATGCGTAGAGATCGATCATGGCGTGTTTCCCTGAAATGGAGCCGCGAACCCTAGCGAGCGGCCGGAGGGCCCGCAAGCTGGCGGCTGCGGATTCCCTCCGCCGTAAACGGCCTGCGCCCTGGCCGCGACGGCGTTTGCGGCGGATCGGTCCGGATGTAGAGTGGCGGCACCGAAAGAGCGTTTTATCGATCCGCAGGGGAGGCATCTGGTGAACGCCGTCGACAAGAAGCTCACCGGCCGCATCGCGCCCGACCGCATCCGCATGATGACGGTGCCGCGGCCGCCGCAAGGCGTGGTCGAGCGCTTCATGGCGCTCGGCGATCCGAGCGGCGTCGTGTCCGACGCCATGGACGAGCTCGGCGTGCCGCCCGGCGTCATCGGCGCCTCGGTGCTGCGGCCGACCCTGCCCGGCACCACGATCGTCGGGCCGGCGCTCACCGTGCGCAACATCCTGCAGCGCACCAACCCGCTCGACGGCGCCAGGACCCACGCCAACAAGATGGCCGAGTTCGAGGCGCATAATCTCGCGACGCCCGGCGACGTGCTGGTCATCCAGGGCGTGGCCAATATTTCCAACATGGGCGGCATCTCGGCGCAGACCGGCAAGCGCCAGGGCGAACGCGGCGCCATCGTGATGGGCGGCGTGCGCGACATCGCCCATTCGCGCGCGGTCGGCTATCCGGTGTGGTCGACCGACATCACCCCGGCGACCGGCAAGTGGCGGATCGAGACGGTCGAGATCAACGGCGACGTGCAGCTCGCCGATATCCGGGTGGCGCCCGGCGACCTCGTGATCGCCGACGACACCGGCGTCTGCTTCATCCCGCGCGACTATATCCTCGAGGTGCTGGAGGTGGCCGAGAAGAAGTCGCAAGCCGAGGACGCGCGCTGCAAGGCGATCGACGGCGGCATTCCGGTCCCCGACATCTCGCGCGCGAGTTTCGGCGAGAAGTCGTGAAAGCGTGACATGGCCAAGCACGTGGTCGCCGCCGTCTCCGAGATCGCGCCGGGCGGGCGCAAGCTGGTCGAGGTGAACGGCCGCGCCATCGTGCTGTTCAATCTGTCCGGCGAGTTCTTCGCGCTGTCCAACCGCTGCCCGCACCAGGGCGGCAACCTGTGCGAAGGCCAGCTCACCGGCCTGGTCGAGTCCTCGGAGCCCGGCGAGTACCGGGTCTCGCGCCAGGGAGAAATCCTGCGCTGCCCGTGGCACCAGTGGGAATACGACATCCGGACCGGCAAGTCGTGGTGCGATCCGCGCAGCGTGCGGGTGCGCAATTTCCCGGTCACGGTCGAGCCCGGCGCGCGGCTGGTCGAGGGCCCGTACGTGGCCGAGACTTTTCCGGTCAGCATAGAGGATCAGTATGTCGTCATCGAGATGTGACCAGCCCGTCTGTAGGCTCGCGACGGTCGATTCGGCCGTCGGACAATCGAGAGGGACGCAATGAAGAATCTGGTTCTTGCCATCCTCATCGCGTCGACGGCGCTCTGCCGGACCGCCGGCGCAGCGCCCGCGTGGTGCCCGGGCAGCACCGGCGACGGCCAGAACGAGGTCCCGCGCTACGAGCATATTTTTCTGATCATCGCCGAGAACCACGCCTATGGGCAGATCATCGGCAATCCGAAAGCACCCAACATCAACCGCCTTGCCAAATCCTATGGCTCGGCAACGCAGTTTTACGGCGAAGTGCATCCGAGCAAAGCCAACTACATCGCCATGCTGGGCGGCGATACCTTCGGCATCCATGACGACGACGCCTTTTATTGCCGCGCCGGCAGCACCGACCGCTATTGCGAAAAGGCGGACAAGATCGCGCCCTATGTCGACCACACCGTGACGGCCCGCAGCCTCCCCGATCAGCTGGCCGAACACCATCTCACCTGGAAAGGCTATTTCGAGGATCTGCCCGCGCCCGGCTCAAAGGCCGTCTACCATCCCGATCCGCAACACCCGGTCGCGGGTCGGCCGACAGAGCTCTATGCATCGAAGCACAACGGCTTCATCCAGTTTCGCTCGGTGCAGAACGATCCGGCGCTCGCGAGCAAGATCGTCGGTTTCGACCGGCTGTACCGGGATCTCGCGCGTGGCCAGGTTCCCAACTATGCCCACATCGTGCCGAACCAATGCAACGAGATGCACGGGCGCGACGGACCCAATGTTCCGAACAATTGCCGATACGACAACCAGGATGGACGGATCGCGCGCGGCGACAAGGCGATCGGCAGACTAGTGGCAAGGATCCAGGCCTCGCCGATCTGGAAGGATCGCCGCAACACCGCCATCGTGGTCACCTGGGACGAGGACGACGATCCGGACGAGAAGAAGGGAACCCAGGGCTGCTGCGGTTTTGATCCCACCAGCCCCGCCAATTTCGGCGGCGGCCACATTGCGACCCTCGTCATCACCAATCACGGCCCGCGCGGTCTCACCGACGATACCCCGTATAACCACTATTCGCTGTTGCGCACGACCGAGGACGCGTTCTGCATCGGCGAATATCTCGGTCACGCCAACGACGCGGCCGTCAAGTCGATGACGAGGTTGTTTCAGACGCGGTAGCACCAAAACAGCAGGCCAGCCGGTGGGCTTCGCGGCGCTCAGCCCATCCTACGATGCGGGGCGTGCAAAATAAGTCGCGCGCGGATTGTCCACCATGATCTTGCGCCGCAGCTCGGCGGAGAGGCCTCGCGGCAATATCTCGTCGCCGTCGAACTGCCAATGCGGATAATCGCTCGCGAACAGCAGCATTTCGTCGGAGCCCAGGTGATCGATCGCGCGCGCGATCACGTCGGCGGAGTCGGGCGCGTCGAAGGGCTGGATCGTCATGCGGAAATGGTCGCGAAAGATCTCCGCCGGCGAGCGGTCGACCCACGGGATCTCGCTGCGCAGCCCGCGCCAGAATTTCGAGAAGCGCCAGAGAAAGGCCGGCACCCAGGTCACGCCCGACTCGATCAGCACCACCTTGAGGCCGGGGTATTTGGCGAACACGCCCTCGCTGATCAGGCTCGCGGCCTGCGACTGGAAGCCTTGCGACTGGCTGGTGTAGTCCTCGACATAATAGGTCGGCCAGCCGAGCGCCGTCACCGGATGGCGGTAGGCGCTGCCCGCATGGATGCCGATCGGCAGGCCGTGGCGCTCGGCCGCGGCGAAGACCGGCCAGTAATGCCGGCGGCCGAGCGGCATCTCGCCCATCGCCAGCACCAGGATCTGAACGAAACGCTTGTCGGCGGCGCAACGCTCGATCTCGTCGACCGCGTAGTCGATATTCTGCAGCGGCACCACCATCGAGGCGCGCAGGCGCGGATCGCGATCGAGCCACTCCGCCGCGATCCAGCCGTTGACGGCGCGCGCGAAGGCCGCCGCCATGTCCTCGTTGAACACAAGCTGGACGCCGTAGAGACAATTGAGGATGGCGCAGCCCGACCCCCAACGGTCGAGCACCTGGCGCCCGAGCGCCGAGACGTCAGTCCCGGCGCGCCCGCTCGGGTCGCGCCAATCCGGACGCGCGGAGAGCGGCGCATTGGGCGGATAGCTGATGCTGTCGAGCGAGTCGATGCCGCGCTCCTGCACCGACGTGCGCCAATGGTCGTCGAGATAGGGCAGCAGCGCCTGCATGCCGGGCACCGCCGGATGCACGTCGCAATCGATCGCCTTCCCTTGGACGGACGCAGACACGGCTTCACTCATGGGTCGAGAGCTTCCTGTTGCGATCCTACCGCGCGTGAAGCCACCTTGTCGCGCTGCCTCACGCCGCCACCGCGGCCGCGAGCGGCGCCGTCCAGGCATCGTAGCCATAGAGCCAGTCCGGATCGGTCGCGTTGCGCATCCAGGTATTCTGGCTCGATCCGGTCTGCACCAGCGAGGCGCGCGGCTTGCGGGTCGCCTCGTAGGCATCGAAAACCTGCGCGAGGCGCGCGCCCGCCAGTTCGGCGAAACAGCGCGACAGGACGGCGGCGTCCTCCAGCGCCATGGCGGCGCCCGACGCCATATAGGGCGTCATCGGATGGCAGGCGTCGCCGAGCAGCACCACGGCGCCCCGGCGCCAGGCCGGCAACGGATCGCGCTCGAAAATCCCCCATTTGTGCACCTCGAGCGCCGCCGCCAGCACCGCCCGCACGTCGGGATGGAAACGCGCGAAAGCCGCGCGCAGCTCGCCGACATTGCCTTTCGCCGACCACGACTCCTGCGTGATCCAGTCGGCGCGCTCCGGCTGGCTGGTGACGAAATAGACCTCGTCGCGCGCCGCCGTGACGAAGTAAATCACGATGTGGCGATCCGCGCCCCACCATTTGGTGCGCGAGGCCCCGACGTCGACGCCGCGCAGCCGCGCGGCCGGAAAGGTCGTCCGATAGGCGACGCGGCCGGTGAAGCGCGCGCGGTCGGAAACCTCCGCATGCTCTTGCGAATGACCTTGCACGTGATCGCGCACCAGCGAGTGCACGCCGTCGGCGCCGATCACCGCGTCGGCCGCGACCTCGCTGCCGTCCGCAAAGCCGAGCACGACGCCGGCGCCGTCCGGCGCGATGCGCACCAGCCGCCTGCCCATGTGGATGCAATCGGACGGCACGATTGCGGCCAGCGCCGCGTGCAGGTCGCCGCGATGCAGCGTGAGATAAGGCGCGCCGTAGCGCGCCTCGACATCATGGCCGAGCGGATGCTCGTTGGTCACGGCGCCGGTCTCGGCGTCGCGGTTGAGCGACGTGGCGGGCGCGAAGGACGTGTCGCGCAGCCGCGCCTCGATGCCGAACCCGCGATGCACCTTCATGGCGTTCGGGCTTTGCTGGATGCCGGCGCCGACCCGGGCGAATTTTTCCGCCTGCTCGTAGACCACGGCCTCGATGCCGACGCGGCGCAAGGCGGCCGCCGCCGCGAGGCCGCCGATGCCCGCCCCGATGATGACGACCGATGAACCCTTTTTCATCGCACGACCCGCAATCATCCCGGCTTGCGCTCGGGCGGCCATTTCATCAGCGTCCCGCTCGCCGCGCCGGTCGTGAGCAGTTTTCCCTGGGCGTCGACCAAGCGCCCTTCCATGAAGGTGACGGTGCGTCCCTTCTTCACCGTCGTGCCCTCGCCGACGACGCGGCCGGGCTTTGCGGGCGACAGAAAATGCGTCGTCATGTCGATGGTCGGCACCACGTAGCCCGGCCCCATGGTGCAGAGCACCGAAAACGACATCACGAGGTCGAGCATCGCGGCGAGCATGCCGCCCTGCACCGTGCCGAGCAGATTGCAGAATTCGGGCTTGGCCTCGAACGCAATGGTGATGCGCCCCGCCACCGGATCGCAAGCCAGCGGATCGGCGCCGAGCAGGGTCGCGATCGGATTTGTCGCATAAGTTCGCCTGATCCAGTCGAGCGCTTCGGCTTCAGACGTGGATTCGATCGCGCTCATGCGTGTGTTGTCCCCATCGGTCTGTCTCACGCCCGAAAGCGAATGGCGAATAGTGAATAGCGAATGGCCGGTCGAGATGCCAGCAGCTCGCCATTCGCTACTCGCTACCCCCCTATTGCGGCCGCACGAATTTCCGCGCGACCGGCCCCCATTTGGCGACCTCCCGGGTGATGAATGCCGTGAGCTCCTCGGGCGTCATCGGCTCGCGCTCGACGGCGTCCTGGTCGAGCCGCTGCCTGACGTCCGGCAGCTCCAGCACCTGGGTGACGGCGCGATTGAGCTTGCGCACGATGTCGTCCGGCACGCCGGCCGGTCCCGACAGGGCGTACCAGGTGTTGGCGACGAGGTCCGGATAGCCGAGCTCGGCGAGCGTCGGCACGTCGGGAAACTCAGGGACCCGCCCCTTCGACGACACGGCGAGCGGGATCACCTTGCCGGCGCGGATCTGCCCGACCGCCGAGCTCCAGGTCATCGAACCGAACGGCACGTTGCCGGCGATGATGTCAAGCATGGCCTGGGCCGCGCCCTTGTGCGGGATGTGCTGGAGCTTGATGCCGGCCTGCCGCGCGAATTCCTCGACCATCAGATGGCCGAGCGTCCCGACGCCGGGCGACACGAAGTCGATGGTCTCGGCGCGGGCGCGCGCCGCCAGCTCGGCGAGCGAACGTACATTGAGCGCCGGATTGACGACGAAGGCGGTGGGCGGCCCGCCGATATAGGCGATATGGGTGAAGTCGCGGATCGGATCGAAGCCGGGATTCAGGCTCGCGGCCGGGGCGATCGCATGATAGGCGATGCTCGAGGTCACGAAGGTGTAGCCGTCGGGCTCCGCACGGGCGGTGATCTGCGCGCCGATCAATCCGCCGCCGCCGGCGCGATTGTCGACATAGAAGCGCTCCTTGAGGATCTCGCTGAGATGATCCGCCATGAGCCGGCCGAACAGATCCGCCGCCCCGCCTGGCGTCGAGGGCGCCACGATGCGCACCGGCCGCGTCGGCCAGTCGGCGGCGCGCGCCACCGGGCCGACCGCGATCGCGAGCCCCAGCGCCAGGACGCATCGCCACCTCATGGCTTGGCCCTCAATCGCCCCACACCTTGCGCGCCACGTCGACGACGAGCGCCAGCTTTTCGGTCGCACGTTCGACGCTCATGATCTTGTTGGATTTGTCCGAGCTCGAGAAGCCGCATTGCGGGCTGATGCCGAGCCGGTCGAGCCCGATATAGCGGGCGCAATCGCGGATGCGCGCCTCCAGGCGCTCCATTGATTCCAGCTCCGGCACCTTGGTGGACACGAGGCCGAGCACGATCGATTTGTGCGCGGGAACGGATTTGAGCGGCTCGAATGTGCCGGCGCGCTCGGAGTCGTATTCGAGGAAGAAGAAGTCGATCGCGAGATCGCGGAAGACCTTCTCGGCCACCAGATCGTAGCCGCCTTCCGCCTGCCAATGACCCATGCGGTTGCCGCGGCACAGGTGCATGCCGATCCGCATGTGTTTGGGGGCCCGCCTCACGATTGCATTGATGGTCGCGATATAGGTGTCGAGCAGCGCCTCCCATTCGTCGCCGCGCGCCGCGAGCGCGTTGCGGATTTTCGGATCGCCGAGCTTGGCGATCGAGGTCTCGTCGAGCTGCACATAGTGGCAGCCGGCCTCCGCCAGCTTGGCGAGCTCGATCTCGTAGGCGGCGACGAGGTCGGACCAGAAATCGGCAAGGTCGGGATAGACCTCGCGGCTGATGCGCGCGCGGCCGGCGCGGAAATGGATGTAGCAGGGGCCGGGCAGCGTGATCTTCGGCGTCGCACCGGCGACCGATTTGAGAAACGAGAACTCGTCCGCGTTGCGCGATGCGTTCCAGCGGATGCGGGCATTGACGGCCGGCAGCCGGCCGCGCTCCTTGTGGCCGCTCGCGTCCTGGTAGGACCACTCGCCCTCGCCCGTCTGCTCGGCGACGACGCCGGTGAGCCCCGAGGTGGTGAAGTTCGCCGTATAGGTGCTGCGCCGGAACTCGCCGTCGGTCGCCATGCGAAAGCCGAGCCGCCGTTGCGTTTCGACGAAGTCGCGGATCGCCGCATCCTCGGCGGCGCGCAGCTCGCCGTCGGACAGCCGCCCGCCCGCGTGCTCGCCGCGCGCGCGCAACAGCTCGGGCGGCCGGATGAAGCTGCCGATGTGCTCGGCCCGAAACGGTGGGTTCATGGGGTCGGCCAAAAATCCAAGAGGCACCAGAAGGAGCGACGTCAGACTTACATGACGTCAGAACGCGATCATGTCCATCCGGGTGAGCGTCGCCCGGCGCCGGCGACGAACAGGAGCGCCATCCCTGTAAATGCACCGCGAACAGCGCGATAACAGGGCGTTCAAGCTGAAGGAAACAGGGATCGGCACGGGTTTAACAGGCGGATTCCCTGTTAATACAGGCGAAATACAGGGAATCTACAGGGACAGCCTCGCATCTTCGATTTGCGCGACCTCACGGTGAGGAGCGCGCGCGTCTCGAACCATGGGCAGGTGGCACCGCTCTCGCCCGTGGCCCGTCCTTCGAGACGGCGCTGCGCGCCTCCTCAGGACGAGGATGAGCTCTCATGAAAAAGCCGACACTTTCGACCGCCGGGCGCAATTCCGACTGTGGATTTTCTCCTACCACGTTTTCGCGCATTCTCCAAAAAAGTGCCTGTCAAGAATCTTGTTGGACGCGTAGCCCGGAAAGCGCGCGACGTCAGAACTTGATCATGTCCATCCGGGTGAGCGTCACCTGGGCGCTGATGCGCGCCGCGTTCGCGAGATGCCAGGCGGTATAGAGCTCCGGCCAGAGGTCGTCGCCCGACATGCCGTCGACCGGGACCACGACCTTGAAGCCGCGCAGCGCCGCGGCGCTGCCGGTGTGGAGGACCGACGTGTGGGCCTGCGTCCCGATCGCGATCACCGTCTTGATGCCGCGCTCCTTGAGCATCTTGTCGAGCTCGCTGCCGACGAACTTGTCCGGACCGAGCGGCGGCAACACCGGCTCGCCGGCGGCCGGCGTCAGCTCCTTGAGGATGTCCACGGCCGTGGAGCCCGGCACGGCGACGCTGTAGATCACGAAGGTGCCGGTGCGGCGCGCGTCGGCGACGAGCTTTTCGACTTTCGGCACCGAGTTGGCGCAGCGCAACCGGCGCTGCGGCGTGCAGGTCTGGACGGTGAAATCCATCACCAGCAGCGCGGTCTCCTTCGGGTCGATCGTCACCGGCTTGAGCTCGGGCGGCGCCGGCAGCTTCGCGCTCGCCCATTCGTCGATGATCGTCTGGGCGCGGGCCGGCCCGGGCAGCGACCCCGCGAGGATCGACAGCGCGACCACGACGGCCGCCATGAAGTGTTGCACCGATTCCTCCCCTTTCAGGCCCTGCACGTGCGCGAGTTTCATGCCGGCCGCAGGCGCGCGACGGTTGTCGTCCTAAAATGTTACCATACGGCAGGTACCTGTATGCTCATTAACTCTATGTAATAGGTATTATTCTGAACTTCCCACAGATTGCATTTCCGCTATATATAGCCCCTACACAAAAAGGAGTGCGCCCGTGGCGAAACGAAGTCCACTGCCAATCGACGTATTGGTTGGTCAAAACATCCGCATTTGCCGGCTGCAAAAAGAGCTCTCCCAAGGCGAACTGGGCCGGCGCATCGGAGTGACCTTTCAGCAGGTCCAGAAATACGAGAAAGGCGCGAACCGGGTCGGCGCCAGCCGTCTGACCCAGATCGCCGATGTGCTCGGCGTGCCGATCCCGACGCTGTTCGACGGCGCCCCGACCGCCGCCCAGACCTCGACCGAGCCGACGGCCCGCTTCCTGCTGGCCAAGCCGCACTCGCTGCGCCTGCTGCAGGGTTTCGACAAGATCGACAATGACGCGACGCGGCTCGCGGTATTGCACCTGGTCGAGAGCCTGATCCAGACTCCGGCGCGCAGCGCATCCGCCAAGCGCGAAGCCGTCCAGCGCAAGCGCGCGTAGGACATCTTCTCGCAGAAAACCTCCCGGCTCGCTGCGTCGATCGCTGCGAGGCGGTCTTGATCAAAACGGTCCCCGCTTCGACGAAGCGGGGACCGTTTTGTTTTGCTGCGATCAGGCAGCGCTTCGGCCGCGCGCCAACACGTCGAGATGCGCGATTACTTCGTCGACATGCATGACGTCGGCATATTTGTGATGAAGGTCGAACAGGTTGACCTTGTGACTCAGGAGCGAGCGGTCGTAGGTGCATTCCTCCACCACGACGTTATGGAACGCGTACGAATAGGCGTCGACCGTGCTCGCCCGCACGCAGCCCGAGGTGCTTTCGCCGCAGATGATCAGGCTCTCGGCGCCGAGCTTGCGCAGATGCGCCACCAAGGGCGTGCCGAAGAAGCCGGAGGCGCGCTCCTTGTAGATCACGAGGTCGCCCGGCATCGGCGCGAGCTCTTCCTTGATGTGATAGAGCTCCTCCGGCTCGCGGCCCATCCGGCGGTGGGTCGAACGCACGCCGTCGGTGTCGGCGTGACGTGTCGTGTAGATCACCGGAATGCCGGCCTTGCGGGCGGCGGCGAATAATTGCCGCGTCGGCTCCAGTGCGTTCCAGGCATGCTCGCCGCAGGCGCCCGGAAAGCGCCGGTTGACCTCGCGCACCGGCCCCGGGCCGCCCTGGTAGGCCTTGTTGTAGAGGTCGATCGCCAGCACCGCCGGATTGCGCCCGACCCGGACCTCGCGGCGATAGGGCTCGTAGATCTCGAGAATGTCGTCGCCGACGATGTCCTTCCAGCAGTGGTCCTCGAAATCGCGCGCCATGCCCGCCTCCTGTCTCTCGCTTCGCGTCATTCGTACCGCACGTTGCGGCCGAAATCGTAATCGGCCGCGATATCGGCGGTGAATCGCTGCCTGCGGCGCGGCCGCCCGTCAGGCGGCGCGAACACCTCGCGCAGGAAAGCGCGCTGGTCGGCCCAGGCGGCCTCCGCCTGGGCGCGCCGATAGCGCCCCGGCATGGTGTCGTTGAGCCAGCCATGGGGCGAGTCGGGATAGACGTGAATGTCGTAGGCCTTGCGATGACGTTCCAGGCAATCGCGCAGCCGCCGTATGTCGTCGAGCGAGATGAGGTGATCGGTCTCGCCGAACATGCCGAGCACCGGACAATCGATCGCCGCGATGATCTCGTCGAGCGCACGGGGATATTTGGTATTCATTTCCCACTCGCGCGGCTGCGCCGCGCCGTACCAGACCAGGGCGGCGCCGATCGGGCGTGACGCCGCGAGCACCAGCGGAAGGCGCGCGGTCTGGCAGACGCCCATGACGGCGATGCGCGATATGTCGGCTTGCGGCAGCGTCGCCAGCGCATCGATCGCGGACGCCAGCGCCACGACCGCCTCGGGGTCGCTCACGTCGCAGCCGGCGTCGCCGCGATGGAGCGCCTCCTGGTCCGGATGCTCGAAATAGAGGTCCGGCGCGATGGCGACGAATCCATCGCGCGCGAAGCGCTCGGCGAGGTCGCGCGTGTGACGCACGAAGCCGTAGCGCTCGTGAATCACGACGACGGCAGGCACCGGCGCGGCGACGTCGGGCACCGCCACGAAGGCCGGCATCCCGCCGCAACTGGTTGTCCAAGCGCGAATGCGGACGTCCGCCATCGCGTCGCTCATGGGCGTGCCGCCTCGCCGAGGAAGCTCGCATCGATGAAGCCTGCCAGCGGCGGCGGCTCGGTGAGCTCGCCCATCGCCACGAAGGCGTCGAGATTGGCCTTCAGCCCCTCCGGAAACAGCGCGCCGTCCGGCGCGATCACCCGCAGGCGAACATAGAGGTCATAGGTCGACGCTGCGATCTCCGGCGTGGTCTTGGTATATTTAGCCAGGATGGCGATGACCTCGTCGCGATTGGCCGGGTCGTAGAAATATCTCGTGGCGCGCGCGTGGACGCGCAGGAAAGCCAGGATCTCGGCGCGGTGCCGCGGCGCCCAGCGGGTATCGATCAGGATGTTGTTCTGCGCCCAGTTCGGCAGATATTGCGGGACGCTGCCGAGATCGACGAAGCCCTGATCGAGCGCCGCGAAGTCGTGCGGATTGGTCAGGATGGCCGCCGCCACCGCGCCCGACACGAGCTGCGCGAAGCGATTGGGCGTGCCGCCCCCGTAGAGGAGATCATAATCCTGGTCGGCGAGGCCGTTGCGCCGCGCCATCACGCGCAGGAAATAGAGCGTCACGTCGGTCAAGCCGCCGACGCTCAGGCTCTTGCCCTTGAGCTCGCCCCAGTGTTTCGTGCCCTTGGCGGCCACCATGCGGAAGGGCGCGTTCGAGGCGGCGCCCGCAACGATGCGGATGGGCGCGCCGCGCATGATCGCGCGCAGCGTCTGATCGGTTGCCGCCTGCGCGATGTTGAGCGAGCCGGCCGCCAATTGCTGCAACACGCTCGCAGCCGAGCCCGCCACGATCGTGTCGACGCTGAGACCCTCGGCCTCATAGTATTTTTTTTCGTTCGCGATGTAGTGCGGGATGCTGAAGGCCGTCGCGCTGGTGATCCCGAAGGTGATCACGCTCGCGGCCTGCGCCACCGCACCGAGGGCTTGGGTCGTGGCGGCGATGGCGGCGAACAGGAAGAAAAGTCGCGGAAGAATTCTGGCGTCCATCGCGCCATGATCGCCGGATATCGCGGGCCGGACAAGGCGGCGCCCCGATGGCGATTCGCGCCGCTCGCAGGCCACGCGCGACGCTGTGGATCCACGCCGGCGAGCGGGATTCAGGGGGGTCGGCGGGGCGGAGCGCGAGCCCCCCTGACTCCGCGTCACCACACGGCACACCGAGGGCGCGGGAGCGGCCCCGCCGCCCCGCCCCGGGATCCCGGAGAGGCCGTGTAACTATCTGATAAATAACGTCTAAAATAGACTGATGCAGACTCGACACACGCGGATTTTTCCTCGCGCCCAGGGGCGCCCTTTGTGGATACTTCGATTGCCGCGCCGGAACCCGAATGGTATTAGTATCCCGGGTGGAATACCGCGCCAGCCCCGGGCGCGGCGGGGCAGGGAATATGCGTTTCCGATCATTGCTGACCAAAGTGCTGCCGGCCGTGGCCTTGTGTTGCGGCGGGATCGGGGCCGTGGTGGCGAGCGAGGCCTTCACGATCATCGATGCGATCAACCAGGCCGTTCAGACCAACCCAGGCGTGGGCGAGAGCGCCGCGAACCGCCGCGCGACCGAGGCCGGATTGCGCCAAAGCCAGGGCGTCTTGCTGCCGCAGGTTCGGTTGAATGCCAGCGCCGGTATCGAGCGCTTCAACCAGCAGGACATCATTCCGCCGCCGCAGGGCAACAAGACCTGGATGAACGCGCGCACCGGCTCGATCGTCGTTCGGCAGATTCTGTTCGACGGATTCTCCTCGCTCAACGAAATCTGGCGCCAGGCCGCGCGGGTCGACGCAGCCGCCTACCGGGTGCATGAGCAGACCGAGCTGATCGCGCTGGACGCCGCCGAGGCCTATATCGACATCATTCGTTTTACCCGGCTGATCGTCGTCGCCCAGGACAATCTGACCGCGCATCGGCGTCTGCTCGCGAATGTCGAAGCCCGCTTCAGAGGCGGCCGGTCGGGCGAGGGCGATCTCGAACAGACGCGCGAGCGCGTCGCCGCGGCGGAAGC
>WNFR01004355.1_pt1 | contig 14721 bp, 14 predicted proteins | sample 5400221 | NCBI WGS metagenome assembly WNFR01 (sample SAMN13153357, study PRJNA577476) | soil metagenome | isolation source: 40 cm soil under Madrone tree | place: USA:California | collected 2016-06-14 | reverse complement strand
TGATCGGCGCAGCGGTGGACAGTCGTTCGAACGCCAACTGTTGTAGCTTTTCCGCTGAGCATCCATGTCGACGGACCCACCCACGGTCCGTCTTGTCTGGATCCCAACGCGTAGGCGCAGCGCCGGTTGTTAACTTCTTGCCGGCTGGGGATCGAAAGTCCTTGCCGCCGTCGGTGTGGCATCGGAGCTTGTATCCTTGGGCGACAGCTTCGCACTGCTTGTGCCAGAGGACTCGGTCACCGCGGCGATGACTCACCTCAAGGACTATGACGAGGAGGGCCGCTCTCGCCAACGGGAGCCCGGCCCGATCAGGGCGCACCCCGACGCGTGGCTTGGTTCAGCAGGATACGCAGTGGTCCTCGTAACCGTCGCAGACTGCGCCGCACGCGGTCTTCTGGGCTTCGATTGGTTTTCGTCGGGTGAGCTTGTCTCGGGACTTACAAGAAGCGGGGAGTTGTGGCGCGTGGTCACCGCGCTTACGCTGCACGTTGACTCCGGCCACCTGATCACAAATTTAGGCTTCGGCATGTTGTTCGGTTATCTCGCGGGCCAATTGCTCGGGCCGGGGATCGCCTGGGCGAGCATTCTCGCGGCGGGTGCACTTGGGAATTTTTTTGACGCGCTGCTCATGCCGCCAACCCATCGTGCAATCGGCGCATCGACTGCAGTATTCGCGACGCTTGGTCTTCTTGCCGCGTACTCCTGGCGTCGGCGCTCCGGACGCAGTGCACGCTGGCCCTATCGGTGGGCGCCATTGATTGCCGCCGTTGCTCTGCTTGCGCTCATCGGTACCGGAGGGGAGCACACGGATGTGCTCGCGCATCTCACGGGATTCTTTGCCGGCACGGTGTTCGGTGTTGTATATGGAAGCCTGGCCGTACCCGGTCGTGCGCTGACGCAACTGCTGGCCGGCGCGTCGACGTTGGCGGTAATTGTTGGCGCATGGCTGTTGGCCCTGATCCGCGCGTAGCGGCACCGCGTGTCAGCTCAAGTCTGAGCTACTACAATTCACGTAATTCTTTGCGTTGAGGTTTGGAGACTCACGCGTTTTGCATACGATGCTGGCCGGCCGATGGCCGGCGATGAGAGCGTTGACGCAAAGGACGCGAAGAAGAACAAGCAAGGTCGCAAAGGAAAACGAAACGGAACGTGTTGACGGGATGGTACGCGGGTAAACGGTCGTAACCGTTTTGTACAAAGGTAGAGGTATCCGGCAGGCCTGACTTCGGACCCCGCTTCGATCCTCATTCACAAAATTCTTTGCGTCTTTCTTTTTCCTTTGCGACCTTGGCGTCGAACGCCTTAATCAGTCGCGGAAATTGGCGAACTGCAGCGGATAGTCCGTCACGTTCTTCTTCATCATCGTGATCACCTGCTGAAGATCGTCACGCTTGGCGCCGGAAATGCGCACCGCGTCCCCCTGGATGCTGGCCTGGACTTTGAGCTTGCTGTCCTTGACCATCTTCTGGATCTTCTTGCCGAGCTCCTGGTCCACGCCGACCTTGACGGTGATCACCTGCTTCACCTTGTCGCCGCCGATTTTTTCGGACTTGGCGCGTTGCAGCGCGCGTACGTCCACGTTGCGCTTGGCCATTTTGGCGATCAGCACGTCATAGACCTGCGCGATTTTGAAGTCATCGTCGGCAAACACGGTCAGCGCCTTGTCTGCGAGCTCGACGCGGGCGTCCGAACCCTTGAAGTCGAAACGATTGGATATTTCCTTGTTGGTCTGGTCGATTGCGTTCCTCAGCTCGACCTGGTTGACCTCGGAAATGATGTCGAAACTGGGCATGATGATTTCCCTCCCGGCTTGGTGTTTCTTCGGCTGCCCGCGGGCGCCCCACGGTAGCCCGGCCAGCCGCTATTTCCCCTTATTGCGCCTGGCTCCAATGCGCAGGCGCAGCGCGTTCAGCCGGATGAAGCCGGCCGCATCGGCCTGATTATAGGCACCCCTGTCGTCATCGAAAGTGGCGATCCTCGAGTCGAACAGGGAATCCGTCTTCGAGGCGCGCCCGACGACCAATACCGTGCCCTTGTACAGCTTGAGCCGCACCGTGCCGTTCACAGTTTGTTGCGAGTTATCGATCAGCGATTGCAGCAGCACGCGTTCCGGGCTGAACCAGTAGCCGTTGTAGATCATGCGCGCATAACGGGGCATCAGGTCGTCCTTTAGCGCAAGCACTTCCCGATCCAGCGTGATCGATTCGATTGCCCGGTGCGCTCTGAGCATGATGGTGCCGCCCGGGGTCTCGTAGCAACCGCGCGATTTCATGCCGACGTAGCGGTTTTCGACGATGTCGAGCCGGCCGATGCCGTGTTTGCCGCCGAGCTGGTTGAGCTTGGCGAGCACCTGCGCCGGCGTCATCCTGCTGCCGTTCACGGCGACGACGTCGCCCCTGCGGTAGGTCAGGTCTATGTGTTCGGGCCGGTTCGGCGCCTTTTCCGGAGAGACGGTAATGCGCCACATCGACTCTTCGGGCTCGAAGTCCGGGTCCTCGAGAATCCCGCCCTCGTAGGAAATGTGCAGCAGGTTTGCGTCCATCGAATAGGGGGCGCCGCCGCCTTTCCTCTTCTTGAAATCCACCGGGATCCCATGCTTTTCGGCATACGCCAGCAGCTTCTCGCGCGACAGCAGGTCCCATTCGCGCCACGGAGCGATCACTTTTACATCCGGCATCAACGCGTAGGCGCCGAGTTCGAAGCGCACCTGGTCGTTGCCCTTGCCGGTTGCGCCGTGGGAGATCGCGTCTGCGCCGGTCTTGCGCGCGATCTCGACCAGGTGCCTGGCGATCAGCGGGCGCGCGATCGAGGTGCCGAGCAGGTATTCGCCCTCGTACACGGCGTTGGCGCGGAACATCGGGAAGACGAAATCGCGAACGAATTCTTCGCGCAGATCTTCGATGAATATCTGCTTGACGCCGAACTTGCGGGCTTTCCGGCGTGCCGGCTCCAACTCCTCACCCTGGCCGATGTCGGCGGTGAAGGTGATGACTTCGCAGCCGTAGGTGTCCTGCAGCCACTTCAGGATCACCGATGTGTCCAGCCCGCCGGAGTAGGCGAGCACCACCTTTCTGATGGGTCTCGTTGATGCTTTCTTCGTCACGTTGTCTTTTAGTGTCCTGTTCCGTTAATTCGTGGCTGAAAACCCGGCGAGAATCGACGCCATGCTGTGTTACGAGTCCTCGCCGTGGGACCCACCACTGTCGAGGACTCGCGCCTTGCCTGACGCCGATTTCGCGAGTTTTCCAATTGATGGTGGATTGCTGTCAAATAGTTTATAGACCGGGTTTCCAAGGTTCGGGAGTTATCCCACGAATTAGCGGAACAGGACACTAGGTCCTTTCTCAAGTCCTGTTGGGATCGTTTTCCATATCGCCCTGGTACTCGCCGTTCTCCCAGGTGCCGCTGAACAGGCGTCCGTCCGGCGTCTGGTACTGTCCATGCCCGTGCGGCTGGCCATCCTTCCACTCGCCCTCGTACCAGCTGCCGTCGGCTGCGTCGTAGCGGCCTTTGCCGTCCTGGAGGCTGCGCTTCCAGTCGCCGGCATAGCGGCCGCCTTCGCGCAGCAGTGTTCCCTTGCCCTCGGCCCAGCCTTGCTTGAGCGGGCCTTCGTAGCGGTCGGCCGGTTTGCCGTCGATGAACCATTCCAGTAGGCCGTTGCCGTCGGCCAGGCCGTTCCTGCAGGAACCGCTCCATTTGATGGTTTCGCCCGGCTGCGGGAACGGATTGGCGACCTTGCAGCCGCGGCTATCGGCGATCCAGGCGACATCCTCGTCGCCGGCGGCCATCGTACCGAAGGTGGGAAGCACAAGTGCCAGCAGCAGAAAAATGCGGGGTATGACGATTCTGTCGATCATGTTCGGCTCCTGTGAGTAATTTGCGTTGTTCCGGATCGCGATGTCTGTATGCGCCGCGACCGCCTGTCCCCCTGCCTGGCTGCTGCCAAAAACCGTTCTGTCTATTTTGATTTCCGATTTTCTTCCGTGCGACCCAGAAGCAGGTATTCCATCAACGCTTTCTGGGTATGCAATCTATTCTCTGCTTCCTCCCAGACCACGCTTTGCGGGCCGTCGATCACGTCGCCAGCGACTTCCTCCCCGCGATGGGCGGGCAGGCAGTGCATGAACAGGGCATCGGGGCTGGCAAGCCGCATCATTTCCGCATCCACTTGCCAATCCTCGAAATCGCGCTTGCGCTCTTCGTTCTCCGCCTCGAAGCCCATGCTGGTCCACACGTCGGTGGTCACCAGATCGGCGCCGCGCGCCGCTTCCATGGGATCGTCGAACTCCTCGTAGTGATCGGTGCCGTAGAGCCCGGCGCGCTCCGGCTCGACCTCGTAGCCGGGCGGGGTGGAAACGTGTACGTTGAAGCCCAATACCTCGGCGGCCTGCAGCCAGGTGTTGCAGACATTGTTCGAGTCCCCGATCCACGCCACGGTCTTGCCGCGCACCGGCCCGCGCCGCTCGATGAAGGTGTAGATGTCCGCAAGGATCTGGCAGGGGTGGTATTCGTTGGTCAGCCCGTTGATCACCGGCACGCGCGAGTGCGCGGCGAAACGTTCGATGATCTCCTGCTCGAAGGTACGGACCATCACGATGTCGCACATGCGCGAGATCACCTGTGCCGCATCTTCCACAGGTTCGCCGCGGCCGAGCTGCGAATCGCGGGTGCTGAGGAAGATCGCCGAGCCGCCGAGCTGGTGCATGCCGGCCTCGAAAGACAGCCGCGTGCGCGTGCTCTGCTTCTCGAAAATCATCACCAGCGTGCGATCGAAAAGCGGGTTGTGCGGCTGGTAGGCCTTGAACTGCTGCTTGATCCAGCGCGTGCGCCCGAACAGGTATTCCAGCTCGTCCCGCCCGAGGTCCTTGAACTGCAGAAAGTGCTTCGGGGACGGCATGAATCAGTCCGTCAATGGGCGACGGCGGCGTCGGCCTTGCTGGCGGTCAGAAAGGTCCTGATGAGGCTGCTCACGCCGTCGATCACTAACTGCACTTCCGCGTCTTTCATGTTCAGGGGCGGCAGCAGCCGCACCACGGTGTCGGCGGTGACGTTGATCAGCAGGCCGGCCTCGAGGCCGCGCTCGACCAGATCGCCGCAGGGACGATCGAGCTCGATCCCGATCATCAGGCCCTTGCCGCGAATATCCTTGATGCCGGCTACGCCCGCGAGCTTGGCGCCGATGCCTTCGCGGGTGATGTTGCCGAGCTTGCCGGCACGCGTCGCCAGGCCCTCGTCTTCGATGACCGCGAGCGTGGCCAGCGCTGCAACGCAGGCCAGAGGATTACCGCCGAAAGTCGAGCCATGCTTGCCCGGCGTGAAGGCATCCGCCGCCGCGCCGCTCGCCAGGCATGCGCCGATCGGAAATCCGTTTGCCAGTCCCTTGGCGAGGGTGACGACGTCGGGCTTGATGCCGGTGTGCTGATAGGCGAACCACTTGCCGGTGCGCGCCATGCCGCTCTGCACTTCGTCGAGCATCAGCAGCCAGCCTTTCGCATCGCAGACCTCGCGAAGGTGCGCAAGATACCCGTCGCCGGGAACGTTGATTCCGCCTTCGCCTTGCACCGGTTCCACCAGCACGGCGACGACGTTGGGATTGAGCGCCGCCACCTGGTCGAGCGCCGGCAGATCGTTGTACGGCACGCGCACGAAGCCGCTGAGCAGCGGTTCGAAGCCTGCCTGAACCTTGCGGCTTCCGGTGGCAGAAAGCGTGGCGATGGTGCGGCCATGGAAGGCCTTTTCCATGACGATGATCGCCGGCGACTCGATGCCCTTGTGATGACCGTGAAGGCGCGCAAGCTTGATCGCCGCTTCGTTGGCCTCGCATCCGGAATTGCAAAAGAACACCTTGTCCATGCCCGCGAGCGCGCACAGGCGGGAGGCGAGCAGCTCCTGTTCGGGAATCCGGTACAGATTGGAGACGTGGATGAGGCGACCGGCCTGTTCCCGGATGGCTGCGGTCAGGCGCGGATGCGCATGTCCGATGCCCGAGACCGCGATGCTGCACAGGCAGTCGAGATAGCGCTTGCCTTCCAGATCCCAGAGCCAGGAACCCTCTCCGCGCGAGAACGCAATAGATTGCCTGCCGTAGGTGTTCATCAGGTGCTGCATGGTCTTACCCGCCCGGGTGATTTGCCCGCTCAGAAAAAGCACACGGCGGCAAAAAGCCGCCGTGTGTGTTGTTAATGTTGGGGTTTTGAACCGCTATATTTATCCGATTCGGTATGGGGATGCAAGCGTTTTCACCCATATTCCGGTCCGCGTGACCGCTGCTGAACACAGTCGAAGTTGGAGTTCGAATCGAGGTGCGCGGCAAGCAGACTCAGCAAGCAACGCTAATGCACCAACGATACCTGCCGAGGCCTGTTCGCTTCGCCAGCAAGGCCGCCGCGAGCGCTTAAAGCGAACGGCTTCCCATGGATTTGTTCACTGCACTCCTGCAAAGCGCTTTCAGACTTGCGTGGGATGGATATATTTTTATAAACAATTGGATAAATGCTACCACGAGCACTCACTTCACGGTTGCTGCGTCGCACAACTTTCTGCTAAACTGCGCGCAAATTTCGAGGATCTGCATGGTGTCCGGCCCACACTTGGAAATCGTCATTATCGGCATTACCAGTACCGGTCAGACCTTCCGTCCCAGCGACTGGGCCGAGCGCTTATGCGGATGCATGTCGCTGTTCGGCGAAGACCAGCGCATCAATTACTCGCCCTACCTCAAGCCGGTCATCTCCACAGGCATCAAGTGTGTGGTCATCGACCGACGCCTGCAAGAGTCGAATCCGGAAGCCTTCAGTTTTCTCATGTCCTTCGCCCGCGACAACGAGTTGCAGGTACGCGAGGGCCGGCACGAGGTTCGACGCGCAATTCAACTCCAGGCACAGGCTGCCTGAGTTGCCGGCACAAAACGAAAGGCCCGCAGCGCTGCCGCGGGCCTTTTATTAATTTTGCGTTTCTTTGCGGATCAGGCCATCGCCTTGATCGCTGCGGCAAGCCGGCTCTTCTGACGTGAAACCGTGTTCCTGTGCACGATCCTCTTGTCGGCGATCGAATCGATCCGGCTCTGCGCCTGCTGAAACTGCGCCTGGGCGGCCTTCTTGTCGCCAGCTGCGACCGACTTTCTCACGTTCTTGATGGCGGAACGCAATTCGGTGCGCTGACCGGCATTATGGGTGCGGCGCTTTTGCGCCTGGCGCGCACGTTTCTTGGCTGAAGCGATGTTGGCCATTGGATCTTCCTTAACCGAGGGGCAAGCGAAAAAGTGCGCTATGGTACTGGCTCGACAGGCTGTTGGCAACCCGGAATCCCGGGCCCGGCCGACCTAGGCAATCCCGGAGCCGGCCGAGCGGGCCGAGCTCGTGCGCCGCAGCCGGGCGCCCACCCGCGAAGGGTTTCCTTCGGACTGTCGAGGTGTCCCCGGCGGCGTGATACGACCTCTCGGTTACAATGCCGGCGCAGGCGGCCGTTGCCAACCGAAATCACCAAACCATGAACCTGCTCAGGGCGCTAGCCACCGTCAGCAGCATGACGCTGCTGTCGCGCATACTCGGGTTCGCCCGCGATGCCGTCATAGCCCGCGCTTTTGGCGCAGGACTCTATACCGACGCCTTCTTCGTCGCATTCCGGCTTCCCAATCTGTTGCGCCGGTTGTTCGCCGAAGGGGCGTTCTCGCAGGCCTTCGTGCCCATCCTGGGTGAGTACCGCAACACCCGCAGGCAGGACGAGACCCGCGCACTGGTGGACCACGTTGCCACGCTGCTGGCCCTTGCGCTCATTGTTGTTTCCGCGCTCGGGGTGGTTGCGGCGCCATGGATCATCTATTTCACGGCGCCCGGCTTCGCGGCTTCGCCGGACAAGTTTCAAGTCACCGTCGAGCTCCTGCGCATCACCTTTCCCTACATCCTTTTCATCTCGCTCACGTCGCTCGCCGGCGGAATCCTGAATACCTGGAGCAGGTTCTCGGTTCCTGCGTTTACGCCGACGCTGCTCAACGTCGCCTTCATCGTCTTCGCGCTCTGGCTCGCCCCGTACTTCGATCCGCCGGTGAAAGCGCTGGCCTGGGCGGTGTTTGCCGGCGGCGCTCTTCAACTCGCGTTCCAGCTTCCCTTCCTGGCGAGAATCGGCATGCTGCCGCGCTTCAGGCTGGAGCTGAGGGATCCCGGCGTGTGGCGGGTGCTGAAACTCATGGGGCCGGCCGTGTTCGGCGTGTCCATTGGGCAGATCAGCCTGCTTATCAACACCATCTTCGCTTCATTCCTGGTCACGGGAAGCGTGTCATGGCTCTACTACGCCGACCGGCTGATGGAATTCCCGACCGGGCTGCTGGGGGTGGCGTTGGGCACCATCCTGCTGCCTAGCCTGACCAGGAGCTTTGCCGAAAAGACCACCGAAGAATACTCGCGGCTGCTCGACTGGGGATTGCGGCTGACGTTTGTTCTCGCGCTTCCGTGCGCGGCGGTGCTGGCGCTGCTGGCGGTGCCGCTGATATCCACACTGTTCCATCACGGTGCCTTTAGCTGGCACGACGCCATGATGACCCGGCAGGCGCTGGCGGCCTACAGCATCGGCTTGCTGGGCCTGATCCTGGTAAAAGTCCTGGCCCCGGCATTCTATGCGCGCCAGAACATCAGGACGCCGGTAAAGATCGCGGTGATCGCGCTGGTGGCGACCCAGCTCATGAACCTCGCCTTCATCTGGCAGCTCCGGCACGCCGGGCTGGCGCTCGCAATATCGCTCGGCGCCTGCATCAACGCCGGCCTGCTGTTCTACAAGCTGCGCCAGCACGGCATCTTCCGGCCCCAACCCGGATGGCTCGGGTTTCTGTGCAGGATAGGCGCGGCGCTGCTGCTGATGAGCGCGGCACTGTGGCTGGCGATGGGCGCGGAAGGCTCCTGGCTTTTCGATACGGCGTGGGTGCGTGTTGCGCGGCTGGGGCTGCTGGTCGTGCTGGGTGCCGGCGTCTATCTCGGCAGCCTGTGGCTGCTCGGGTTCCGCTTGCGCGATTTCGCCAAGAAGGTTTCCTAAAGTATTTTCACCGCAAAGACGCAAAGAACGCGAAGAAATTCAGTAACGGATGCGGAACCTTGGATCGAGAATCAATCGTCCATACCGACCAGCCACATACTCGTAAGAATTGCGTTTAGCTCCTGTCCCGGTCTTCTGTTTTCCTTTGCGTTCTTTGCGTCTTTGCGGTGAAAAGGTCTGGCGCGACTTTGGGGTGAGACTTTCTAGCCCTTGGTGTGCATGGCGTCGTCCACCACTTTGCGGGTGAGGTGGGGCGCGAACATCTCGATGAATTCGTAGGTATAGCCGCGCAGGTAGCTGTTCTTGCGGATGCCGATACGGGTGGTGCTGGGCTCGAACAGGTGGCTGGCATCCATCGCGCGCAGGTGCGTATCGCGCTTCGGGTCGTAGGCCATCATGGCCACGATCCCGATTCCCAGCCCGAGTTCCACATAGGTCTTGATCACGTCGGCGTCGATGGCGGTCAGTACCACGTTCGGCGTCAGGCCCTTGTCGGCAAATGCCTGGTTGATCCGCGAGCGGCCGGTGAAGGCAAAGTCGTAGGTAATGATCGGGAAGCTCGCCATCGCTTCCAGAGTGAGCTTTTTTGCCTTCAGCAGCGGATGCCCCGGCTGCACCAGCACGCAACGGTTCCACTCGTAGCAGGGCAGCATTACCAGATCCTCATACAGCTCGATCGCTTCGGTGGCGATGGCGATGTCGGCCTCTCCGGAGGTCACCAGTTCCGAAATCTGGGTCGGGCTGCCTTGGCGCAGGCTCAGGCGCACCCCGGGATAGCGCTTGGTGAATCGCTGGATCACGTGCGGCAGCGCATAGCGCGCCTGGGTGTGCGTGGTCGCGATGGTCAGGTGGCCGTTGTCCTCCTCGGTGAATTCCTCGCCCACCTGTCTGAGGTTCTCGACGTCCTTCAGCATCCGCTGGGCAATCTCGAGGATCGCCTTGCCCGGCTCGGTAACCGCCACCACGCGCTTGCCGTGGCGCACGAAGATGTCCACGCCCAGTTCCTCCTCGAGGCTGCGGATCTGCTTGCTGATGCCGGGCTGCGAGGTGAACAAGGCCTCCGCGGCATTGGAAAGATTGAGGTTGTGGCGCGCCACTTCGCAGATATAACGTAATTGCTGGAGTTTCATCGCGGCTTATGCAAATAAGTAAAACGTATTTAATACTAACAGAATAGTCGTAAGGAATATAACGCGCATTGCTAGGATTGCGCGACGTTTTGGCAGTGACGAGCGCGGCTGTGCGCATAACCCCAGCCGGAGCAGAGGCGGCAAATGGAGTTTGCGTACACGGTTTCAGGCTTCGTGGTCGGGTTCATCGTCGGCATGACCGGCGTGGGCGGCGGTTCGTTGATGACCCCGCTGCTGGTCCTGGTATTCGGCGTCAATCCGGCGACCGCGGTGGGCACCGATCTTCTGTATGCCTCGCTTACCAAGAGCGCCGGCGTCTGGGTGCATTCGAAGCGCGGTAACGTCGACTGGAAACTGGTGGGCTGGCTTGCGGCGGGGAGTCTGCCCGCCGCATTGCTTTGCGTAGTGTTGTTGCGGGTGTTGGGCATCGAGACCTCGCGCGTGTCTGGAATCATCACCGGCTCGCTTGGCGTGGCCTTGATTCTGACTGCGCTTTCGCTGCTGTTCAAGGAGCGCTTGCAGCGGCTGGCCTCGCGCAAAGTCCTCGAGGGCGAGAGCTGGCGCCAGCGTCATGTGGCCGCAGTGACGGTCGCCACCGGTGCGGTGCTGGGCGCTTTGGTCACGCTGAGTTCGGTGGGGGCGGGTGCGTTGGGCGTGACCGCGCTGTTGTTCCTGTTCCCGTTGCTGCCGGCGGCTCGCATCGTCGGCAGCGATATTGCCCACGCTGTTCCGCTAACTGCGGTGGCGGGGTTGGGTCACCTGTCGATGGGCACGGTGGACCTCGGCCTGCTCGGCAGCCTGCTGGTCGGTTCGCTGCCCGGAATCTACCTCGGCAGTCACGCAAGTTCGAGGGTTCCGGAACGGTTCCTGCGACCGGCGCTGGCATCGCTGCTGGTAATCATCGGCGGCAAGCTGGTGTGGTGACGCGGCAGTAGTTGTTTCACGAAACGAAGGATGTCGATGTACGTATACGATCAAGTTGACCGCAATCTCGTCGCCGAGCGCGTGGCGCAGTACCGCGACCAGGTGCGGCGCTTCCTCGCAGGGGATCTGACCGAGGACGAGTTCCGGCCGCTGCGCCTGCAGAACGGGCTGTACATACAGAAATATGCGCCCATGCTGCGCGTGGCGGTTCCCTACGGCCTTCTGTCGGCTGCGCAGCTGCGCATGCTGGCGTACATCGCGCGCCGTTACGACCGCGGCTACGGGCATTTCTCCACGCGCCAGAACATCCAGTACAACTGGCCGCGCCTCGAGGATTCACCCGACATCCTCGCCGACCTCGCGTCGGTGGAGATGCATGCCATCCAGACCAGCGGCAACTGCGTGCGCAATATCACCTCGGACGAGTTCGCCGGCGTTGCGCCCGACGAGATCGTCGATCCGCGCCCGCTGTGCGAGATCCTGCGCCAGTGGTCCACCTTCCACCCGGAATTCAGTTTCCTGCCGCGCAAGTTCAAGATCGCGGTCAACGCTTCCGTGGAAGATCGTTCCGCCACCGCCTTCCACGACATCGGCCTGTACCTGCGGCGCGCGCCGGACGGCGAACTCGGGCTGCGCGTTCTGGTGGGGGGCGGCATGGGCCGCACGCCGGTCGTGGGCACGGTGATCCGCGAGTTCCTGCCCTGGCAGCACATGATGACTTACGTCGAGTGCATCCTGCGCGTCTACAACCGCTACGGGCGCCGCGACAACATCTACAAGGCGCGCATCAAGATCCTGGTGAAAGCCCTCGGTGCCGAAGAGTTCGCGCGTCAGGTGGAGGAAGAGTGGGCTCTGGTGAAGGATGGCCCGGGCACGCTCACCGGAGAGGAATTCAACCGCGTCTCCGCATATTTCGTCGCGCCGGACTACCACCCGCGACCGGAGGATGAAGGCCAACTGGCACGCCGGATCGCCGAGAGCCGCGGCTTCGCCCGTTGGGCGGGGCGGGCAGTGCGCCCGCACCGTGTTCCGGGCTACCGGGCGGTGGTCCTGTCGCTGAAAAAGACCGGCGTGGCGCCGGGCGATGCGACTGCGGAGCAGATGGATCGGGTGGCCGACTGGTCCGAACGCTTCGGTTTTGGCGAAATCCGCGTTTCGCACGAACAGAACCTGATCCTGCCCGATGCGCGCGCCGGTGACTTGTATACGCTTTGGGAAGAGGCGCGGCAGGCCGGGCTGGCCACCCCGAACCTCGGGCTGCTCACAGATATCATCGCCTGCCCCGGCGGCGACTTCTGCTCGCTTGCCAACGCCAAGTCGATCCCGATTGCCGAGGCGATCCAGCGCCGCTTCGACGACCTGGACTATCTCCACGACATCGGCGAGTTGAACCTCAACATTTCCGGCTGCATGAACTCGTGCGGCCACCATCACGCCGGTCACATCGGCATCCTCGGCGTCGACAAGGATGGCGAAGAGTGGTACCAGGTGTCGATCGGCGGCGCCGACGGTTCCGACGCCGGGCACGGCCGCAGCGCGATCGGCAAGGTAATCGGGCCGTCGTTCAAGGCCGAAGACATGCCCGACGTGGTATCGCGTCTGGTGGAGATCTACCTGGAAAAGCGCGAAGCCGACGAACGTTTCGTGGACACCGTGGAGCGGCTGGGCATCGCCCCGTTCAAGGCCGGCGTGTACGGGACTCCGGCGCGCACGAAAAAAGAACCGAGTGAAGGAGTGGTCACCGATGCCTGAAATCATTCGCGGCGGCGCCGTCGTTGCGGACGACTGGCAGATTCTGCGCCCGGCGCCGGAAACGCCTCTGGCCGGGGTCGAGATCCCCGCAGGCCGTTTCGTAGTTCCGCTCGCCCTGTGGCTGGAGCGGCACGCCGAGCTGATCGCGCGTGGCGACGTCGGCGCGTGGCTCGCCGGCGCCGATGATCCGTCACCGATCGCGCCGTGGCTGCCGCAGTTGCCCCTGGTGGCGGTGGACTTTCCGAAGTTTACCGACGGGCGCGGCTATTCCGTGGCTTACCTGCTGCGCTCGCGGTTCGGCTATCGGGGTGAATTGCGCGCAATCGGTGACGTGCTGCCCGACCAGCTTTTTTTCATGCGTCGAGTGGGCTTCGATGCGTTTGCCGTGCGCCCGGACAAAGACATCCGCCAGGCGCTGCGTTCCCTGCAACCGTTCTCGGACGCCTACCAGGGCTCGTGGGACAACCCGGTGCCCGCATTCCGCCGCCACGTGCGCGCCTGGCCGGCGCCGCCACAGGGCAACTAAAAAGAGACCGCGGAAATGAACGCACCATCTCCCGCCATCGCAGCGGCTGCCCTCTACCCGTACCAGACTCTGACCGCACGGCTCGAAGCCATCGCTGCCGAATTTCCCCATGCCGCCTTTGCCAGCAGTCTGGGCGCGGAAGACATGGTCGTGACCGATGCGATCCTGAGCGGCGGTCTGCCGATCGCGATCTTCACCCTTGAAACCGGACGCCTGCCTCGCGAAACGCTGGATCTGCTGGAACGTGTGCGCAGCCACTACGGCCATGAGATCGAAGCGTTCCAGCCGGACCCCGATGCGGTGGCACGCTACGCGAAGGAACACGGCTTGAACGCTTTTTACGAGAGCGTCGATCTGCGCAAGCGTTGCTGCCATATCCGTAAAGTCGAGCCGCTGGCACGGGCGCTTGCCGGCAGGGACGCCTGGATCACGGGACTGCGCCGTGCGCAATCGGTGACCCGGAACGAACTGCCGCTGCGCGAGCGCGACACGGTGCACGGCATCCCGAAATTCAACCCGCTTGCCGACTGGAGCGGGGCCGAGGTCTGGGCCTGCATCAGAGAGCGTGGTGTGCCGTACAACGCGCTGCACGATCGCGGCTATCCCTCGATCGGCTGCGAACCCTGTACCCGCGCAATCCGGCCCGGCGAGGACATCCGCGCCGGACGCTGGTGGTGGGAAAGTACCGACGCGAAAGAGTGCGGGCTGCATGTTTCACCCTTGGGCAAACCGAGCGAAGGAAGGACATCGTGAGTGCCGTGCTGGAAAGAATAGAAGAATCGTCGTCGCGTATCGATCATCTGGACTGGCTCGAATCCGAGGCCATCCACATCCTGCGCGAGGTGGCGGCCGAATGCCGCAACCCGGCATTGCTGTTTTCCGGCGGCAAGGATTCGATCTGCCTGCTGCGGCTGGCGGAGAAGGCATTCCGTCCCGGGAAGTTTCCGTTTCCGTTGCTGCACATCGATACCGGGCACAACTTCCCCGAAGTGATCGCCTTCCGCGACGCGCGCGCGGCGGAACTGGGCGAGAGGCTGGTCGTCGGCCACGTCGAGGAATCCATGCGCAAGGGCAGGGTGCGGCTGCGCTCCGAAGACGAGAGCCGAAACAAGCATCAGTCGGTGACGTTGCTCGACACCATCGCCGAGCACGGTTTCGATGCCTGCATCGGCGGAGCGCGCCGCGACGAGGAGAAGGCGCGCGCAAAAGAACGCATCTTCTCGTTCCGTGACGAGTTCGGCCAGTGGGACCCGAAAAATCAGCGGCCGGAACTATGGAGCCTGTTCAACACCCGCGTTCACCCGGGCGAGAACATCCGCGTTTTCCCGATCAGCAACTGGACCGAACTGGACGTCTGGCAATACA
>WNFR01005907.1_pt1 | contig 14722 bp, 11 predicted proteins | sample 5400221 | NCBI WGS metagenome assembly WNFR01 (sample SAMN13153357, study PRJNA577476) | soil metagenome | isolation source: 40 cm soil under Madrone tree | place: USA:California | collected 2016-06-14 | reverse complement strand
ACCGAGAGAAGCGCGAAGTGATTGCGAAGTGGCCCGTCCCAGAGGCTAAGGCGAGTAACTCACTAGCCCTGGATGAGACCAATCATCGCCTTTTCGACGGCACCAGCAACCCACCGCTGCTGCTTGTCTTTGACACCGAGTCTGGCAAGAAAATTGCCCAGCTTGAAGGTGTCGCCGGTATCGACGACGCGTGGTATGACGCCGAGCATAAGCGTATCTACACCTCAGGCGGCCGAGAGTCCGCAACAAGCAAACCGCCTGGTTTCGTTTATGTCTATCAGCAGAAAGATGCCGACCATTACGAGCTGATCGCGAAAGTTCCCACAAGACCCAACTCGCAAACCTCAATTTGGGTGCCAGAACTCAATCGCTATTACGTCTCATCCTCCTCTAATGACACGCAGGATTCCGCGATCCTCGTATTCGAGCCGGTATCCTGAAAAGGCCTCGGACTCCGTTGAATTTATCAAGAGTAAAGAAACAACAGAAAAATCACCCTCAGGAGGCGACATGAAGAAGTTGTTGGCCGTTGGTGTGGTGGCAATGGGTACGATCGGCTTGCTTACGATGCGAGGCGCAAAGACTGCGGCGGCGGCACCTCAGGCGCCGACCCGTGAACTTGCACCGTTGCAGCTCATTCAAAAGATTCCAGTGCCGGGTGTCGCCGGTCGTATCGATCATTTCACGGCATATCCAAAACGACGGCTCCTGATTTTTGCCGGCCTGGGCAACAATTCGATGGAGATTGTGAACACCTTTCAGGCCAAGGTCGTTCAAAGCGTCAAGGGGTTGGACGAACCGCAAGGCGTACTCTACGTTCCCGGGCTCGACAAAATCTTCGTAGCCAACGCGGGAAACGGCGTGGTCAAAGTGTACGACGGCAAGACCTACGCTCTTCGCAAGAGTATCGCGTTGGGCGAGGAAGCGGACACCGACAACCTGCGCTGGGATGAAGACTCAAAACGGGTGTTTGTCGGCATTGTGGGCGGCATTGCCATGATCGACGCGGTGACGGAAGCCCATGTGGGAAAAGACCTCAAGGGTAGTGGTGGTCACTCCGAGTCGTTCCAGTTAGAAAAGAAGGGCTCTCGCGTTTTCGTCAACGTCCCGGACGACGGCAGTGTGGTCAATGTGATCGACCGGAAGACCGGCGAGCTGACCAAGTGGGGGCTCAACGGGGTCAAAGCAAACTATCCCATGGCGCTCGATGAAGATAATCACCGGCTTTTCGTTGTTACGCGGAGGCCTCCTTTTGTAATGGTCCTGGATACCGATAGCGGGAAGGAAGTGGCGAGGGTGCCGGTGGGTGGATCGTGCGACGATGTTTATTACGACGCGGAGCGCAAGCGCATTTATGCGCTCGCCGGCGAGGGTTTTATCAGCGTGGTCCAACAGAATGACCCGGACCACTATACGCTGTCCGCGAATATCCCTTCTGCAGTGGGCGTGCGCACGGGCATTTTCTTTGGAACGAGCTTGTACGTCGGCGTGCCAGCCTCCGGGTTGGAACCCGCGCAAATTTGGAACTATGGAGTGCCGGAATAGAGTACAAACAGGCTAAGGGGTTGCAGCGTTTTGGCGCTTCGGGTTTGTGCCCGATGGGCCGTCGGCGGTTACGGCCGGTTGGGGGAGAAAGCGATTGATTGACCGCAAATCCAGGTTCGATGAGCAACTTCGCGCGTAGCCAGTCCAACTTGGCTTGCTGGCTTCTCAATCTGTGTCTCCTGTTATTTCGACCGTCTGGCGCGAACGCAGGAGCTCCACCCGCGGCACGCTCCCCGAACGACGAGTCCGTTCGGATTAGCGCAGAAGCAACCCATGTCGATCGCGCCCCAAAGCTCGATGGAACCCTGGACGATCCGCTTTGGGAAACCGCGAAACCTATAACTCAGTTCCGTCAGCGAGAACCCCTCGAAGGCAACCCGCCAACCGAGAAGACAGAGGTGCACATCCTCTTCACTCGGCATGCCGTGTATTTTGGAATTCACTGCTATGACTTGGAGCCCTCCCGCATCATTGCAACGGAACTTCGCCGGGACGTAAGCCAAGATTTGGACGACCACTTCGAAATCCTGATCGATTCGCACCACGATCGTCGTGGAGGATACGTATTCGAGGTCAATCCCCTTGGTACGCAAAACGATGGTCTGATTGTAGAGGAGCAAGGAGACTCAAATGGAGGCGACTTCGACCGCGGGTGGGACGGTGTATGGACGTCAGAGGCTCGCATCACTCCTGACGGATGGACCGCGACAATAGAAATTCCATTCACAACCTTGAATTTCACCCACTCGAGCGATGTGGTCTGGGGATTGAATTTCAAACGGTTCATCCGCAGAAAGAATGAAGAGGATCTCTGGAGCGCTTACCGGCGAACTTTTGGCATCACTAAGGTCTCCGAGGCGGGAGAGCTGCGCGGCATCAAGGACATCGGAAGCGGAAGGCTCTTTATTGTCAAGCCATACGGTCTCGCTAGGTATGACAAGCAGACAGGACAGAACCCCCAATTCCCGCTGACGGCTGGACTAGATATCAAATACGGGCTTAGCTCGAACTTTGTCTTGAACCTCACGGGAAACACGGATTTTGCCGATGCGGAGGTCGATCTTCAGCCGTTCAATATCACACCATTCAAAGTCTTCATTCCGGAAAAGCGCCAGTTCTTTCTGGAAAATGCCGGCGTCTTTACTTTTGGGCTTGGTGATGGGGACCAATTATTTTTCAGCCGTCAAATCGGGATCGACCCGGTTACCGGCAATCAGGTACCTATCAACGGCGGCGCCAGGCTGACGGGAACGTTGGGTCGCACGGAGTTGGGCGTCATGGACGTGGACACTCGTTCGAGCGGCCCCAATCCGTATGCAAATTATGCAGTCGCCCGCCTGAAGGAATCCCTGTGGCCCGGCTCTTACATCGGAGTGATGGGCATAGATAAACGATCCGGGAGCGTACTAGACGATTTCAACCAGACAGGAGGCGTCGACACGCGTCTCGTCTTCTTCAAAGACTGGTTTGTTGACGCCCACATGGCCGGCACTCAATCTCCCGGATACCCAAGCGGAGCCAGCGATGTCGGAGCGGCTTTGTCCTATCGGTCGAACTGGCTGGACGGAATCGTGGAGCGGAGAAAAACCGGCCCAAACTTCAACCCCGAAGTGGGATTCATTCAGAGGGTGGATTCAAACGAGACGTATGGGGACCTAACGTTCAAAGTAAGACCGCAAATAAGAGGTGTGCGCGAACTGCAGTTCGAGGGATTCATTCTTCACGCCCCGGATACTCAGGGCCAAGTATCCACTCAGGAATGGCAAAACACCTTTCGCGCCGACTTCAACAACGGCGCGTATACCGATGACGATATCGAAGACGTGTTTACGCAGCGGATCACGACGCCTCTTCACATTTACAAAAGCGTGTTCATTCCGAACGGTGTGTATCACTTCGCCCGCCATCAACTCACATACGGGTCGGGGCAAGATCGGCGGCTTACGTACAACTTCTTCGAACGCTTCGGCGGTTACTATGGAGGGACACTGAATGAATTCCAGGTGCGAGGTAACTATCGCCCGACCGCGAAGTTTTCGATCTCTGCTTCTGAGACCTGGGACCGTTTTCGATTGCCGCTACCGAATGGTAAGTTTTCGGTCGTACTGGCAAGCTTGCAAGCGAACTACTCCTTCACTCGCTTTGTGACGTTCACCAGCCTTATTCAGATGGATACATCCAACACACAGGCTGCCAGCGCCAATCTTCGCCTGCGCTACAACTACCGCCCGGACAGCGATCTTTACATCATCTATAACGTGGGAACCCAATTTGCGAGCATTGCTCCGGCAAACCCTCCGCAAGTCCGCGAAACTCGCTTCGCCGTGAAATGGACTTATTCGTTCGCTCCGTGAATCATGGCTATAGGAAACGTATTTTCGCGACCGGCGGACAAAACGAAGCTGCTAAAGTTGCCCTAAGCTCGTTTCGAGATGTCGACTTATTTATTGTCGACTACACGGCACCGGAACAAACAAGAAAGGAAATGGTCGGTTGGCTGAAAGCGAACTATCCAAAGGTCAAAATACTTGCGCTGAATCCGCTGACATCTGGAGTTGACGGGTAGCGGGTCAGCTTCGACAATCCAACGCAGTGAAAGGAGGGGACAAAGCTCCCCATGACTTCGAGGAATGTTACGCGTCGAGATTTATTGAAAATTGGCGCGGCCACTGCCGCAGCAGAACTCGCGACTGTGCTTCTGCATGGATGCGGCGGAGGAGGTGCTTCCTCCGGTCCCGGTCCATCCGTTTGCTCCAAATTGAATGACATCGAACACGTCGTCATCTTCATCCAGGAAAACCGTTCCTTCGACCATTATTTCGGAAGCTACCGCGGGGTGCGTGGATTCTCCGACCAGAGTCTGGCATTCCAGCAACCCAACCCTGCAAATACGACGAACCCGCCGGTCGGCGTATTGCTTCCATTTCATCTCGACACCTCCAAGATGAACGCGGCATGCACCCACGACATCACCCATGATTGGGTGCCGCAGCATCAGAGCTGGAACAGCGGCGCAATGGATGGCTTTGTGACCTCGCGCCTCCCGGTCACTCCCAATGATGCCGTACTTACCATGGGCTACTACACGCGCGCAGACCTTCCCTTTTACTATGCCGTGGCTGACGCGTTCACCATATGCGACAACTATTTCTGCTCGGTGATCGGCCCTACCGACCCGAACCGCCTCTACACCATGGCGGCTTCCATTGACCCTGCGGGACAGAACGGCGGACCCTTGCTGCAAACGCTGGTTGCAAATCGGTCGTCGTTCTTCGGCAAACTCACCTATACGACGATGCCTGAACAACTTCAGGCTCGCGGAATTTCGTGGAAGGTTTACTCGTCACCTGACCAGAATCTTCCGAGCGGCATTTTCTCGGACAACGTTCTGTCGTACTTCAAGAATTTCCAGGACCCCACTTCGCCGCTCCACCAGAACGCGTTCGGACCCCAGTTCCCGGTTGATTTTCTGGCGGATGCATTGTCGGGAAACCTGCCACAAGTGTCATGGGTGCTCGCCTCGATCGTTGACTCCGATCATCCCCCGGCGCCCTCACTCTTTGGGGAGAACACCCTCTCCGCGATTATCAGTGCTTTGACTGCGAATTCACCGCTATGGGCAAAAACGGTCCTACTCGCCACTTACGACGAGAATGGCGGCTTCTTTGACCACGTCGCTCCGGTCACGGCGCCTCCCGGCACGCCAGGCGAGTACGTCACCGCCCCAGCAGTCCCGGACCCCACGGTGGTTGGCAATCCTCCCGTTCTCGGTCCCATTGGATTGGGTTTTCGTGTGCCGATGCTCGTGATCTCTCCGTTCAGCCGCGGTGGATTTGTATCGTCGGCTCTCTTCGACCACACCTCAGTGCTGCGGTTCCTCGAGACACGTTTTGGCGCTGAAGTCCCCAACCTGAGCGCATGGCGTCGTGCCACCGTTGGCGATCTGACGAGCGCGTTCAATTTCGCAAAACCTGATCAGTCGATTCCTGCTTTGCCGTCCACGCTTCCAGCAATTCCGCAGATACTTACGGAGTGCGCAGCCAGCTTAGCCGGGACGACGCCATATCAAGTTCCGAACCCGCAGAGCTCTCCCACGCAGGAAGCTGGAACGGCGACTCGACCCAGTGGTCCGTGCTAGGCATCGGCGAATTCTTCGTTCAATCCCCAACCGCTGGCACCACGCGGTGATACAATTCGTGCGATGCGCTCAAGACTCCTGCACGCGGGAATTGTGTTCATTCTAGTTGTTTGCGTCGTTTGTCCCATGGTCGAGCTTTTTGATCGCTGGGATCACACGATACAAACCGGGAGCGATACCGAGTACACGTTGGTCATTCTTGCGTTGTGCGCGGGAGCGGTGCATTCGTTTTCACGCTTAATCTTCAGATCCGTGTCGCTTGGCATTGTTGCGACGAGTGCATTCGGTTCCTGCATCCTGAAATCTTTCTTTTCCGCGTCATGCAGTTTCACTTCACTGCTTTTTGATGCGACGAGTCCCCCTCCCCTCCCACTGCGTATCTAGAAATCTGCGATAGCTGACTCACAAGGACGCTTAGAGGTAGGTCCGTCTGTGGACTGCGCCGTGATGGACCGTCCTAGCAGTTCAACCAAAACTTATTTCTTTGTTCTTCCACCATTGATTGGAGTGGGGACCCAAGATGATTCTGACTTGCCGTTTGTTTTCCGTGCGTCATGTTGTTGTTGGGATTGCCATATCGTTTGTCTTGTTCTTTTGCACGGCTTCCGCTGCCGCTCAAGCATCGCGAGTTGGAGCAACTTTTGAGGGCACGGTGAGCGACACCAGTGGCGCTGTCATTCCCAACTCGAAAGTTACGCTGCACAACCCTTTAACCAATCAATCCCGTACAGTAACAACCGATGAGCAGGGTTTCTTTCGTGCTGAGCAGCTTGCTGTCGGGACCTATGAGGTGCGAGTGGAACAGACAGGCTTTGCACCTTATCGGCAAGCAGGCGTTGGAGCGAATCTCGGGCAAACCGTTCATCTCGACATCGTGCTAGCTCCGGCGTCGGTGTCTGAACAAGTGACCGTCAACGCGCAGCCCTCGTCACTTGATCCCTCACAGTCGTCTGTCGTTTCCTCTGTAGATCAAGAGAGGATCGAAGAACTGCCTGTGCGGAGCCGAAATTACTTAGATTTCGTTCTACTTGCACCAGGCGTTTCGAGTTCACCGATAGCCTCTGGCGCGAGCGGTTCGACGCCACTTGCTGGCAGTGGCTTCACTTTCGGTGGTTTGAGATCGCGGAGCAACAATCTCTCCATCGATGGCTTGGACAACAACGATGAGTACACGGGTTCGAGCCGCACCGAGCTTTCGCCGGAAATCATTCAGGAATTTCAAGTGGTCAACAATGGCCTTTCAGCAGAATCGGGCGGAGCCTCGGGGGGTTCGATCAATGTCATCACTCGTTCCGGGACAAACATGGTTCATGGCGACGCTTTTCTATTTGCGCAGGACGGAGCACTGAATGCTCGGGACCCGTTCGAAACTGAGCCCGGCAAGCCGTCATTTCGGCGGTTCCGTGCCGGTTTTGCACTGGGCGGACCTTTCATCAAGGACAAGACGTTTTACTACGCAGCCGTCGAACAAGAACACAATCGAGGGCAAATCGGCTCGGACATTAACCCTGCCGCAGCATCAACCATAAATGCCTTCCTCGCGACGGGGAAATTTCCAGGACTAGCAACGCGCCAGATCACGACGGCTTTCTCTCCGACTGCGCGCGCGGAGACGGAGGCCGCGGGCAAGCTCGATCACCAGCTCACGAAAAATACTGCTCTGATGCTGCGCTACACCTTCACAAACAACAAGGAATCAGGCGATGCGTTCAACACGAGCGGCCTCATAGACGCAAGTGCACGGGGCAGCAGCTTCACGAGCGACAACGCCCTTTCGGGATCGCTCACCACTGTCTTAGGCTCAGAGGCCGTCAGCGATTTGCGGTTCCAGGCCGCCAGCCGCCATGCGGTCCTGCGCACGAATGAGCCTGTGGGCCCGGAGATTGACATCGCTGGACTGGTCACGTTCGGGCGGCCCTATGCGGGAAACAGCGAGCGCCGCGAAAACCATTACCAAGCCGGCTATACATACTCCCGCACGCGAGGAAAACACCTTTGGAAGGTGGGCGGAACGGTGAATCGCGTCAGACTGCGGGCCGACGTAACGGACGGCTTCGATGGCGTATATCTCTTTGGCTCCCCCGGCGATTTCCTCGCGGGAAATCCGAATCAGTTTCGGCAGGCGTTCGGGAATTCGACCGTGGATTTTCCGGTGACGAGCGTCGGCGGATTCGTACAGGATCATTGGTCCCTCGCCCGCCAACTGACGGTTGACCTGGGCGTGCGTTACGATTTTGAGCGACTGCCTGCCGGATTCAATCAAGACGCGAATAACGTCAGCCCGCGAATTGGTCTAGCTTGGAGCCCGTCTCCTAAATGGGTTTTTCGTGCGGGGTACGGAATTTTCTTCGACCGCTACGTTCTCGCCAATTTGACGCGAGCCATCGAGAAAAACGGTTCACAGGCGTTCGAGCAAGTAATCGACGGAAACGCAGCAGCCAGCCTTTTCGCGACAGCGCAGGGCGGGCCACTTGTTGCGCCTGCATTGGGGATTGCTCCATCTATCTTCCGACCTGACCCGCGCATGGCAACTCCCTACAGCCAACAAGCCAGCGCCGGTGCGGAATACTTGCTCGCGAAGAATCTTACGCTGCGTGCTGACTATTTGTTTGTTCATGGCCTTAAGCTCCCTCGAACGATTAACGTCAATTTGTTGCCTCCGGTTGTCCTGACTCTTGCGGACGCCCCCAGCCTTGGTGTTTCAAATCCAACGGAGCAGCAGATTGGACGAGAAGTTTTTTCACCTGGGCGGCTCAACACCCAGTTTGGCGACATCTATCAACTCCAGAATTCTGCGAGTTCGACCTATAACGGGGCTTCCTTAACGCTGAACCGGCGGATGAGCGATGAGCTGGCGTTCTCGGCGAGCTACACACTATCGAAGACATTCGACGATGCTTCAGACTTCGACGAACAACCCCAAAATCCTTTCGATCTTCGCACGGAAAATGCAGTATCCCGCCAGCATCAGCAGCAACGCTTTGTTTTCGACGCGCTATGGGAGTTGCCTATCGGTGACGAAGAGGACAAGGGCGGGAAGTCAGAAGAAAGCACTAGCTGGCTCACAGAAACCTTCAGTCATATTGAAGTAGCGCCGATTTTGACACTGGAGAGTGGTCGGCCTATTAACCCGTTGACGGGCCTTGACTCGAATCAGAGTCATGCCTTTCCGCTTTCGGCAAGACCATTCGGCCTTGGCAGAAACTCTCTGAAGACATCTACCCTGGCCACGATGGACTTCCGCGTCTTGAAGTACTTCCCATTCGGCGGTGTGAAACGCCTCGACGTGGTAGCGGAATTCTTCAACCTGTTCAACAGTGCGAACGTCTCCCAGATCAATCCGGTTTTTGGCTCAGGTTTGACTCCGATACGCGGATTTGGGCAACCGATTGCCGGTACCGGCGCCCGCCAAATCCAGTTCTCGTTGGATTTCGAGTTTTGAGAAGTGCCCGACAAGTAGATTGCCGGTAAGAACGCATACGACTTTGAAAGGAATTCCGAAAATCATGTCGCTTCGAATCACAAACGCATTTCAGTATTCTGCACCGTCACTGTTGCTCTGCATCGCCTTGATTTGTAGCTCGGCACCCGCCTTCGCTCAGACGACAGAGTCATCCGGTGAACAGGCGCAGGAAGCACAAGCCGTTTCCGGAATGTCACCCTCATCGGACCGAACGGAATCCGCAATCTGCGGCGTGAAGCATCTCGGACAATGCCTCAAAGACATTGGCCACGATCAGGCCGGTATCTGGACTAGCCCACTGCGCATCCAGCCGAAAGACGCATTCTGGCTGGTACCGTTTGCCGCAGGCACGGGAGTCGCGCTTCACTACGATGCGCAGGCACAGCAGAATCTTGGTGTCGACAAGACTCGAATTGATGCGAGCAACATTATCTCTGGCTTTGGTTCGGCCTACGCCACTCTCGGAGGCTCTGCTGGGCTCTACTTTCTAGGTCTAGGGACTCACAATGAGCATCTTGCCGAAACAGGGCGTCTCGGAGCGGAAGCGGTTATCGATTCTTTACTCGTAGTAGAAGCTCTGAAGCTCGCTACGAACCGCGAACGTCCCAACGAAGGAAACGGTCAGGGGGGATTCTGGCCCCATGGAACGCGTTCATACAGTCTGGACAGCTCGTTTCCTTCTGGGCACGCAGCGGAAAGCTTCGCGCTGGCGCGAGTCATCGCATCTGAGTATCGAAGCAAGCCGGTCCAGATTGCCGCTTACAGCTTTGCCTTGGCAATCAGCGCGAGCCGCGTGACCGCACGCCAGCACTTTCCTTCAGACGTTCTTGTCGGCGGCACTCTTGGGTATTTGATCGGGGGTTACGTGGTCCGACATCGCGCGGCGGAAGGCGTTGATTCGGGGTTTTCTTTTGTTCCCGTAGTGGATGTGGCCACGCGCACCTTCGGGGCAAACATCGGGCTACGGCCTGATCAGTTCGACTTAGCAAAGGTTGGTCGGTTCGTTAACCGGATTCGTCGGAACTAGATACACACTGCGCCATGAAAGCGAGCAAAACCCGTGGTGTCATTTGGCGGGGCCTGGTAGAAGTCGTGTGTTTCCGCGGTAGCATTCCCGCGTGCGTATTCTTCCTCCTTCTACACTTCCTTGCGATCACTTGCATTGCCGCAGAGCTGGAACAAAAAACCGCCGAAGCCTTCGACCGGTACATTCGTCTGACCGATGCTCGTATCGAGGCCGAGCTTCGTCCTGGCGGTCCTTTCCTTTGGATGGACTCGTTGCCCCAAACTCGGCGACAACACCTTTATGACTTACTCCAGCGGGGAAAGTTCGAAATACGCCAAGAGAAGACAGAAGAGGAAGGCAAACCCATTGACGTTCCCGATGGTCTGATTCATCACTGGACCGGCGTCGCGTTCGTGCCCGGCATTTCCCTGGAACGGGCCCTGTCGCTGTTGCAGGATTACGACAACCACTGGCGTACGTATAAGCCCGACGTTCGCCGTTCGAAGCTTCTCGAACACGCGGACAACACCTTCAAAATCTATTTACAGTTTTACAGGGACTCCCCACGTCGCGTTTCCTTCAATACCGAGTTCCAAGTTCACTACACCAGGATTGATGCTACGCACGTGATCAGCCACGCGGTCTCTGCGCGAATCGCTGAGCTGGAGCATCCGGAGCAACCTGATAGCCCGGAGTTTCCCGTTGGCCAGGGCCACGGCTATCTTTGGCGTCTAAGCAACTACTGGCGGCTAGAACAAAAGGACGGCGGAGTGTACATGCAGGTGGAGTCCATTGCGCTTAGCCGAGATGTGCCCCCGATCTTCGCCTGGTTCGTCAATCCTCTCATCCGGCGTGTTTCGCGACAGTCTCTTGCCAACCTCCTTTCTGCCACGCGGCGCGGTGTGCTGAGCTCCGCCACAGTCCCCAGCACGGTGGGCGTTCACCAAGCGCGATTCGGCTGCCGGCGCGAAATCTCGGTCTCGTCGCGCCAGAAAATAATACTTGACCCCGTACCATAGTCCGGGGTTTAGACTTCACTAAGAAAGTGATTGTGGACATGAAGTCACTCACCATCGGTCGTCTCGCGAAGCAAGCCGGAGTTAATCTGGAGACGGTTCGTTTCTATGAACGAAGGGGCTTGCTGCCAACGCCGCCTCGTAGTGCATCCGGCTATCGTTTGTTTCCCGCAGAGACAGCCCGGCGATTGAAATTCATCCGGCGCGCCCAGGAACTTGGCTTCTCACTTGCCGAGATTACAGAACTCCTGTCGCTCCGCGTGTCGCGCCGCACAACCAGCGCGGCAATCCGAGCCCGAGCTGAAGCCAAGATCGCTGACATAGAAGCGAAGATGAGAAGTCTTGAGTCTATGAAGAAGACACTGCGGAAACTCACGAAAGTGTGTGACCGATGCGCACCGCTTGCCGAGTGTCCAATTCTTGAGAGCCTTGATCGCGAGGACGCATGAACCGCACTTGGAAGCAGAGCTTGCTGGCTTTGCCGGGAGTTGGCGTCTCGATCCTTCCCAAACTGGCTTGCCCGGCATGCTGGCCCGCCTATGCAGGATTGCTGTCATCGGTTGGCCTCGGTTTTCTCATATCAACGGCCTACCTACTGCCGCTGACTGTCGCCTTCCTCATTCTTGCCTTGGCAGCTTTGGCGGTCAGAGCGAATGAACGCCGGGGTTACGGTCCCTTCATCCTTGGATTGGTTCCAGGAGGCGGGGTCCTGTTAGGCAAGTTTGCGTTCGAATCGAATCTCATCGTGTATGCCGGACTCGGACTATTGGTTATCGCTTCGCTGTGGAATGCGTGGCCGCTCGCGCACACAGCCGAAGCAGCAACGTGCCACCAATGTCCCAGAGAAGAAGTTTAGCGAACTCAATAGGAAGGAGAGAAAACAACAGTGGCCACAAAAAAGAAAATCGAGGTATTCAGCGCCGGTTGCTCAACGTGTAAGGAAACAATCAAGGTAGTTGAGCGCCTTGCTGGTTCTTCACATGAGGTACTAATCCACGATATGCAGAAGTCCGAAGTTGCATCCCAAGCCAAGCGTTATGGCGTTCGCAGCGTTCCGGCCGTCGTGATTGACGGGAAGCTCGCAGGATGCTGTGCAGGCCGCGGCCCGGATGAACAGATCTTGCGCTCAGCGCTCGCCGACTGAATCTTATAAAACTCGCATGAGCACACTGATTTTTACAGGCGGTTTACAGGCGGTTTTGCCAGGAAGGCTTGCAGTCAGGGGCGTTCCAGGCACTCAGTGCGCTGTATGCGAAACTTGCAAAGGCTTTATTTGCAAGGTTTTACACTAAGTTGTTGATTCCAGGGCTGGGGACGTAGTTCAGTTGGTTAGAACGCTGCCCCGTCGTCTTACACTGTCACGGCCAAATCCCTCGCCCGCTCCAAAACATCACGCGGACAACGCTTATATACATATATATAAGGGTGCCTCGCGATCAATGCCGCCCGCGCTTGCTACGCGCATAGATGAAATGCCTCACGTTGATTGGCTTCGATTCAAAACGACCTACGTTTTCCTCCAGCTCGCGGTCCCCTCTCGTCAATCGCTCGTGCTGTCGCAAGTGCTCCGCCCAAGATTCGACGATGAACGTTTCGACGTAGCGCGCCGGATGCTCAGTATCGCGATAGACGCCCCACCTTGATGCTCCGTCCCGCCGCCGCACTCGTGCAAATTTGTGGAGAGCCTCCAGGAACTCGTCCGCCTTCTTTGACTCAACCTCATATTCCACTGTTACCAGTACAGGCCCTTGACTTGGGTCTACGTCTCCGACCAGCACCGGCTTGCCCCAGTGATCCCAAGCCCCAAGATCCACCGGCGTATCCGGCAGGCGCGAAATCAAAACCAATATTGGACAAACGGCGGTGCCAATAGCGGCGGTAATCAAAGAAAAGTGTGTCCCCTGCCGGCCCGCGACGTATCCCCAGAAAGCGCTGCCGGCTGTCCACGTTCCCATGTAGGCGAGCATGAACACAGCCATTGCACGCGCGCGCACCCAGTCCGGCGCTAGGTTCTGCATAACCGTGGTCATTAAAGACATGATCGCGGTCCATGCGGCCCCTCCAAACAAAATGGCAACGGACAGAAGTGCTACGGATTTGAATGCGGCCACGCCCCACAGCGCCCCAGCAAAGACGGTCGTTCCCAGTCCGAGCAACGCATCAGACGAGAACAACGAACGCGTTCGCTGTAGCGCCAAGGCCCCCAGCACTGCGCCAGCACCAAAGACTGCTAGGAGCAGTCCATAAAGGGTGGCGCTCCGTCGCAATTCGTGAGCGACTGTGGGCAGAAGCGCCCAAAACGCGCTTGCGAAAAACATAATGCATCCGATTCGTCCGAGAACGGTCAGAATCTCAGGCGCGTTTCTCGTGTACCGAACCGCCGCGCGGATTGCGCCCGACACGGTCTCTCGCAGCGGGCCTGGCTGGTGTGGCGGTCGCTTCCACCGTGCAATTACCCATAGCACGCCAAGATACGTTGCTGCATTCAGCGAAAACACCGCGGCGATTCCTAAAGCCGCAATAAGAAATCCACCCAATGCTGGACCGATCGCGCGGGCCAGATTAAATTCAATGCCGTTTAGAGCAATGGCCGGCATCAATCCTTCTTGCGGCACCACTTCTGGAAGGACCGCTCGCCACGTCGGCGCTTCGAGCGCATCTCCGATCGACAAAGCAAGCGTTAAAAGGAGCAACGCCCATGGCGTAATTAAATGCAGCACCGTCAGAACAGCGAGCACTACCGCCACAGAAAACATCCATATTTCCGTTGTCAGTATCAGTTTCCGGCGATCAAAGATGTCGCCCAAAGCGCCTGCAGGCAGCGCCAGCAGAAAAAATGGAAATGCCGAGGCAGTTTGTGTCAGCGCCACAAGCAACGGCCCAGCCCCTTGCGAAACCATCAGCCACGCGGCACCAACACCTTGCATAAACGTGCCCACATCTGAGACCAGGTCGGCAACTAACAGATTCCGGAACACAGGCAGGCGCAGCACCCGCCATGTGCTCCATTCGGGTCCAACCTCGCTTGGGTGCGCCTGGGACACACGTATGGCATCTGTGTGCATTTCAAGACGCTGTTCCTGGTCGGGCATGGCAGCACTGATTTATAGCACTAAGGGGGAGAAGAGTGTTTGTAGCCGGCTATATTTTTGCGATAACGTCTGGGCAGCAGGGTCGGTTATTGGTTCGTTCATTGTCCAATTCTTGTTTCTGACGGTTTCAACTCACGGTTTAGGTGGCCATCGGTGCCGCGTAGCTTGATCTAGTTACCAAAAGAAAATGCACTGTCACGGCAGGCGGTCTAACGGATTGCGTGAATCGGTACCGCTAAACGCGCTTCTGTTTGTGAATATCGCGTCCACTCTTGAGTAGTCGGCCACTCGGAAGCAACCTTTCATTTAGGGGATTCTCTTCCCTCCAAGAAATCTCGGCCTACGAGAGGACCACCAGCTTGCTGGATCAGCCCTCCGTTGCGAAGGTTTCCAAGATCAACGACTGCATAGCCAAAACCTTCGAGTAAGCTTTCGACTCGGTTCTTCGCGCCGTCATCGTCT
>WNFR01011332.1_pt1 | contig 14723 bp, 18 predicted proteins | sample 5400221 | NCBI WGS metagenome assembly WNFR01 (sample SAMN13153357, study PRJNA577476) | soil metagenome | isolation source: 40 cm soil under Madrone tree | place: USA:California | collected 2016-06-14 | reverse complement strand
CAGTTGATGAGAATCGTGTGGCGACGCTGCTTCGCGGCGCCGGACTGTGGTCGCGGCGTCACGCGCTGTCCGGTGAGTTGTCGGGTGGGGAAGCGGCCAGGGTCGGTCTTGCCGTCGCGCTGGCACGCGCGCCCTCCGTGCTGCTTGCCGACGAGCCGACCGCCGAAGTGGATGCGGCGACCGAGAGCGACCTCATCCGGCTGCTGGCCGAATATTGCGCAACGGGAGGGGCCGTCGTCGTCGCCACCCACAGCGCGGCGCTGGCCGAAGCGACCGCGCGGGTGATCCGGCTACGGGATGGACGCATTGTCGATGACGCCGGCAGACGTTGAGGTTCAGGGCCTCGCCCGTTTCTTCGGCAGCGGCGCCCGGCGGGTTGTCGCGCTCGAGCCGACGACGTTCACGATCGCCACGCGGGAACGCGTCGCCCTGCTCGGCCCGTCCGGCAGCGGCAAGTCGACCTTGCTCAACCTCATGGCCGGGCTCGATACCCCGAGCGCGGGAGTCATTGCCTGGCCCGGTATCGGGCCGCGCGAAGCACTTCGCCCCCTCGCGGTTGGGATGATCCATCAGTTCGCTGCGCTCATTCCGACGCTCACAGTTGCGGAGAACGTGAGCCTGCCGCTCGTCCTCGCGCACCGACCCGACGAAGACGCCATGCGCGAAGCGCTCGCGGCGGTCGGCCTGCTCGATTTCGGCGATCGTCTGCCCGACGAACTTTCCGGTGGCGAGGCGCAGCGCGTAGGAATCGCGCGCGTCCTCGCACACAGGCCGAGACTCCTGCTCGCCGACGAGCCGACCGGCCAGCTCGATGAAGCCACAGGCCAGGCCATCATGTCTGTGATTCTTGCCCATGCCGCGCGCAACGCGAGCACGCTGATCGTGGCGACCCACGATGCGGCCATAGCGCGCCAGATGGAGATCATCTGGCATATGAACCATGGCCGTCTGCTCGACCGGACGCGCAGGGCCGCCACATGATGGCGATCTATTGGCTCAAGAGCTTGCTGCAGACCGCCGCCGGGTCCACGGCCGCCGCCGCGGCCGGCATCGCCCTCGCCGTGGCGCTCGCCAGCGTTCTTGGTGTGTTTGTCGTTTCCGCCACCGCGACTATGACCGAACGAGCGATCGCCCACGTCCCTGTGGATTGGCAGGTGGAGGTCGCGCCGGGCGCCGACAGCACCGCGGTCGAGAGCGCATTGGCTGAAGCGGCTGTCGCGCAGGCGATCAGGCGGGTGATGTATGCCAAGGTGGACGGCTTCTCGGCCATGACCGGAGACACCGAGCAGGTGACTGGTCCAGGCCGGGCGATCGGAATCGGTCCCGACTATCTCGTGACCTTCCCAGGCCAGATCACGCTGCTGAGCGGCACGGCCGACGGACCGGTTCTCTACAGCCAGACCGCGGCCAATCTTCACGCGAGGGTTGGCGACACCATAAGCCCCGCCATTCCGAACGTCGATTCGCTGTTCCAGGCGGTCGGCGTACCGGCCGGTCTCGCGCCACAGTCCCCGCCCGACAACATTCTGATCCTGCCGGAAACGATGTGGCATTCACTTTTCGAGGGCCAGCGTGCTGCACGGCCGGACAGCGTGCGCGCGCAGCTTCACATTCGTCTCGACCGCTGCCGGGTGCCGAACGATCCAGTCGACGCTTTCGGCGCGGTAAAACATATGGCAAACAATCTGGCGGCGCGGCTTGCCGGCAGGGCGGCCATTGCCGACAATCTGGCGGCGCGGCTCGACGGCGTGCGCGCCGACGCGCTGTACGCGAAGGTGCTGTTCCTCTTTCTCGGTTCGCCCGGGGTGGTCCTTGCAGCACTGGTGGGAATCGCGATCGCCGCTGCCGGACGAAACCGCCGCCTGCGCGAACAGGCGCTGCTGCGTCTGCGCGGAGCCAATATCATCGAGACGCTGGCCAAACCGGCAGTTGAAGCGACCGTGATTGGATCAGCAGGCGCACTTGCCGGGGTGGTGTTGGCCATCGCGGTGCTCCGGTTGATTGGCATCAGCGTGGCTTCCATGGGCGCAAGTACTTGGCTAGGTTTCGCCGGTTTCGCTGGCTTGGCCGTTGCGGCCGCCGCGATACTCCTGCCTGCCGCTCGCGATGCCAGCAACTTGACGGTGGCAACGGCGCGCCTTTGTGCCGACGCGAGAGCGAGACCACTGTGGCAACGGCTTTGGCTCGACTTGGCGCTTCTCGCGCTTGCCGGAGTGATCTTCTGGCGTGTGCGGGCGACAAGCTATGAAATCGTTCTGGCGAGCGAAGGCGTGGCACAGACCTCGGTCCATTATGAAGCCTTTCTGGCGCCTGTTGCGCTGTGGCTCGGCCTCGGCCTCTTGTGGATCCGGCTCGCACGCCTCGCATTAGCGGAGGGCTCGCCGCTGTGCCGGCGCATCCTGGCGGTCAGCGCCGGCGACCTCGCCAAGATCGTCGCCGCTTCGCTGTCGCGGCAGGCCGGTCGCTGTGTCGACCGCGATCTTTAACGTCACCTATGACGGTCAGGCCCACGTGGACGCCGAACTGACCAATGGAGCCGACGTCAACATCACCGGATCGACGGCGCATCCTGCAGGCGCGCAACTCGCCCGCATCCGCGCTACTCCGGGCGTCGCAGCCGCAGAGCCGATGATGCATCGCTACGCCTACGTGGGCGCCGATCTGCAGGACCTCTACGGCATCGACCCGGGCTCGATCGGCGCAGCCACGACGTTGGCCAACGCCTATTTCGACAATCACGATGCCAACGCGACGCTCGCCAAACTCGCCGCCACGCGTGACGGCATTCTGCTGTCCCAGGAAACGGTGCAGGACTTCCAGCGACCACCAGTACCAGATCGTGCCCTTCACATTCATCGGCGTTGCCAGGGAGTTCCCTACCGCGCCGAAGGATTCGTTTCTGGTCGCCAATTCCGAGTACATCGCCGCGGCAACCTCGTCCAATGCCTATGAAGTCGTGCTCGTGCGCGCAGCCGATCCGGCCGCCGCGGCAATGCTGAAATCGGCACTCACCTCGGATCCCGCGCTCAAGGTGACGGCGCTTGGCGAGGTGCGGTCGCTTATTTCCTCGAGCCTTACGAGCGTGAACCTTGCCGGGCTGACAAGACTCGAACTGGCCTTCGGGCTGGCGCTTGTCGGGGCAGCGGCAGGTCTCGTCCTCGGCCTCGGTTTCGTCGAGCGCAGCCGCAGCTACGCCATCCTCAAGGCACTCGGCGCCTCGTCCGCGCAACTTGGCGCGTTCCTGCGTTCCGAGGCCATCGTGGTCGGCGTCGTCGGGCTCGTGTTCGGAACGGTCACTGGTTTTGGCGTGGCGTGGATGCTGGTGACAATGCTCGCGGGTGCGTTCGATCCGCCGCCCGACACAATTACGGTGCCATACGGATATATCGCCGTGGCGCTCCTTGGCGCGGCTGCCATTGCGGCCATGGTGGTGGCCGGCTTTGAGAGGGCACACGCGCGAACGGACCCGGCCTCGCTCAAGCCGGAATGACTTGGCGCCGCGGCGGACTGTCGCGTGTTGGGTTCTTAGGGTGGCCGTTTTTTCACCCCGCGTTCTGGTAGGCACTAGCCATGAAGGTTCTGCTCATCGAGGACGACGAGCCCACCGCGGCGTATATCGCAAAGGGGCTGCGCCAGGCCGGGCACGAGGTCGACCACAGTGCCGACGGTCGCGACGGGCTTGTGCTCGCCACTACCTGCACCTACGACGCCGCGGTCGTCGACCGAATGGTGCCGGGGCTCGACGGGCTGGCCCTGGTCAGGACGCTGCGCAGCATCGGCGCCAAGCTGCCGATCCTACTGCTGACCGCGCTCGGCGGCATCGACGACCGCGTCGAGGGCCTGGAGGCGGGCGCCGACGACTATCTTGGTAAGCCGTTCGCCTTCTCGGAGTTGATGGCGCGGCTCAACGCCCTGGCACGGCGTCCGCCGATCACCTCGGGGGCTACCACGTTGCAGGTCGGCGATCTCATTATGGATCTGGTTGCGCGCACGGTGCGCCGGGCGGGTCAGCCGATCAGCTTGCAGCCGCGCGAGTTCAAGTTGTTGGAGGTCCTGATGCGCAACCGCGGCCGGCTAGCGACGCGAACGATGTTGCTCGAACGGGTGTGGGATTTTCGGTTCGATCCCAAGACCTCGATTGTGGAGACGCACGTGAGCCGCCTGAGGGCCAAAGTGGATCGGCCGTTCGAGGCTCCACTGATCCATACCGAGCGCGGAATGGGCTACATTCTGGAAACGCCGCCGGACATGGGCGGCGTTTGCCGGCGATGATCGCTCTGCGCCGTTCGATCGCAGTGCGCCTTGCCGCGCTGTTCTTTCTATTGTTCGCCGGGGCAATCGGCGCGGCATTCGCGGCGAGCTATTGGTTCGTGCGGGCCGAAATTGTCAGCCGAATGCGCGCCGATCTCGTAGCCAGGGCGGACGCAATCGTCTCCCGTTTGCGGACGCAGAGTCCCGAGATCGCGCTGTCGAGCGAGACTGGACGGCGCGTCGCGGCTGTATTCGATGCAAGCGGCGCGCTGGTTGCCGGTCAGCCCGGCCTCTCTCCGGTGGTAGGTTGGCGCGAGATCGCAGCGGGGCCGCTTCATCTCGATGAAGAACCGGAGCAGGAGTCCGAATCCGTTTTGCGCTATGGACGGCGGGTGGGGGAGCGCATACTGGTGGTCGGAGAAGGAATGCATATCGCTGAGGACACGGGCGAAGCGCTGCTCGCCGGCCTTCTCTCCAGCTTGGCATTCGTCGCCCTGGCGGGCTGTGCCGGAGCAGCCCTCATTGCATGGCGCGTGGATCGGCGCGTACGACGCACGGAGGAAGCCCTAGCATCGTATGCCGGCGGCGCGATGTCGACGCGACTGCCGCTTACGGGCTCGGGAGACGAGCTTGATCGCATGGCGCTCGCGGTCAATGCGGTGCTTGACCGCGTCGCCGCTCTCATCGAGACCATACGCCAGGTCACCACGGACGCTGCGCACGATTTGAAGACTCCGATCACGCGCCTGCGCCATCGGCTTGCGGAAGCAGAAAACAGTCCGAACGCTGATGTGAAGTCCATAATCAGCGCAGCGGCGGCCGACGCGGAACAGATCGTCGCGACCTTCGACGCGCTGCTGCGAATCGCCCAAGTCGAGGCCGGCGCTCGCCGGGCGCGATTCGACATCGTGGATCTTTCCGATGTGCTCGAAACAGTAGCCGACGCATACGGCCCCGACGTGGAGCAGGCGGGGCAGCACATCGAGACTGCAGTCGCCCCGGGGCTGCATATCACGGGAGATCGTGACCTCCTCGTGCAGGCGTTCGCCAATCTGGTGGAAAACGCCATTCGCCATGCGGGGTGCGGTGCCCGTGTCAGCGTGGCCGCGGAGGCACGGGGCTCATCGGCGCAACTCGTCGTGAGCGACAGCGGGCCAGGCATTCCGGAGGCCGACCGAGCACGGGTGCTGCAGCGATTCGTTCGCCTTGAGGCGAGCAGATCCACGCCGGGCACGGGTCTCGGCCTCACACTCGTAAAGGCCGTTGCAGATCTGCATGGGGCCGCTCTTTCATTGAGCGACAACAGGCCCGGCCTGCGGGTCACGATCAGGTTTGCGAAGGCTTGACCGCGACGCCCATCGACATGCGGCCATGGGTGACGGCAGTTGGCGCACCGGCACGTTCGGTCGAGGACTGTTGGCGTCCCGCGACGAAACGGTTCTCGCGAGGCCCAGCCCACTACAGCCCGAGATCGCTCAGCGACGGATGATCATCGGGGCGGCGGCCAAGAGGCCAATGATACTTGCGGATGCTGGCGATGCGCAGCCGCATCAGGCCATGCGCGTCGAACTCCCAATTCTCGTTACCGTAGCTGCGGAACCAGTTTCCGCTGTCGTCGTGCGACTCGTAGGCGAAGCGCACGGCGATGCGGTTGCCATGGAACGCCCAGAGCTCCTTGATCAGGCGATAGTCGAGCTCCCTGTTCCACTTGCGCGTCAGGAACGCCTCGATGGCCTCGCGCCCCTGCAGGAACTCGGCGCGATTTCGCCAGCGGCTGTCGAGGGTATAGGCGGTTGCAACGATGGCCGGATCGCGTGTGTTCCAGGCATCCTCCGCCAGGCGAACCTTCTGGGCGGCGGTCTCCGCCGTGAACGGCGGGAACGGGGGACGGTCAATCATTGCGTGGCTCTTTAGTCCGATTGCCCGGCTGCCAGCTACGCCCGCCACGGCGGGGTGCGGCGTTGCTCGATGTCAGCCAGCAAGAATGGGACAGTGTCAGCCGGACCAGGCGGAGGCGCGGATTACGTGGCAGAAATTCTCCGGCTGGAACGAAGGATCCTTGTCGGCGAGCACGTCCGCATTGACCGTGCCAAAGGTGGTCTCGGGCCTGTGCCGCATCCCATCGTAGAAGGCCTGGATGATCTCCTCCTTGAAGTGGCCCGGACGCGGGTGAGCGTGGACCAGGGCCCTGCGCTCGTCGTCCGTGAACTCGTGATAGGCGATGCCCATTACGTCCATCTCGACGCCGGCCGTAACAAGGGCGATGACAGGATGCATGTGCGGCGGGATGCCGGGGGTCGTATGCAGCGCAATGGCGGTCCACACCGTGGCGATATCGCTCTCGGCGATGCCATGCCTTCGGAGGAAATCACGCGCTGCGTCGGCGCTGTCCACTTCGAACCGGTTGTGCGAGCTCGCGTACCTGCGCGTGAGGCCGATGTCGTGGAACATGGCACCGGCGTAGAGAAGCTCGTGATCGAAACCCAGCCCGCGCCGCCTGCCGGTGAGAGCACCCCAGTGATAGACACGGCTCGAATGATGGAACAGCAACGGCGTCTCTGTATCCCGCACGATCTCAGCTATCTCGCGCGCGAGTTTGCTGTCGGGAGCTTTGAGCGCATCGATCGTCGCTGCCATTGCATCTCCTCCGTCACGTCGTCCGGGCAACTTGGCTCACCACCCCGGCTCGCATTTGCGGCTCACGGCATGCCGTCGGCCTAACTGGCGCCGCGCGGTAGTCCATCAAGGAACCTCCTCAGAATGCCGTCGAATGCAACCGGATTGTCGAGCATCGAGAAATGACCGGCGCCTGGAATCTCAGCTCATTCGTCCACCGCGTTGAGCGCACACTGCACTGGTCCGTCCTGATAAGCAGCCTTCCGGCACAGGAACAGAAGTATGGTGGTTGGATTCGTAATTTGGAACAGTAGCGTTGAAGTGCAGTGGTAATTGAGTTAGCCGTTATTAGCGTTTTGGCATGCATTGTTCTCGGTTTGCGATATAAGGTTGTGATCCTTGTGCCTGCGGTTATGTTCGTCGTGATATTTGCAATTACTGTCGGAATTGCGCGCGGCGACCATTTCTGGTCAATCGCCTTGGCAATAATGATAGTTGGGACTGCCGTTCAGCTCGGCTATCTAGTTGGAATTGCGATACGCGCCGCAGTCGGATGACTCACCTGCTCCCACATGCCCCAAGCAGCCCACGCCCAATGGCACGCCCGGCAAGAAGCCGCCGGCGCCATCGGTCAAGTTGCGTCTCGGCTGGACGCCTTTGCAGCAAAGAATAGGCAACGAGAAGCTTGAACCATCGGCGCAGCGCCGATCGAGGCATGTCTGAAGACGACTCCTGACCAATCCTCCCAATGACGGTCGGCACAATGCCATGCCATGGCGTGCGCCCCATCTGGAGCAGCCCCACGCTTGGCTAGACTAAATTGCGCGCTCGGCCGCTTAGGGCGGACGTTTACCCAACGAGCGCAAAAATCCCGAGCAATCAATGAAAACGGATCATGCTCGGCATCAACGCGGAGCCTCTTCGCAGGGAATCTGATGAGCCGCGTACGGCCGGGGGCAGGAGGACGATCGAGGATTGATCGAGTGCGCCCCATCCGGGAAAAGCTCCAATGAGAGCCAAGGCGTCCCGCTTAGCGGGCTGAGGCAGCCGAACGCGGATCAACCTCGCGAGCGTGCAGCGCCATCGCGATCAACGCCGTGCCGCCAAACACCAGATTGATTCCGACCAGAAGCCCGAGAGCCCAGGCCGCGGTGCCAGGCAAGCCTTCGATGGTGATGGCGGCTAAGATCAGATCGACGGTGCCGCTGGCCAGCATCCAACCCCATCTTCCCGATAGCTCGCGCTTGTGCTCAAGCGCGAACATTATCGAGACAACACCTCGATAATAAAAAATGTGATGAGAAGAAGGGTGAGCGTGAGGACGCCACTCAACGGCCACAGCAGCATAAGGACGCCGACTGCAATTGCAAGGATCGCCGACACGAGCGACCACCAGAACCCCGGTGCTTGGCGCATCATGAAGGTCGTGATCGCACCGGTGATTCCGCTGAAGAGGAACAGCCAGCCAAACAGGAGCTCGACAGCGAGTGTAGCGATCGGCGGAATAATGATAGCGGCGAGACCAAGGATGACAAGAATTATCCCCTCGACCAGAAAAAGCCTCCAATGTTCATGGAGCGATGTCACCATCGCGTTCCGGATCTGATCAATGTCTGGCCTGCTCTCCGACATAGTAGCCCTCTGCTCCGACGGGAATGCGGTCAGTCGTTACTTGGCCCGGCGCGCTTCTATCGCGCGCCGCGGCCGACGATGCACCGCTGAATGGACGGCAAATTACTTAAACTGTCGGCCCAGCTGGCGGACGTCACAGCGCGCGGAGTACTAGAGTAGCGAGTAGTTCGAGTGCCCGGCGCTGCTCGTCGGTCACGCGTTTTCGAGGGCGCTCCGCGACCACCTCGCCGTCCACAGCTGGGCTGGTTGGCACCGAAGCCCGCACCAAACGCGCCGAACGCTCCCGATATGAGCGCGCTCGCCGTGCCAACCGCCCCTTCTCCCGATCAGCAGCAGCTCAACGCGATGTCCCTCGATCTCGACGCGGTGCGGCAAAGCGTCGACAGGATCGCCGCCAGTCAGGACCAGATAACGCGCAGCGTCGACAGGATCGCCGCGAGTATCGCCGCCAATCAAGAGCAGATAACGCGCAGCGTTGACAGGATCGCGGCAGGCCAAGAACAGATGACGCGCGACATCACCAAACTGCAGGAGATCGAACAATACATCCTTTACAAGAACTCGGAATCTCCGCTGCCGCAACAGGCCCCCGCCCCGGCACCCGGCCGTGCGCTGCGGCCATCGCAGGCACCAACTACGCCCACTCCCTCCAGAAATCCTTGAACCGGTTCGGCGCCTCACCTGCTCGCGGTCGAGCGCGTCTTCAATCGAAAGGGCCTTACCGCGTGCGCCTGAGAAGAGCCTTCCATTCGCAATCGAAGCTCTTGAATGTCCCTTCAAACTGATCCCGCATGAATTGTCCCCGGAATGGGCTGAAAACCTAACGTCCCCCCAAATGTGCCGTTCTCGTCGACAGTTCCGTTGATGTTGGGCGCATCGCGTTCAAACTTTGCTTGACCTAACACAACCCGGCCTTCAATGGTCAGCCTAATAGCGGCCCGCTTGCATCGCTCACCGATTGACGTCGCGATACCGGCCCACTCGCCGTCGTACGGACCAGCGGCGCCGGCATTGTTGCACTGCGACAGGAGCAGCAAGAAAGCGGCTGTAGCGACGATGTGCGGGGAGTTCATCGCGAAACTCTCACTGCCGTACGTCACTCTACGGCCCTATCATGACACATTTGCCGCTAAGAAGAAGGCCTTGCATGCCTCGATCAAACCGGCGCGGGGTGAGGCCCGCGGCCCTCAGAGGGGGATAAGCGGAGCAGGGGCCAGGGCGACGTGAGGCGATGCTAAGAGCCCCCGGTAGAATCAAACGCCGGCCACACTGCTCGCGCCGCGACCGGGGTGGCGAATGCCCCGGGGCTCGGGGATAAACACAGGGCGCCCGCGCCTGGCCCCGCTGGAGGCGTTAGGCCGCACCACCGAAAAAGGCGATGCCCCTATACGCTGACAGTTAGCTAGCACTTTGCGAGGCAGGGGCGGTGCCCGACCAATTTCTTCCACGGAGGAGAACAACGGTCAACCTCGGATCGCCCGTCGACCAGCATCCGTGATACGCATACGCTCGATCTTGATCGTCGCGCCGTCCACGCTGAGCGTCTCAGTCATCACCATTGCGAGCCCGTTGAGCACAAGCGTCGCCAGCGTCTCGTGAGAGAACCCGTGACCGAGTTCAAGCATGTCCTCGATGTGCCGCGCGGATAGCGGGCGAGCAATCGAAGCGCCTGGCGCCATTCTGGGCTGGATTGAGGTTTTCGCGGCAACTGCGACCGTAACACCGTCATTCGATAGCCCCCGCAATATCGAGCGTATCAACTATGACCTCATTCTGACGGATTGTCCGTCGGGAGGCCGACTTTGGGCCAAATTCGGTTTGGGCCCTGACCCTGCGCCAAGGTCATCCGCTCCATTTCTCGCTGCGCGCCCGCTGCACCGCGATGCTGGATCCCAGACTTCTGACGTACGTGGTGGGCAGTCTGCGCTCAGCGTGCCGTATGGATGAGACGAGCCGGCCACCCTTCGAGCGCCAACCGGCCGGCGTTCGTGATGCGGTAGCGCTTGACCCCGGTCGTCACGCTGCCAGCCTCGACGGTCTCGTGCCGTGCAGTTGCGAGCCCTGCGCGAACAGACCGGCCATTGATCTGTAGCGAAAGGGACCGAGGCCGCGTGATGCACCCGGAATGGCAGCCTCACGCTTTGATCTAAACGCCGGGCACATCGGCGCGTTCCGATCAGAGCCGCCGTGCTTCCCGTCCTGGAGCTTATGATTGAAGACGCCTAAATTGCGCTTCAAATGTTAGGGATTATGTCCATAAGACATTATAATTGCTTGGTTTTTTAATCAGCTCTTGGCCGCTCTCCCGCCTTGATATCGCCCCATCGCTCGACCCTGATGGGTCGGTCGATGGGCTCAGCAGAGGAGGTGCGCCATGTGGGATGCATTGAATCGAGCAGAACGTTACCGCGACTTGGCCGAGGAGTGTCGCCGCCTCGCGGCGACCAGCTTATCACCCCAAATGAGAAGCCGATTTTCGCGAATGGCAGAATATTACGCACACTGGCTGAAGGGCGCACGAGCCTACGGCGATTAGCTGCCATGGCGAGGGTTGCAGAAACGGCCAGAGCAAACTGAGTGAGTGCTGTTGCCCAGAATCGAGAAACCTAACGGCAAGCGTCTCGCACACGCCTACCGTTAGGCCCCGAGGACCCCAAGGACTGTCTTTATCTACCCGCGGCGCGGCCCTGGGGTCCGCGTTCGCTCTCGGGAGCAAAGCGTTTTTGACCCTCACCATTTCTTTAAGCCTCGGTAGCGCTGCTGGAACTCTGTGGGGCTGAGTGCATGCGCCAACGGGCGCAGGAAAGGCGGACTAAATGTCATCGGGTCGTTGGAAAGTATGGGCAGCGCTGATCTGCTTTCTAGGCTTTACGCCCACCGTCCACGCCGCGGCTCCCACCGGAAAAGAACTACTTGCCTGGTGCACCGCCAAGGACCGTTCGGAAGAATTGGCTGGATGCATGGCGTACGTCAGCGGCTTCGTGCATGGATTCAAGGTTGGTCGCAGCGAGGAACTGAAGGGAGTAGTCTGCCTGCCGCCCGATTTAACGGAGGAAGAAGCAATTGCCCTGTTTGTTCGGACGATGCGCACCATAGGCAAGAGCAGCCCTATTGCTGACGAGCACGCGGATGCGGTGTTGGCAGCTGTCCTAGGGATGGCTTTCCGCTGCGCCTAAAACCGACCGCAACCCTGAACCGTCATCCGGCTAGGTCGACCGCAGTCTCGTGGCCGTAGTCCTGCAGGTCGGAGCTTCGGAAGGGCCGGGGCTTTGCCTGCCTGCTCGCCCAACTGCCTGCCCAATTGCCCAGCTGCCACAACTCGGAACGCGACCACTGCGGCCGGCGTTGGATCCATGCGTGGGACTGCCTACACGGGGACCCCACGCTGCCCCGGCCCTTGCTCCGCGGTCAGGCCCAAGGGCCGGGGGCATAAGATTTGATCCTGGTCCGTCATGCCCAAGCAGCCTAACAGCACGCCCAGCAAGAAGCCGCCAGCGCCATCGTCAAGAGAAGGTCCGTCACGTCCTTTTCCACCACGGTGGAAATTCTCAAAAGCCGGAAGCCACGACATCCCGATGAGGCTGAGCTGTGCTGAGGACGGAACCGCTCAAATGAAACTCGGGAAAAAGCCCAGCAATTAGCATCGCGATCGGGAAGGTGAATGAATCGCGATCGGGAAGGTGAATGAAAGGACCGAACATGCAGATCACTAGCTTCAAAGACCTCTACATCACTGAGCTGCAGGAACTTACGAGCCTCGAAGGATAGCTCGTAGATGCCTTGCAGCGGATGGCGAAGGCAGCGTCACATTCTTCCCTCAAGAACGCCTTGAAGCATCATCGAGAGCAAACGCAGGCTCAGAAACAACGACTCGAATCGATACTCAAGAAGCATGGCGCTAACTCGCGGGCCCACACGGACCAAGCCATGCAGGCGCTGATAAATGAAACCGAAAAGATGATTGCAATGGTGAAGGGCGACGACCTTCGCGACGCGGCGTTGATTGCTTCAGCACAAAAAGTCGAGCATTACGAGATCGCTGCGTATGGCGTCGTTGCCAGTTTGGCCGGTCAGCTGGACCTGCGCGATGACCAGCGGCTTCTGCATGAGAGCCTCGAAGAGGAAAAAGAGGCCGATGCCGAGCTGACGAAGCTCGCCAAAAGCGAGGTGAATCAGGCTGCTGTGCAGTGTAGCTGAGCACCCCCGCTCGACATGCGAGCCCGCGCTGCTCGAATAGATCGGTGCGCCGGCCCGGCAGGCAGTGCGAGACGCCCCTGTGCATCGCAAGCCTCCACTTCGAATTCTGCACTTTCGCCTCTGCGGCACTGGAGTTCGAGCCGCCATCGGGCGCGACCGACACCCGGCACCGGCAGAGGTGTGGGTGGCGGCGCACTGACACGCCAACGCCTCGTCGATGCGGTCAGCCGCGATACCGCATGCCGGTAGTGCTCGACAAGGCTGATATCCGGCGATGGCTGATCGGCGAGGCCGGCACAGAGCTTCTAAAGCCAGCCGCCGAGGATCGCCTTCGCATGTGGCCGGTGTCGAGGCGCGTCAACAAGACCGGCACCGGTGATGACGATCCCACGATGATCGAGGAAAAATCGTAGCCTGGCGAGCGCTTCCTCTGTGCATAAGGCCCAACATGGAGTCAGTGGCCCGCAAGGCATAAAGTCATGACAATGCAAAAGGTTACACGCCACGGCGGCTATTGAAGGCCGTGTCTGAATTGCAACACACGGGCGATATCTGGCCGTTGGCCTCTTTTCCGCCCACGGAATGCCTGATCGGCCCTGCGTCTTGTCTTACGCGCGCGGATCTAGATGGGGTGGGGCGCCGCACGCGGGACCTCGGTCCTCTTCGGTATGGGGAAGGGGGACCGTGGTCTTGCAGAGCCCCCGGTCCCGTTACTTAATTCCCTCAGCACGGGACCGGGGCGCCTTGGCATGGCCGGCAGATGGAGCGGCGCCAATGAATCCCAATCCGACTTCCTCAGCATCCGAATCCTCCAAAGGCCGCACCGAGCGATCGAACAAGCCGTCTCTTCGCACACTCGTCCAGAACCTGATTGCGAGAGTCCAGTTGGGGCTCGGTAAGCTGGTCTCATTCCCCTTCGTCCGCGTCTTGATGATTTTTGTCGTTGGCTTTGCCGCCGGTGTAGTTTGGCAGTCCTACGGCGGCGCTGCGAGAAAGATGATCGCTAGTTGGTCCCCATACCTTGGCTGGTTGGCACCACCGACCGCTAGCGCTTCTTACGAGCGGATCAGAGCGAATCTCGTAGCAGCGCGGCAAAGCCTCGACAAGCTCGGCAATGATATTAGCAGGCTGGAGGCGCAGAGCGTGGATGTGCCGCGGCGCAGGGCCGCTCGTTAAATCGCGAGGCGCAGGCTGGCTTCCGTTGCCAGCTCGCCAAGTCCCGCCCCGTAACCGCTGTACTCCCGTCTTGCTCAAGTCACACGATGATGCCCGTATGCATCAGACGGCAGAGGAGGATGCTGATGAATCCCAGCCCGGACGAGCCGCCTCTTCACCCAAGCGAATTGAACCGGATCACGAGAGCGCGGTCCTTCGCCCGCTTCCTAATGTTTTTTTTCATCGGTGTTACTGCCACCTTGGCTTGGCAATCTTACGGTGGCGCAGCCAGAGAGACGATCGCGAGTTGGTCCCCCCGCCTCGCCTGGTTGGCACCGCCGGCCGCGCCAACAGGTGCTTCTCCCGACCAGATCGTAGCGATATCGCGGGATCTCGCTGTGGTGCGGCAAAGCGTCGATAAGCTCGCCGCTGATATCACCAAGCTGCAGGCGCCCCAGCAGGGCACTGACAAGACCCCAGCATCTCCGCCCTCGTCGGCAGTGGTCCCGGTGCGCAAGCCCAGCCCGCAGACGCGCTAGCCTGATTGCCATGCGTTATTCCGAGCTGGCCGCCCTCCGGGGCTAGGCCGCTGTACGGGCTTGCTAGGTGCGGGAAGAGTTATTCCGCGAACGAAAAGGTGACCCGAAGGCCGCCCCTTGATTGCCGTTGAGTGGACCGAATTTACGGCCATCGGCATCACGGCCCAACTGAATTGGCAGAGCTGTAAGTTGGGGCGTGGGCGCGAAGCCGGTACGAGGAATTCCGGGTGATATTTGCGGTGTGTGCAGGACGAAACCCCGGCGCCCTTCGTGGATGATGAGGGGCGATGAGGAGCGCCGAGGCCACTGCGCAGCGGTGGGTGTAGCAGTTCC
>WNFR01004258.1_pt1 | contig 14723 bp, 11 predicted proteins | sample 5400221 | NCBI WGS metagenome assembly WNFR01 (sample SAMN13153357, study PRJNA577476) | soil metagenome | isolation source: 40 cm soil under Madrone tree | place: USA:California | collected 2016-06-14 | reverse complement strand
TTCCGTGGAACGGCAAGTACACGAAGCTCCGCTACGTGAACCTCTGGCCGCAGCCGATCCAGAAGCCGCACCCGCCGGTTTGGATCCCGGGCCTCGGCTCGATCGAGACCTGGGACTGGTGCGTCGATCACGCGTACAACTACAGCTATCTCTCGTTCAGCGGCTACAAGCGCGCGCAGAGGATGCTCGACGGCTACTGGGAGCGTCTCGCCGAGCGCGGCGCGGAGGCGAACCCGTACAGCTGCGCCTTCTTTCAGCAAGTGTGCGTCAGCGACACCGACGCGTCGTGCGAGCGCGAGTGGTGGCCGCACGTCGACTACTTCTTCAACAAGTGCCTGCACCTCTATCCGGGTACGTCCGAGGCGCCGGGCTATCGCAGCGAGGCGTCGCTGCGCGCCGGCGTCGTCGCGCAGGCGGGCAACACCAACCAGAACATGGGCCGCAACAAGACCTGGAAGGAGCTCGTCGACGAGCGCTACATCGTCGCGGGCTCGCCCGCGACCGTGCGCCAGCAGCTCGAGGAGCTGGCGCGCTCGCTGCGCGTCGGGCATCTGCTGCTCGGCCTCCATATCGGCTCGGCGCCGATCGAGCTCACGAACCGCTCGACGTATCTCTGCGCGACGGAGGTCCTGCCGCACCTCCGGCCGCTCTGGAGCGAGTACGAGGATCACTGGTGGCCGAAGGCGTTGCCGGCGGCGGAGCGCGTCGCAGCCGGGAGCTACAACGCGGCGGCGCGCGCGACGGTCGAGCGTCCCGCGGGTGACGGCGCCGAGCACGATGGCGGCGACGGACGCGCGCGGCGGGACGAGGTGCGGCCGTGACGGCGGAGCGCGGGAGCGGCGGCACGAACGGCGCCGCGAGCGGCGGGACGAGCGGCGCCGCGAGCGGCGAGACGAGCAGCGGCGGGAACGCCGCGGCGCGCTCGCGGCTGCTTCATCTCGGCGCGGAGCGGCCGACGATCGAGGTGCTCGAAGCGGGCGACGGCGCGCCTCTCGTCTTTCTGCACGGCGCCGGCGGCGTGTCCGAGTGGGAGGGCGTACTGCCGATCCTCGCGACGCACTACCACGTCTACGCCCCGCTCCTCCCGGGCTTCGGTCGCTCGACGGGTCTCGAGTACCTCGACGATCAGTTCGATCTCTTCCTTCACACCTTCGACGTCGTCGACGCGCTCGGGATCGAGCGGCCGTACGTCGTCGGCGAGTCGCTCGGCGGCTGGATCGCGGCCGAGATGGCGGCGCTGCGCCCGCGCGACGTCGGCCGTCTCGCGCTCGCCGCGCCGATCGGCCTCTGGCGCGACGAGTCGCCGGTCGAGGATCTGTTCGGGCACATGGTGCACGAGATGGTGCCGCTCCTCTTCCACGATCCGACGGTCCCCGCCGCGCAACGCATGCTCGAGCTCACGCAGCTCTACAGCGACAAGGACGATCGCAGCGAGGATCAGATCGAGCAGCTGATCGCGCTCGCACGCGGCTTCCGGACGGCCGCCAAGTTCCTCTTCCCGATTCCCGAGCACGGTCTCGAGCGTCGCCTGTGGCGCATCCAGGCGCCGACGCTCGTGCTCTGGGGCGAGGGCGATCGCTTCATCGATCCCTGCTACGCCGACATCTTCGGCAAGAAGGTTGCCGGCGCGCGCGTGGAGATGATTCCGAATGCCGGCCATTTGATCGGGCTCGAGCGCCCGCAGCCGTATGCTGAGGCCGTTCTCGCCTGGGGCCGCATCTAACGCGGTACTGGGCCGATTTGCGTCGCCATACTTCGTTGCTCGGTCGCTGCGCTGCTCGGCGTAGCTCTGCTACGCCTGCGCTGCTCGCTTCCCTCGCGCCTCGTCTGGCTCGCAACTCGACCCAGTCCCTCCGCGTCGACGTTACGCGACCGGTCGCGGTGGTGGCGCAGTTTCGCTGAGTCACTAGTCGGTCAGCGCCGGCGCGGCTTGTTGCGCTCGGCGCTTTCCGGTACGAGCCACGGACCAATGGTCGAAACGGTCGGGAACGCGCTGCACCATCTCTATGACGTCGAAGGGATCGTCCGCTGGGGCGGGCTCTTCATGCTGACGACGATCATCTTCGCCGAGACGGGTCTCTTAATCGGATTCTTCCTCCCGGGCGACTCGCTGCTCGTGACCGCCGGTCTCCTCGCATCGCCGGGGCAGCGGCTGATGAGCATCGGCACGATGGCGGTCGTGCTGCCGATTGCCGCCATCGCCGGCAACTCCGTCGGCTATTACGTCGGGAAAGCGACGGGGCCGCGACTCTTCCGCCGCGAGGAATCGCTGCTCTTCAACAAGAACCATCTCTACCGGGCGCACGCGTTCTACGAGAAGCACGGCGGCAAGACGCTGGTGCTGGCGCGGTTCATGCCGATCGTCCGCACGTTCGTTCCGGTGGTCGCCGGGATGGCGGCGATGGATTTCGCCGCTTTCACGCTCTACAACGTCGTCGGCGGCATCCTCTGGATCCTGAGCATGCTGTTTCTCGGGTACTTCATCGGCGACATCCCGTGGGTACGCCAGAACGTCGAGAAGGTCATTCTGATCGTGATCTTCCTTTCGATCTTGCCCGGGATCATCGAGTTCGTGCGCTCGCGCGGCCGCGAGACCGAGCCGCCGCTCTGAGCGCGACGCTGTCAGGCGCGCTCTAGTGACGGGACACTAGGGATCGTTCGCCGTCGGCGCGCCCGCCGGTGAGACGCCGTGATGGCGCATCTCGTTCCGGAGATACCGCGCCATGACGCTGTGGTGGCGGCCGTAGGAGAAGTAAATGGCGAGCCCTAGCGCGAGCCACACCGCGAGGCGGAGCCAGTTCTCGGCCGGCAACGAGAACATCAAGAGCGCGCAGGACAGCATCCCGAGGATCGGCACCAGCGGGACGAACGGCGCCCGGAACGGCCGGGCCGCGTCGGGATGCGTGCGGCGCATGACGAGGACCGCGCCGCAGACGATCACGAACGCGAGCAAGGTGCCGATGTTCACGAGCTCGGCGAGGACGCGCAACGGCACGACGGCGGCGACGGCGGCGACGAACACGCCGGTGACGATCGTCGCCTTGTGGGGCGTCCGGAAGCGCTCGTGGACGGCGCCGAAGAACTCCATCGGCAGCAAGCCGTCGCGCGCCATCGCCAGCAGCACGCGCGCCTGACTGAGCATCATGACGAGCAGGACCGACGTGATGCCGCTGATCGCGCCGAGCGAGATGAGGAAGCGCGCCGACGGCAGCCCTGCTTGGCGAAACGCGTCCGAGACCGGGGCGTCGATGTTGATCTTATTGTACGGGACCATGCCGGTCAGCACCGCGGCGACCGCGATGTAGAGCACGGTGCACAGAATCAGCGACACGATGATGCCGATCGGCACGTCGCGCTGCGGGTTGCGCGCCTCCTCGGAATGCGTCGAGACCGAGTCGAAGCCGATGTAGGCGAAGAAGATGATCGCCGCCCCCGACAGCATACCGAGCGGCTCTCCCGCCGCGCCCGTCTGCCCGAGGAGGGTCTTGCCGAAAAACGAGATGCCGCTCAGGCCGTACGGCGCGAACGGGTGCCAATTCGCCGGGTCGACGTGGAACGCGCCGACGACGATCACGAACCCGACGACGAACAGCTTGAACACGACGATGCCGGCGTTGAACCCGGCGCTCTCGCGGATGCCGATCACGAGCACGCAGGTGATGATCGCGGTGATCACCACCGCCGGCAGATCGAACCACGTGCCGGTCAGCGCCAAGAGGCCGCTGTCGGGATGGTAGTCGAACGGCGCGTTGGTGAGCACTGCGGGGAGATGGACGCCGAGCTGATCGAGAAAGTTCTGGAAGTATTTCGACCAGCCGTGCGCAACCGTCGACGACGCGACCGCATACTCGAGCAGCAGGTCCCAGCCGATGATCCACGCGAGCAGCTCGCCCAACGTCGCGTATGCGTAGGTGTAGGCCGAGCCCGCGACCGGCACCATCGACGCGAACTCGGCGTAGCACATCGCGGCGAAGATGCAGGCGATCCCGGCGACGACGAACGAGAGCATGAGCGCCGGCCCGGTCTTGTCGTGCGCCGCGACGCCGGTGAGGACGAAGATGCCGGTGCCGATGATCGCGCCGACGCCGAGCGCCGTGAGCGAAAATGGCCCGAGAACGCGGCGCAGCCGGTGCTCGCCGGCCATCTCGTCGAGGAGGAGCTGCAAGGGCTTCGTCGCAAAAAGCTGGCTCGGCATGCGATCCCTTCAACGGCGCCGTGGCGGGTTCCTGGCGGCGCCGAACGTGACGCGCTACCACACACGGAGCAGCGCGGCAAAATGCGTCCCAGCGGTACGGCCGAGGCCCGCTACGCTATTTTTGCCCGGTGCTTTGTGATCGTGTAGCGTTTTGAAGAGGACGCACGTTTCGGACGTCCAACGCCCCCGAGAGGAGCCTGCGTGGAAAGCATCAACATGTTGCAGATGGTCCAGCAAGGCTGGCTGGCAACGTATCCTTTGATTCTCATGTCGATCATCAGCCTGACCGTCATCGCGGAGCGCTTGTGGGCGTATCGGGGAATGATCGGCCAGACCGCCCGGCTCACGCGCTCCATCTACGCGGACGTCGGCCGCTCGGACGTCCGCGCCGCGATCGAGCGCGCCGAGGCCGAGCGCCGTACGCCTGCCGGGCGCACCTTCGTCGACATATTGCGTCAGAGCGCGGTCGCTCCGCCCGACCTGCTCGATCAGATGAGCGCCGAGCGCCGGTTCGAGGAGGTCGAGCGCCTCAAAGGGTCGCTGTGGATTCTCGGCACGACCGCGGCGAGCGCGCCGTTCATCGGGCTCTTCGGGACGGTCGTCGGCATCGTGAAAGCATTCCACAACATGTCGGTGCTCGGCAGCGGCGGTTTCGCCGTCGTCGCCGCCGGCATCTCCGAAGCGCTGATCGCGACCGCGCTCGGGCTGATCGTCGCGATCGTGGCGCTGGTTTTCTACAATTACTTCCAAACCCGCCTCGACCGCATCGAGGCGGCGTTGACGATCGGTACCGCGCGCGTGCTCGAGGCATTGCGGCTCGAGCGCAGCGCGGAGCCGGCGATGGAGCGGGTCGTCGATGGGCGTCATCGCTAGCGTTCCCGGCCGCCGCGGCCGGATCATGGCGGACATCAACATCACGCCGCTGACCGACATCTTTCTCGTCCTGCTCATCATCTTCATGGTGACGAGCGTCGCGATGGTCGATTCCGGCGCGAAGGTGATGCTGCCAGAGGTGGATGAGACGCAATCCGCGCCGCGGGAGATCACGATCACCGTGACGCCGATGCACGAGATCTTCGTCAATGCCGACGCAGTGCCGATGGAAAGCCTCGAGGCATCGCTCCGCGAGCTGCTGAAGACGCGCCCCGATACACCCGTCGTGCTGCAAGGCGACCGCGAGGTCATGCTCGGCGAGGCCGTCCGCATCCTTGCGGCGGCGCAGCATGCGGGCGCCACGCAGGTCGCGATCGCCGCCGAGCGCGGCCGGCCGGCGGCCGCGGAGTAGCGCGGTGGCGACGACCGAACGGCCGCCGCGCCGTTCGCTGCGCACGCTCCTCGGCGGACGGAACGCGCGTCCGGCGCCGCGCGCCCTCGAAGACGATCCTCTCGCGGAAGCGTTTCCCATGCGGCGCGGGATCCCCGCGTTCCTGTTCTCGGCGATCTTCCACGCCGCGCTGCTCGTCCTCTTGGCGACGATCAGCTTCGCCGTCGTGCGCCGCGAGGAGCGGATCAACGTCAAGCTCGACCCTTCGGCGGAGCTCAACGACGCGGAGTCGGAAGGCGCGCCCTCCTTGCACGAAATCGCCGGCAGCCTGCACCCGGTCACGACGGCGCCGCGCGCGGCGGGATCCGTCACCGGGCCGAGCACCGCGCCGGCGGTCGCGGCGGTACGCGCGCCCGAGATGCCGCGCATCGCCGGCATCGGGCCATCGATCGGGCAGTCGCCGGGTACGCTCGACGTGCCGCTCTCGATCGGCGGCGGCGGCCTCGCGGGCGGCTCGATCGGCGGCGGCGGTTTCGGCGACGTGCTCGGCGGTCTGCGCAAGGTCGGCATCGACCTCGTGCTCGTGATCGACACCACCGACAGCATGCAGTCGGTGCTCGAGGACGTGAAGCGCGAGGTGCGGACGTTCATCGGCGACCTCCAGCAAATGGTGCCGGCGAGCCGGGTCGCCGTCGTCGCCTACCGCGACAAGGGCGACGAGTACGTGACGAAGTGGGTCGATTTCAGCTTTCACACCGAGAAGGTTCAGAACTTCGTCGCCGGGCTGCGCTGTGACGGCGGCGGTGATTATCCGGAAGCGGTCAAAGCCGGCGTGCAGGCCGCCATTCGCGAGCTGTCGTGGCGGAAGACGGCGCGGCGCATCCTGATCGTGATCGGCGGCTCACCGCCGCACAAGGAAGACGTCCCGGAGCTGACGCAGCTCGTCCGCACCTTCAAGGAGAAGAACGGCGCCGTCGGCGCCGTCGACGTCAGCGATCGGTTGCACGTCGAATACGAGCACGCGGACTGGGTCGCCCACGGCTCGAAAGGCGAGTTCCACGCGACCGCGACGCCGGAGTTCTATCACGAGACCAGCGACGCGCTCGGCGACATGGCGCACCAAGGCGGCGGCGAGATCCTGCGGCTCGGCGAGAACAAGGCGCTCTTGCGCGAGGTGATGGCGCTCACGTTCGGGACGCGGTGGCGCGTCGAGATGGCGCGGTACATGGATCGCCTGCAGTGAGCCGGCATAGCGGCCTTCGAAAAGAGGTCGGCGGCGGCGCGTGTGCGGCGACGCGGTCTTCCGTGGACGCGGGAGCGGCGAGGGGCGCGGGCAGTCGCCCGCTGCACTCCGCGTGCGCAAAAGGTTCAGTGCGCACAACGAGTGCTGCGGGCGACTGCCCGCGCCCCTCGCCGCTCCCGGGCCCTGCTGGACGTGTCGCCGCGCGGGCGCCGACATACACCGTTGCTCGGGCGCACGCTGCGCGTACGCCGTCGCTGCGTCGCTTCGCGGTCCTTTTGACCACGGTGGGTTTTTTCCTCGGAATCGCGACGCTCGATGGCCGCGCGGTCGCGGCGTCGATGGCGGAGCTGAAGAGCGAAGCGCACGCCGTGGGTCTGTCGCCCGGGAGTGGAGGTTCGGCGGAGCAGGCGGCGCTCGAGCGGATGGGGAAGCTGGCGCTCGAGTTTCTCGATGCGGCGGATGTGGGGGAGGCGGGCGGGGTGGCGACCTATGAGGCCATCGCGGAGCCGCTCGAGCGTAGCTATCAGTCGCACCGGCAGGCGCTCGACGCGATGAGCAAGGGCGTCATCGACGCCGACGGCGATCTCGATGCGCTGTACGAGAGCGCGCAGTGGAAGGAACACCAGCAGCTCGCGGCGCAAGCGCTCTACTACTTGAACTGGCTGCACTACCGGGGCGCGCTCTTCTACGACGGACAAAAGCGGAAGTCGCTTCTCGAGGAAGCCGCGAACGGGTTCGGCGAGTTCGCGACCGCCGGTCGCGACGCGCCGGTCGTCGCAGAGAGTCACCTCGGGCGCGGCCTCGCGTATCTCGAGCTCGACAAGAGCGAGTGGGCGATCGCCGATTTCCAGGCTGCCGCGGAGTCGAAAGGCGCGACACCCGAGCGCGTACGCAAAGCGCGGCTCGCGCTCGCCGAGGCGTACATCAAGGCCGGACGGAGCAGCGAGGCGCTGAAAACGTCGAAGGCCGCGCTCGACGGCGCGACCGCCGCCGACGAGCCGCGCGCCAAGCTGACGCGTGCGCGTGCGCTGCTGATGGCGGCGGCGGCGTCGCCCGGTGATCGCGCGAGCTATCGCAGCGAGGCGAGCGCGCTCCTCGCGCAGCTGCAAGCGACGGGCGGACCGTGGGGAAACCGCGCGACCGCGATCGTCAAAGCGGGCCTCGACAACCCGAAAATCTGGGCTGGTCCGAAAGCCAAGGCGGAGCCGCCGCCGCCCTCGGAATGGGACGTCACGAAGCAGCTCGTTGCCTCCGGGAAGTTCAAGGAGGCAATCCCCCGCCTGGAGCATTTTCTCGCGTCTGCGGACGAGGAAGACCGCAAGCAGCAACCCGAGGGCCGGTACCTCCTCGGCGTCGCGCGGTTTCGCGTCGGCGACGCGGCGGGCGCAGCCGAGGCATTCGGCCTAATTCTCGCGGTCAAGGACCACACGTCCTATCGCGATGACGCCGCATATCTGAATTTCAAGGCGAACGAGTCGCTCTACGCGGCGAGCCCGACACCCGAGCATCTGCCCGCCTACGAGCGCGCGATCGCGATGTTCGTCGACGAGTACCCGCGCCACAAGGCGGCGCCGGAGGCGCGCTTCCGCCTCGGCGAGATTCGTCAGCGGCAGGAGCGGTACACGGATGCGATTGCGCAGTACGCGCAGGTGAAGGGCGATCCCGCATTCGAGCTGCGCGCGGCGTTCGCGAGCGCGCAGTCGAGCGTCAAGCTGCTCGAGCAGACGCCGTCAGGCGCGAAGCCGGATCCGGCGCTGCGACGTCAGGCCGACGCCGCATTGGATCGTTTCTGGATGGAAATCGGCAGCCAGGACTTCAAGGCGTTCGGCGACGCGCCGGTGAACGATTTCATGGGCCAAGCAGCGCTCATGCGCGCGTACCTCGCCGCGCTCGCCGAGCCGCCCGATTACGCTCAGGCGGTGGAGTGGCTCGGCGGGTTCGAGGAGCGCTACCCGAAGCTCGCCGATCAGGCCGCCAACGTCGTGAAGCTGCGTCTGACGGCGCTGTCGCGTCTCGGTCGCCTCCGCGAGGCGGCCACGGAAGCCGATCGTCCCGCCGTCGCGACGCTCGACCCCGCCCTGCTCGACGATCTGGCAACGCGGTTTCTCACCACCGCGGCGCGCGCCCAGGCGAGCGGCAAGAACGACGAAGCGGCCGCCGGCAAACACGCCGCGCAGCGCTTGAGCGAGCACGCGCTGGCGTCGAAGGACGTGGGCAACCTCTCGCCGTCGGTCGTGCGACGTCTGCGCACGACGCTCGCAGCGCTCTGCGAGGAGGGCGGAGAACGCGACCGTGCGCTCGGCCTCTATCGCGAGGTGCTGACGAGCGAGCCCGACGTCGTGTCGGCACGCGCGGGCGCAGCGCGCATCCTCGAGGCCGAAGGCAAGCCCGCCGACGCACGAGCGCTGTGGGACGAGATCGTCGCCGCGCCCGCGGGGAAGCCGGGATGGCTCGAGGCGCACTATCAATCCGCCCGCCTCGCCGTCGCCGGCGGCGACGCGCAACGTGCCTGCGCCGTCTTGAAAGAGGTGCCGCAAGGCATGCTCAACGGAAACAGCGAGATGCCGAAGAAGATCCAAGACCTGCTCCGCGAGCACTGCCAAAGCTAGCGAGGAAGCGGCGCGAATTCACTTCGCGCCGCGACGTCCATCGGAGCATCGGCGCGGAGCGGCCGAGCGCACGGGGACGTCATCGTCCAACGGACGTCATCGTCTCACCCTAACCCACCACGCGTAGACGGGTGCGCCGGACACCACGATCAGCAGCCCCGGCCATGTGAACCGCGGCTTCACGATCAGCAGATCGAGCATCACGGCGCCGGCCGCAGCGATGTACGCGATCGCGAGGAGCCGCTGGAGCGCGCGCCCCCGCGGTCCGTAGCGCAGCGTTGCTGCGACCGTGAGCGCGTAGAAGAGGAGGGCGGCGAAGATCACGTAATCGAGGAGGTCGCCGTACGTGCCGGAGAGCGTCAGGATCGAGGCCCACACGGCTTGCGCCGCGAGTGCGAACACGGGCACGCCGGCCCGCGAGAGGCGACCGGCGGGCGCGAAGAAGAGATCGTCGCGCGCCATGGCATAGGACACGCGCGCGCCGGAGAGTATCAGCCCGTTCACGCATCCAAAGGTCGAGATCATGATGGCGACCGCCATCGCGACGACACCCGCGCGGCCGAGCAGTACCTCCATGACGGCGGTGCCGACGCGGTCGCGCGCGGCATACGCGATGCCTCTTCCGAGCGGATCGGCGGCGTCGGGTGTGCCGAGCGCCGGCAGCACGAGGAGATACGCGACGTTCACCAGCAAATAGATGACGATCACCAGCACCGTGCCGGCGACGAGCGCCCGCGGGATCGTGCGCTCGGGGTTGCGCACCTCCTCCGCGGCGAACGTCACGTTGTTCCATGCGTCGGCGGAGAAGAGCGCGCCCACCATCGCGCTGCCGATCGCGGCGGCGAGCGGCAAGTCGGCGCTCGCCGCGCGACGGAAAGGCGCTGCGAGATTGGCTGCCAACGTGCCGCCGGAGCCGGCAACGGCGCAGAGCGCGACGACGGCGACGAGGGCGGCGATCTTCGCCAGCGTGAAGACGTTCTGGATCGTCTTTCCGACCTCGACGCCGCGGCAGTTCGCCGCGGTCAGCAGTACGACGAGCAGAATCGCGATCGCGCGCTCGGCCGAGAGTCCAGCGACGAGCGTCGCGCCGTCGAGCGCCGGTACGAGGACCGCCGTGAAGCGCGCGAAGGCGACGGCGACCGCGGCGATCGTTCCCGTCTGGATGACGAGGAAGAGCGTCCAGCCGTAGAGAAAGCCGACGAACGGGCCGAACGCCTCGCGCAGATACACGTACTGGCCGCCGGCGCGCGGAAAGCGCGCGACCAGATTGCCGTACAGCGCCGCGGCGACGACCGTCATCGTTCCGGCGAACGCCCACACCGCGAGGAGCCATCCCGCGGACCCGAGCTCGCGCGTCATCTGCGCGGAGACGATGAAGATCCCCGAGCCGATCATCGAGCCGGCGACGAGCGCCGTTGCGTCGAGCACGCCGAGCGCGCGATGAAAATGCCCATCGCGGGCGCCGCCGTATCTGCCCGCTGTCACCGGCAGTCGCGTAGCACGAGAGAGCGAGGTGGGCTATGGAAAAGCACTCGACGCCCGCGTCGATTCATTCTCGATTCCGGAGGAGCCTGCATGAAAACGGTGATCATCACGCTCGCGATCGCTCTCGTCGCCACGGTGACCGCGCGGCCGGCATTTGCGAGACGTCATGACGAGTTCGAGCTCAAAGAGCTGCGCGAGCTGCGCGCCGAGCATCAGGAGGACAAGGCCGCGGTCCAGGAGGAGGAGGGCGAGGAGAAGGACAAGGCCAACACGCGCGCGCACGCCAAACCGCGTCCCGAGGAGCGACACAGCCACACGACGACCGAGGACGGCAGCACGGGCGACCTCGACAGCGACTGATCACGTCAGTCGCGCGGCAACCCGAGACCGCGTTGCGCGACGATGTTGCGCAGGATCTCGACGGTGCCGCCGCGAATCGTCAGTCCCGGCGCGTTCAGCAGCGCGCGCGCGGTACGCGTCGCGAGCCGGGCGCCGCCGCTCGTGACGAGCGCGGCGTCGCCGAGCATCTCCGCCGCGAAGCGCGCCAGCCGCTGCTCGAGCTCGGTGCCGTAGAGCTTCGCGAGCGCGGTCTCCGCGGTCGGCGTGATGCCGCGCGAAAGCTTCCACGCGATCCGATAGATCAGCATGCGGCCGACGGAGAGCTCGCCGTGGAAGCGCGCGAGCGCTTGCCGCACGAGCGGATCGCGCGTCCGTCCGGTCGCCCGCAGGTGTGCCTCGAGCTCGCGGAAGAGCGGCGCGTAGCTGAGGAGACGCTCCATCCCGGCGCGCTCGTAATCGAGCTGCGACGCGATCTGGAACCAGCCGCGATTCTTTTCGCCGATGAGCCAGCGCCGCGGCACGCGCACGTTGTCGAAGAACACCTCGTTGAAGTGGTGCTCGCCGGTCATGTCGACGAGTGGCCGGACGGTGATTCCGGGCAGGTGCATGTCGACGAGGAGCTCGCTGATCCCATGATGGCGCGGCGCCTCAGGATCGGTGCGCGCGACGAGATAGCAATAGTCAGCCTGGCTCGCGAGGCTCGTCCACACCTTCTGCCCGTCGACCACGAACGCGTCGCCATCCTCCACGGCGCGGGTCTTCAATGCCGCCAGGTCGGAGCCGGCGCCGGGCTCGCTCATGCCGAGACAGAAGACGAGCTCGCCGCGGACGATGCGGGGGAGGATCTCGCGTTTCTGCTCCTCCGTCCCGTGCGCCAGCAGCGACGGACCGATCTGCCGATCGCCGGTCCAGTGCGCCGCCGTCGGTGCGCCGGCGCGCAGGCATTCCTCGGTGACGATCGCGCGCTCGATGTAGCTGCGCTCGCCGCCGCCGTACTCACGCGGCCATGTCATGCCGATCCATCCGGCGGCGCCCATCCGCCGCGAGAATTCGGGCGAGAAGCCGCTGATCCAGCCGTCCTCGGCGATCGCCGAGGACGGCGGCATGGCGTCGGCGAGGAACGCGCGGATCTCGTCGCGGACGCGCGCCTCCGCCGGCGAGAAGGCGAAGTGCATGCGGCGGCGCTATCCGACGCGGCGCGCCGCTGTCAATGACGCCGGCGGGAGTATCGTGCCAGCCGCCACGACATCGGGGGCGCTAGCCGCCGAGCGGTCCGACGTGGTACGCGATCAGCATGGTGCGCGGGCGCGCGACACGTTCGAGGCTGCTCGTCGTGGGTCTCATTCTCGCCTCGCTCGCGGTCCAGCAGGCGCCCGGTCGTGCGGTCGCGGCGGTCGGCCGTCACACCGCAGCGCTTGCGCCGTCCGCCCCGACGAGCGAAACGCTCGCGCTTCCGAGCGGGCGCGCCGACGGCGAGCTGGCGATCGAGCAACGCGAGCGCCCACAGGCGCCGCTCGCATCGTCTGACGACGCCACGGCCGCCCGCGTTCGTCCGTTGCCATGCGCTGCAAAGTCCGTGGCGCCGCGCGCGCGCTCGCACCCGATGCGGCGCGTCCATCGCGCACCGGAAGACCCGCCACCGCACTGACCCCCGTTTCGTCTCACTCCATGAGCTAGCGGTGCGGTCGCCGGATGTCCTCCGACGACGCGCGATGGAGGAATACGAAATGTCGGAATCCGTTCCACGTCGGAACGACGAGAGTGCGCCATCGCCACCTCAGAGCGGCATGCAGATCGTCAAATACTTTGGGAGCCTGAATCGCTCCAGTGCGAAAGGAGATCAATCATGTTGATCGATCCGCAATGGTTCTATATCGCCTTCGCCGTGATCGTGGTCGTGGTCGCCGGTCTGATGTGGTGGGCCGGGGCGTTCAAGAAGCACTGAGATGGCCGGCGGCGAGCGACGCGAATGGTCCGGGAGCATCGTGCGAACCCATCGCGCCGCGCGACCCACGCCGCAGCGCGGCGCGATTCTAAAACGGTGGGTCAGTCGCTTGACACCCCAGAACCGCGGCGCTAGAAGCGGCCCACCTGCATCGATTTTTCACGAATTTCCGATAGCTCTCCGCGTTCGCGCCGCTAAGCGCCCGCGCGGACGCCACCCATAACCGGGGGACCCATGGCACTCGATTACGACGTTCCCGAGGACAAACGCGCGCTCTACTGGCTCGGCGACAAGCTGATCGAGTGGCGCAATCCGGTGATGATCGTCGTGCTGGCGGTCACCGCGCTCTTCGCCTACTGGAGCTTCCAGCTGAAGCTCGTCACGAGCTTCGGCGATCTGCTGCCGCAGACCCACGAGTTCGTGAAGGTGCACAACAAGTACTCGGGCACCTTCGGCGGCGCCAACAACATCGTGGTCATGCTGCAGGTGAAGGACGGCACGATCTTCACCAAAGAGAATCTGACGAAGATCTTCCGCATGACGGAAGGCATGGACACGGTCTACGGCGTCAACCACAACCAGATCGAGTCGATCGGTCATCGCACCGTCCGCCATCTGCGCGTCGCGGCCGGCGGCACGTTGCGCGCCGAGCCCGTCATGCTGCGCGCGCCGCAAGGGCAGGACGAGGTCGACTCGATCCGCCGCATCGTCCACAACGCCGAGAACGTCTACGGTCTGATCGTCTCGCTCGACGACAAGGCGGCGCTCATCCGCGCCAACTTCATCGAGGGCCGCCTCGACTACAAACGAATCTTTGATGAGGTCAACGCGAAGGTCGTCGATCCGTTCAAAGACGCCAACACCGAGATTTTCGTCGCCGGCGAGCCGCGGCTCTACGGTTGGGTGTATCAGTACGCGGGCGACGTGTTCTGGATCCTGGTCGTCACCTACTGCATCGAGTGGGTGCTGCGCTGGATGTACTTCCACGACTGGCGCGGATCGCTGCGTCCGACGTTGACCGGCCTCATCGCCGCGTTCTGGGGGATGGGATTCATCCATCTCATCGGCCTCGCGCTCGATCCTTTGATGCTGGTGATGCCCTTCCTCATCACCGCGCGCGCCGTCAGTCACGCCATCCAGATGCACGACCGTTACTACGAGGAATTCGAGAAGTGCGGCTGGAACAAGCGGCGCGCGATCGTCGCCTCGTTCGCCGAGCTCTTCGTACCGACGTTCTCCGGCGTCATCACCGACGCGCTCGGGGTGCTCGTCATCATCCTGGTCCCGGTGGTGATGCTGCAGAAGCTGGCGATCACAGCGTCGTGGTGGATCTTGGCGATCACCGTCTCCGAGATGCTGCTGAACCCGATCGTCTACTTCTACCTGAAGGCGCCCGAGCCCGAGCTCGTCGTGCTGCGCGAGCGCGGCTGGTTCCGCAAGCAGATCGAGGCGTTCACTCACATCCTCATGTCGTCGGCGGGACGGATCGTCACGCTCGCGAGTTGGGCGATCATGGTGGCGATTGGTCTCTACTTCATGCGCGTCTTGACGATCGGCGATCCGACCGCGGCCTCGCCGCTCCTCTTCAACAACTCCCCGTACAACGTCTCGCACACGGCGATTCAGGAGAGCTTCGGCGGCGT
>WNFR01004257.1_pt1 | contig 14723 bp, 8 predicted proteins | sample 5400221 | NCBI WGS metagenome assembly WNFR01 (sample SAMN13153357, study PRJNA577476) | soil metagenome | isolation source: 40 cm soil under Madrone tree | place: USA:California | collected 2016-06-14 | reverse complement strand
AAATGTCGCTCATCGACAAATGGGCGGACGCATGGTCGATTTTGGCGGTTGGGATATGCCTGTTCAGTATCCTGCCGGCACCATCGAAGAACATCTGCGTACGCGCACACATTCCGGACTGTTTGACGTCTCTCACATGGGAGAGATAGATGTGCGCGGACCGGACGCCATACGGTTCGTCAACCGCCTCACCTCAAACGATGTCACCAAACTGGTTGACGGTCAGGCACAGTACTCGGCATTAACGACGCCCGAAGGCACCGTAGTCGATGATTTACTTGTCTACCGCCTAACGGCAGATCATTTGATGCTGGTCGTCAATGCCAGCACCACAACCAAAGACTGGGAATGGATTAGTTCCCACCACGCGGATGAATCAGTCGAACTAAAAAATGTCAGCTCCGAATATTGTCAGCTCGCACTACAAGGGCCAGACGCCCTCGGTATCCTGCAGACGTTGACCGGAGTCCCGCTCGCGGAAATAAAGTATTACCACTTTAGTCCGGGTACTGTGGACGGCGTAACTGCAATTATTTCGCGTACCGGCTACACCGGCGAAGATGGCTTTGAAGTTTACGCGGCAGCCGACAAGGCTGAACAGCTTTGGAGCAAGATTTTGGACGCGGGCGATTATGGTTCTCCCACGGGAGTGCTGCCCTGCGGATTGGCTGCGCGCAATACATTACGACTCGAGGCAGGCATGGCGCTTTACGAACACGAGATTGACGAAACCACGACGCTGCTTGAAGCCAATCTCGGTTGGATCTGCAAATTGAACAAGGGTGAGTTTATCGGTCGCGAGGCACTGGCCCGCCAGAAAGAAGCCGGTGTGCGCAAGCGACTGGTAGGATTTGAAGTAACAGTACGTGGTATCGCGCGTGACGAGCAGGAAGTTGTTATCGATGGACAGCGAGTGGGACGTGTCACTTCCGGCAGTCCTGCGCCCTTCCTGAAAAAGAATATAGGGTTCGCGTATGTCCCGGTGGAATATGCGACGGTCGGACAAAATATTGAGATCGATGTGCGCGGCAGGCTTGTCAACGCGCAAATCGTGAAGACTCCTTTTTACAAGCGCGCCCGGTAAGGTTATGTTTGCAGTGTTTGAATTTCGCCTTTCTGGTTTGGCAGTTTGATGAGGACTTTGGCGACTCAATTAAATCGGAGAATCGCCACTCGACAATCTAAATCTAAAATCCACTTGGAGGAACCATGGCTAATGTTCCAGAAGACTTACACTACAGCAAGGACCATGAATGGGTTCGTGTAGAAGGTGATTCAGCAGTTATCGGAATCACTGACTATGCTCAGGACTCTCTCGGTGACGTGGTGTATGTCGAATTGCCGAAGACTGGCGAGAAGTTTTCAGCTAATGAGTCTTTCGGCTCGGTTGAATCAGTGAAAGCAGTTTCTGAAGTCTTCACTCCAGTCTCAGGTGAGGTCGTCAAGATTAACGAGACACTCGCCGACGAACCCGAGAAGGTTAACTCCGATCCTTACGGTGATGGCTGGATGATCCGTGTCCGCATGTCTAGTCCAGGCGAAGTGGACAGTATGCTCACCGCTGCCGAATATGAAGATTTTACGAAAGCTGAGACAGAATAATCTTGCGCTACATTCCTAACTCGCCGGAAGAACGCGCCGAGATGCTCGCCGCGATCGGACTCGGATCGGCGGAAGAATTATTCGACTCTATTCCTGAAAATCTACGTCTGCGTGACCCTCTCAACACTCCTGTTGCGCTTTCGGAGATTGAACTGCTGTCACGCTTTGAAGAGATGGGAGCACGTAACGCCGGGGCCCGCAGGACCACTTTTTTGGGCGCCGGCGCTTACTCGCATTACATTCCCACTATCGTCGATCACATTATTTCACGTTCCGAATTCTTCACCGCTTACACACCTTACCAGCCAGAGATTTCTCAAGGCACGCTGCAAACAATTTTTGAATTCCAGACCCTCGTCTGCCAGTTGACCGGCATGGAGGTGGCAAATGCCTCCATGTACGACGGTTCAACCGGACTCGCGGAAGCCGTGCTTATGTCCGAACGCGTTACCAAGAGATCCAAGATCGTAGCGTCGACATCTGTGCACCCTGAGTACCTCGAAGTTGTGAAGACTTACGTACAGCATGCGGGGATAGATCTGGAACTGGTTGAATTCGACGGCGAAACTGGACAGGCAGGCGCGGCGCTGGCTGCTGCTATCGATGACGAAACAGCCGCTGTTGTCGTGCAGTCGCCAAACTTTTTTGGCTGCGTCGAGGATCTCACCGCTCTGGCGAATGCTGCGCACGCACGCGGCGCACTGCTTGTCGTGGCGATTACGGAAGCCATTTCACTTGGCCTCCTTAAGCCGCCTGGAGCTTGCGGCGCCGATATCGTTGTTGCTGAAGGCCAGTCATTCGGCGTGCCTCTCTCCTTCGGCGGTCCGTACGTAGGACTCTTTGCAACCAGGGAAAAATATGCGAGGCAAATACCCGGCAGACTCGTGGGAGAGGCTTACGACAAGCAAGGGCGACGCGGCTTTGTGCTCACTCTTGCCACGCGCGAGCAGCATATTCGGCGCGAGAAGGCCACCTCGAACATTTGCACGAACGAAGGACTGATCGCCCTGGCTGCCACCGTCTACCTTGAAACAATGGGTCGACGCGGAATTCAGGAAGTCGCACAACAGTGCCTGCAAAAATCGGCGTACGCCTCACAACGTATCGCTCAACTGCCCGGCTTCTCTGTTCCCTTCAGCGGTCCGCGCTTCAATGAGTTTGTTGTCCGCGGCCCGGTAGCAGCAAGAGACGTGTTGTCTCGCCTCGCCAGCGAAAAGGAGATTGAGGGAGGCATAGCTCTATCACGCTACTTTTCCGATCTCCAGAACGATTTTCTTGTCTGCGTAACCGAGACAAATACCCGCGCTCAAATAGACGCACTAATTGAAGGTTTGACTTCACTTTTCGCCAACAAAACCGCCGGGACTCAAGCATAGATGCATGCCCTGTTCGCTTTCTGGTTAATTTGTTCTTATGACTTCTGAAATTACAAAAGTTACGACGCACCTGAGCCCAAATGAACAGCTGATCTTTGAACGCTCGCAAAAGGGACGTATTGGCTATCGTCTTCCTCCATTGGATGTGGAGGAAACGCCGGTCGATAAACTCATCCCGCGAGGCTTTCAACGTGATGACGATCTTGAGAGTGTTCCGGAAGTCAGCGAAGTCGACGTCATTCGTCACTTCGTTCGGATGTCGACCTGGAACTATTCAATCGATCTGGGGATGTATCCGCTGGGCTCTTGTACGATGAAGTACAACTCGCGCCTGAATGAACGAGTGGCGCGGATACACGGATTTGCCAACCTTCACCCGCTTACCGACGAGCGTGATGCACAAGGCGCGCTGCAAGTCATATATGAGCTCCAACAACACCTAACGGAGATTACCGGTCTTCCAGGAATATCGCTGCAACCAGCCGCGGGCGCACACGGCGAGATGACAGGTATCATGATCATTCGCGCTTTCCTGGATGCGCGCGACGGAGAAGCGGCGGTGACCAGACGCACGATGCTAATTCCAGACTCTGCTCACGGCACTAATCCAGCCTCCGCCCATCTTTCAGGGTTTTCAGTTAAGACGATTAAGTCCACGAGTGAAGGTCTCACTGATTTGGACCACCTGCGTGAGCTTTGCGCACACGGCGACGTTGCGGGTCTCATGCTTACAAACCCGAACACTCTTGGATTATTCGAAAGAAACATTCAGGAGATTTGCCAGATTGTCCACGCCGCGGGTGGCCTGGTCTACATGGACGGCGCGAACATGAATGCCCTCGTCGGTGTCGCACGTCCCGGTGACATGGGTGTCGACGTCATCCACTTGAACCTGCATAAGACTTTCTCAACTCCCCATGGTGGCGGTGGTCCTGGCTGTGGTCCGTGCTGTTGTACTAAAGAGTTGGAACCGTTTTTGCCGGTTCCGCGCATCGTTAAGAGCGGCGAGACTTACCGCCTGGACTACGATCAGCCGCAATCGATTGGACGCGTCAAAGCTTTTTTTGGCAACTACGGCATGATGCTACGCGCCCTGTCGTACATACTAACGCACGGAAACGACGGCCTGCGTGAGGCAACCGAAGCCGCTGTTCTTAACTCCCGATACATCGCAGACGGTCTGACTGGCACTTACGAAAAACCCTTCAATAGCCCTCCGATGCACGAGGTGGTCTTCACGGATAAACGACAGGCGCGAAAAGGTGTCCACACGCTGGATATCGCAAAACGGCTGATTGATTACGGCTTCCATCCAATGACCATCTATTTTCCTCTCATCGTGCAAGGGGCAATGTTGATTGAACCGACTGAATCGGTCGGCCGGCAGGAACTCGATCAGTTTATCGCCGCGATGAAAATGATCGCCGGCGAAGCTCTTGAAAATCCTGAATTGGTTCTATCTGCTCCGCACACCACTCGTATAGGCCGTTTGGATGAAGCCGCCGCCGCTCGCAAACCCGTGCTTCGCTGGAAACCAAAGGCGAAGGCAGATGCCGCGTAAAGAGAAACCGAATCATTTTTCATTTTTTAATTTGGTCATTTTGTTTTGGGTCCGCGATAACGTTCAGTGCACAAAGAGCACCAAGTGTGGGGGATAATAATCTCATTCACACCTCGGCTTTAGAGGCCTCTCCTTGGAGTGCTGAGACTTGTCGCAGCTTTTCAACGTTGAATACCTTTCAACCAAAAGCTGCAACAAGTCTCAGCACTCCAAGGAGAGGCCTCACTTTCTAGGGGTTTTTTAGTCTTCGCACAGTCTCTTAAGCCACGGTGTGAACGAGAGTAACCGAAGATTCGGCAAGACCTGAGATGCGACAAATGACTAGTTTTCGGCAAGTCACGTTTTTGCTAGCGGTCAGTACTTTTCTTTTCTTGCTGATTGTCTCTAACGAGTCCGGTGGCGGACTTCTGACCGAAGCAAGTGCTGACAAAGTCCAGCAGCCACAACCCGTCGAAATCAAGATCGATCCCAAGCTCTTCGACCAGTTCGCCGGTCAGTACAGCTTCCAGGACAACCCTGACGTGGTTCTCTCCTTTTGGCGAGAGGGCAGCAAATTCTTCCTTCAGGCGACTAACCAAAACAAGTGGGAGATCTTTCCGGAAAGTAAGACGACGTTCTTTCGCAAGGCCTTCTTCGCACGGATGACTTTTGTGCGTGATGCTAACGGGAACGTTACAGGCTTAATCTGGCGCCGCGACAACGGAGAGCGGCACCTAAGAAGAATAAGCAACCAGCCGGTAATCGAGGTTCTGCAGCCGTTTGAAAAACGTGAGGCGATGATTTCGATGCGAGATGGCGTTCGCCTCCATACCTTGATTTTTGCTCCCTCGAATCAATCCGCAGCCCTTCCTCTACTGTTCAATCGCACGCCGTACGGAGTCGATGAAAACAATTCAGATTCGATCAATCGACGCTTCAAGGAGTTAGTGACGGACGGCTACATCTTCGTGTTTCAGGACATTCGCGGACGTTATGGGTCGGAGGGAGAGTTTCTCATGAACCGGCCGCTTCGCGATAAGAAGAACCTCAATTCGATCGATGAAAGCACAGATACTTACGACACCATTGACTGGCTGCTGAAGAACGTCCCGAAAAACAATGGCCGGGCCGGCATACTCGGCGTTTCTTATGATGGCTGGCTCGCAGCGGTAGCGACCATCGATGCCCATCCCGCGCTCAAGGCCTCTTCGCCACAAGCACCGATGACTGACACGTATCTCGGCGACGACTTTTTCCACAACGGAGCTTTTCGCGAAACCTACGGATATGAGTATGTGAAGTCAATGGAATCGTCAAAAGAGGACACAGAAGTCACGTTTGATAGAGATGCTTACGACTGGTATCTCGCCCTGGGTTCCCTCGCTAAGATCACCGAAGACTCTCAGGGTAAGTTTCCCACGTGGAATGCGTTTGTGGCCCATCCTAACTATGACGACTACTGGAAAGCACGTGCCTCCGATCGTTATCTCAGGCAAACGCCCGTTGCGACGCTTGTGGTTGGTGGATGGTGGGACCAGGAAGACTTCTACGGAGCACTTAAGACTTATAGAGCGCTGGAGAAATTTGATAGGGATCATAAGAATTTCGTGGTGCTTGGGCCATGGAATCACGGAGGGTGGGGTGGCTTTGGCAGGAGTCTGGGCAGCATTGATTTTGGCAGTTCAACCGGACTTTATTTTCGTTCTCATATTCAAGCGCCCTGGTTTGCCTACTATCTGAAAGATAAAGGCACGCTGAACGAACCGGAAGCTGTCACATTCCAAAGCGGCACCAACAGATGGATCACTTCGGATCAGTGGCCGCCGAAAGAGGCAGTTGAGCGTGACATGTTTTTACGTGGCGATAAAAAACTAGCGTTTGAAAAACCGCCAGCGAGTCGAGAACAGGAGTTCGAAAGCTACGTGTCAGATCCGGCCAACCCAGTTCCCTATCGCAAGCGGCCAATTGAAGCCACCTACGATCCCAAGGGATCGGAATGGTACACATGGCTGGTGCAAGATCAGCGCTTCCTCAAGGGCAGAACCGATGTGCTGACCTGGCAAACTCCCATCTTCGATCAACCCTTAACGATTAGTGGCGATGTCGTCGCGCATCTTTTTGCTTCGACAACGGGAACCGACAGCGATTGGATAGTCAAACTGATCGATGTTTATCCTGACAGTTATCCGGAAGACAAAACGATGGCGGGATATCAATTGATGATCGTGGACGAGATCTTTCGCGGCAGATTTCGCGAGAGCTTTGAGCAGCCCGCGCCCATCGCGCCTAATCAGGTGAACGAATACGTGTTCAATTTACACAGCAACAATCACAGTTTTCTGAAAGGGCATCGCGTGATGGTTCAAGTACAGAGCACCTGGTTCCCACTCTACGACCGCAATCCGCAGAAGTTTGTCGAGAACATATTTACGGCCCGACCTTCCGACTATCAAGTCGCTACCGAGCGGGTTTATGAATCCTCTCGCTATCCTTCGCATGTAACTCTGCCGGTAATAAAAAGCCGCTGAGAAAATTGCATAGGGAGCCAAAGTTTAGGCCTCCCAGTTCACTGTCTCATTACCTGAATCGTTGGTTGTGCCTTGAGATGGCACTCTGAGCAAAGCCAGTCTATCAACGGTGCGGCCGTTCACAATGTGTTCCTCCACGATCTGGGGAACGTCCGCCGCGCGCACCTGCGCGTACCAGACTCCATCCGGATAAACCATCACCGCGGCGCCAATAGCACAGAAACCAACGGATGCGCATTCCGTCAGCACGACACTGCCTTTGGGATTCTTACCCTTCTTTTCCTTGCCAAAAAGTATCCCTCGAGCCAGCAGTTCGCGTTCGAACGCTGCCCTGACTTCGGCGCTCTCAACGGCGGAACACGATTTTCCAGTACAAACAAAAACGTGATGTCGAATGGGAGCCGTGGTGACTGGCGCCAACTCCGCTATTCGTTCACAATCGTCGATGGGATCCAGATCTGCCATAGTAGTGTAGGTCTTGCTTATGCTAACACGAATGCAGCAATACCCCACTGAATGGGCATTTAACCATCCTTTGAAAGCAAGTCACGAGCGTTCAATCATTCAACCCAATAATCTCTTAGGTTGGGAAGGCGGACCCTGTCCCCGCTCAAGGTGGAATGGCCTTCACCAGCAAATCAATGAAACTTGATGATGAGGTCTGAATAAGTAATTTAGATAATTTAGTTAGATAGTTAGTTAGTGTCATTTAACCTTGAGCGGGGACAGGGTCCGCCTTCCCGACCAGTGAGTTGCCGAGGTTGAGTGATTAAGTTCTAGGTGCTTGCCCGCAGTAAAGACTCTACCCAGCGCAGGGAAGTTAACCTTTCGACGCACTTCATTGTAGAATGACTCCTTAAGGGCGTCCGAGCACATGACCGCGCATGAGATTTCGGCGGTCTGATCGGGCGCTCGCTTTATTGTAAAGGCAGATTCTCGATACATATGGCAACAGGCCTGGTTATCCACATCTCCTCGGGTGCAGACCGCCACACTGAGATCCTTGCCGACGAACTCATTCGCATTGGTAGCGCGGAAGCCTGCAATCTGCGCTTACGCCTGTCGACTCTACCTAAGAGCGTCAGCAACGGCTGCATACTCGAACTGGCTCGTTCCGACGGCTTATATCAGGTCACTGACGTCGACGCCTCGCTTCACCTGACAAAGAATGGCGAGCCGCTTAAAGTTGGCAGTGGAATTCAGGATGGTGACGAAGTACGAATTGAAGACTCAGAACTAGCCCTGCAGTTTTTTCCGATTCGTTCCCTCCCGGCTGTCGTCCCTTCGTCTTCGCGCGAGACGCATGTTGCCCCGTTCATCGAACAAGCCGCAATCGAATCCGCCGCCACTGCAAGACGCGACGATGCTAAGGTGTTCCTTCGTGAGTTCACTCGCGAGCTGGTTCGCGAGATCAATATCAGTACAAAGCTGATTACACTCGGCATGGCCATCTTACTGGTCGGTGGCGTGCTTTATATAGGCTTCGCCATGTACAAGGAACTCCAGCGAAGCCGTCGCCTTATCGACGATCAACGCGCCCAGATGGGATTGATGAAGGACCAGGTTGCGAAGACTAATGATCAACTTTCAGATCTTGGTCGCTCCAACAAAGAGATTCGCGATAGTTTGTCTTTGGCAGTCAAGCTACGCAGCGATTACGGCCGCGGCGTCTGTTTGCTCGCCGGCTCATTCTATTTTGTCGAACCGGGGACCGGACGCCCTTTGCGCTATCCGGAAGCGCAGACAAACGAAAGCGGCGGAGCCGTTCAGAACAGCAACGATGCCACGACCCTCACTCCGGAGGGACATGCAGCCATTGCGGAATATGAATTCGTGGGAACCGGTTTCTATGTTGGTAATGGGTTCATAGTTACAAACCGCCATATTGTTCAACCCTGGCTCGCAGACGATCGGGCCCAAAGCTTAAGCGGCCGAGGCCAACCACGTCTGAAAAAACTTACCGCGTACTTTCCCGACTATTCACAACCTATTGCTTTAAAATTCAAGGCAGTAGCACAAAAAGATGATCTCGCCGTTTGTCTACTGGATATGCCCACCGTTCCGGAAACGATTCCTTTGCTTCCGTTAGAGACCGATCCTGATGCGGTTGCGGTGGGGAAAACCGTCGTCATGATGGGCTACCCATCGGGCCCCGATCGATTGCTCGCTCTGCTGGACGATGCCGAGTCGAGAGGGATTCAGCAACGTTATGGTTCTCTCGATGCATTGCTCGGATATTTGGCTGAGACAAGACGGATCCAACCGCTGACCACCCAGGGAAACATTACTGATCTCGATGTCCGACGCATCGCCTATGATGCGCGCACCGCGGAAGGCGGTTCAGGCGCTCCGCTGTTTGGACCATCGGGTCGTGTCATTGGGGTTAACTTCGCAGTGTTTACCGAAAACCAGGCGTCTAACTTCGCGGTTCCTATTCGTTATGCCCTCATACTTCTGGAGCATACGGGTTGGACACCTCCGTTACCGAAGGAGACAAAAGAACTCGAAAGTTCCAATCCGCAGAATCCCCACGCCCCAACGAAGCCTTGAAAAAAAACGTTAACGGTTTTCACCCCATTAGGGGTCGCATGTTTATAGCCGGAAGAACAAAATCCCCGGGGCGGCGTTCGGAGGAGCGGAACTCTACTCGCGTGCTGAAGCTCAAGTTGCATTCCGCTCCTTCGAACGCCGTTGGTTCTGGCATTTCAACTCAGCCTATAAACATCTCACCCCTGCCAGGGTGAAAACGTTAACGCTTTTTTCACAGCTTCCAACGTCTGTTGGGAAATAAACAAACGAAACTTTGAGCGTATGGATTGTCGTTAACGATCCTGTCCGATCGGACGTCTATCGGACAAGCCACTGACGGCAACTCTGACGTTGCGCTAAGCATCCGAAGCCCATTGTTACAATGTCTTATCTGTCACAGGGACCGACAAAACTGCTCTAGTTGACAATACACTGATGTATATTGGTTTTGGATCGGCGAACGGGGCATGAATTTTGCTGACCCGGAATGGACCAGATAAATACTCTGATTGGTAGACCGAACTAAAGCGGGAAATGCAGCATAAACGCCCCATATGCCGGAGATCGCTGTCACGCGGACCCGTTTTTCACTGGAAGAGGCCGTTCCTGGCACCGGGGTGCCAACGTCGAACGGCGAGCCTGTTTTTCTCTCTTCTTCTGGTCTTATCGCCCGTGTGCCGTGCGGTCTCATTGGGTCAGACTCCTGCAGACAACCGTCAGGAGAAAGCCTCGCAGCTTTCGGAGATTCTTCGACTCGAGCGAATTCCAGTTACAGGCGGCGCTGAGCTCGTTACCGTCTCTGCCAGACTTGAAGGGCTCCGGTCCCAGGCAAATGACAAATGGGTTCCGCTCGTTTCAATTCTTCGCGACACTCTTGCGGACGTTAACACGGAGAACGATCGGCTGCGTTACGTCTGGCCTCTTACCTACACTCGTCCAACTGTGAGGCAGCGTTTGGCCGCCTCGATTCCTTTTCTTTATTCCCGAGTCGGCAATAGAGAAAAAATCTCGCCAAAACCACCACCGCCTGCTTTTGATTTGGCAGCGCCGGAGAGCGAGGTCTGGGAGAAGATATTCTGGACCGCATTGCAAAATATCCTTCTCGATCCTTACGGAACGCCGATAAAAGCTTCGACTAGTTCCTATCGCCGAAATGCCAGCGACTATCGGAGGTCGCACCTTGTTCGCGCGCTCTCGGTGCTCGCTTTGTACCAGGCTGTTAAGGGACAGTCGGCATTTTCCGACGCAGAGGTGGCCCAGATTCAAGCCCGCCTTCTTCTCTCCGACAAGACATTCGGTGGTTTGGTTGACGACTCAAATCTGCAGAGTTATTACGAGAAAAAAACTACGAATACGCGGGATGAGCGCGGACACAATTGGGAGCTGCTGCGACAACGTGCGGAAGCGGAGTCACTCTATTTCGACCCCTTGCAGTTGCCCGATGGTAGTGCGACACATGCCATGCTCTGGGTGGCAAAGCGGGATCTTACGAAGAAGCGGGCAGCTCGCTACAACGGGCGATTCTTGAATATTTCAGATCCCTGGTCAGATAAACGGTTGTTGACCTGGCACGGATACGTGGAAACTCGCTACTTCGACTCGGAAAGTCATCAGGTCACTAGCGACGCACCTGGAGCCGAAGCTGTTGAGATGATACCGCTCGCGCTCTACGGGCTCGACAATCCCAAGATACCGATGCTGCTGGTAGATTTTCGCGACAGCTATAACCCGAAGAAGCGCGAAATGTCAGGTCGCGTTTTGCACGATGTCACGCGCAATATTCTGTCGCTTTCGAAATTCGGCAATCTTCCTTTTTTCCTCGGTCGCACAGTTTTCGATTTTGTCACCGGCCGGCGTGGTATCGACATCAATCAGCCTTCCCGACTGAGAACTTACTCTCAACTAAAACTGCTGCTTGCTCTGACTAACTCTCTCGAGCCCGAGCTGCGCGATGAGGTCAATGGTCGTCTCGAAAAGTTAGCCTTGAATCCGTTTGAGAACGACCTCGACGCCGAGGCCAACGTAGCGAGAGAACAATATGCGGCTCTCGTAACCTACGCGGGGAAACCCGATGGTTTGGCTGCCAGGCTCGAGCGCGATCGACGCGCCGAATTGGTATCACTGGAACACGGCCCAACTGCGCGGCTGGCCTTTCGTCTGGCCAACGTCTTCTCATTTGGCAAATACGTTCACCGCGAGCAACTGACAAGTGATATGCCTGCTCGTCTCGATATTGCCCGGCGTCTTGACTACCACACGAAGTTTCTCCAACAGGTTTCCCGGTCGAATTTTGAAATCGATGTCGCCTGCGATCTGGAAGAGGTAAAGCGTTCGCTCCGTTTCGTTGCTGACCACGGAGATGAGGCTGGGGTAAAGGCTGTGGCGGCAGCAGCCGGGATTTTCACGAGCGCAAAGGACGAGGAAACCAGGCGCGCTTGCCTCGAGAGCCTTTCACGAATCAATAAGCCGAAGGCGAGAAGCGAACTTCTGCGCATCTCTCAGAACAAGGAAGTCGATCAAACCTGGCGAGACATTGCGGAAAGCTACCTGCGCCAGGCCAACCAACGTGAGCAGCCAATTGCCGCCTCTGCTGTCGGCTCTCCTCTAAGAGTCGGGCAGCCATAAATGACAGGCATTTGCACTAATCAAGCCAGCCGTGGTCTATTCGGGCCCGTCCTGTTTCTGATCCATCGGTCACACACGATTTTTCTTGCGGCCCTGTTCGGCCTGATCCTGCCGCTGGCGTGCATGCAGTGCTTCGCTCAAACCAAACGCCTTGTGTTAATCAAATGCGACGGACTTCCCAACGATGTCGTTGATCGTTTTGTGAGAGAACTCGACCCGCGTACGGGCAAGAGCACACTGCCCTGGATTGACTACATTTTCTACCAGCGGGGAGCACGACTTTCAAACTTCTATGTGCGCGGAATGAGCTTGTCAGCGCCTTCCTGGTCTTTGCTCGATACGGGCCAACATCTACAGATCAAAGCTAACGTCGAATTCGATCGCTACACACTCCACTCGTACGACTATCTCAATTTCATCCCGTACTACATCAATAGCGGACTTGGGACGCGCATCGACATGCCTGCAGTCGAGGTGCTTGATTCACTCAAGGTGCCGCTCCTCGTTGATACCTACGCTCATAATGAGCTTTATGTGACCTTTTCCTTGCTGCAGCGTGGCCCGCGCTATTCAACCCTGCACAATGGACTGCAGAATCGTTTCAAAAGATCACCAAAGGAATTGTTTGATGAGTGGACCATGGGGTTCCAGCTGCGCAGTGTCGTTACTGATCAGCTACTAAGAGAGTTGATTCAGAAACTGTCAGATCCGAAAGTGCACTATCTCGATCTCTATATGGCTGACTATGATCATGTAGCCCATCACAATAATGACGTGCAGTCGCAACTCCACGCACTAAAGGACGTGGATAACACCATCGGCCAAATATGGACCGCTATTCAGAAGAGCCCGCTGGCGGAAGAGACAGCAATCGTTCTCATCTCAGATCATGGCTTCAATACAGATGAAAGGGTGTATAGCCAGGGATTCAATTTGGTTAAGCTTCTCGGTAGCCAAGCGGGCGGGGGGCATCACGTCATAACCAAACGGCGTCTGATGCTTGATTACGCAATTAAGGGAATCTATCCACTGGTACCTCTCATCACAACGACCACGCCTGATTCCTATTATCTCAAGGGACAAAGCACCGACTATCCCACCGCAATGCTCGACTTCGATGGCAATGAGCGCGCAGCTGTTCAGCTCCGCGATAGCGATCTCAACCTGCTCCAGATGCTCTTGCAACAGTTGAAGCGTAGCGATTTACCAAACGACGTTCGCAAGGCGGCTACGAACACCTTCTTTGCCACGATCGACAGGCGCAGAGAAGAATGGCAAAAGACTCTGGAGGATCTGAAGGCTGAACTGGGTGCCCTTCATCGCAGCATCGAGCAACAACGAAAGCTCTGGGAGGCCCAACCTAAAAAGTTTACGAAAGAGGAACAACAAGCCGGACGAGACGACGACGCGAAGCGTATTTTTGTGCAGCTTGATCGCTCGCTGGGGCAGGAAAAAGAATACAGTGCTTACGTCACCACGCTCGAGAACCTACTTGCGCTTTCGGCGAAGACTTTTTCACCGTCGGACCTAAGGATTGAAGACGTAATTCAGAAAAGATCTATTGGCGATCACAACAGTATTTTCCAGTTGCAAAACTATATCGTTGGTCTTTCGCCGTCGGGTCTGATGCTAAACGCCGATGGCTCTCTCGATCTGGAGCGCAGCTTTGTTCGGATTGATTACCCCTCCCTGTTGCACGGGATCACAGTAAAAAACAACGTCCAGCCCGGGGTATCGAACCGGCCCGTCGACCTCATAGCTATTCGGATACCCGCATCACTTGTGCTTCCTCTTCTGAACGAAACGGCGATTTCTGATGACGTTGTGTGGGTCAATGCGGGCGGAGGGAAACAGGCGCTGCTGCTTGCTCGTACCGACAGTGGCGGTCAGATGAGCTTTCGCTACCAACCCATCAAAAATCTGACTCAGGACGCGTCCGGACTGTTGCACTTTCAATTGGTTCCATGGCAACCCGATATACCACTGCATCTCTTCGAGGATCCGCAGTTGAGTATACCTGAAGACGATCGCGCCTTATGGCTCAGTCAGTGGCATACCGATTTGGAGTGGCTTCACGCTGTACATCGGACGCGATACTCTAACGGCGTGATCGGACTGAACGAGGAACTTGCACGTCACGCTATTCCACGGCTTTCCATTGTTGAGCCCGGCATTAGCGATGATGAGCGCCTGTTGAGACGCTTCGCGCACCGGCAGCGCGAACTGGTCGAAGCAGACATGCTGTTGGTCGCCAACGATCATTGGAACTTTGACGTTCGCGGTTTCAATCCGGGGGGCAATCATGGGTCTTTCTTCCGCATTTCCACGCACTCGACATTCATGATCGCTGGAGGGGATAAGACTGGGCTACCTCGGGCCACTGTTGTCGATGAACCCTACGATAGCCTTAGTTTTGTTCCCACGCTGTTGGCATTAACCGGGAATTTACGCGATGATAGCAGTCCTGTTCCGGTCTTATGGGATAAAGGCTTTAGACGTTTTCCCGGTCGCCTTGTTAAAGAA
>WNFR01006036.1_pt1 | contig 14725 bp, 10 predicted proteins | sample 5400221 | NCBI WGS metagenome assembly WNFR01 (sample SAMN13153357, study PRJNA577476) | soil metagenome | isolation source: 40 cm soil under Madrone tree | place: USA:California | collected 2016-06-14 | reverse complement strand
CGACGAGCTTCGTGGCGGCGGACGGCGCCCGGGTGATCCAACCCCATTTTGCGCCGCTCGGGGGCGTCGCGCCCGGACCCACGCTCATTTTCCTCGAAGACACCAGCCTCATGGCCGAGCGCGTGCAGCAGGGCAAGCTGGCGGCTCTCGGGCGCCTGTCCGCGAGCATTGCGCACGAGATCCGCAACCCCGTCGGCGCCATGAGCCACGCTGGGCAATTGCTCGCCGAGAGCCCGGGCATCGGACCCGACGAGCGCCGGCTGACCGACATCATTCGCAACAATTCTGAACGCGTCAGCACCATCATCAACAATGTGTTGCAGCTGTCGCGCCGGGAGGCTACGAACCCCACGCGCCTCACACTCGGTGACTGGATCGAGGAATTCTTGGGCGAGTTCTGCGAAACCATGCAGATTCCCAGGCCCCATATCAATTTTTTTGAGGAAGCGGCCGACCTGGAAGTGCGCTTCGATCCCAGCCATTTGCATCAAGTCGTCTGGAATCTGTGCGATAACGCCATCAAGTACGGCGAGCCACGCGGCGGGATCAGCGTCGAGATCAAGCTCGGCCGCTTGAGTCCCAGCAATCGGCCTTTTCTCGAAGTTGCCGATCGGGGGGCGGGTATCGAGCAAAGCGCCGTAGATCGCATTTTCGAGCCTTTTTTCACGGGCCGCAAGGGCGGCACCGGCCTCGGCCTATTCATCGCACGCGAACTGTGCCAGCTCAACCGCGCTATTTTGCTGTACGAGCCGCGCGGCGGCGACGGCAGCGTTTTCAGAATCGTTTTCAGCGACCCTCAGCGTTGGGAAGGGTAGGGTCGTCATACTCGCCAAATCTCGACTTTCACTCCTTCCGGAGCTAGTTGGAGCGCTCGAGGTGATGCTGCCAGGCGACGCGTAGTAGCTCCTCGAAATTCGCCGTGAAACGCTTCTCGTCGCGCAACGACGATTGTTCAAAACGAGCACGCAGCGACGCGCGCAATTGCTCAAGCCGCGATAAGTCGCTCCCCAGCGCGACCGCAATTTCAACGTACTGCTCCGGCGTGGAAGCCGCCAGTTCGCGCAGTCCGAGCGTGCCGAGAAGACTCAGGCCGCTGCGCGAGACGCCATTGCGGCCGTACAGGGAGACGACCGGCACACCGACATAGAGCGACTCGCAGGTCGTCGTGACCCCGTTGTAGGGAAAGTTATCCAACGCGATGTCGACTCCCGCGAATTGCTGCCCGTACGGCGGGTCGTTAGCGTAGGACACACACTGGACGCGTTCGGAGCCCACCCCCGACTGTCCAAATAGCGCGATAATCTCGGCCGCGCGTTGCGCACTGCGAACGCGAGTCAGGCGCAGGCGTGAATTCGGTAATTTGACGAGAATCTGCACCCAGCAAGCAAGCAAGGTGTCGCTGGCCTTCGTCAGGTTGTTGAAACTGCCGAACGTGACGAAACCGGCTGCGCGCGCGGGCAAGGGACCCGGCACCGCCGGCGTACCGAACGGCCGAAAGCACCATTGAGTATCAGGCATACGCAGCAGGCGTTCGCAATGCCAATCATCGGCAAGTACCGGCGGATCTGTAACGGCATCGGTAATGCGATAGTCCATCGTCGGAAGACCAGTCGAGGCTGGGTAGCCCAGATAACTGACTTGGACGGGCGCAGCACGTCGCGCGAAAACCGCCAACCGGTTGGATGCCGTGTGTCCTGAAAGGTCGACGAGGATATCAATCCGATCGGTGCGGACCAGCTCGATCAGCGCATCATCAGTCAGTTGCCAGATATCGCGCCAGTCATCCGCATATGCGCGTAGGCGCTCGGTTACTGCGTCCTGAACATGAGAATTGCCGTACAAGACATACGTAAATTCCCCGCGGTCGCGGGCGCTCAAGATGGGCTCAAAAAAGTGGGCCACGGAGTGCGTCCGAAAATCACCGGAAATGAATCCAACCCGCAATCGTTCCGGGTGGTCGGTGCCGGCACGCACGGTGGACGGCGCCGACGCCGGGTGTTCCAGGGAGAAACGCGCCCCCCACTCGCGGATGGCCACAGCGATCTCTTCGGGACTGATCCGATCCGAATTATGCAGCGCCATGAGATAACTGGACTGCGCCTGAAGGTAGGCGGGATTGAGGCCGCAGGCTACGCGCAGATCCTCGATAGCCGCATCGATATAGCCGCGCCAAAGTTGATTCAGTCCAAGGTTATAGCGGATTACGTGATCGCTTCGATGGAGATAACACGCGTGCGCGTAATGGGCAACGGCTACGTCGAGGTCCCCCAACTCGCTGGCGACGTTGCCCAGCATGAACCAGGGTACGTGAGAATTCGGCTCGAGTTGCGCGGCCCTTTCAAAAGCGCCGGTCGCAGGGGCTCTCTCCGACGTCTGCGCAGTATCGATCGTCTTATTCCTGATAAACGCCGAACGGACACTGCGCAAAATTTGCCCAAACGGCCCCTCGGGTTTGCCCCTCTTACTCATCTAGCGCGCACGTCGCCTGTCGAAGAGCAGGGCCCGACGCAGCGTTGGGGATTTGCACACATCGATCGACCATGAAGTGATGTCCCACAGTCATAATATGCACGGTTCTAGCGCTTCAAATCAATGTCGGGGTCAGAAATCGGATTGGGCGCAAATACGAAGTGCCGATGATACTGGTCTCCGGGCGGCGGTCCCCGTTGATCTTGAGGGCCCCAAGTACCATTGGTCGGCCGCGCGTCGGCAGGCGATCTTGACCGCGTTCGGTCAGTTCCGGCTAATCAACTGGGTGTGAAGGTCCGTCCTGCGACTCACCAACAACAGATCGCGATTTCTCAGCAGCGGGTCCATCTGAGCGATATCCGCCACGTAGAAGCCACCGCGAGAATGAATGGAATACCCATGTCTGCGAAAGGCCAGCTAAAATTGACGCAGGTTGGATAGGGATCACATAGGGCGTCGATTTTGGCGGCGAGCGGTGTCGGCAGGCGAAAGGGCCTGGATAAAGGATGGAGATATGATTGCCAGTTTGATGAAGCAACTCGTTCGGGGGCTGGGTCGGTTCGTTTGGTATCACACAATGCGAATCTTCCATCGGGGGCAAGGGGCTGAGTGCGCAGTTTCAGTGGCTCCTCAAGTAATACCAGCGACATCTGTAACTCCAGCCACCCCAGTGGAACCACCCGAACCGGCAACCCGGGCGCGCATCGACGCCTTAAACAATCAAGTTGGGCTCGATCCCGAATACGAGCGACTGGTTCAGTGGCGCTCTTATCGAAAAAACGTTCCCCCCCAGGAAATTCTTTCCGATACGCTCTATCAGTCGTGGATAACGACGCCCGGGGGTCACAAATGGAGTCACTACTTTGTGATTTACCAAGCAGTGTTCGGTCCTCGTCGGGCTGAACCTTTACGCATCCTGGAAATCGGCGTCCTAGGGGGCGCCTCATTGCGGCTCTGGAAGCGATATTTCACCCATCCGGGAACGCTAATTGTCGGCATCGACATCCTACCCGAATGCATTAAGTTCGATGCGCCAGCCGACGGCATCAGGGTCCGAATCGGAAATCAGACTGACGCTAGATTTTTGAAACGTGTGGTAGAGGAATTCGGACCATTCGATCTCATTATCGATGACGGAAGTCATCATAGTTCGCATATGATCGCCAGCTTCAATCACTTATATGCCGACGGACTGAAAGAGTCGGGGATCTACTTCGTCGAAGATCTACACGCCAACTATTGGCATCCGTGGCGCGACTCCAGGAGGAGTTTTCTCGATATGTGCAAAGAGTTGCTCGAACACATGCATGCGCACTATCAAAGAGCAGCCCCCCAAGCGTTTTTGATCAATAAACCATCCGACCAACCGATGGCGGCCCTCGAAGTGCCGCTGATCACGACCATGATAAAGGAAATCCGCTTTTTTGATTCAATCGTTGCAATCTACAAGACTCATCGCGAATACGTTCCGTATTATTTGCGCGTGTAGCATAAATCGTCATACGCTCACCTCTCAGCGAGTGGCGCTTCACCAAAGGTATTCGCGTCGGGGCCTGCCCCTCATCTGCGCGATACGCGATAAAACTACAGGACATCGTGATTCAGCGCCTTCATGCACAGGTGGTGCTGCACTATCGGCTGTGTCCCGACTGGCCGGTTCAATCAGTCATCGCGCCGGCGCGACGGAACGAGTCAAGCCAGCCGTACGCTGCGGCTCTGGGTAATCGCCTCGACCAAGCAGCGCTCCAGTGCGCGTACGGGTTCGATGTCGCGGAAAAGGATATTGCGTTGATTTGCAATTTTGAGGCGCAAATGATCGCGCCTCAAAGGGTCAGCGGCCAACTGGACTGCCATCTGAATGAATGCGTCGTCCGTGTTCACCACGAGTTCAGGAAAACCCATACGCCGCATGATTCCGCTGCCAAGGCGGCCGCGCATAAAGTTGCCCTCATATGCCAGCACGGGTAGCCCACATTCAGCGGCCTGAAGTACGGTGTTGAATCCAGAAAAACACAGGGTGTCCAACATCAACGCGGATTGCTGCATGAGACCGAAAAATTGCGGGCGATCGAGAGCTTTGATGATGCAAACGCGCGCATCAAAGTCGACCCGTTCTCGATCGAACGCCTTGCGCAGGCGCTGCTCGAGGAGTCGGTCCACGGATTCGCTGCGACCGCGGAAAAACACGAGGCGGCCTGCCTTCTTTTCGTGCAAGCCCTTCGCTATTCGAGCCCAAACGTTGTCGTGCATTGGAGAATATTTGAACGGTGTCCCCGGGCACAAAAGCAGCGGTTCGTCGCCGGGCAATCCTAGCGACCGCAAATCGAGCAATTCGAAGGAAGGCGCCAACGGTTCAACGAATATCCCAAGATTCGGCAAACGCACCAGCTGCTCCCGGTAGTGGTCCTGAGCGCCCATTGGTTCGAGCGCGTCGGCGGAAAGGTACAAGTCAATGGTAGGCAACCCGGTGGTTTCCGGATGACCCCAAGTGGCCGCTTGTACTGAGGCCAGTCGAAGGGACGCAAGTTGAATCGTCAACTCCTCCATTCCGACTTCGGGATAGATGAGCGCATCCAAATTGGCTTCACCGATCGACCGGATCCACTCCACCAAGTTCTTCGGCCGATCCTCGAAGTGGGCAACCGCCCGCTTCGCACGCTCCGTCTCTTCGTCGCTCGAGCGGCCCAATTTGTATAAATATATATCGAACTGCGCTTTGTCCAAATGGTGAACCAAGCCTTTTATATTGGCGAGCCAGACGGAATGATCTCGGATGTGGGATGAAACAATGCCCAAGCGCAACTTACGGCTCTTCGCGGGTGATTTCCCCGGCGTTCGCAACCACGCGCCGTGGTTTAGCGCATCGGTAGGCATGGACGCCATCCATTGCGCGCACAAGTCACCGTGGCGGGTCAATAACTCTCGATTGTTGAATGGCTGGTAGGCGAGGTAGAAAGGTGGACTCGAACCTACGGCAGTGTAGGCGTCCGAGTGCCGGGCGGATTGAAACCAAGTCTGTAAATCCTCCAGGCATTCCGAAAATGCATGGCGCGAAGGCTCAATCTCGCTCGCGGCACCATAGAACGGTCGACATTGCGCTATGGTGTATCGCCAGCGAGCGACCGCATCATTTCCGTTGATCTTTATCGCTTGCCGGTAATGGTTCATCGCTTCGTCGTAACGACCGCTAAAATACAGAGCATTCGCAAATTCGCTGTGCGTATGCGACGATGGATTCTCCAGTGTGACGGCTTTGCGATAAGTCGCCATGGCGGCCTCGATTTGGCCTGTGTCGAACTGGGCAACGGCCAATGAAGCAAATGCGGCTGACGACCGGGGCTCAATAGCGATCGCTTTGTCTGCACAATCCTGAGCACGTTTATGCTCGCCGCTGCTGCTCAATGCAGCAGCCAAGTTAACCCATCCTTCCGCATTATCAGGTTCGAGGTGAGTGGCCGATTCGAAAAATTTCACCGCAGCTGGCGCGTCCCCGATAACTAGGAGACAGGCGCCAATCAGGCCACACACCATGGCTGATTTGGGATTGACGGAATAGGCTCTTCGCAAGGGGACCAGCGCCTCGCGAGATCGCCCCAACTGTCGCAACACAATCCCGAGATTTGCCAGAGCATCGAACGAGTTCGGCTGCAACTTTGCCGCCTTCTCATAGTCGCCGCAGGCGGCTTCAAGTTGACCGCTGTGCAAATGTACCGTTCCAAGGTTACTCAGCGCTGCGGCATCATTCGGATTGATTTCCAACGCCAACGTAATTAAATGTTCCGCTTGATCGAGCCTTCCTCCTTGGAGGGCGATGACACCGAGCAAATGAGTGGCATCAAAGTGGCGCGGCACCAGTGCGAGAATCTGCTGATAAATCTTAGCGGCCTCAGCCGTGTGGCCGGCTTGATGCAGGGCAACTGCCTGAGGCAATAATGGGTGGACGGCGGATTGCTGCGTTGGCGGTTGAAGCGGTCTCTTACTCATTTCAGCCATGCGCTCGGTTGAAAAACGCCGATGTAATCACGAACACTGGCATGAATCAACGCCAGCCGGGGTGGAATCCGGGCATCTTACGCCCCTCGGGTTTGCGCCCGTTACTCACTGAGCACGCGCCGCCGTCAGTCGAAGACGCACGAGATATCGCTCATGCAACCGTTGGCCGCTGGCTCTTCGCCGCGGTTGCCTGAGCAATGCAAAGGCGGACCAATTCAAGGCGACGCCCCATTTCTGGACTGCCGAATCCGAGAGTGTGGATGACTTCGAGGCGCTCAAGCGCGCTCGGGCCGGCATAGAATGAAGAAAACCGCTCCCGGCGTTCGAGTTGTTCCAGGACCGCACCAAGAATCCAGTTACCCACCGTCTCCCCTGGAGCAATCAAATCAAATTGTTGCAGCGGAGCAAGAAACGGTTCGTTGGGGTCCACAGCCCCCGTTTGGCGGATAGACTCACCCAATCGAGTGAGCGCGTTGACGGCCACGGCGCGCTCGCCGTAGTCGTTGGCCACGCGCGCCAAACTCGCCAGCCGCAGGCGCACGGGTTCCCGCTCGCACAGCGTTCTCAATTGCAAGAAACTCGCTTCGAGGGCGCGAAAGCGTTCAACCATCGACAAGGTGGCGTCGCGGCTGCGTGAATAGAACGACAACGCTTGATGTACACCCGCACGTTCTCCGGCTTTCTCGGACATTTCCCAGACCGGCGCAAGCGGCGCGGCATATGGAAGGTGCGCAAGCGTATGTCGCCAGTGGTATTTGGCACCAAACTCGTTCAGGCTGTTCGTGCCAAGAGATTCGCCCGTGCCGGCCAGATCAGAGGACCGTAACAGGAGTCCTCGCGCGGCCAGCCGGTCGGCGCGATCTGCGTTGCAACAATACAAATTGAGAAGATAGGGGTCCGGCGACGATTTGGCATCAAACGGAACCAACAAGTTGAGACCCGGCAACAAGCGGTAAGAATTGTAGCCGATTGCCTCGAAATCACGCATCAGGTCAAAGTTCATATCGATGGCGCTTCTCAACTCGTACTGCACCAGCGGTGCGAGGGTCGCAAAAAACCGGCGGCCACCCCTGACGATGTTGGCCTCCTCACCTTCCGCATCGATCTTTATCAATTCGATATCCTGCCAGCCAAAGCGATCCATGCAATCGTCGAGGGTCACCAGTGAAACCTTTTCGCTGCCGTCCGGCGCAGCCGCACCATGAACTATCGATCGGAGCTCGGCCTGGACGTGAAAGGCCAGTTGCGCGCTCCCCGGCGCGCTCGACATTGCCTTCTGCTCGAGCGTCACGTGTCCAAAGCCGTTTTCCGCGATCCCTCGCGCGAGAAACTGCGCCGTGCTCGACGCCGGCTCGAATGCCCACACGTGACCGCTCGCCCCAACCTTTTGGGCCATCGGTAGCGTGTACACGCCATAATTGGCTCCAATGTCGATGACATTTTGGCCCGGCTGGAGTACCCGCCGCACGAATGGCAGCTCATCCTCGAAGAAGTCCAGCTGCTCACGCAACACGTAAGGGGTGATCAGAAAAAGCGAGTCTGGCACGACAATTCGCACACCATCGACCAGGGTTAGTACGATAGCATCGAGCACGTTCGGATCTCCTTTGATGGCAGAGTACGCAAAAGCCGCCCGGCTTGCGCCCGCTGCTCATCAGCGCGCTGCCCTAGGTGCTCGCATGGTGATGTCCCAGATGATCCGCGCCATTTCACCCATATTCCACTCTTCAACCGCGGCCACTGCTCCAGCGGCTCTTGCAATCATCTTACGCATGCTATGTACCGTAATCTATACTGGGTACCGACCCGATTAGTGCGCGAGAACAGCCTACCGATGCAAGCATGAGGAAGAAAACGGCTCTGATTTTTGGCATTTCCGGACAGGACGGAGCCTATCTCGCGCACATGCTGCTCTCGAAGGGTTATCGCGTGCACGGGACCTCGCGCGATGCCGAGGCGATGCGCTTCGGCAATCTGATTCGTCTGGGCATCAAGGAGCAGGTACAACTGCATTCCGCTTCGCTTGCGGATTTTCGCAGCACCTTGTCGATCTTGACGATCGTCGAACCGGATGAAATCTATAATTTGGCGGGTCAGTCCTCTGTCCTGCTTTCCTTCGATCAACCCGTCGAGACTTTCGAAAGCGTAACGGTCGGCACCCTGAATATCCTGGAGTGTATCCGCTACGTAAAGCTTCCCTTGCGCATGTTCAACGCGATATCGAGCGAGTGCTTCGGCGACACCGGCGAGCCGGCGAACGAGGGGACTGCGTTTCGGCCTCTCAGCCCCTACGCGATGGCGAAGTCCGCGGCGTATTGGGCTGTCAAGACTTATCGAGAAGCCTATGGCTTGCGGGTATGTTCGGGGATCCTGTCGAATCACGAATCGCCGATTCGCCCCGAGCGATTTGTGTGCAGAAAGATAGTGGCTGCGGCGGTCCGAATAGCAAACGGCAGCAGGGAGAAGCTATCTTTGGGAAATGTGTCGATCCAGCGCGATTGGGGGCTGGCGTCCGAATACGTCGAGGCCATGTGGCGCATATTGCAGCAGGAGCCGATCGACGATTTCATAGTTGCGACTGGCGAGACGTGCACGCTCGGAGCGCTGATGGACGCGGCATTCGCCTCGGTCGGGCTCGACGTAGGCGATCACGTCAAGATTGACGACTCACTACTGCGCCCGCTCGACATATCCGTCAGCCGGCTCGATCCAAAGAAGGCTCGGGAAAAGCTGAGTTGGGAGGCCACGCATAAAGGCCGGCGCTTGGCCGAGTTGCTGGTCAAATGCGAGCAAGAAAACTCGATTGGCCCGATGCCGTGGATTTCCGGCGTCTCATGAAAGAACACGGCGATAGATTTCCATGGTCTTTTCGGCGCAGTTCCGCCATGAAAACAGCTGTCTGCGCACTCGGCCCCGCTCCCTGAGCGCGGCTGCCGCGGACGGCGACTCCAAAACCGATTCCAACGCGCCTCGAATCGAGTCTCGATCCAGAGGGTCGAATAGCCTGGCCGCGTCGCCCACCACCTCGGGTAATGAGCTCGAGTTACTGCAAGCCACGGGGCATTCGAGCGACATGGCCTCGAGTACCGGTATGCCGAATCCCTCGTAAAGGGACGGGCAAACGAATAGCGATGCGTGGGCATAGCAGGCAGCCAGCACCGCATCGGACCCGCCGACATGCCTTACGCGGCCTGCGACCCCCGCTTTGAATATGGCGGCCCGTTCTGCGCCCGTAAAGTCGCCGCCGCCGAAGCAGAGCAGGAAACAATTCATCCGCAGCGATGCCGAGGCCGCATAGGCATCCAACAGTCCCTGAAAGTTTTTGTAGTTGACCCGACTCCCCACAAAAAGCAGATATGGCGCATCTGCACCGAGGATTCGAGCTCTGAAGTCGCCGGAGGATTCTCCCTTGAGCAGCGACCGCAGCGGATCGAACCCAAGGTGAGTTACCGACACGCGCTCCTCCGGAATGTCGTAGGTGGCGAGCAAGTCACGCCGGGTACTCTCCGAGATGCAGATCACGTGGTCCGCTGCCGCCACGCTCGCGGCCTTTATGCGTCTGATGAACGGACTGGCGACAAAGTGCTCGGGATACTTCTCGTGAATCATGTCGTAGACGGTCAGAATGCCGCGGGCACCGGTGGGGGGCTTGATCGGAAAGTAGTAGGTATTGTGCAGGACGTCCGGCTTGAAGGCTCGCGCAGCAAGCTTACCGGGGAGCACGCTCACTCCGTAGGCAAGAGCCGTCAGACCCTCCAGCCATCGCACCCTTCTCCCCCGAACCAGAGACCGCGGGAGCTGGTCCAGGTATTCGTTGAAGTGAAACGGCGCGACGATCAGCGGGCTGACGCCGCCCATGCGCTGCATCTCCAGCGCCACATTGCAAACGTACCGAGAGATTCCACCGAACCGTTGATGACAAAATATCTGTGAATCGAACATCACCCGCAGATCGGCGCCGCTCGGCCGATCCGTGGACTCGCTACGCGCCGGCTTCAGCCCGTGTGGATTGAGCATATGTTTCATTAGTTTGACTCAATCTAGTATAAATTACAGTGCATGCGTCGACTTTCAAACCCTACGACTGAGCCTGTCGCCGCCGCCGCAGCCGCCGCGTGCGCATCCGCACCGTCGCCCATTGTCGAACGACGAATCGTCGCATTGGGAGTTCTCTTAGCGACGCTCGTCCTGGCGTATTTCCACGCCGCCGACAGCTACTATTTCTCGACAAGAAAGATGACGCAGATATTTCGCTATCTGTTGACGGTGGATGACGCCAAGACGGCGTGGCTGACGCTCGGTGTTTGCATACTGGCGGCGTCTTGGAAGAATCCCGTCCCGATTCTAAATATCGTAGATTTCATCGGCTCGCGGGTGACGGCGGTGGCGATTGCCACCGTGGCGCTGCTGGGGCTCGGCGCGGTCTTCATCTATCACAATAGCGCCTTCTGCATGGACGAGTATGCGGCGGTGTTTCAGGCAAAGATCTTCGCGGCGGGTCGATTGACCGCCCAATTGCCCCCCTCGGTCGTCGATTGGCTGATCCCGCCGGGATTCAATGGAGCGTTTCTGGTGGCGTCGCGGACGACTGGTCAGGCTATCGAGGCCTATTGGCCGGGTTTCTCGCTGATCCTCGCTGCGTTCGAATCTCTGGGCATTCCGTGGCTCTGCAATGCAAGCCTGGCCGGAATATCGATTCTTCTGGTTCACCGCATCACGCTCGAAATCACGGACGATCGACGCGCAGCCGGCTGGGCGGTGCTTTTCACGGTTGCCTCGGGGGTGTTCGCGGCATATGCGATTTCCTATTACTCGATGCAAGCGCACTTGACCGCGAATCTGCTGTTCGCTTGGCTGTTGCTGAAGCCCACTCCTTTCCGCGCCTTTGCCGCCGGTGTCGTAGGTTCGCTCGCCCTGGTGCTGCACAATCCATTTCCGCACACGATGTTCGCCGCACCGTGGATCATTGCAATCGCTCGCTCAAAGGAGCAGCGGCCGGCTTTCTTCGCATTGATTCTCGGCTATTTGCCCCTGACAATTTTGATAGGTGCCGGTTGGCTGTATCTGCGTGAATTGGTCACTTCGGGTAACTCCGGATTCAACGTGATAAGCCACAACATCAACACCGTCTTCAGCCTGCCGGATAAGTCGATGATCGACATTCGCATCGCCGAGATGGTCAAGATGTGGATTTGGGCCGTTCCTTGCCTGTTCCTTTTCGCAGCGCTCGGACGGCTGTATCGCGACGATGATCGGCACGTTCGCCTGCTGACTCAATCCGCTATGGCGACATTTGTCGGATATGTCTTTTTCATTTTTGACCAGGGGCACGGGTGGGGATATCGGTATTTTCATTCGGCTTGGGGAGTCGTTCCGATACTGGCCGCCTGCGCCATGACGGCGCGGCCGGAATCGAACGGCCGTCTCGCCGCATTTGCAGGGGCCGCAGCGATGTTGAATCTATTCCTCGTGGTCCCGGTGCAAATGATGCAGATGGACGGCATCATTGCCCGTCACTCGGCCCAACTGCCGAAGCCGCAAAGACCGGGAAACAACGTCTATTTCCTTCGTGCGACTAGCGGATTTTATCTCGCAGACTTGGTTCAAGTGGACCCGCTGCTTCGCGCCGAGGATCTAGTCTTGTTCAGCCGCGGACCTATGTTGGATGCGGAACTGCGGCGGCGGAACTGGCCGATGGCGGTGTTGGTGGAGCGTGGATCCGGCATGGAGGAGTGGAATCTTGGCCCGAAGGATCAACGGCAGGCGTCGAAGGAACTGCCGGGCGTCAAGAGACTCGGATTCGCCTATTAACCCGAAGCGCCCGTCAGAATCATATCCAATCTAGGCTATGATCAGCACAGCCGTGGACCGTCTAGGCTCAAATATGAAGGTTGATACATCAGACCCTGGTGAAGCCAAATCATCGCCGGAACGATGCAGGATTGCGGTGATAATTCCCTGCTTCAACGAAGGGCACTCCGTTGCGGAGGTGGTTCATGGTTTCAAATCCGCATTGCCGAGCGCCAGGATATATGTGTTCGACAATAATTCGACCGACGATACAGCCGCAATTGCCCGCGCCGCCGGAGCCTTGACACGGAGAGAGACACTCCAAGGAAAAGGCCATGTCGTTCGACGCATGTTTGCCGACGTGGACGCGGATGCGTATGTCATGGCAGACGGCGATTCGACATACGACCCTAGTTACGCCGCCCAAATGGTGGATCGGCTACTCGACGAACGGCTCGATATGGTCGTTGGGACCCGAGTCGCCTCGCACGCTGATGCTTACCCGACAGGCCATCGATTCGGCAACCGTTTGCTCACATTCGCCGTCGCCAATCTGTTTGGCGAGCGCTTCTCCGACATGCTTTCAGGATACCGGGTGTTCTCGCGACGCTTCGTGAAGTCGTTTCCCGCCGTGTCGAGCGGCTTTGAGATTGAGACCGAGCTCACCATTCACGCATTGGAGCTGCATCTGCCGGTCGCGGAACTTGCCACACCCTACCGGATTCGGGTAACCGGGTCTGCCAGCAAACTTCGCACCTATGCGGACGGCCTGAAAATACTTCGCTTGATAGTGGCTCTCTACAAAAACGAACGCCCCTTTAAATTCTTTTCCGCGATCGCGGGCGCGTTTGTTGCCGGTGCGCTGATCCTCGGCATCCCTCTATTCGTTACATTCATCAAGACCGGTCTGGTACTGCGTCAGCCTACGGCCATTCTGGCGACCGGCTTGGTTCTTTTGTCCGCCCTGAGTTTTTTATCCGGACTGATCCTCGACACCGTGACGAGAGGACGTCAGGAAATGCGCCGCCTCGCCTATCTTGCCGTACCACCGCCCGAGCCCTGAGTGATCTCGAAGTGAGCGAAGCATTGCGAATGCCTTATTATTTGAAAGTACTTCTTGCTCATATTTTCTTTCGTCCCTATGGCATGGCCATGGGCGCCAACTCAACTGTCCATTTGCCGCGGTACATACTGAACCCCGGGCAAATTCGCATTGGGCGAAATACGCATATATTGCGACATTGCAGATTGGAGGCATGCTCATCGCATAGCGGCGGACCCTTGGACGGGCGCATCACCATCGGGGATGACGTGTATGTAGGTGCGCATTGTATGTTTGTAGCCATGCTTGGGATCGACATTGCCGACGGATGCGTATTCAGCGATTTCGTTTATGTTTCGGATTCAGCACATGGCCTCAAGCCGGGCGCCGGACCGATAATGAAACAGCCGCTCGAATCGAAGGGCAGGGTCAGTATCGGGAAAAGATGCTTTATTGGCCTTGGTAGTTCGATTTTGCCGGGAGTCACGCTCGGTGAGCATTGTATCGTTGGGACGCGATCGGTGGTGACTCGGAGTTTTCCCGCGTACTCCTTGCTGGTGGGCAATCCGGCAAGATGCATCAAAACCTACGATTTCGCCAGCTCAACGTGGGTGCCGTCAGGTCATTCCATTTAGGCCGGCCTTTATTACGATCGCTGACCGGCGTGGTGTTGCAGTTGCGACCATCCGGAGCGGATCAAGGCTTTCTCGTCCGCCGCAAGAGAAACCTTCCACGCCAGCACGGCGCTCGCAATCAACGCGGCGACAGCGATCGGCCAGTGGATCAACGCCGGGAGGCGGTCGATTGGCGCCGCGGCAAGGAGTAGCGCCGGGAGGGCACACGCGACCGGCAGCACCACGCCCTTTCTGAGGAGCGTCCCAAGGTCGCCGACGACCTCGGCGGTGCGCGGGACATTGACATAAATGATCATACATTGGCCGATGAATGCCCCGGCAACCACGCCGCATGCCACCCCGACGGCGCCGAAGCGCAATCCCGCGGCTATCGCCACCGCCACGTTGGTCGACGCCTCGACGATCGGCGCGAGCAGCGCGCGCTTGTGCTTGAGCGTCGCGAGCAACAGCATGCTGTAGGGGGTCGCCAGTAATCGCACGGTGTTTCCTATCAATAGAAGCCTGAAGATGGTGAAGGCCTGATCGGAATACTTCGGCCCCAGCCACCAACCGAGCAGGTCCCTGCCGAACAGCAGGAGCGGAACGGACAACGACAGCAGCAACAGCGTGCTGAGCTTCGTCGAGCGCAATAGCAGCGGCGGCAGCGAATGATCCGAGAGCTGCGAGGCGCGGGCGGCGCCGAATTGCAGCAGCGGGCTGAACAGCGCCTGCTGCACGCCCGCAATCAGCAGGATCGGACCGAAGCAGGCGCTGTAGACGCCCACTGCCGGGAAGTCCACGCGCCCGACGATGGCTG
>WNFR01004255.1_pt1 | contig 14726 bp, 14 predicted proteins | sample 5400221 | NCBI WGS metagenome assembly WNFR01 (sample SAMN13153357, study PRJNA577476) | soil metagenome | isolation source: 40 cm soil under Madrone tree | place: USA:California | collected 2016-06-14 | reverse complement strand
CGCGTGTGAGGGAGAGTGGCCTGGCGCAGCAACGTAGTTCACGCCAGTCGCGATTTCGCCCCCCTGCTTCACGAAGCGGGATCTGGAAGCTATCGGAGGGAGATTATCCTTTGCGGCGGCCACAACGCCTTGCTTGAACGGATCGGGCATTGGCGATTTCGCCACGTCTGCTTCGAACTGCTTGCCAGTCCAGTAATTCCACTCGGTGTCCACGAACACGAACGTAGCCTTGGGGAAGGCGGGCACCCCTGACTTGGTAACGAGGCCACCGATATGATCGAGGTGCCCATGCGACACGACCACAAGGTCGATACTGTCGGGGGTAATCCCAGCGCGCTGAAGGTTCGTCTGAAGTTTCGGGAAATTGCCGAAAGCCGGGCCAAGCTTCTCTCCCCAGCCACTGTCGATAAGGATGCGTTCGCGCCCAGTGTCGACCACGAGGATGTTGCTAGTCCCTTGAATCATAGGCTCTATGAAGTTTGCCTTGAGCATCGCCTTAAAATCCACTTCAGACGCATTGGGAGCGAAAATCGGTCCGAGCGGGACGCTGCCATAACCGTCGGAGATCACCGTGGCCTGGAAGTCGCCGACCTTGAAACGATAGAAACCGCTACCGTTGATTTGCGACGTTTCGGCTTGCCCTCCGGTTTCTGCTCTACTCCCCCCGGGCAGCGCTAAGGACAATGCCGCAGCGGACGCGGCGATTCCGGTGCTGGTGCGAAGTAGAGTGCGACGGTCAAAGGTCAATGAAGGCTTGGTCATTTTTGCCTCGTGCAGCGAGTGATGAGGTGGATCAGCCGACAGGAAAGAGCGGCTTGGGCGAACGCGACGTCAGTCGTGCCGAAGATTTCCGTTGCATTCTGTACAGGTGCGAGCGTCACGTTGGAGCGACACAACGGCGTATCTTGGAGCAGAAGCTACGTGGGAAGGCTCCTTCCAAAGTGCATACAGGGCGACTGCGTCGCCGGGCACAATGGTCCCAGAGCAGAACTTCCTAAAGGTCAAATATGCCACTATTTATGCCAACCTGCTCGGGCAGGGACCCCGAACTTTGCCTGCATCTACTTCTCAGGCGGCTGCGCATTTCGCCGGATGGTTCGCGGGGGTTGGCCGAATGCCCGCAGAAAGGCACGACGCATTCGTTCCCTGTCTGCAAAGCCTGTTTCCTGCGCCACCACGTCGATCGAATGTGCGCTTTGCTCCAGCATCAGCCTTGCCGCCTCGACACGAAGATTTTCAACGGCTTTTGCCGGTGATTGGCCGGTCTCCGCGCGGAAGGTCCGGCTAAACTGCCGAGGGCTCAGCCGAGCAGCTTCGGCAAGCTGGTCTACAGCTAGGTCGGTACGCAGGTTCTTCCTCGCATAAATGAGTGCCGTCTGGATCCGGTCGGATTTCGGCTCGAGCTCGAGCAGCGCAGAGTGCTGAGACTGCCCCCCTGCGCGCCTATGGAATATCACCAGCTTTTGCGCCACTGCCCGCGCCAATTCGGGGCCCGCATCTTTCTCAAGCATCGAAAGCGCCAAATCGATGCCTGCTGTCATACCTGCAGATGTCCAAATCGGTCCGTCAACGATGTATATACGATCCTCTTCGACGGTTACTTCGGGAAAGCGAGTCTGAAGCTCACGCGCCAGGAGCCAGTGCGTGGTCGCACGCCGTCCGTTCAGCAAGCCCGCCTCCGCCAGGACGAACGCACCCGTACATATCGCCGCGATCCTTCGCGAAGATGCCGCCTTGGACCGCAGGTAGGACGCCAACTTGGGAGATGGCTTTGGCACTTCGGTCCCGCCGCAAACGATCAGAGTATCGTAGTGACGACGTCTGAAGGGTTCGCTATCTACCGCCACCGCTGCGGACCCTTGAACTTTACCGCCGTGCTCGGAAAGTACGTCAACCCGATAGATCGGTTCTCCGTTAGCGATATTCGCAATCTCGAAGACAGTCGAAGCAGAGAGCCCGATCACCTGAAAGCCCGGGTAAACGATGAATCCTATCCGTTGCATTAACGCCTCCGAAAACCGAGATGACCCAAAAAGTGTTATATATGTGATTGAGGACACCTCGCCAAGACTAGTCGGTCGGCAACCGGCTCGGAAGAGCCGCCTCGAGTCCCTGACTCTGCCGTCCCAGTCTTGGAAGCTGATCCAAGCGAATGGCTCGAATTGAGGCATATCCGACCTTCGTGTCGGAACCGGACGCGCGTAGATATTCGATGAACATCATCATGGCCACCGGGAGATTTTCATGGACAGCTATACGCAAATCGTCCTGGCCTCACGACCGAGCGGCGTACCCAGGCCGGAAAATTTCCGAATCGAGAAGGGGGCGGTACCGAAACCTCTGGACGGTCAGGTCTTGCTAGGTGCACAATACCTGTCGCTTGATCCCTATATGCGCGGCCGGATGAACGACGCGAAGTCGTATTCCGCACCTGTAAGTATCGGCGGGGTTATGGAGGGGGAAGTTGTCGCGACCGTGTTGGAATCTAAGCACCCGGACTATCGGTCGGGTGATTTAGTCCAGGCGCGGATCGGCTGGCGCACGCACGCTGCAGTTTCAGCTTCGAACCTGAAGCGGGTTGATACGGGCGGCAATCCCCTGACGACAGCACTAGGCGTCTTGGGCATGCCGGGGTTTACCGCCTATTCCGGGATGAAGGTGATCGGGCAGCCGAAGCCCGGCGAGACCGTGGTCGTCGCTGCAGCGACCGGGCCGGTCGGTTCGTTGGTAGGTCAGCTTGCGCAGCTCGCGGGCGCTCGCGCGATCGGCATAGCGGGGGGGCCGGAAAAATGCGCTTACTTGCGCGACGAGCTCAAGTTTGACGGAGTCGTCGATCACCGCGATAAAAAAATGGCCGAGAAGCTTGCCGAACTCTGCCCGGACGGCATCGACGTCTATTTCGAGAATGTAGGTGGACCGATCTGGCAGGCCGTTCTGCCTCTCCTTAACCGCTACGCGCGGGTGCCGGCATGCGGCATGATCGCCTACTACAGCGGTCAGGGTCCTGCCGAAGATGGCTTGCTCTCGCAAACCATGATCGCCGTAGTGAGGCGCAGTCTTCTGGTCCGCGGATTTATTAATACCGAGTTTGTCGAAGAACACTACGACGGGTTCATCAAAGAGCTTGCTCCCAAAATCGCCTCTGGTCGGATCAGATATCGCGAGGATATCGTGTCCGGCTTGGAAAGTGCTCCAGAAGCATTCATCGGAATGCTGGCGGGTCGTAACTTCGGAAAGCTTCTGATCAAGGTGAGCTGATCACGACGAAGAAAGCAAAGAGCAGCAGAGTCGACCCACCACCGTATCGTGAAGAACATGCAGTTGGTGTTGTTCGACGGCGTCGCTGGGGAACCGATGGGGACTAGTCCCATAATGCCAAGCCGGACCACCGAATTCGACGTGGAGAGCAGGCTCCAGTTAACGTTCGCGGTGCCCACTAGTAGCATCGACCCTCTACTGCCACCTGGTTGGATGAGCAGCGAATCGACGGCCGGCCCCGCGCGCGGGGCCACGATGACCCTGACGTTTAGAGTTCGCCTGCTGACATTGATGATTGGCGACGATCTCCAAGAGACGCCGGGCGAAAGAGATATCGGCGCACTCATAACGGCTGGCATGCGCAACCGATCTACGGGGGAGCACGCAACCTGCGTGCTGCACAGCTTCAGCGCTAATGCAAAAAGCTTGCCTGGTCCCTACAACAATTCCGTGCTGGCTGAAGTCGCTCATCAGCAAGCGTACCTGCCGGGCTTTGAAGGAAAATGTAAAGAAGACTGGCAGATTTCCATGGTCGGTGATGCCGTACTGGGCGTCGACTTCGTCTACGCGTCGACCGGAATCCAGACGGCGCACTCGGAAGTGAAAGTCTTTGGAGGACCAAATTCAAGCTTCTTCCGCAGATATCATGTCGAGAAGGGCGTCGAACTCATCTTGAGCCGTCCCGATGGAATCGACAGGAGCTCCTTACTTGCAATTCGTAACAAACTCCCTGGGGTAGCCGGGCTGATGCAACGTGACAAATGCGTCGGCGTTGCCGCTGAACCTTGGTATCGGCGGTTCGTATCGTTGGATGATGTCTAGACCATTTAGACGGGGGCGGTTTGAGCAGCCACATGCATTTGCGAAGTTGGACCATCGGTGAGATCAAGATCACTCGCATTCTAGAAATCGCGGGTGGAGGAGCCGTCATGACTGCAATACTACCGAACGCCGTTCCTGAGGCAGTTTCTCAGATGCCGTGGCTCACACCGGCCTATGCGAACGACGACAACACACTGAAATCGAACATACAGTGCTGGATCGTGGCTACACCCTCGCATACCCTGATGATCGATACGTCCATAGGAAATGACAAGACCGGCCGGATTCGACCTCATTGGAACGAAAGGCGCGGTGATTTCCTCGATCAATTGAAAGCCGTGGGCCATCCTGCCGAATCGGTCGACATAGTGATTTGCACGCACCTCCATGTCGACCACGTGGGCTGGAATACCCGGTTGCATAACGGTTCCTGGGTCCCGACCTTCAAGAATGCCCGATATCTTTTCGGGCTTAAGGAATATGAGTATTTAGCCCACGCCATTCTCGACGAAGAGAGCAGCGCGGCTTTCGAAGATTCGGTTAAGCCCATCGTAAGCGCGGGTATGGTCGAGTTTACTCATTCTTGCGACGAGCCGTGTGAGGGCGTGAGGCTGATCGCGACGCCAGGACATTCTCCAGGGCACATGAGCGTACTTGTGGCAAGCCGGGGCGAAAACGCTTTGATGCTCGGTGATGTCGTCCACAATCCTTGTCAGATCGAAAGACCCGAATGGTATTCGGTCTACGACTACGACAGGGAACGGGCCCAAAAGACCCGGCGGCAGCTCTTCGACGGGCTGGCGGATACAGCTACGATCGTGTTCGGCGGCCACTTCGATCCTGGAAGAGTGGTGCGGCGCCGCAATTCGATTCAGCTAAGTCCGATTTGAAAGCCCAGAACGATCCATAGCTTTTCGGAGGAGCAAGGACCGGTGGCGGCCGCGGGACACGCTGGCTCGCGGGACGGCATCGCTCCTGGCGCACGCGAAAATCGTGTCCCAACCGTGGCAAATACGACATTCGGTACCAGCCTAGATCACTCTAGACTTGCGCACTAACGGCCGTCCAACGGCTTGGCTCGATATCGCGAATGCTTTGCCAAGCGGGCAGCGGCAAGTGACGAGAACCAGCCATGACGCACCTCGACCCGCCGCATCTTTCGTCCGACGTCCAGCACAGCATGATGGTGGCGGCCGATGAACTCGTGACACGCCTAACGTTTTGCATTGCTGTCGATCGCGATCCGGGTCTGCGTCGTCGCCTGCGTGCTTTGGGCTCGGCGCTCGCCGAGACTCAACAGTTGTTCGTGCAGCCACCGGACGCTCCTGTTTGGCTAGTGATCGGCCACGACGGACCGATGGAAGTCGTCCGCGACCTTCCGATCGGGGCACACCGATTGGACGTGAACGATCTGATCGAAGGCCATGATGACTTTTGGCGCGAACTAGTGGCAGCAAGTGCGCGGTGCAAAGCACAAGCGACGGCATGGGAACTGCTGGCACCTGTCTTCGACCCTGGCATTCCGCTTACCGGCTCCCACATCGCCGAACTCATAAGTTGGGCGCCTGTCATCGAGGTGATGGCCTATCAGTACTTCACCAATGCCGGCATTCTCCTCGACGAAATACGTCGACCGATCGTGGCGGACGGCTTCTCGCCTGCCGAGCGGGACTCTCGACTGATCGGGTATTGGAGCGTTCTGCATACAATGGGGCATCTTCTCACAGTCGCATCGAGTGTCGGTGCCAGGCCTTGGCTCGCCAAAATGGCGATGTCGTTTAAATGGCGCACTTGGAGCCCGACCTTCACCCTTTCGAGGGAGCGCACTCTTTGGCTGATGGCGGCTGCAGTCAAATCCGCGGTAGCGTTCGGGGAAGCGGTTGTCGAAAAGTATCTTGCGAAACTTTCCACCTCGGACCATCCAGTCAAGAGCTTCGACGCGCTCGTGGGATTAGTCGCAATAGGATTGGACCAACCGAATTCTGCGGGACACATCCTCACGGAACTTCAGGTCGCCGGAACGCACACGCTTCGAAGCGAGGCCGGCGCCGCTTATGTCGAACTCATGCTGAAAGCGGCGATCGAGACGCTGCGTGATCCAAGAGCGTCCGAACAGCGGTACACAGATTTAGTTTACGACAGCAACAAACGATCGAGCAATCGCGCAATTCTGCTCGATCCCGACGCTCTCCGGCGCGATCCCGCGGAAATCCTGTCTACAGGTCACATCCTCGGGATCACCGCGCTTCCGCTCATCGTTCGATCGAAGCCAAGCGAATACTACCCGCGAAACGGGAAGGAAGGATACATGATCCGACCTTGCGAAATCCTGCAGATCCTTAAGCGCGCATGGATACCCGATGTGTGGTCTCCGGCGTCACAAACTCTGCACTGACTTTGCCGGCTGCTTTCACGGCGCACGGTTGAGTGTTTGCGAGCCAGTCGGCCTGCGACATCCCGATGGCTGACCGCCCGGTCGCGTGCCGCTCTTTCCCTTGGTTTTGTGGTGTCCTCGGCCGTAGTTGTCGTTATCATCTCAAGCGTGTATTAGCCGTCAGAATATCGTGGCGCGAGCTCGTCGATCCTAGGTGACAGCACATTTGGTGAAGCCGCGCAGCAAGAACACCTTTTGGCGCGATCCGGCGAGAGATGCGGCTGCGCTAGGCCGCGTCAATATTATTGAAATCGAACGAGCAGCGAGGGTGATGGAAGGCCAGCATGCGTGCAGTCCACGCCTCGTGAGCGAGCTGATCCGCAACCTTTCCTCTGCCGCTCGTGGATGGAGGATGACCCGTTCCGGTCGCCGCGCTGACAGGTCAAGCTAAGCGTCGTGGAATGATAGGAGAGAAGGAGCGCCCGGCATCGAATGGCCCGAATCGTGGCATATACGACCTTCGGAATCAAACATGATGCGCGTAGATACTGTCCGCGCGATCGTGAATGCCGGATGGATGCAAGCGACGCCGGGAGAAACCTGATGGACGGGAGAACTGAGATGAACTCCTTAGGATCGCAGGGCGACCGACAGACGCGCATCAAGGGCGGGGCGCTCCAGATCGCTGTTCTCGATGACTACCAGAGGGTAGCACTTTCGCTTGCCGATTGGCCGGCTCTTGCGTCGCGCGCAAGCATCACCGTGTTCCATGATCATCTCCCGAACGCCGATGACGTAGTGCAGAGGCTGATGCCATTCCACGTCGTGTGCGTGATGCGCGAAAGGACGCCGCTTACTGGCGAGATTCTCCGACGTCTTCCAAACCTCAAGTTGATCGCTTCGACCGCGTTTCGAAATGCGTCAATCGATATCGACGCCGCCGAGTCGCTGGGCATTGCTGTCGTCCACACCGGCTACATGTCGACCCCCACTATCGAGTTGACCTGGGGCCTCATTCTCGCCAGCGCCCGGCATATCGTGACCGAGAACGCTTCATTGAGAGGCGGCGGTTGGCAGCGATCTCTGGGGGAGGATCTGTCGGGTAAGACCTTGGGCCTGCTGGGGCTTGGCAATATTGGCCGCGAGGTGGCCAAGGTCGGACTGGCATTTGGAATGAACGTGATCGCTTGGAGTCAGAATCTTACGGCCGACCGTGCTGCGGCTTCGGGCGTCCGGCTCGTTTCCAAGGACGCGCTCTTCAGTGAGTCCGACTTCCTGAGCGTTCACCTTGTCCTGAGCGACCGTACCAGGAGCCTCGTCGGAAAAAATGAGTTAGCGCTAATGAAGCAGACCGCCCGGCTGATCAATACTTCGCGCGGGCCTATCATTGTCGAGTCGGCGTTAATCGATGCGGTCAAAGCAGGGAAAATAGCCGGCGCGGCAATCGATGTGTTCGACCGGGAACCGCTCCCGGCGGATCATCCCCTGCGCAACCTGGAGAATGTACTCGCCACGCCGCATATCGGCTATGTCTCGCGAGGCCTCTATGAGCGGTTCTACCGCGACACTGTCGCCAATATCGCAGCATGGCTCGACAACACTCCTGACGCATCGGCAACCCCCCACAATCAGAACCGACCGTAACACCGCATCGGTCGCGATCGGCGACCGTTCCTGGCGGCGATCGCCGAGAAGCTCACGCGATGTATCGTTTATAAATTCGCGTTTGAGGAACGATCATGACATTTTGCAGCCCGCCGTCGGATGTCGGCTTGGACGAATCGAAGCTCGTGTTGCTTCGAAAATCGATCGAAACTGACATTGAAAGGGGAGTGTCCGACGGGTCCGTGGTCCTGATTGCTCGTGGCGGTCGCATTGTCATGCATGAGGCGATTGGTCACTCAGACAAGCGCAACGGCCGGAAAGCAAAAATCGACGACGTCTTGCCGATCATGTCGCTTACAAAGCAGCTGACGGCCGCAGCACTCTTTCGGTTCATTGATAGAGGCCAGGTGGCGTTGACCACGCGAATTGCGGAAGTGATCCCGGAATTTGGCAAGAATGGCAAGGAACGGGTGACCATTCGGGAGGCGTTAAGTCATCAGGCTGGCTTGCCGATGCAGCACCCGGTAGACCAGTGGCGCGACGGCAACGAAGCATATGTCGCTCGAATTTGCGAGCTGCCACTCGAGCCAGCGCCGGAAGGGGTGGCAAACTACCACGCCGGAGCAGCGCACGCAGTTCTCGGCGAGGTCATGCGGAGGCTGGATGAAAAAAAGCGGCCCATCCATCAGATTATGGCCGAGGAACTCTTTCAGCCGACAGGAATGACGGAGACGGCGTTGTCGTTGAAAGGGCGAAGTGACCTCGCGAAGCGATTGGCTCCGATTACCGTGCGGGACGAATCGCCTGACGCGCTGCCGGCGAGCGATATTGAGCAAATCGCGAAAATCTGTGCCGAAGTTGATTTTCTCGCCGGGGGCGCTTTCTCGACTGCGTACGACCAGTTTCGCTTTGCTGAGATGCTGCGGCTTTGGGGCAAGATCGATGCCGTGCGCGTTCTCTCTCCAGCGATCATAAAGGCTGCGACGACGATCCAGTCCGGCAGCAAGCTTCATGGCCTGTTCATGGCGGCGGCCGAGCGGGACCATACCGATGCGTTCCCAGCGAACATCGGCCTTTCACTCTACGTGCGCGGCAAGGGAATTTTCGTTACGAACATGGGTACGCTCAGTTCGCCCCAGACTTTTGCCGGGTCTGGCTTCGGAGGACAATTGTTTTGCGTGGATCCTGAGCGCGAGCTGACGTTCGTTCACCTCGTATGCGGCTATCCGCAGCTCTACAACGCGCGAAAGCGATCGCAACGAATAGCGGATCTGATCATTTCGTCAGTGGTAGACTAGGCGCATTCAAATGGTGCGCGCCTTGGTTGGTCCGGCAAGCTGTTCGCTCGCGTCCGTTCGCGGTTATCGCGGGCGAACGCCACGTTTTCCGCACGAGACGACCTGAATGACTGCACACGTCCCGTTGGATATTGGGTAGCTCCGCGCTCCGGCAGAGTTGGCTGAAATGGTTGCATTTAGGACATTGGCGAATGACCGAGCCAAGATAGTTTCTGGTAGTGAGTTGAGTTGGAGTTATCCGCGCTGCGGTCCTGGTGACCGCGACGCCTTAGGAGATTAGGTAGTTCACGCGAGATCGTCGCGCGAGTGCGCAACTTCGCGCCGTACACAGCGGAGCTATCGGCCTGCCGCGGCAGGGCGGGTGACCAGACAAGTCGGAGAAAGTAGTGATGAGCGGCAAGAATCGAATTGCTTGGGTGACTGGCGGAGGCAGCGGAATCGGTCGAGCCGGCGCTGAGGCGCTCATTGCTCAAGGATGGACCGTGATCATCTCAGGACGTCGAATGGAGATCTTAACCGCGACGGCCAAGGAGCTCGATGCGCAAGGTAGGTGCGTTGACGTCATGCCGGTAGACGTCAGCAATTCGCAGGAGGTCGGAAAGGCGGTAAGCACGATTTTAGGGAAGCACGGTCGAATTGATCTGCTTGTCAATTGCGCCGGAATGAACCTGCCGAAGCGAAGTTGGGAGGATGTAACCCTCCAGGGATGGGACCAAATCGTCGGAGCAAATCTCAATGGTGTGCTGTATTGTATGCACGCTGTTCTGCCGGCAATGCGCGCTCAGCGTGATGGGTGTATCATCAACATTGCGTCGTGGGCCGGTCGGATCGTGTCCAAGATGACGGGTCCCGCATATACCACCACGAAACACGCGGTTGTTGCGCTTACGCATTCTTTCAATATGGACGAATTCAAGAACGGCTTGCGGGCCTGTTGTCTATGCCCCGCTGAGGTGGCCACCCCGATCATGAAGATGCGCCCGGAGCCGCCAAGCGAGGAGGTCATGTCAAAAATGTTACAGCCGCAGGACGTTGGTAAAGCCATTGCATTCGTAGCCGATATGCCGCCGCATGTGTGCGTGAACGAAATCCTGATTAGTCCAACATGGAATCGATCGTTCGTGGGCATGATTTAGGCACGGTAATTGCGCTCCATGACACCACCACGGTGACCGACCTGGCGCTCGCTGCTTACGAACGCGCACTCGAACCAAAGCAGCTCGTCACACTCAGCGGCGGCCACTTCGACGCTTACGTGAAGGAATTCGATGCTGTCTCAGCCGCAGCGATTGGGTGGATCGAGAAGCACTTGGGCGGAAAATCCGAACCTACTATCCCTTAATCGAGGACATCAAAGATGCCTACATTCCACGCGCATATCCCCGCACAGAAGTTCACAAGCCAAGAAAAGCGCGCGCTTGCCGACGCGCTCAACCTTGCTCTCCACGAAGCGCTCGGCACGCCCATGGACGATCGCTTCATCATAATTAGCGAGCACGGCGAAGACGAACTCTTCATCCACCCGACCTTCCCCAATCTCCAGCGGTCGGAACGACGGATCATCGTGACAGTGACTTTCGGCACCAGCCGGACGACCGAACAGAAGCGCAAGCTCGCCGAACTCATCAGCCGCTATGCCGTCGAGAAGGTCGGCCTGGGCGAGGACGACGTCAATCTTCTCATGTACGCGATTCCGCTTGAGAACATGAGCTTTGGCCGCGGCAAGCTGATCTCCGATATCGATCTTGCCATGCCCTGGGTCAGATAGCGCCGAATGGCCGTATGCCGCGTCCGAAACAGTGGCAAATACGACCTTCTTCCGCAGCTCGAGTTGCTTAGACTGGAGAGGACGGGAGAGCTTGCCGTCGCGGACGGCCGCCGACAATTCAGAATCGATTTGCGAAACTAAGATTGAGGAGGCGACCATGCGTTCAATGCGAAAGCGACTGATCGACGCGTCGGCGATATCGATCATTTTGTTCGCTACAGCGTCAGGCGAAGCATTTTCTCAGAAGAAGTACGATCCGGGGGTAACCGATAATGAGATTAGGATCGGCAATATAATGCCCTATTCGGGTCCAGCGTCGGCCTACGGCGTCATCGGCAAGACCGAGGCCGCTTATTTCAACAGGGTCAACCGAGAGGGCGGCATAAACGGCCGCAAGATAAATTTCATTTCTTACGATGACGCCTACTCCCCACCCAAGACTGTTGAGCACGCCCGCAAGCTGGTCGAGAGTGACGAAGTGTTCGTTGTTTTCAATCCGCTTGGAACGCCATCGAACACGGCTATTCAGAAGTACCTCAATGCCAAGAAGGTGCCGCAGCTGTTCGTCGCAAGTGGCGCCACCAAATGGGACGATCCAAAGAACTTTCCCTGGACCATGGGCTGGCAGCCCTCCTATCAGAGCGAAGCGCGCATTTATGCGAAGCTCTTAATGAAGGAAAAGCCGGATGCCAAGATTGCGATCATGTTCCAGAATGACGACTTCGGCAAAGATTATCTCAAGGGTCTGAAAGATGGGCTCGGTGCACAAGCATCGAGGATTGTCGCGGAGGAAAGTTACGAGACGTCGGAGCCGATCATCGACGGCCACATTGTGAAACTGAAAGCGACCGGTGCGGATGTCTTCATAAATATTTCGACCCCGAAATTCGCGGCCCAGGCGATCAAGAAGAGTGCGGAAATCGGATGGAAGCCGTTGCATATCCTGACCAACGTTTCGGCGTCGGTCGCAAGTGTGATGAAACCGGCGGGGTTTGAGAATTCGCAGGGTATCATTTCAGCTGCCTATCTCAAAGATGTCGCAGATTCGCAGTGGGATGACGACCCCGGCATGAAGGACTTTTATGCTTTCATGGCGAAGGATTTTCCGAAGGGTGACAACCGCGACAGCCTAACGGTGGTGGGCTATGGCGTGGCGCAGACGCTAGTTCAGGTGCTCAGGCAATGCGGCGACGAACTAACGCGAGAGAACGTTATGAAGCAAGCCGCCAACCTGATCAAGTTTCGCACAGAGGTATTGTTGCCGGGCATCAGTATCAACACGGATCCCAACGACTACGCTCCGATCAATCAGCTGCAATTGATGAAGTTTAAGGGTGAGAAATGGGAACTGTTTGGGGAAGTCACTAGCTCCGATGTCGGCGGTTGAGTTGTTCAGCCGCGATTGCGGGAGCGGTTAAGTCCATAGTTGGGGCGGTGCCGTTCAACCTTAGAGAATGTCGATTGCATCAATCCAAGTAAAGCGTGACTGAGCTGAAAGTGGACAAGGTCAGCTCGAGTTATTGTTGCAAATTTCGATGGTCATCCAGAAAGCGGGAGAGGATCCTAACGTGAGTCCTGAGGATATACATTACTACGAGCCATCAAATGGGCATGGCCTCCGACACGATCCTTTCAATGCGATCATTGCGCCCCGCCCCATCGGCTGGATCTCTTCGCGGAATCCCAAGGGACAGCTCAACCTGGCACCCTACAGCTTCTTCAACGCCTTCAACTACGATCCGCCAATTCTAGGGTTTGCATCCATATCCTGGAAGGACAGCGTTCAAAATGTGTCGGAGACCGGCGAGTTCGTCTGGAACCTCGTAACCAAAGAGCTGGGCGAGCAGATGAACAAGACGGCTGCCCCGCTGGCACACGGTGTAAGCGAGTTTGAGATTGCGGGATTGACCGTTGTGCCCAGCCGTCACGTCAGCGTTCCACGAGTGCGCGAGAGCCGTGCGGCAATGGAATGCAAAGTTACGGAGATCATCCGGTTCAAGAACTGGAAGGGGGAGACGGTGCAGGGATGGCTCGTTTTGGGTGAAGTCGTTGCGGTCTACATCGATAAATCCCTTATCAAGGACGGCGTCTATCAGACGGCGCTCGCCAATCCGATCCTTCGAGCGGGTCGGGGTGGGGACTACGTCGAAGTAACCGAGGATCGAATGTTCGAAATGGAGCGGCCCGCTGGCAGCAGCCTCCCGGCGTTTCACGGCTCCTAGAGTCGGCAAGGACTTTCGCCGATGTTGTGGGGTATTGACCGCCCAGAGGAAACAAGCACGCGCCGCTCGTGACCAAGAGGTCGGGCCAGGCCTTGTCTGTCCGAGCCGCATCAGATGCGGCCGACCGAAAGAAAATTCCGAGCATGCGCATCTGAAGGTCAGCGCGTCTCGTAACCGTCAGATCCCAATACGAGGAGCAGTTCATGCCTACACTATTTGACGACGTCAGAATCGGTGCCCTGGAGTTGCCGAACCGGATTGTCATGGCACCCCTGACTCGAATGCGCGCTTTCGACGAGCGAGCGCCGGGGCCACTGAACCTAGAACACTACGTTCAACGTGCGAGCGCGGGTCTCATCTTGACCGAAGCGACGTCGGTGACGCCGCAGGGCGTCGGCTATCCCGATACGCCGGGCCTTTGGTCCGAATTGCAGGTGCAGCGCTGGACGCAGATAGTGGCTGCGGTTCGCCAAGCGGGCGGGAGGATAGTCTCGCAGCTCTGGCATGTGGGACGTATCTCGGATCCGGTCTACCTGAACGGAGAAAAGCCCGTTGCGCCGAGCGCGATTGCCGCAGGCGGCCACGTCAGTATGCTTCGGCCGCAAAGGCCATTCGAGGTGCCGCGCGTGCTCGACGCCGACGAAATCCCAGGCATAGTCGATGATTTCCGCAAAGCTGCCGAGAACGCGAAACGAGCCGGCTTCGACGGCATCGAGCTGCACGCGGCCAACGGATACCTCTTCGATCAGTTCCTACATGATGGCTCGAATACGCGGAGCGACCGTTATGGCGGTCCCGTAGTCAACCGAGCCCGCTTTCTGCTGGAGACAGTCGATATCCTTTTGAAGGTGTGGCCAGCCGACCGAATCGGCGTGCACCTCAATCTGATGTCCTCTTCGCACTCGATGAAGGATTCCGATCCGACGGCCTTATTCGGCTACGTCGCGGAGCAACTCAACGAGCGCAAGCTGGCCTTTATCTTCGGGCGGGAGTCACTCGAAGGCGAAACGCCGCGGCTTGCGCCGCTGGTCCGGCAAAAATTTAAGGGCGCCTTCATCGCCAACGAAGGCCTCACACAGGAAACAGCCGAGCGCGTTATAGCCGCCGGCGAAGCCGACGCTGCCGCCTTTGGCAAACTCTACATCGCAAATCCAGATCTGGTCGAGCGCTTCCGTCGAAGGGCGCCACTCAACCCGCTGAACAGCGCGACAATCTACTCAAGCGATGCAAGTGGCTACAACGACTATCCGATGCTGGATACGACCGCGGACTGACATCGCGCGTGGCAGCGCTCCCTAACTGCGACGTCCTTGCGCCCCCCAGCATCCGATCATGCGAGCCTCACCGCCTCACCTCATAGTAGAGATTTCCGGGATCGC
>WNFR01010973.1_pt1 | contig 14727 bp, 17 predicted proteins | sample 5400221 | NCBI WGS metagenome assembly WNFR01 (sample SAMN13153357, study PRJNA577476) | soil metagenome | isolation source: 40 cm soil under Madrone tree | place: USA:California | collected 2016-06-14 | reverse complement strand
CGCCGATTAAAATTTAAAATCGGCAATGTTACTAGTTCCCAGCGCGCAAGTGCGTGATGCGAGCTTGCGCCACTCGATCACTTCCCTCCAAGGAAACATAGCGCAATGACGTTTCTGTCCCGATTTTATTTTATAGAACCCAGCTCTATCTGGATGTTCTTTGCGGCTGCGCCGCTAGCGTCTATTTTTTCCACCTTGCGGTCGTGGTTGGGCGGAGCGGTTCGATGTAGATCACGACAACCGGCTCGCTGTCAGGTAAGCGTATTTTTCCAAATTGCAGATTATAGCGCCTTTCGTCTGATCCGGGGAATAGTCTTTCGGTGCGTGCTTCGTCCGCGGCGACATTACCGATGAGGACAAGATAGATGGCCAAGCACGCAAACTGAGCCCGGGTAATTTTGGGCTGCCGATAGTAACAATGCAGTCGACCGAAATCCATCCTTCTTTCGTCCGCTTTTTCTCCAGCAGTTGGTATCGCGACACGTTTTGTTGCACTTGGTCGTACGCCACTGCCGTCTGCGGAAGACTCGATCGCCGGCAGAACCATCTCAACTGAATTTTGAAGCGTTGTACTGATTACCGGTGCCTGAACGATGAGGCTGGCCTCATTCAAGTAGACCACCAGTTCGCCCGTTATGCCTTTGCACTGTAACAATATAGATTCCGCTGCTGTCGCGTACAATGCGGGTGACACTTGATGCATCCGGAACCCCCGCCTTGCGAATTACAGTAGTTTGCACGGTCTGCGGCGATGCATCCGGAATCCCCGCCTTGCGAATTACAGTAGTTTGCACGGTCTGCGCCAAGGTAGTAAATCGAAGATCATCTACTTGTGCGATCGCAGCGAAGCCGAGACCGGCACCAATCGCTATGCCTAAATTAGTAACATTTCGCATCATGTTCCTTTGTCTTTATGTAAATTTCTTCTCTTGAATTCTAATTGCTCCGACAGGTCATGGCCGATTCTTGGACTAACTCTTGAGACCGAGCCATTTTGCCCTCGTACGACAATCGATTTAACTAGCATGATGAAGTTCGCGCGACTTCATTAGGTTCTCCCATACTCTTATCGATGCATTACTGTTGCCTTTGCGTATGAAGAACGAAGACCTTGAAACAGCGGAGCGGCAAAACCGATTCCTGGTCTATGGAACTGCGGGGCCAGACAAGATCAAGGTACGTGGGTCTATTGGTATTGCACTGATGGGCGGAAACTACATTTGGACCATGAGCAAGCTAATATCCGCAACAGCTTTCCCCATCCAAGTCTGGTCAGTCATCATACTCGGAAGCAACCGTAATACTTCGAGAAGGGTATGGGAGAAACTCAGCGATCGGGGCGAGAGTCATACTGCCAGATTATGGATTCCTCCGATCATGGCGAATGTGAACCAGTATGACATCGATTCACGCAAAGGTCGTATCCACCGAGAAATACGGCGACCAATATCGCTTCATTATCGAACTGCTGCCTTCCGAGTTTAAGGGGCCGTTCGAAAGGTTGAGGTTCAAGGGAAATCCCTATAGCGGCTCCTTTGGTACGTCTCTCACCAAAAGCTGGCTCACGCTTGATTACCGCAAAGATCCTGGGTTCAAGGCAGGCGAAGCGTTTCCGCTTCGGAGGACCGATTAGAACGTGGAAGCTTGGCTGCAGAAGAGGTTCCACAAAAACCACACTATTATGAAAACCAAATCCGCCATCGGCCAGGTTGAAGAACTTGCGCCAAGAACGCTTAAAGAAATTGTGCACGGTGAGGCAAAAACCTTGCGCTCCGAGGCTTCGGTGCAGGAAGCTTGCGATGAGCTCCGATCTGAGGGGATAACTTGGTTTCCTGTGACCGATAAGAACGGCCAGTTACTCGGTACGGTGTCGGAGAGTGAGCTGAACCGCAAAGTCGGGGGTTTCGGCCACGATCCGAAGATCGAATTCGCCCGAACGGGAATGAATCGCAAAACCGTCTATTGCTTTGAAGACCAAACCATTGCTGAGGCTGAAAGGTTGATGCGTGCAGGAGATCTCCGTCGGCTGCCGGTGCTGACTCATGAAAAGCGAATGGTCGGCATTGTCACGCTCGAAGATATCGTCCGAGAACAAAGAGCGACAAACAGCTAGTGATGCTCTCGGTAGGATTTGAAACTTTATTGATAACGACAACCTACCAACAGAAAGATCCTTTTAAATACCATACTTTCGCCATAACGGAAAGCAGTGGGGAAGGCTTCAAAAAGAGTATTGGAAAACTTCCTCGGTCATGGCTCCCCTTGACAAAGAAGAGAAATGGGGAAGCGCTAAAAGGCTAGAGTTCCGAGACCAGAATATGGTGCTGGCGGATGAGTTGAGCGGCCTCACCGCGATCCACACAGGCATCGAGTTCGTCGGCAGGGATTTCCTGCTCTGACAGAATCATGGTCCGGATGTTGTTCTCCTGGCTGACCGAAAAAGGGGTTCTGGCAATGAACCCAGCTCGGGAGGTCAAAACGCCCAAGTTTTCGCGTAGCGAAGGACGTCGCCTCTGCCGGATCAGAGATGTAAGCTTGCGTTGTCAGCGGCTTTCCGAGAGAGGCTTTATGATAGGAAACACGAAGCGCTAGACAGATACTTAATAGCGCACCAATTCGACCCGCCGATTTTGGCTTCTGCCTTCCGCAGTAGCATTCGACGCCACCGGCGCAGCATAGGAAACGCCAAACGGCACGCTCCGAATGTCGTCACGAGGATAGCTCCGGATGGCAGAACGGTTTGGACGAGAACCATCGATACGCCGGGTTTCACTTTCAGCGATTTCCATGGTGACGGGACCCTCTATCGATTTATTAGGCCCTACCTTTTCGCTGTTGGCTTGGTCGCAGCCAACGGGCTGCCGCTAACTGTGCTTTTGGCCTTGGACTACGATACGGGCCAAATAGTCAACCAGACTCGTTTCCCAAGCGATTTCTCGGGTGGATCCGGACTTTGCCCAGTCATTGGCGATTCAATTTACATTTCGACGTTAGGAGTGCAGATATCGTCTTCCTCTTACCATAACAACGCTTGTATCGCGCGGTTTGACCAACACCTACATTGCATCTCGGCAAAACAAATCATCGGAGCCGAGGGACGCTTCCCTATAGTGTTTAACCGCAGTCCTGGCGTTAACCTCTTATCATACTACTTCTACAAGACCCAACGCGGCGCAGCTGCAGCCGTAGACGACAATTTGCAGTCGGTCGATACCCCTTGCTCCTGGATAGAGGACTTGCACCTGGCGATGGCGCAATGCTCCTATAAAACCGGCAACGCGGAAAGTAGGGAAGAGAATCTCGAAGTCGTGGTGACCGATGTCACTGCGCGCACCCAACCAGCTGAAATTAAGATCGCTCCTCTAGATCTGCATATAACACCGGAAGGAGGGCACAAAAACGCAGACCGCTGAATCCACAGTCCGTCTGAGAACTTCTTGTTTCCACTAACGACCGACGATTCGCCTACCAGGAAATATCCAGCGCGGCGTTCTTATAGTGCTCTATTTCTCTTGGTTGATGGTGTGGACCGCTGGCTTCAAGTGTCTGGCCCGCCACGAACGGTTAAATGAAGGAACCTAAAAGAGAGGTAGTCCGAAAAGGGTAACGGCTCCTTGGTCGTGAACTGATGGGTTGATCTCGAATTTAGCTTCAGACCTCCTGATCTCCGGTAACGGAGGGGTACGGGTAGCGGAACGGAAATGAGACCAAGTTAAGTCTTTTGCTATAGCCGGGAAGGATTTAAAAAAGGGATGCCACAAGTGCAACTTCTCATTTTTTCGGCCGGCAGTGTGGAGATCAATCGTGAACTGGCCTGTCGGGTAGAAGGTGAGCAGGTGGTGTATTTGAATGGGCAGCTGCCGGTGTTTGCGCATGCAAAGAACGATCTGGCCAGCTTACGACTTTTTACCAGTTAGTTTATCGTGCAGGGCCCCCCTATAGGCCCCTGAGGGAATGGTCGATGGTCGCGTTGACCAGCCATCCATTCGGTATCGCGGGGCCCTTAACAACAACATCGTCCGTTGTAATGGTTATCGTAAAACCATCCTCCTTTTCTGTGTAAGACCCAAGTTTACCTGTAATCGTAACTAATTCCCCGGACTTTATGTCTCTTGCATAGACGCTCCCTGCAGCAAGAATAGCGACTAATATTGCAAAGACGCTCTTCATATTCTGAGAATCATATACACCTGGTCCGGGTTATCTAGACAAACTTTCGCTATTGGGTCTCAGTTTCTTCTTAATTTTTCCAGTAGGGTGATTTTCCAACAGCGACTCGCGACGCTACGTGTTGCCCACACTCCAAGAGTAGTGTTCGTTTACGCATGTTCCACCTTTCTGTATTGCATTCCTGATCATACTATCGGGAACCAACCTTTTGAGCCAAATCGGTCTTGGCGATATAACCAACCTGAAACGGGCAATTACTGAAGCCGTTCCACTTAATCTGAGCCACGTCACCGCAACCGATAGGATGGCCGTTAAATTTTTGTTTATCGTTGCCGCCATCTCTCTTAGCGGTATCTGACGCAACTTCGCCAGCTCTATTAGAGTATCCGCAACATCAGCAGGACACGCCGGACGTCCGCCAAATTTCGTAAAGGGACCGTCAGTCTCCGTGAGTAGCCGGTCATTTGAGCTGTGTCTCGGGAGCCCGAGACCAAAGCCCATTACAGCCTAACCCCACCCACTAAATGGAACCGGGGATGTTACCAGCACCCCCGGAACCAATTCGAACAAGCTCTTACTCACTCGCGAGCGTTCTGGCGCCGGGTAATCCAGCGCGATCCTCGCCATCGGGCGCGGCCACACCGCCGTCCGCGCTCTCGCGCAGACCTCAACTTCCCTCCACCAAGTCTCGGTCTACGATCACCGCCACCTTGCCCAGCGTGCCGGTGCCCGCCTTCAGCGACCGCAGCCCGGTATTGATCGCCTCGACGGTGCTGCCGATAGTCCTGCCGACATGCGGCACCACCACCCCTTGCGCCGCCCACTCCATCGCGAGAGTCATGCCGCGCTGGAGGAAGGTCTTTGCCTCGTCATCCAGGGTAGCGGGTTCGGAGAAGTAGCGCAGTATGTTGATGTTGATATGCTTAGCACCGCGCTCAGCCAAGATTGAGTCAACCGGACTTGCGGTTTCGACTACGCGGGCCGTTTTTCCGGGCCCGACCCCGAGCACGATCCAGTTGCCGCCCTGCCGCACAGTCTTCGCCGTCTCTACGAAGGCCGGCTCACTGTAAGTGGCATCGAAGACAAGGTCGGCGCCCCGGCCACCGGTCAGCTTTGAGATTTCGGCGGCGATGTCGTCGCGCTTGTAGTCGAAAACGTAATGCGCGCCAGACTGCCGGGCCAGCGCCGTCGATTGTAGCGTGCTGCCGCTGCTGATGACCAAGCCGGCCCCCAAGACGCGCGCGGCCATCTGCACGGCGAGATGCCCGACACCGCCTCCGCCGCCCGGGATATAGACGGTGTCGCCGGCTTGCACAGTGCCGTAGAGGCTCGCGAAGGCGGAGAGGAAGCACATCGGCAGCGCTGCCGCAGAGAGGAAGCTCAGGGATTCCGGTTTGGGGACGGTCAGGAACTCCCGCGCCAGCGCATAGCCGCCTTCGCCGCCATCCCCGGCGACCCAGCCGCCGTCGCCGGCCGAGGATGACGGGGGGCGTCCGCCCAAGGAAGTTAAGCTCGGCGAGCTTGTACTCCAGCGGGTTGAGCGACGAGGCGGCGACGCGGATCAGAACCTGGTCGGCCTCTGGCCGCGGGACAAGAACACGCACCGCCTCTAGTGGAAGCCCGGCCCGGTTTTTGGTGTAGCCGACGCCGAGGAACGTCTCTGGGATCGTAAGTGTCTGCTTCATGTTAGCCTTCATTTCTTAAATCCTTTCATCCTCTTGCAGATAATCTTTTCTGAAGCCCGTTTGGCGCGGTATTTTGCCCGCGCGGCATCGAGTTCCTGAGTAGTCAAATGCGTGGACATGACGGCTGATTACACCGATTACGCGGCAGTCCATCCTCCGTCGACCAACAGGGTTGTGCCGGTGGTAAATTTCGCTGCGTCGGAAGCGAGGTAAAGAACGGCAGCCGCGATTTCTTCGCTGGTGCCAAGCCGACCCACGGGATGCAGCGAGAGTAACCAGTTACGTCTGTCGCCATCTTTGCCCACCAGGCGGTCTACCATGTCAGTGTCAATGGAGCCAGGTGCGATCGCATTGACGCGAATGCCCTGCTTAGCGAACTCGAGCGCGACAGCTTTGGTCAGTCCTTCGACGGCGTGCTTGGTCGCCACGTAAATGCTCGCCTGCGGTAACGCAATATGTCCGGCGACGCTCGATGTATTAACAATGGCGCCGCCCCCGGTCTTGAGCATTGCAGCGATTTCATACTTCATTGAATTCAGGACGCCCCAAACGTTGATGTCGAAGGTCCGGCGATATTGTTCTTCGGTGACCTCATTGAGTGGACCCGCGATTTCGACGCCGGCATTGTTGAAGGCCACATCGAGACGACCATGGATGGATAGGACGAAGTCAATTGCCCTCGCGACGTCGGCGTCCTTGGCGACGTCTGCACGAACAAACGCTGCGGTGCCGCCGGTTTTGGTGATCTCGGAGGCGACATCCGCACCTTCCTTTTCGCGACGGCCCGTGATGACGACTTTCGCGCCCGCTTCCGCAAAGGCCAGCGCCGTAGCTTTGCCGATACCGGAGGTTCCTCCGGTGACAAGCACTATTTTGTTATTATAGGAGTTTTGCATAGTAGATAGAAGTTAGTTGGCAGAAATTGGGTGATTCAGTACAGCGCGATCGCCGTCAGCTTTTGACATCGAAGGTACGGAGGAGAACAACGGAATAAGACCCTCCACAAGGGTCGGGTGAGTCAGCATCGCGTCGCGCAGCGCGGTATAAGGCAGTCCTGCTGCCATCGCAATCTGCACCGAAGACAAGACCTCACCCACGTCGACACCAAAGCCAGTGAAGCCAAGGATGCGATCGCCATCAGTCTCCACCAGGGCCTTTAAAAATCCTCGGGTTTCAGACATCGTGGTGGCGCGCATCACCGCTGCCATCGGAATCTTAAACAACCGATAGGCAATGCCTCGCGCTTTCGCTTCTTTCTCGCTGAGGCCCACGCGGGCCAATTCCGGATCCGTAAAAAGACAAAATGGAACCTGTCTTCCAGTGGTCACACGTTTACCTCCGGTTATGCTGTCGTGAACCACGCGAAAATCGTCAACGCTAACGTGAGTAAACTGCGGGCTACCCGCCACTTCGCCAATTGCCCAAACTCCGGGCGCAGTGGTTTCCAGCCGCTCATTCACTTTGATGTATCCTCGATCGGTCAGCTCGACGTTGCCTAGCTCGAGTCCGATCCCCTCGGTGTTCGGAGTGCGCCCCGCTGCCACCAGCAGATGACTGCCCACTAACGTTTTCTCCACTCCGCGTTGTTCGATCACCATTTTTACAGACTGACCTGACTTGCCTGATATCCTCTTAAGCGTTGCGTTGAGAACGATGTCGATGCCCTCGTCCTCAAAAAGGTTTTGCACAGCTTCCGTCACATCGTCGTCTTCCCGATGTATCAGCCGGTCATTGCGATCGATTACTGACACATTGCTACCGAATCGGCGCATGGCCTGGGACAGCTCTAAACCGATATAGCCGCCCCCAATCACGAGGAAATGTTCGGGTACTTCATCCAGTTCCAATGCTTCGATATGTGTGAGGGGTCGCGCGTCAATCAGGCCGCGGACTGGTTCTAAGGCAGCCCGCGTACCGGTATTGATGATCACGTTGGCGCCGCGCAGTCGACGAATCGTTCCGTCGTGTAACGCAACTTCCACTGTTTTGGGGCCAATGAAACGCCCGGAGCCGAGGATGAATTCCGCTCCGCTCTTTTTGTAATTGTCGAGATACGCATTGTTCCAGCTCGACACCATTCTGCGTTTCCGGTCGCGAACCGCGGACATATCAACGGTGAAATCTCTTTTGGCTATGCCGAACTCTTGGCTTCTGCGGACGTACGAGGCAACCTTCGCACTGTGTATAATGTTCTTGCTAGGAAGACAGGCGATGTTCGGACACGATCCGCCGACATATTTGCGGTCAATCGCCGCGACACGCTGGCCTTGCCCGGCAAAGGTCCAGGCAGCGATGGTAGATCCTGTGCCACCGCCGAGGATAACCAGATCATATTGTTCCGCGTTGGTCTGCCGAGCCAATCGGGCTGAAGCTGTGTTTTGCATAGGGTTTTATGTAAGCTTTACGTTGTTAGAAAAGACTTAACTTGCTAATGGCTTCGCGGAATCCGCTGAAAGAGCCACCCTCTCGACGTCCTGCTTCAGCAAATAAACGGACACAGCAAAAAGAACCACGTCCTTCATCAGGAATGGAATGTTGCCAGTCATTGCTGGAAAGCCGTCGGCAGAGGCAGCCCAGCCATCCGGCATAAATGGAATGATCGTGATGGTCATGATAAAGGTCAGGCATGAGCCAAGGGCTCCAAGAATTCCTAACTTCTTGTTCCAGAATCCTAAGAACAGGAGCGCGCCAAACAACCATTCCGAGACCCCCAAGAACCAACTGGCTCCCTGGATTCCGAAAACAGGGTACATCCAAGACATAAGAGGACTGCTTCCGATAAAAGGAATCAATCCGTGCGCCTCGTAGGCAAACCATTTCTGGTACCCAAAAAAGAAGTAGATGATTACCATCGACGCGCGAACCAAGTGGTAATCAAGATCCTTTGTTAGAAGACCGAGCTTAGTTAATATCTTTATCAGCAGATTCAATATCTCGGCGAAAGCCGGCGCGGCTTTCCCGGCGGTCTCTCCGGCTGGGAGAACGACTTTAGGCGCATAGGAGTTTTTCATTGTTAGTAATGGTTAGTCAGTTGCTTTTGGTCAGCTTTCGGGTCGGGGTTAAACAAACTGTGTGCCCATCCTTGCTGATTGGCCGGATGTCCTCGAAGATCAGAATCTTATTCAGGAACGTGGTCGACTGCATAGGTGGTATGAAAGTCCGAAATTACGGAATTCCGTTCGACCGAGTCCGAGCGGTCGAACTGTTGGAAGGAAACGGCCGGATGCTCGGGGCATGAGCGCTCGAAAGTAGGCCAGAGTTTTCTGGTGTTTCAATTACGCCGTAGAGGTCCTGAATCGGATGCTTACTGAGGAATCTGGTGTAGGTCCACAGGGGCCTAGGGACGCCTGCTAAACGCATTTCCGACATACCGCGAGCTGGATCTTGCGTGATTACCTGAACGATGGTTCCCGGTATGAGATAGTAACATTTGATATTTTGCACCACGTCGAGTTCTGCCGCATCGGTGTGGTGAGCAGTAATGCGTTCGACGTCTTGCTCAGTGTTACAAGCATAGGGCCCATTGACGGTTACCCACCGGTAGCCTTGTTCGGCTAAATCGTTGTAGTTGTCGGCGAGAGCCGTACATGTCAGGGCAAGGCCGACTCCGGTCATAACGGAGATCACTAGTTTCACACACTTCTTAACTCCTAATGCAAAGAAAAACGAATCTGCCGTGATCATATAATTTTTGAAATGATTTTAGTTTGCGCTTTCGAGAGCCTTACGAATTATCCGCAGCAACGTGTCTTTGCCGACGGGCTTGCGCAGAAAAGCTACGGCACCAGATCGCAGCGCCCGGTCTTCCTCTTCTTTGGTAGCCCTTGCGCTAAAGAAGATCAGTGGAATACGCTGCTTGATTTCGCTTAGGCGGCGTTGCAACTCCAAGCCGTCCATATTTGGCATCCGCACATCAACAATCAGGCAGGCGGCCTCGGCCGCGCGCCTAGAGTTCAGCAAATCTTTAGCCGAGGCGAAGGTCTCTGCTCGCATCCCAAACGAGCGGACGAGTCGAGCGGCCGACCTTCTCACCGAGACGTCATCGTCTATAATGAAAACAAGCAGCGCTTCAGATGTATTCGCTTTCGTGAGCATCGCTGTTTGCCAGCTGGGTATTGATCCTGGCTTAACCTAGCAGCGCTCAGCAGGGAAATTCTACTGACCCTTGGTACAGGTTGATTCTATTTATGGCTGGCCGGTTAGTCCGAGCTTTTGCGCCATTCTAACCAAATTCGCGATCGACTCCGCCCGCATCTTCTGCATGATGTGAGCGCGATGAAATTTGATCGTTCTTTCGGTAGTGACCAGTTCGCCGGCGATCTGTTTGTTAAGCAGGCCCACTACCAGAAAAGCGAGCACCTCCCGCTCGCGCGGAGTGAGCAAGTCATAGCGGTTGCGCAGTTGGGCAACCTCGGACCGCTGCTTGAGCGTGTCCCGGTCCCGCTCGATAGCAGCACGGATTGCGTCCAATAAATGGCGAGTGCGGAACGGTTTCGTTAGAAACTCCACCGCTCCTCCCTTCATTGCCCGCACCGTCATCGGGATGTCGCCATGCGCTGTAATGAATATAATTGGGAGTTGGATTCCGCGGTGGGTTAGTTCGCGCTGTAGATCCAGACCGCTTAATCCTGGTAGGCGCACGTCAAGGACGAGGCACGCCGGACCTTCGGGTCGCGCGCGTTGGAGAAACTCCCCCGCAGACTGGAAAGTTTGCACTTTGAATCCTATGGACTGGATGAGGCGCTCGATGGAGCGACGCACCGATGGGTCGTCATCGACCACAAACACAATCGGCTCCCCTTCAATCATGATACGGCCTGTCCGCGGCGGGAATGGTGAATAGAAACGTCGCCCCTGGACCCTCATTCGGTTCAGCCCATAAACGGCCGCCATGATCTTCAATGATCGAGCGGCTGATCGCCAGTCCCATGCCCATGCCCTGTGGCTTGGTTGTGTAGAATGCGTCGAAGAGCCGCTCCATCTCCTCCGTCTTCAGTCCGATGCCAAAATCCTGCACGCTAATTGTGGCCGCGGGCCAGCCGTCGTATGTGTCACGGCGTCCGCTAATCAGCAGAAGACGCTTCTGTTCTTCCACGTTGTTCATCGCATCCATCGCGTTCATTACGAGGTTGAGCAAAACCTGCTGGAGTTGAACACGGTCCCCGAAGGCGAAGGGAAGGTCCCCGGGGATTTGGGCTTGCATGATGACTCGGCGCGCAGCTGCCTCAGGCCTGGCTAGGAGCAGAACATCAGAAACCAGGTCCCCCAGGTGCAGCTGCGCTTTTTCAGACCGCGCTTTCTTAACCAGCCCTCGAATTCGCGCCAGCACGGCGCTTGCCCGGTCGGCGTCATTGACAATTTCCGATAAAGCCTCCCGCACTTCGTCGAGCTCGTCTGTGTCGTTCGGCAGCAAGCCGAGGCAGGCGTCAGCGTTGTTGATGATTCCGGTCAGCGGCTGGTTGACCTCATGCGCAATTGATGCAGCCAGCTCTCCCAGCGTCGTCACGCGCGTCACGTGTGCTAACTCCGCCTGCGCCTTACTCACAGCTTCCTCAGCCTGTTTTCGCGCGGTGATATCCATTACCGTCCCTACAAACTCACGATTTTCAGGATCGAGGCAAACGGCCTCTAGCACGACATGAACATGTTTGACCGATCCGTCCGGCATTAGCAAACGTTGTTCAAAATCCAGGTTCATTCCCTCTCGTGCTGCCCGGCCGACCATGTGTTGGACAAGCTGAATGTCTTCCGGATGCACTCTCTTAAAGACCAGCTCTACAGAAGGCCGCATTGTCCGGTCATATCCCATGACGCGAAACGCCTCATCCGACCAAATGAGTTCCCCACTGGAGACTTTCCACCAAAAGCTCCCCGTTCGACTCAATCTTTGTGCTTGGGCTAAATAAGCCTCGCTGCGCCGCAATGCCTCCTCGCTGCGCTTTCGTTCGCTCAAATCGAGCACAAAAGCGACGCCCTCATTTTCGCTTCCTTCAAAGATTGCGGCGCCAATTAACACAGGCACACGATCGCCGTCCTTCCGAAAATACTCCTTTTCGAATGGGTGGAGGATTCCAGTCGCCTCAAGTTCCGCGATCGCCCGTTCATCGCGGTCATGCCAGTCCGCTGGCGTGAGGTCCGTCCAGCGCAGGCGACCCGAGGTAAGATCTTCACGGCTGTATCCTACCATCTGGAGAAAGGCTTCATTGGCCTCGATAATCTCACCTTCCAGATTCCAGATGAAGATTCCGACAATGTTGGCATCGACGAGGCGCCGGATCCTCGCTTCACGTTCCTCGAGGTCGCGGTAAAGACGCGTATTTTCGAGAGAGATCGCCGCCTGCGACGCAAGCAGTTTCAGCACCGCGATCCGCGTCGGAGTGAAAACGTGGGGGGTCAAGTTATTTTCGAGGTAGAGCAGACCGATCAGTTTGCCTTGGTTGATCAACGGCAAGCAGAGAATGGAACGGGCGTGATGCTGACGGATGTAGGTATCCGCAGAAAACGGATGCTGTGCTGAAGCATCGTCAAGAATCACACTTTCGCGGGTGCGCACGACATAATGGATGATCGACTCTGGCACCGCAGCCTCGGCCACGGACGCTTCTTTCAGATGTACGATGATAGTCTCGCCGCTAGTAGTAGCTTCCGCCTCGATCCACTGCTCCACACCTCGGGGAAGAATCAACAAGCCGCGCTCAGCCCCAGCGTGCTCAATCGCTGTTCGCATGAGCCTGTCGATCAGTTTCTCCAAGACGATTTCGCCCGACACTGCTTGCGAGACTTTGATAACGGTAGCCAGATCCAGGTGTTCAACCGGTGTCCCAATTGTACTCGTCGGTCCCGATATCGGCTCCTCCTCCTTGAGCCGCGGATACAACTCGTCCAGTTGACGCACCTTACCGGCGGCTCTCCAACGAAGGTAGCCGTACCGGGCGTCCCGCAAGTACGCATGCGCGATCTTCTCGAAACCACGTGCCGCGTAGAAGCGCGCAGCGAGCTCGTTGGCGAGCGCCTCATTATGGACAAAGCCATTTGCGTGTGCCGAGCGAATGGCCTGTTCGTAAAAGTGCTGGGCCTCGAGCTCGCGGTCTTCTATTCGTGCGATCTCCGCGTCCACCAGTGCGGCACGGTTCTCGAAATTTTCCGGGCAATTCTCCGCCCATATTTCGAGCTGTCTATGGTGAGCGGAGAGAGCCTCGAAATGCTGCTGTCTCCGGTCGCGAGATGCAGAATCCCAGGCTGCAGCATGGGAAAGCGCGCCATAGAAGTGATACTCGGCGGTTTCAAGGTTTGATGGTACGGACCAAAGCAGCCGTTGTGCCCTCAATGAAGCATCGACGGCAGAAGCATAGTCCCCGGCAAAGAAGTAAGCTTGCAGCTTTCGGATCCAGTAAAAGCACTCGGGTTGCGCCAGTGACGGGTCACTCGCCAAATGGCGCTCGAACCGAAGCTCCTCAAACTGCCCATCGTCGAAGGAGCCGAATTTCGGCGTCGAACCACGGAGGGTCCGGATAAGCCCGAGCTGCGTGGTGATGATGTCAATGACGAGACCAAACCGGGCCTTCTGCGCAAAGTCGAGGCCATTCTCGGCTTCCCGTTGCACCTCCACGAGCGGATCTCCGGATTCCAAAAGGTTTGTGTTTAGGTTTACGCAGCTGTACGCCGCAAAAGAGAGGTCGCCGATCTTGTTCGCGGCCTCGAACGCCCGATGTACCAGGTCGCGGCCAGCCCGGACATGTTTCGTCCACGGCATCACGTGACTTCCGAAGACCATATAGGTCCTGGCCTGGAAGCGCTTCAAGCCGCGTTTTTCGACCAGTTCATAGCCGAGCTGGCCGAATCGAAATCCGGCCTTGTAGTTGCCGAAGTGCGGTCCGGCTACCTGGCCAAGCCATACATAGGCAACACACGAACCGTCGCTGTTGCCCCGCTCGAGGCTGAGATTGACCGCCCTGCAGATGGCCAGAGAAAGAAGGTTCGCATCCGTAAACAATGCCGGCGGCAAGACCTTAGTCAGAACATCCAGCGTCGCGAGGGACGCCGGATCGCTCATCAAGGGCAGCTCTATGAGCTGCTCAATCGCGCGGCTCCCAAGCTGTAACCAGATCCGGTTGTATTCCCGGCATCCTTCCCCTTCTTTCGGATGGGGCGACCATTCGACGCCCACATGTCGGAGGTAGTCGAGACAGACGGCAACGGCGCGGTCGCTCTGATCGAGGGTGGTGTAGAGATCTGCGCGCAAGCATGCGACAGTCGCTAGTTCAACCGTGCTCGAGGCACGGGACGAAAGCTTAATCAAGCGCTCCTCCGCAACCGCCGATTGGCCGGTCAGGAACTCGCATTCGGCTCGGTGCAATTCCAGCGAGAAGATGAGCTCATGCAGCCGCTCCCAAGAGTCGTCCAGCAACAGTGCTCCACCAGCAATGAGATAGTTGAGCGCTGAGACGTAGGCCGTGGAGGCCTTGGCGCGCTTGCCCGCGATCAGGTTGAGCTCAGCCAGTTGCTCGCGTTCGTCTCGTGAGGTGATCAAGGCCGCGCCGCGATTGATCTGGTTAACGATCTCGAAGATGGTCTCCTCACGCTTTCCTGGGGGGGTGTGTGCCGCCAGCAGCCTCCCCATTCGCAGATGAGTCTCGGCGCGTAATTGTTCCGGAATCAGTAAATAGGCTGCTTCCTGGACCCGGTCGTGGATAAACCGGTAGGAATCCTCCAAACGCACAATGAACTCCAGACGCACAGCGTCCCGCAAATCCGAGTGGAGCTCGTCCTCCGATGTCTCCCGAACGATGGCAAGCTTGGTGATCTCGGCACTGTTTCCCAGGCAGGCAAACTCTTGTAGCGCCTTCTGGGTTCCGAGGGGCAGACGATTCAA
>WNFR01005549.1_pt1 | contig 14733 bp, 13 predicted proteins | sample 5400221 | NCBI WGS metagenome assembly WNFR01 (sample SAMN13153357, study PRJNA577476) | soil metagenome | isolation source: 40 cm soil under Madrone tree | place: USA:California | collected 2016-06-14 | reverse complement strand
GCGAGCGCCTCCAGCGCCTTTGCCTGCTTACCTATGCTGATATTCACGCTGTGAATCCCGAAGCCCTCACTCCATGGAGGGCCGAGATGCTTTTGCAGCTTTATCTTGCGACGTCGAACCTGCTGACACATTCCCTCGATTCCAACCGGCTGCATGCCCCTGTCGAAGAACCTCTTTTGGAGCAACTGCGTGCACTAACCGGGTGCGAAGAGTCGGGCAAGATCGAGCGTTTTCTCGAGGGTTTCCCCAGGCGATATTTGGGCGTGCATTCAGCGGCGGAGATTGCGAATCATTTCGCGTTATCGCAACGGTTGAATGCAGAACCGGTGCAAATGGAGCTCACATCGGCTCCGCACGCCTATACTCTGACACTCTTGACGGCGGACCGCCCTGGTTTGTTCGCCACGATAGCAGGAGTCTTGACGAGCTGGGGAATGAACATCGTTAAAGCTGAGGCTTTCGCGAATGCAGCGGGCGTAGTCCTCGATACCTTCCATTTCACCGATTCGTCCCGCACTTTCGAGTTAAATCCAAGTGAGGTCGAGCGATTCCGGGACAACCTTACCGAAACCTTGCAGAAATCAGCTGCTGCTCAATGGCTTTTGCCCGAGAGTGCTTCCGCCGGCCCCGCCCCGAAGATCGTGGTTGAAACAACAGTGAAGTTCGATGATGCCTCCTCGCAGCGCTGCACAGTGCTGGAAATCATCACCCAGGATAGGCGCGGACTGTTGCACCTGATGGCTTACACAATCGCCCGGCTCCATTGCAATATCGAAGTCGCGTTGATCGATACCGAAGGACAAAAAGCGATCGATGTTTTCTATCTGACTAAGAAGGGCCAAGAACTTTCCATCGATGATCAGACGCTCCTTCTGGAAGCACTGAATAAGACCCTGGCTTAGGCCGCGATGAGGCAGTGGGCATGCTCATCGGATCTTGCTTAATTCCCTGGCGCCTCGTTTACATGACAAGAAGCGCCGTTTCAATAAGATGCGAATATATCGCATGCCTAGCCACGCCTATCATCGCCTGGAATTGCCAATCGAATTGACACCGGGAAAGTTGCGGACTTAGCTTCTCGCTCTGCAGTGCCCGCGCCGCCACAGCCTCTTTCTTCCCTGGCTCTATATCGCGGAAGCGTTCAACGGCATCGCTCGTCAAGGTCGCAATCCGCTATTCGCTCACCACATCAACTTCAGCCCGAATTGAATTTGCCGGGAGCTAGTGGAAGTGGCTGCAATCACTCCGGCCGTGGGCGACGGTCCTCCGATCGCGGATCCGAATACAACCGGATTGGAGATGTTGAAGTTTGTGTGGTTGAACACGTTGAAGAACTCGGAGCGGAACCGCATGTTCCCCCGCTCTGAAAACGAGAACTTCTTTGTCAGGGACAGATCTGTTTCCATAAGTCCCGGGCCCGGCAAAACGTTTCAGCAAGCTCTTAATTTTGCCTACGTACAGCCCGTTCGCGCCCATGATGATTCCGGGCGGATTGTTTGAATGAATAGGTCATGGAGGAGCGCTTGGTGTAAAAAAGCTGAACTCAGCGACCCCGCTGATTCAGATACAACCAAGGAGGCTCCCCCATGGACAATATGTACTACATCGGTTTGGATGTTCACAAGAAAACGATCGGCTACTGCGTGAAGGACGGCAGCGGCCGCATTTACGCAGAAGCCGAGATTCCCGCCACACGATTAGACTTGGACATGTGGATGAAGACACTCCCGCAGCCGTGGACGGCGGCCATGGAAACGACCATCTTCACGGCTTGGATCTACGATCATCTCAAGCCGCATGCCGCAGCAGTGAAGGTGGCGCATCCCCTGATGCGCGCATCCCCTGATGCTGCGCGCCATCGCCGCTGCCAAGAAAAAGAACGATCGCATTGATGCCCACAAGATTGCCGACTGCCTGCGATGTAATTTTCTGCCGGAGTGTTACATGGCTTCGACGGAGATTCGCGAGCAACCCGGAAACAATCGCGGACCTAAGACCCGTGGTGGGCCAGATGAGGTCCTTGCTTGGTGTCTATTTGGTGTCGGTTTCTGGAGGGCACCAGGCAGACTTAGTGGAACTACATAGACCTAATAGAAATTCGGCTAAGACCATTACCTACATCGAGATAGGGACAATTCTTGCATTTACAACGACTTAGGCAAGAAAGCTGGAGGTGAATCCCCCCTTCGGTATCCTATATAGACCTAATAGACCGCAGACGGGAGGACCGGGCAACCCAGACTGTTACGAAACTCCGTTGCCCGGCGGTAAATAAATGAGAAGATGCCCTCGCGAAAGCGAGGACATTTTTTTGTGGGCTTTGTGCAGGGAGAAGGCCGGACGCAAGGAACACTGTTTCCTGTTTGTCTGGAAGAGCTGATCTCGGACGATCACGTCTGCCGGGTAATCGACGCGTTTGTGGACCGGCTGGACATGGCGGGCTTGGGCTTCGAGCGCGCCGAAGCGGCCGACACCGGGCGGCCTGGTTATGATCCACGCGACCTGCTGAAGCTCTACCTGTACGGCTATCTCCAGCAGATCCGTTCCTCGCGGCGGTTGGAGTCGGAGTGCCGGCGAAACATCGAGTTGATGTGGTTGCTGGGGCGATTGGCACCGGACCACAAGACGATCGCCGAGTTCCGGCGCATGCATCGCGAAGGAGTGACCGCTGCGGGTGCGGAGTTAGTGCGATTGGCGCGCTCGGTGGGCTTGGTGAAGGGCGAGTGGATTGCCATCGATGGCTCAAAGTTCCAGACCGTCAGCAGCGCGAAAAGTGTGCGCGAGCGCGAGGCGCTAGAACGCTACTTGGAACAGTTGGAACAGACCGATCAGCAGGATGAAGTGATCATCGACCCCAGCGCGGTGGCCAGCGCGCTCGAGAAGTTGCGCCAGCACCCAGAGCCAGAAGCCCGTTTTATGCGCTCCGCCCACGGCATAATTCCCGCTTACAACGTGCAGGCGGCCGTCGACGCCGAACACGCGCTGATCGTGGCGCAACAGGTGACCGATCATGCCGCCGACAACCGCAGTCTGCAACCGATGGCGGAAGCCGCACAGGCAGCGGTGGGCGGGCCTGCGCAGCTGATCAATGTGGTGGCCGATGCAGGCTACTCCAATGGCACCCAAGCCGAAGCTTGCGAGGTGAAAGGAATCTTGCCGCACGTGCCAGTCCAGCGGGCGATGAATAATAAGGGAGATGGCACGCTGTTCGACCGCAGCGAGTTCACCTATCAGCCCGAAAGCGATACGTTCCTGTGCCCGGCGAGTCAAACCCTGGCTCGCAAACAACTATCGCGGAAAGATCGTGCGGTCTACTATGCCGGTCAGCCGGAAGTGTGCGGAACCTGCGCGCTCAAATCAAAATGCACGACGGGCTCCCGGCGCTGGCTCACGCGGCACCTGCACGACGAAGCACTGCGGCGTATGCAGCAACGAACCACGCCGGAAGTGATGCAGCTACGACGTTCGACGGTGGAGCATCCTTTTGCCAATCTGAAATACCGCATCTTCGGACATCCGCGTTTCCTGCTGCGTGGTCTACAAGGAGCGCAAACGGAAATCAGCCTGGCCGTCGTCGTTTACAATCTGAAAAGGATGCGGAACATTCTCGGCGGGCGCAAGTTAACGGCAGTCCTGCAAACCGCCTGAAACCGTTCCCATCCACCGTCACGCGGCTACCGCGACGGTCCAGCTCCTCCAAAAGACAAAAAGCGATGCTCCGGAACCCGGAACATCGCTTTCATCTGCCTATCGCCTCTTGTTTCGTAACAGTCTGAACCGCCCGGCCCTCTAGTTTCTGCTCCGTCCGCCGATGTTCTTCGTGCGGCCCTATCAACTGAACGGCAATTGCGTGTCACTCTGCTTTGGCAACGGGTGTTTACGCTAGTGCCGAGCGTACGACATGCTCATCCGGGCCTCGGCCCGCGCAGCATCCTGCGAGTTTACCGTCAACGACGATAGCAGGAACGCTGCGGACGCCGTAATGCTTCGCTTTGGAGGCAACCTCGGACCGGTGCATGTCATGGATCACGACTTCGTGCGACGAACCGGCAATCCTTTTGACGAGTTCGATTGTTTCCTTGCAAGTTGAGCAACCCGCACTGAAGACTTCGATTTTCTTTTTTGTGGTCATGGTGTTCTCCTAAGAATTTATTGGATTTCCTCCTTACGACAGTTGGAACAGACTCCGGCATCGTTCGAGGTGTCCCGGCGAGGCCACGTATTCCAGAGCGAAGCGACTACCAGTAGGACGACCGCGCCGTATACGGTGGGTCGGGAATCCCACGCGAACTTGCCTAGCAAAACGCCGCTGGCCGCGAGTACTGCCAGGAGGAAAGGGCCGTACCCGCGGCGATCTCTTGCTCTGAAAAGCAGCGCCGCCAAAGCAAGGACAAGAAACGCAATGGTCAGGGGTAGTAGGTATCTAACGGAAATCAGAAAGCCGAGACCAATCGAGCTCAGCAACCCGGCATAGGCTGGCCAGCACGCCGGACAAGCCAATTTGGGAAGGACCGAGATGCCGATGCTCGGGACCGCCAAGATGCTTTGCCTCCACCTGTTGCTCATGCGTCCTCCCGATCGAGGCTTTCCAGAATGGGACATTCGGCGACGGGTGCGCATCCGTCGCAAACTCTTGTGAGTTTCCGCAGAGTCTTCTTCATGGACTCCAGGCTTCTGATCTTCGCTTCGATGTCGGCAATCTTGGCTTCCGCCCGCGTCCGAATATCCGCGCTGGTTGTACGTCGTGATATGCGAAGCGACAACAGCTCTCCGATCTCTGTGAGCGAGAACCCAAGCTCCTGAGCGCGCCGGATGAATCGGAGACGGCACGCAGCGTCCGCTGGAAACAGACGGTAACCGGATGCGGTGCGTGGGGGTTTCGGCAACAAGCCTCTTCGCTCATAGAAACGAACGGTTTCCAGATTGACCCCGGCTTGCTTCGCGAGACGCCCGATTGTGAGTGACTTCATGTCCATGCCCACTTTCTGAGTGCAGTCTAAACCCCGGACTACAGTACGGGGTCAAGCACTATTTTGAGATCGCGGCAGGTCTTAGTCCGACTTCGGCCCGGCACGTTGTAGACTCGGGACATGGCTGAAATCGCCGTCTTGGAACGTACGGCTGTCGTGCGCCATGGACGAAGGCTCGAATATTTCACCATCGCCTGGAATGGCTTAGAGGGTTTGGTGGCCGTCGTCGCAGGTGCAATTGCCGGTAGCATTTCGCTCGTAGGTTTTGGAATCGATAGCTTCATCGAAGTGACGTCCGGGTCGGTCTTACTGTGGAGGATGTCTGTTGACGCAGAAGTGCAGCGCCGCGACCCGAATGAGAGGCGGGCCCTGAGGATTGTCGGCGTTTGCTTTCTCCTGCTGACGGCCTACATCGCCTATGAATCTGTGTTGGACCTGTGGTCACGTCGCACTCCCGAACACAGCATCCCGGGAATCGTTCTGGCCTGCATCTCCTTGGTCGTAATGCCCCTTCTCTCCAGAGCCAAGCGAAAGGTGGGGCGTGCCCTGGGCAGCGCCGCCATGCATGCGGATGCCAAACAGACGGAATTCTGCACCTACTTGTCGGCCATCCTGCTGCTGGGGCTACTGGCCAACGCCTTCCTCGGCCTATGGTGGGCCGACCCTGTGGCGGCCCTCATCATGGTTCCCATCATCGCGAAAGAAGGAATCGAAGGACTGCAGGGCAAAGCCTGCGCCGAATGCTCCCAGTAGTGATCTGAGTTACTTCGCTGGAAGCACGGATTCCACTGTCAGGGTCTCGCCTTTCAACGTTCCCTTCACAGTGACTTTCTGCGCCGCGTATTTGTCGAGCTCCACTTCGTGCCCTTCGAGCGTGTACACGTTCTTGCCCGCGACGAGCGCATACTTGGTTCCCTGCTTGACGCAGTATCGCAAGCATTCCGCGGCGGGCTTATCTTTCATCATGTGTGTCTGGCCACACATTGCATCGCTCACGACACCCGTCAACGTTTTCTGCCCACCGGCGGTCTGCGCAAGAATCGCCAGCGGGACGAGTACTGCCGCGGCCAGCATGGGAATCACCTTCACCGAGAACGTAAGTTTCATCGTACCTTCTCCTTTAGTTGGTCTGAACTTACCGCCAAAACTCTTAGCTTTCCGCGTGCGGTTCTCTTGGTTGCAAGGTGCCGCGACGCAGCGCCCGCTCCTTCATCAGCGCGAAAAACACGGGCACCAGAATCAGCACATGGATGGTGGACGTGATCATGCCGCCGACGATGGGGGCGGCGATCGGTTTCATCACGTCGGAGCCGACGCCGGACTCCCACAGGATGGGGATAAGGCTCGCGAGAACGACACATACGGTCATCAGCTTCGGCCGCAAACGCTGCACCGCACCTTCAATCGTCGCTTCTTCAATGTCCTCGTGTTTCAGCGGCTTTCCGGATGCGAGGCGGCGGTCGAGCGCTTCATGCAGATACACGACCATGACCACGCCCGTTTCGACGGCGATGCCGAAAAGAGCGATGTAGCCGACCCAGACCGCCACGCTGAAGTTGTAGCCGAGCAGCTTCTGCAGGATGAGGCCGCCCGTAAGTGCATAGAGTGTCGGGAAGATAAGCACGGCGGATTCCGCGACGGAGTGGAACACCATGTAGAGGAGCACGAAGATGATAAAGAACACGACGGGAAGAATAATCTTAAGACGCTCCTTGGCCCGTTGTTCGAATTCGTATTCTCCCGCCCACTTGTACGTGTGTCCGGCCTGGAGACGGAGCTTTTGACGGAAGAGATCCTCGGCCGATTTGACAAATCCGCCGTAGTTCTTCGAATTGAGGTCGATATAGACGTAGCCGGTCAAGGCTCCCTCTTCGTCGCGGATCATCGCCGGGCCGCGGGAAAACGAGATTTTGGCGACTTGCTCGATGGGAATCTGCGCGCCGGACGGTGTGGCGATCAGCACGCGGCGCAGTTCGTCGACGTTGTCGCGAAAATCGCGGTTGTAGCGCACGTTGACCGGATAACGTTCGCGGCCTTCGATGTTTTCGGTGACCATTTCACCGCCGATTCCCGAACTGACCGCTTGTTGGACATTGGCGACGGTCAGACCGTAGCGGGCGGCTTCCAGGCGGTTGACCTCGACGTTGACGTAGAAACCCTGCGACACGCGTTCCGCGAAGATAGAACGAACCTCCGGGAGCGAGGAAAGCAGTTGCTGGATCTGCGCGCCGGTCTGTTGAATGCCTTCGAGCGTTGGACCCTGAATCTTCAATCCGAGCGGCGTCTTGATTCCAGTCAGCTCCATATCCAAACGATTTTCAACGGGCATGGTCCAGGTGTTGGAAAGACCGGGAAACTGAAGCTTTGCGTCCATCTCCTGAATGAGTTTTTCGTAGGTCATGCCGGGCCGCCACTGCTCACGGGGCTTGAGCATGATGGTCGTGTCGTACATGTCGAGCGGTGCGTTGTCCGTGGCGCTGTCCGAGCGTCCGATGGTGCCGAAAACCGTCTCTACTTCCGGAAACGTTCGAATGATGCGGTCCTGCTCTTGGAGCAACTGCGAAGCCTGGGTAATGGAAATTCCGGGCAGCGCCGTCGGCATGTAGAGCGCAGAGCCTTCAAACAGCGGCGGCATGAATTGACTGCCAATTTTCAGCGCGAGAGGCAGAGTCACGAGTAAGAAGACCAGGTTGAGCAGCAAGGTGGTCTTGCGGTAGCGCAAGCACAGGCCCAACACAGGCAGATAGATGGCCTGCGTGATCCGGGAAATCGGGTTCTTCGATTCGGGCCTCAGTTTTCCGCGAATGAAAATGATCATCAGCACGGGAACGAGACTGATGGCCAGCACGGAAGAAAAGCCTACGGCCAGCGTTTTCGTCCACGCGAGCGGCCGGAACATTCTTCCTTCCTGCGCTTCGAGCAAGAACACCGGCAGGAAGGAAACAACAATGATGACGAGCGAAAAGAAGATCGCCGGCCCTACTTGTTTGGCGGCCTTCAAGAGGATGCGCCGCCGTTCCGGCGCGGACACACCCTCCGATTCGGCGGAAGGATGTTCGGAGACCTGCCGATAGCCGTTTTCGACCATGACAATGGCCGCGTCCACTAGAACACCGATGGCGAGCGCCAGTCCGCCGAGCGACATGATGTTCGAGCTGACGTGGAGGTAGTACATCGGGATGAACGACGCGAGTACCGCGATCGGCAACGTGAGAATCGGAATCAGCGCCGAACGGAAATGAAACAGGAACAGGATGATAACGACGCTGACGATGATCGCTTCTTCGAGCAAGTCACGCTGCAAGGTTTCGATGGAGGCGTGAATTAGACCGGAACGGTCGTAACCGGAGACGACTTCCACTCCTGGAGGCAGCGACGACTTGATCTCTGCCAGTTTTTTCTTTACGCCATCGATGACGGTCAGAGCATTCATCCCGTCGCGCATGACGACGATGCCTGCGACGGTCTCTCCCTCGCCTTGCCATTCGGCTACGCCTTCGCGGATGTCCGGTCCGAAGCTGACCGTGCCCAGATCCCGCACAAGGACCGGTGTTCCATTCTTCGTGGCGACGGGCACCGCCTCCAAGTCGTTCAAGGAGCGCAAATACCCGAGGCCGCGGATTATGTACTGCGCGCCGCCCATTTCGAGCAAGCGCCCACCCACTTCATTCGTGCTGGCGCGTACTTTCTCAATCACCGTCGAAAGTGGAATGCCGTACGCGCGTAGCTTGTTGGGATCGAGATTGACCTGGTACTGCTTGACGAATCCGCCGATGGTCGCGACTTCCGCTACACCAGGAACGGTTTCGAGCTGATAGCGCAAGTACCAGTCCTGAATGCTGCGCAATTCAGCGAGACTGCGCCGGTGGCTGCGGTCCACAAGGACGTACTCGTAGACCCAGCCTGCGCCGGTTGCGTCGGGGCCGATGACCGGATGAACTCCGGCAGGCAGCCGCCCGGTGATCTGTTGCATGTATTCGAGGACCCGCGAGCGTGCCCAATAGAGATCGGTTCCATCTTCGAAGACGACGAACACGTAGGAGTCGCCGAACATGGTCTGCGCTCGCACCGCCTTGACGTGCGGGGCGGCGAGAAGTTTCGTGACGATGGGATAGGTGACCTGGTCCTCGATCAGACTGGGCGGCTGTCCGGCCCACGGTGTATGCACGATGACCTGCACGTCCGAGATGTCCGGCAGCGCGTCCAGCGGAATCCGGCGAAGAGACCAGATTCCCGCGAGCACGAGCAGCAGCGTTCCCGTGAACACCAGGAAACGGTTTTGCGCGCACCAATCAATCCAACGGGAGATCACGTTACATTCCTCCCGTGGCGTTCACGCTGAGTTGTTTGCTGGCGACGACTTGCCCGTTCTTTCTCGCCACGATCGCGACCTGCCACGTTCCCCCGCTATCCAGTTGGCCTAGTCCCTCATAGAGCCCATTTCCTTTTTCCGTGAGAGAAACCTGCATGCGCATTGCAGCCATGCCCATCGCCGGCATGGCGGGCATGGAAAAGGTGACGGAGACCTCCGTACCAGAGATTGGTCCTCCGTTCGCGTCAGTGAGTTTTACGCGGAAAGTGTTGACGCCCTTGCGGGGAGGATCAGGTTCGGTTGTGAGTTCTGCCTTTGCCTGTGAAGCATTGATTGCTCCCGCGGCGCCTGCGCCCGGTGGTGGAGGAACAAACGTTCCGAGTGCCGCCTGCAACTGGCTCTCCGAGTCGATCAGGAAGTTGGCGGACGTGACGATCTCTTCGCCCGCCTTCACTCCTTTCAGCACGATGAAATCGTCGCCGGCGCGCGCGCCGAGCTGTACTTCGCGCGGTTCGATGTAGCCGTTGCCGCGATTCACGAAAACAATCTGGCGCGTGCCGGATTGCAGCACGCCGCTTGAAGGAATGACCAGTTGCTTTCCCATGGGCATCTTCAAAGCGACATTGACGAACATCCCCGGGGTGAGTTTGAGACCCGGATTCGAGAAGGCGAGCCGCGCGCGCGCGGTGCGCGTCATCATGTCAACCTGCGGGTAGACAAAGTTCACCCGGCCTTCAAAGACCCGGCCCGGATAGGAATCGACCGTGAGTGAAGCGCGGTCTCCGACTTTGATTCTTCCCAAATCGTTTTGAAACACTTCGGCGAGCACCCAAACGGTGGAGAGATCGGCGACGGAATAAAGACGCGTCTCCGGCTGAACGGTGAGATTCGGCAACGCGTTCCGTTCGGTGATGTAGCCCGAAACGGGAGAATCAACTTCCAATTCTTTCTGCACTTCGCCGGTAGATTCGAGTCTCGCGATTTCCCGCTGTGAGACGCCCCATTGTTTCAACCGCTCGGTCGCGGCCTCCACAAGAGATGCAGCTCCCTCGGTTACACCCAAGACGGTGCTTTGCGCAACACGCTGCTGGTTTTGCTTGGCGACTAGATACTCGCGCTCGGTGGCTACGAGGTCCGGGCTGTAAATAGTGAAAAGCGGCTGCCCTTTGCGAAGGTATTGGTAGGTGGCGTCGGCGAAGACTTTTTGAATGTAACCGGAGTACCGCAGCTGGACGGTGGAGAGCCGGGTCTCATCGACCGCGACGTTTCCTGTGACGCGGATCTCGTCTTCGACTACCTTGCTTTCCACCCGGCCGGTCTTGAGGCCAATGCTTTGCAGCCGTTCGGGCGAGAGCTGAACGGGGACGAGCGCCGTTTCTTGCGGTGCCATTGCAGCACTCTCCCATCCGCGTGGAGAGTTCTGGGCCGCTTCGGTGGCAGCCGGCTGCATCTCGGCTTCCATTTTCCGGTGCTGCTCGGAGCGCCACCACAGCCCGCCGAGAACTCCGACGAGAGCGATGTTGCCCACCACGGCGAGCATGAACGCACTTCGATAATTCCGCATGATTCTTTTCCTCTCTTAGCGCAACGACAATCCCGTCATCTGTTCGAGCCGCGCAATCGCGGTCTCGTATTCGGCGACGTTCTGCCAGTACTCCTGATCGAAGCGGAGCACGTCGAGAAACGCAGCCAGCAGTGCCTGAAAATCCTGTTTGTTCGATTGGTACGCAGCCAAAGCAGCCTGAAATTCCGACCGTGCCTGGGGAGCCAGCCCCTCGCGGTGAATCTTCAGCAGTTCGGAGGTTTGTTGGGCAAGCACGTACTGCGCACGCAGTTCCGCAGCGACTTGTTGGGACTGCGCCTGGAGTTCGCTGCGCGCGCGGAGCTGCTCCGCTTCCGCCTGTGCGAGTTCCGGGCGTTGTTTCCTTCCACGGTAGATGGGCACGCGCACGCCGACGCTCAACATGTAGTAGGCGCGGAACTGCGTGGGGTCAGTGCGCTGCCACACGTACTGCACGTTGAAGTCTGGGTAGAAATCCTTGCGCGCGAGGTCGACTTGTAGCGATTGCTTTTCGATCATCTTCTTTGCGCCCGCGATTTCCGGATTCTGGGTTTGCGTCGCGGCCAGAAGATCGGCATAGGTCTGCACAAGAGGTGTTTCGACCAGTTCGGTTGGCTCGATGTCTGGGGAATCCTGAGGACGATTGAGGAGCTGCTTCAGTTGGGCTTCGAGCTTGCCCACTTCCAAATGGTGCATCGCGATTTCGCGAAGCAGTTTCGTCTGTTGCAGTTGGGCCTGAAGCAAATCTTGCTGGGAGCCCATTCCGGAGCGATAGCGGGCGTCAGCCGCCTGCCCGACCTGCTTGAGCAGCTCACCGTCCTGTTCGAGGATGGTCAGCGTCTTGGACAGGTATGCCAGTTGGAAATAGGCCGCCTTGAGTTCCGCCAGGACGATGCGGCGGACGGACTCGATCTGTTGTTGCGAAACATCCGCTTCGCGCTTCGCAATCTCACCCTTCAAGCGCAACTTGCCTGGATACGGAATGTCTTGCGAGACTCCCAGGCCGAGGTAGGCAAATTCGCTGTTCGTGTAACCTGCAAACGGGCGAGGGCTACCGACGCTGAGGTGCTGCAAAGTGAATTGCGGATCGGGCAGCGTCGAGACCTGAGTCGGAACTTGCTTTGCTGCTTGCCAGCCTTGCCTCGCCGCTTCGATCTGCGGATTGTTCTTCTCCGCTTCGTCGAGCAACTCGGAGAGCGGAGTGACCGCTCGCGTGTGTGGCGATGGTGATTCCTGCGCGAAGGTCACTTTTCCGAAAATTGCGGAAAGCACAATCACACAAAGGCTTGGAGTAAGGACTGCAAACGAAAATCCCGCAGCGGGATTCTTTCTCGGTATCGAAAGCATCTTTTTCTCCTGAGCGTGCGCAACGAAGCCGCGGACCTTCGGTGAGTCACCCAACAGGGTCTCGCCCGAAACACGTCGGCGGGTCAAAGGGACAGTGGAGACGGAAAAAGAGACAAGCCAGTGCTTTTCAGCACCGTTGAGCAGCAGATCAGATCAGGAGGGAAGCGTGAAGCGTGTACAGCTCCGGAGGGGAATGCTGAGGAGCCTCGAAATCCAAGCGAGAAGCTTCGGGGTATGGTGTCGCCTGTGGTGACGCGAGAATGTCCGCAACAACCATGACAGGCACGTGGGGCGTCACGTGCGCCACAGGCAGAACACTCGGTGCCTGCGCGGAAACCATCCCCTTGCAGCAATCGTGACTCTGATTGGACGGATCGCAGGGCATGGAACCGCAGCACTGCATACTCTGCTGGTCGTGGGTCATCGCAGACAAACAGTCCGCAAATTGCAGGCCCAAGAGAGCGACCGCAGCCAAAAACACCAATAGTCTCTTGTCCATCATTCTAGTTCGACTCTAGGCGGATTAGACGCGCGAGTCAACGAAAGGATACATCCTCGGCGGTTGGATCGGTAACGCGCGCCGTGACTTCGACTGTGCTGAGAGCCCAACACGCTAGAGCCAATTTCGTTCCCCGAGTAAGTTTTATGATCGCTTGGCACAACTTGCTTCTTTGCCCATGCATTGCACTCGACTGAGAATCTATCCGCGAGCAAGCATTTTGGTGTCTATTTGGTGTCGGTTTCTAGAGGGCACCAGGCAGACTTAGCGGAACCACATAGGCCTAATAGAAATCCGGCTAAAGTCCATATCTACATCGAGATATGGACATTTCCTGCATTTCTAACGAGATACGCCGTGGCGCTGGGGGAGAATCCCCCCCTCTCCGCCATCGTTTTAACACCTTTATTTTCTGTATCTTAGAATTCTTGGTGTCTATTCCAATGCAAAGATACTAAAAAGATATCGTTACTTGACAAGTAAAATTCGTGAAGCCATCTCCGGAGCAGTCCGTAGGTCTAGAAGAGCTTGCGCGCGAGTTGCATGGTTCGGGGCCGGATGTTGCGGGGGGTGTTCCGAAGGCAGTTGCGCCGATGTTTTGTGGGACCAGGCAGGGAGTCCCTGCAATTCCGCAGACGGCCGCCGACGTGTAACGAGAAAACTGCGTCGTGCGCGCGCACACCACTTATGTTTGCAAGCCTGCTCATGCGGGATGTGGAGCGAGGATTTGCCTCATACATTCTGGGTACTAAGGTAAATCCCTGGGCGGAGAATACTGCCTTTCCCCGATTCTCAGCTTATCAGACCGATGGTATCGAACTGCGGAAACTTGGCGCATGAAGTAACTCCGCGAACGAATAGCCGCGTCCCAGTGGAGCGAGTAAGTCGCGAGCAGAGACTTCGGCCCGGCCCAACCTTTGATAGGCAGGAGGGTGTCATGCCTAAGACTGCTCCGCGGTCCGGGAACTTCATGCCCCTTGTTTCCATGGCCATCGCCCTTCCGGCGGTGTTCCTTCTCGCCCACTCTAGAGGTCTGCTCCTTCGTGCGAGGGTAGCGTTCGCCTCGGACTTGGCCGGCTTTCGGCAGCAGGTTTCGCCGAGCAGCCAGAGCAACGCGACGGAGCCCTCGGTTGCGGTAGATCGGTCTGACGGCACGGTCTACGTGGCATGGCAGGCCAGTGGAAGTCACGTGGCCCGCTCGGACGACGGGGGACGAACGTTCTTGCAAACAGCGTTTCCTAGCGGGGATGTGGGTGACGTAGCGATACGGGTCGGAGGGCCAACACCTTGCACCGCGCCCACGTCCAATTGCTCGCCGGGCACACACCGCGTATATGTGTCCTCCATCGAACTCACTCCCCTAGCCCTACAGACTCGACTCGCCTTCAGCGACGACCGCGGCGCGCACTGGGCGGTCAACTCGCTCGCCGCGTTCAATCCCTCGTTTATTGACCGCCCGTGGCTAGCTGTATACGCGAGCCAAGTGTCGGCGAATCTGGACCAGGTGTACGTCGCGTACCACGATTTCTCAGCCAGCCAGATCAACGTGGCGGCTTCCAACGACGGTGGGCAGCTCTTCGGACCATCCGTGGACGTACTTGGTACCAATGGCATAGCCTTTCTTAACTCCTTCTGTAATACGGTTCCCAGCGGAATTGAAGTCGATCCAGAGACGCGGGAAGTTTATGTTCAATGGATTACTGCCGATCCAGTGGCCAACACTACGCAGGGATGCAACCTCACCCAAATCGAGAATTTTCATCAGGTGTGGATGGCCCATTCGCCCCCGGCGACCCCAGGAGGACTTACAGTATGGGATGCTCATTTGGTCTTCGATGGGCCCTCGAACACCAACACTGACGACATTTTCGCGACGTTGGGGGTAGACGACTCCGGTTCACCCGGCCAGCATGGAAACGTGTACTCGGTCTTTGCGGATAACCTCAACACAATCAAAGGCACAGCTGTTTTCGACATTTGGTTTACGCACTCCAGCGACAAGGGCACAAGCTGGGCAACTCCGGTGAAGGTCAACACCGACGCA
>WNFR01008817.1_pt1 | contig 14740 bp, 17 predicted proteins | sample 5400221 | NCBI WGS metagenome assembly WNFR01 (sample SAMN13153357, study PRJNA577476) | soil metagenome | isolation source: 40 cm soil under Madrone tree | place: USA:California | collected 2016-06-14 | reverse complement strand
ACAGGCGTTATCGACATCGCTGAGTGCGACGCCGTTGGCATCGCGACGATGTTCTGCCATTTGCGGGCAATTCTGCGCATTTCCTGCTCGTAAGCAGGGTCGGCAAGCTGTGTAAATGCTTCGGATCAGGCTCACCGGGCCCGGCAGCTCGGACCGAGGAGAATGCCCCTGCTCACACCGGAGGACTGTTCAAGCCGGTGCCGGTAAAGGCTCGGGTTGTTCGTTGGCGTGTGAAGCTCCTGACTGCCATGACGGAATGTGCTGACTCGCTTGCCGCTTGCCAGAGATCCTCACATCCTGTCGCCACTGATGGTACTCGAGTTGTACGGACTCCTGTTCCACCTCCTCCAGGATGGCGCCTCGCTGCGACGACAACGAGAAGCGGGAATCGTTGAGACCAGGCACGGAGAGAGGCAAGTTGTCCAAGCCAGCCCATCCAGGGAGAGGTCAAGGGCGAGCGCCACCCTGTCTCGCTGCACATTCGCTATCCATTCCCCTTCGAGATTACCTGAGCGTATCAGGGTTAGCGGGTTCCTATAGCCATTCGTTAGTTACTGTAAAGTGATGGATTCAGCAAGTGGATGCATACCTGTGATGGATCGAAAAAGGTTTCCAAGTTATAGTGCACTCTTGACCGTCTGGCCCGATCCTGGACACGGGCGTTGAAGGAGATGGGTTTACCACAATCCAATCCGTCAGAGACCCGAGCCTAGATTGTCAACGCTTCCGTGGTGAATGCCGGCGTGAGCCCGGGTATCGACATTGGCGGGATACCTTGTTTATCTGTTCCTCGCTTTCCCCTTACAGCAGCTTTCAAAATTATTGGCACTTCCGGATATTAGAGATCTGCGGACCTCCAAAGTTTTGACAGCGGAGTTCTAGAGATAAGTAGAAAATCAAATTATAGGATAACAGTTATGTAGCGAAAATTACGGTACAGTATAACAGTACTCGCGTACCTTACGATGCCTTTATTTGGCCGGAACAATATTATGAAATTTTATTAAATTATTTTAGTTTTGTTTACTGAAATATTTTTGTGTGAGAAAAAAAAACCGGCATGTACTGCCAACCAAGGTTCAATCTCAGCCTATTGGATAAATCTCGACAAAAGTGCCAATAATTTTGAAAGCTCCTGTACTGTAGGCCACCCGGCCCTTCCCCGTTGTCCATCATAGTCTGCCATATGCCGGAGCAGATATGTCCAGGATATATGGAAATGCAACCAATCCTCTAATCGTAACTTATTCAGGGCCATCAGGCGACATGATATGTTTTTGATCGGGTCGTTGTTCGACCGGCGCTACCCGTTATTAGGGATCTTTTCGCATATTGGCCAATCTTGCCAATTCAGTATATGTGCGCTACGCCTGGTCGTCGTTCGCCATCCCGTCCCTGATATCTTCACATCTATGTCGGAGATGAGATGGACTTGTCCCTATTTCCGGGGTGAGTAGTGACAGTGCCTTGGGTGCTGGAGTGTGATTATAGTCCAAGTGCGGTGAAGGTGACGAACACATGCATATGGATATATTAGGCGTCGGAGTAATCTATCCACCATCTGAGTCTACATACGAACCTATAAACACAGCATTGGATTGTTTGATTGCTATGTGCCGCTGATATTGTACTTGACTGTGGTTTCGAGAGATACCAACTTACGATGACTCGTTGCATCTTCCATACATTGTAGAAGCGATGAACAAAGGTGGTATATGGTACCCCCGCCAGCCTCGTCGGCACTGACACCCACCAACCGATGTCGACTTCTGCAAGGGCTACTTCATGCCAAAAGGTATGTGAGCATCCTTCGCCTTCGACGTTGGTCAAAATCATAAACAGTAAAAAAAATCATATCAATGTCACATCGTATCACACATCCCGTCGTATACACTCCCCACCCAATCACCACCAGCCCCGACACCTATTCACAACAAAACAGTACGCGTCCATCAAAGCATAAGAGAAGAAAAGGGTAACTAGACTAGAATGTGAAAAGAGAGAGAGAGCATAAATAAATAACGCCGTAGCAAGCCTTCAAAAGAGATGCACAAAGTTGCTCGGGAAAATGTGCCTTCCGGGGACACGCCGTTTCTCGTCTAGCAGTTCTCCGCTCCACCATCCGTCCTCAGGCGTAGCAGTGACAGCAATTATATCGTTAGCTTGGAAGTCGAATTCTTCCGGTATCGTCGCGGTATAATCATACAACGCCCGCACTGCAATTCATCAGCACTTAATGAAAGAAAAATAAATGTGGCGTACCGTAGAACAGCACACCCCTACCGTCCTCCGTGTACTGCCGCGTCGGCGGCTCAGAAATTGGCTGCGGCTGCGGCTGCGTGAGCGCCATCGGCTGCGGCGATGGGGTCCTATTGACTGGACCTGGGCTGACAGCCCTATACCCTCCACCACCATACGCGACATGATGTTGCTGAGCTTGCTGATACTGATGCTGCTGCTGCTGCTGCTGCTGCGGCAGCGGCGCGTATCCTTGCGGTGGATAATAATCCCCACCACTTGAGCCCGCTCCTGCGTGCCGCTGTTGTTCCTGTGGTGGCTGCTGTGGGAGCGACGGTTGCATGCCATAGCTTACTTGCTGGGTATTGTGGTAGACTTGTGATGGAGGCGCATTCGCATATGGATGAACTCGCACGTACGCCGGCGAGTGCTGCTGCTGTCCTGGTGGCGGCGGAACGTATTGCGGTTGAGGCGGAGCGGCGCCGGTCTGCCATGCGGCGGCGGGGGGCACGCCATACGAATTGCTGGGTTGGTGTGGCGCGGGCTGTCGGGTGTCGACGCCGCCGGGTGTTTGTAGTTGTGACTGAGAAGGAGGTTGATACTGGATTGAAGCGGGTGGTGGTTGCTGCATCGGGGATGCTTGCGCTGGCTGTCCTTGTCTCACCAGCGGCACCTGTTGCTGCCGCTGCCGATACGCATCTGCCATTGAGTCCACAGCGACGTTTCCGTGTGGATCAAGAGCGATACCAACGCTGTTTGGTGTAGTAGCGCGATACTGTCCTGCAACACTTTGGTTAGGATTGGTTGGGTTGACAACACTTGCTGCACGGGCCGGGCCGGGCGGTGCGGGCGAGACGCTTCGAGAGGGGTGGTTTAGGGATGGGCTACGAGAACGACCGTTGGCGCCGATGCCAGCGTGTCCGTCACGGCTGACTGGGCGATCCAGATGAACGCCATGGCCATGGGAAGGCGCCGATGCCAATGGCGGGGCATTGAAGCTTGCACGACGACTGTTGGACCTGCTACGGCGCTCACCAGGGAAGCTTTGGTGGTACGAATCAATGACGGCATCCACGACAGGTGCGGGTGCCTGTGTCGGCGGTTGCATGAACGAGGCAGTAGGCGGTGCGGGCGAGGCGGTGCGCGAGCTAGGCTGTGCAGAAGGGTGGGGCCCAACGACGATCTCGGCGGAATTGCGGTAGTCAACATTCCGGCTCGAAGGCGAGACACCAGCGGACGGTTTCGTGGGTGACGTAGAGGAAGATCCGCCAGCTGCTCCTGAAGGGTCCGGAGTAACTTTGCGTGTTGCACTACGTCCGACACTAGCGCCTGCTGCGGTTCGCAAATTGGCCATGGCTTGGACCATCGGGTCAGTCTCATCGCCCACCTTGGCAGGTGCGGCACCGCCACGAGAATTATTATTACCCTGCTGGAGATCGATCTTGTATGCATTGTCACCTACAACAAGTTCGTGCTGTGTTGGATTGACCGGTTGTGTTGCTTGGGCAGCGGCGAAATTGCCCGTATTGCGGGATGCGGTACCAGGAGGTGAAGAACCGGGAGAGAATCCGTTCGCGGGTACATTCGCATTGATGTTACCATTTGTATGTGGGGCATTGCGGCGTGTACTTGACCTCGACAGGCTTGTACGACCAGTCACGGGGTCGTTGGTAATAGAGGTGCGGTTACCAGCGCCGACGCCTGCCGTGTTAACGAGGGGTTGCTCTTCCTCGGGCTGAGGAGGGGCACTGGGGAGTCGATTCGCACGTTGTGAAGAGCGAGCGAACTGAGCTGGGCGGCTCGTGACTTTTGAAGCCGAAGAGGTGAGAGGAGCTCCATCAGCGGAAGAGTAGTTGACGAATTGTGGAGGATCCGGCATGGCGTTCCCAGTGCCATAATCGCGAACGAAATTCTCCTGATCCTTCTCTGGTTCGAATGACTCGAGTGCCAGACGCAGGCGTTCGCATGACTGAGACGATTATCATGATTAGCTGATGTCGGGGCTTTTATGGTAATGTATACTCGCCTCATCATCCGAAACGCAAACGATGGAGACAGCATTAGCGTACGCCCAAACATTGTCTTTTGTGAATTCCATACGCTCCTCCTCGAGATCTTGGCAACCGTCACAGAACTGTTTCCAATCTTGCTCCCACTTGAGGATGGTGTCTTGTAGCGCGCGCGCAAAATTTGAGAATTCGCGTTCGTTTGCGTGGACAGTGTGCTGCGCCCGTTCGAGTTTGACGGAAACGCGCTCGAGATCTTTGCCCTGTACAAGGGTGCTCTGGGCGGTGTAGGCATTGATACTTGAACTGTTTCTCGATCGCACCCTGATAAGCTTTGCGATGATGGGCTTGACGGGCGACGAACGCGGCAACGGGATTTTCAAGTTCGTTGCGGATTTGTTGAGCGAGCTGTAGATGGAAGGCAGATTGCTTGTCCGTCTCCTGGCGAAGAGTGTCGAGGGAGTTTCGAAATTCACTTCACGTGTTGGGGCAGTGTGAGGATGAGAGAGTAAGAGGGTGTGGATGAGGGGAACCTACCCTATCTCGTCCCTTCCCAGGTTCAACTTGGCGAGTTTAGCGAGGCGTTTCGCGAATTCTTCCTCGATGACGGCCCTCAAAGGGAAAAAAGAAGTCAGGTAGAGATGCTATAGCGCGCCAGAGTGTGACACACCTTTCCTTCCAAAAGTTACGGAGCTCTTCCATTGTCCTTGCGGCACCGCGCATCCTAGCGAATAACACGTCTACACCAGCATCGCTTGGACCCCAAAAAGCATTGCAATAGTCAAGAGAGCGAGCCGCAGGATCTGGTGAGCCTGCTCTAGCATATTTTGAAAGGGAAGTAGTGGAGGCTTGTCGACGGGCAGACATGGGTGATGATGGGAGAACTCCCTCAGCTGGCGTCACTCTCTTCACTTCGCTTCGTCTTCCAACTGTCCCCGCCTATCGAATTATGTAATTTTATCCAGCTGACTAATAATTAACTAGAACTGTCCAATCCTCTGCTGCATCTTCTCCTTCACCGTTTGGTAAGCGTTCAGTATCGTCTGCTCATTTATTACAATATCCGTGGTGTCCGCTCGAGGCCGGCTTACTCGAGCTGCGATCGTCGTCGAGTCCGTCTCTACAATGATCCTGTAAATAAATCAAATAATTTAATAATTCACCCTGTGATTGGAAGAGAGAGTGGACGCACCCATCATCTATCGTCTCGTCCAGGCAGAGAATGACGCAGTCCAGGTTCTCTAGCAAGGCCCGCTTCTCGACCTGGTTCCGCAAGAGTAGGTTCATAGCCTCCATAAATGCCGACAGCGCCGAATGCAGCATGAGTTCGTTCTCCCGCGGTCCACCAAGGATATAGAAGATGAGGTCCAGCGAGTGTCTGTACACCGCCAAATGTCCATCATATAAAATAATATCGCCTGTACCGCCGTTGATAAATAAGAAAGCAACGCGAAAGCTGGATAGAAGACGCACCGCCCGGCTTTTTTGTCTTGGCGAACAAACCCTTTTCGAAAACCCGTTGATCCTTTAGACTCTGCAAGCCGTTGTTGGGATCAGGTTCTCCTAGATGCGACCGGCCCTTTGGAGAGTAATATTTGGCAAGGACGCGATGGCCGTCTGTATCGAGGACGATGAACGCATTGACAGCGTACAGAGACAGATTCATTGGTTATATGCGCGTGCAGCTTGATTTGTAACGGTTTAGAAGGTAACCAAATTTCACGCCTTTGCCGAGGTAGTCGAGGCGACTGGGGACGTCGGGGTGGTGACAAAAATAGAGATGCGTGTGTGACCGAATAAGGTAATAATTTCTCGTGCGAAGATTGAAGATCTGCAGCGCACCATCGACTGAGGACTCGGAAGAAGATGACCCTATTAATGGCATAGCACATTTCATTTTAATATAGTTACAGTTACAGGACACAAATGTTCGATGACAGCATACAGTAAAAATAATTTCAGGCAAGAGATGTTAGTATATAAAGAAATAAAAAAAACATCTGCCGCATTTATTTTCCTTTTCCTTTTTCTTTTATACAGCACCAGACTCACGTGGCTTCTCAGTTCGAGGCACGTCCACGTAATCAGACGCCTTGCCCGACTGAAGCTCGAGGCTATCATACTCGACTTCCCGCAGCGAAAGGAGGAGTAAGAAGAGGAAAATAGGGCCAGCGAAGAGGTCAAGAATGCCGTAGAAGATCATCTCATGATCGACCGTGAGCACGTTCGCGCCTTCGGAGAAGGCCCAGCAGATCGGGTACAACATCCAGAGGACGACGATGTAGACGGCGGCGGCGCCGTACATACCCTTGTGAGCTTCAAGCAGGCGCGACCGCAGTCCAGTGAATATGACGGAATAGCTATGTCGTGCATAGCATCAGCGAGCGTAAGACAGGCCATTTGCGCGGACACTTACACAACATAGAACAGCGTTAGGACGCCAAAAACATAGAAACCCCACTTGTACGATGTCGGCGTAAGCGCGCCAACGAGGCCGCTAACGACCGTGACCAGAATCATAAATAACGTGAGGAAGAGATCGGACAATGGAAGGCCCGTAATAAAAAGCAACGAGAGGAGAATAAGGGGTGCGTTGATGAACCACTGAATATATCGCACATACTACACGACTTCGTCAGCATGAAAGAAGGCAAGGCTTGAAGGTCGACACTCACGAATATGCTGCGCGTTGGTCCAGACCTAAACTCAGTTCTGATGGATGTCTGGCCCAAGTCCGATGCCATAGCAAAATAACTTATGGTGGATACTGTGAGGATGGCTACAGCCATATGGTGGAACGCTCTTGCTCCATGTCGTTGCTTTCAAAAGGGACCCTCGTCAGAATGAATGTGCCAAGACCAAATGTCGAAGGATAGGGACGCACAATTTGCGCCCACGCCAGCATAACGACGGCCGATACGCCCATGATCCCTGTCACGACCCACAACCAATCGGATCCCCCGATTGAGAGACGTCGCGCGGCAGAGGCAGGGTTGACGTGAACAGGATTCACCATCTTAGCTTGTGCGATGAGTTTGTGAAAGGGACAGTTCGCCGCAACCTTTTATTTATACAGCGGCGAGGTCAGTTTTGCGCCTATATACGTCAGCGTCAGCATGATGCGCGGGTCTGGGTCACCAGGCTTACACATAGGAGGTCCGGCTGACCATCACCGATCAGACTATTACTGGAGAGGAAGCGGCAAGCTTACTGCTATTTAGAGGCTTCGAGATCAGGTTTGCTGCCGCCGGGCACGACAACGGTATCCGGCTTCAACAACGAGAATGCGCTATTTGCCCACTCGATGCGATTGACACGCCTCTCCAATAGTCGGTAACAGGGAACTATATCTCACACTTGGGGATTACATTTGAGGAGTTGCTGCTCGAGTCAAGAGTCGTCGTGCCGAACATTCTCCGGCTAGTCTGCATTCTTTCTGTTGTGTTGGAGTTGGAGCCTCAGAGCGGCTCGGTCTGAGTGAAGACTATGACGTCGATACCCATACCCGTGGCTCTCGAAAAAGGATTTTAAAAAGTGACACGTGATATAGGATATGGTGGCACATGCGCATAGGCGTCTCGGCGGAGGACTGCAAAACGTATCCAATGGCAGAGATCGGTCGGAGAACAATATCGGGACTGAATGTCAAGAAGATGCTCGGTGCTTCGAACGTCCGGCATAGGGACCGTTCTAAAGATAAACTAGCGACTGGGCTAGTTTCGATCGGTGGTGATGTCGGGCAGTCAAGTCACATATTTCCCCATGTGTAGAGTGGCGGACAAGCTACAAGTGAGGTGGACAGATCGCAACATAGTCAAATTGGGTATCTACCCAAGGCGGTCTGAGATGTCGTCATTGAACAATGACCGTGAAGGATCCGTTCTAACTCTTTCGTCCTTCAGGAGCCTACGAAGGGTTACTCAGGCATGCATGACTGGGGAAGGCGACATACCGCGAATCCATGCGTGCATCCTCGCCCTCAATTCCGATCGCAGCCTGCGGTGTTTTCGCGTTTATGACCTTCAGGGATACCACAAGTCAGGACTATTCGAGCCCAGCGATATCTGTATCACGGGCTCACATAATGATTATCGCAATGTGGGCAATACTCGTCGCTCTCCTCGTAGGCCGTCATATCCTTGCGGAACGCCTTCTTGCACTTTTTGCAAATAAAGGTCATTTCTGTCGTCCGCGCAAGCGGGTGCGTCTGAGCCTCAGAATGGCATTCGGGGCAGTCAAACCATTGTTGGCAGCACGGGGCGCGGATGGAGACTTGAGCATTCAGGATGTGTTTGCTTAGGAAGGGGTTTCCGTGTCAGCGTTCATTCGTAAAGGGTGCTACAGTAGCACATAAAATCCAGAGATCTCACCACATCTTGTCCGACTCGCCCCACAGACGTGTGTTGGATCAGACGGACTGTTTCCGGCCCGCCAACACCGATTCCTCCGGCCGTCCGAGACCGCCGACGCGAGCCTCTCAACGAGAGACATTGCACCATGGCCGCGTATTTTTTCTCGTCACCCGTGGACATCGACATCAAGCTCGAAGGCGAGGAAATCCGGAAACAGGTGGAATCGAAGGCAGACAAGGACCGTCCCATTTCGTGTCCCGTCTACTATGACGGCGAGTCGGTGTCAGGGCAGGTACGCCTGTGCCCGTCCTCTCTCTCGGCCTTCTGGACAGCCGCTGAGTGCGAACACAGGTCACTGTTCGTGTTCGAGAGGGCAAGCGAACAGCACATGACGGGATCAAAGTCGAGTTTGTAGGAAACATCGGTGCGTATACGCCTTCTTCATCCCCGGACCCGCTGAGATCAGCTATTACAGAATTATTTTATGACCGTGGTCACCATCAGGAATTCCTTTCACTCTCGCAAGAAGTCGCTGCACCCGGAGAGCTGCGACAGGCGCAGACGTTCGACTTTCTATTCAAGAATGTCGAAAAGCAGTACGAGAGTTACCTGGGCATCAACGTCAAGCTACGGTTCGTAGTAGCCAAATTCATTTCCCTCATCTTCACGTATGAGCGCTAGGTACTTCATCCGCGTGACGATATCGCGGAGGATGGCAGATGTGGTGAAGGAAAGAGACATCTGGGTACATTCGTTCCGCATGCCGCCAGACAGCAACAACTCGATAAAGATGGAAGTTGGCATCGAAGACTGCCTGCATATCGAATTCGAGTACAACAAATCAAAGTGAGTAATGGCTCGGCTTTGCGCGCACATGATCCTGACATGTCCTTTTGGACAGATATCACTTAAAGGATGTGATCGTTGGAAAGATTTATTTTTTACTCGTGCGCATTAAAATCAAGCACATGGAACTCTCGATTATCCGCCGCGAGACGACTGGCTCGCCACCAAATCAATATAACGAGAGTGAGACTATCACAAAGTTCGAAATCATGGACGGCGCGCCAGTTCGAGGTATCCCCACACTCTCCCTCATATGTGTTCTGGGTACTGATGAGTGACAAGGTGAAACGATTCCGATTCGACTATTTTTGGGCGGGTTCGACTTGACGCCGACGTTCCGCGATGTGAACAAAAAGTTCAGCACACGCTATTATCTCAATCTTGTCCTCATCGACGAAGAGAACCGACGCTATTTCAAGCAGCAGGTACGTCCCTTTAATTCTCTTTCTCGTATCGTAGCTGACGATCGACGGCCCGTTAGGAAATTACCGTCTTCAGGATACCGGAGGTACGTTCTGCTTTTCGCCTGTTCTCGTGGTGGCTGACTGAACGCCCCAATCTCTGTTTCTACCGCTAGAATTAGCCTCGCTTGTACCTATGCTACTTGTTATTATGGGGTATACCTATTATTTGTACAATTCGCTTGCTTCACTTTGCGTGGTTCTGAGAGTCCGTGTCTTGGCTGCCATATAATTATATCTCACTCTGATTTTTCGGTGCTTCGATCAGTCACTCATCCTTGTTATCGTGTCGGCCAAGCTGGCCGCCATTCCATGGTCATAGCAACGGGTCCTTTCAACCGGAACTGATCGCAGTACTGAAGTGATATTGATACAATATAAGACGCACAAGTACGCGCACGGCCAAATTTTTTAACTAATAAACTTATTTTACATGGCATTATCAATTCTCTCAAACTAGAACTTACAAACCAACGAAATCAAGCACTTGGATGGTCAGACAGAGTAGCGCCACTAGGGTGTTGAAGGGCCGACGTCGTCGAAGTCGCCGGGGTCGAGTAGAGGCGTGGAACAGAGAACAGAGGTCCTTGTAGAAGTGGTGATGAAGACATCAGAAGCAAACTACCCTGACTCAGCGCCGGTTGACCCAGCGCCGGTTGACCCAGCGCCAGTTGACCCAGCGCCTGACCCAGCGCCGGTTGACTCAGCGCTGGTCGACTCAGCGCCGGTTGTATGTGATAACACATCAGTGCTTTGAGGGACAAATTCGTGCGGAGGAGGAAGGGAGATAGGGCCTCCTGACTCGGTTGGAGGTAATAACACAGGGTCAGTGCTTTGATAGGGAAGGTTGTCAACGGGGGGAGCTAAAGGCAATGCAGTCTCACGGACAAATTCGTGCGGAGGAGGAAGGGAGATAGAGCCGGAAGGTAGGACGTCGGGAGGCGGGAAAATATTCTGTGAAGAGGGTGGCTGTCCGTACACTGGGTATGCTGCGGGGGGTGGTAGTTGCTGACCAGGATATCCGGATGGTTGGGGTAGGTGTGCGCCAGGATAGGGTAGGTGTGCGCCAGGATATCCGTATGGCGCGCGATGGCGCGAGCGGTACGAGGTATACATACCAGACTGAGTTGGGACAATAGGAGGCGGCGGTCGATAGGATACGCGCGAGCCGTACGGGGTGGTCATATCAGACTGAGAAAGAGACCGTGGCTCGGGGTGTAAGCCATGGCTAGGGGTACTACAAGGCAGGAAAGAAGATTGCAGAAGTCGAATAAGCTCGGCGTCGGGGGTGGAGTCAGAGAGTACTGTCGGTGCGTCATAACCGCCGGGATGTAAGGCGAGGTAAACGTGGTGAATCTTCGTGAGGATTTCGATAGCAAGGAAACGGACGTGAGGAACGTGGGTGATCCTTGCCATATCAACAAACTGGTTCCAAAGGGCGCAAAAGTCATGTTGTAGCTTGGGAAGAGTACCTTCGACGCGAAATTCAGAGACCGACTCAAGGACCTTCCGCCGGGCGTTGGCGCTTCCAAGCCCAAATGGCTCCCAATGAATGTCGAGGATGTTCCGAAGCAGGTGAATGCAATTAGCAAGCAACAAGCTGTCGCCGTTACGAAGATAGCCGCGAAGTTGACGTCTCGATATACCAAGATGGCTCGTAACAAGCTCGGATCTATGAACATGATTGAGTTCATCCCACCTTGCTATGATAATGGCGAGCATGGAAGCGGAGTAGTAGTTCTGGATTGGGTCCTCGCGGTTAACATCCATAAGAAGTTGCCCGAATTCGACAAAGTTCAGAAGTCCGCCCCACTCTCCGTTGATAATCTTATGGCAGGTAGAGAGGTGGATAGGAAGGGACGCCGCCTGCATCGCTTTCGCACAGATTAGACTCCGACGTTGTCTATCCGATTCGCCGACCAAGTTGGACGTCAAAGAATTTTGCATCAGTACGATCACAGCTTCGGACAACCTCCACTTGTTCGGCTCTATGAAGTCCCCATGGGGGTTTGAGACCACGTCCGAAGTACAAAACCCTGGGATGCCCGCGAAAAATCTTTCCAAGTCTTTGTCTTGGTCCAAGGAGTCGAATGTTCGCATCAGAGCACGAGCGTCGATGTCGGATGGGCCAGTAAAAGCCTTTTCTTCAGTCGTCTTTCCCATACCCTCTACTAAGCGCTTGCGCTTGCGATGAATTCTCTCCATCTCCTTCATCCGCTTGACGAACGTAGTTCCCAAACAGCTGAAAGCGTTGAACCATCCGAGAATCCGAGCGAAGGAATAACTCGCGCCATGGACAAGATACCACGCTGACGACGAAAGCGGGGCATAGTACGGGCTGTCAGGCCGAAATACGGGCATGACCGTGATGCACCCGTAGACGGTGGTGCAAAGCCCAACCCACCATGTCACGGCAGTGAAGACCGTGTGGTGGACATTGAATAGGAATATGACAAGACCTGCGAAGAAAATAAATAACGAAAGGTGTAGGAGGGTGGGCACGGCTTCTACCGCCCAAGGAAGGTGCAGCTTCTCGACGCCCTCGGCAAAAAAAGCACGAATTCGAGCCCGCTTGTGTGGACTATACCGTCGTGAGGGACTCTTGACGTATCGAAGAGCCCATTGTTTCAGCAATGTAGCCAGGAGACCACACGTAAGACTGATAGCCAAACTCAAGAACCAGAGCGAATTCACCCAAATAGCATACAGAGGTGGAGAGAATGGAGGTGGGTTAGGAAGAGTAGGAGGGATTGAGACGTGGGACGAATTAGAGTCAGCAAGGAGCAGATAGATATTTTGGAGATAGAACGCAGAGATATCCTGCGAATTCTGCCGAAGATCCTGTATTGACACCGAGACCAAAGTAGCGACCACAGCGGAGAATAGACCAGTCTACAAGTCCGTCAAATTCGACTCTGAAGCAAAAGCCATAAAGGGACTCACAAAGATGAGGATGCCATTAGCGTCCTGTTTCCAGCTCTTGGCCAACTTTTCATCTTCGTCTCCCATAATCTCATTATGCATGGTGAAGAGAGGGTCTGACCCGTCCGCAAACCCGTCCGCAACATTGTCGTCTGTAACATTGTCGTCTTTTTGCATCCGATCTTGAGCTGCCTGAGGAGGATATTGGCTATCTACTATACATACGGCGGGATCAATTGATGATAATTTGATAAGTGAAAGGGGCATGCCTGGAGCGATGGTGCCCTCCTCTTGCACACCCTCGGAGTAGAAGCTGACGTGGCGAGGACGATATGATTGAGCTCGAGACGCGTAATAAGACATTTCAGGAGACGATGATGGACTCGAAGCCAGAGAATAAAAGAAGGTTCGCGCATCCTCACAGTAAAGGCCTCTTATATATTTCTTTCCTTACTTGACACCGCCCTGTGTCTTTGGACAGGACATTGATTGAATGTAACAATAAAGACAAAAAAGGTAACTTTGCTCCGCTAATGCGGCACAAAGGACAGCATACGATCGTGATCAACAGATGGTATTGTGGTGTTGGAGTGGTATCTTAGCGCTAGGGGGTGAAGTGACATGTGGGACCACTTAGCACTGTACCCGTGGCTAAAGGCCGCCGGCGTAGCTAATTTCAAATTCCGTTTGTTCAACTCTACAGTAAAGAATTCGATTTATTGATGCTACGTCTTCTTTAAGACATTCATACTGAGCCCCATTCCTAGTACGTGTCGGGCACTGGCTGCTATTCAAATATCGGCGGCCCTTGTGACACCGGCCTCCCCTCCCACTGAGTCGCTCGTGTCTACCCTAGGCCTGACGCCCAATTTTATGCAACTGTGGTCAACACCCGCCGCAGAAAATACGTGCGTATATATCTGCCTATTACTACGATCCAAAACTCATTGCAGATGGCTAGATCTTGGATCCAGCGTTTCACGATCACTTACACGGTGGATCTCCTCTCTGTTTTAGGAAAACTCTTCGACAGCGCACTCAAGCCTAACTCACTATTCACGGCAACCTGGGAAGGACTGCAAGGCGTTTATGAGGCCTATGAACGATCGGGCTCTCGTCGATCCCTCCACAACGGTATTAATTCAAAGATGGCGCAGAGTAGACAGAATCTGAATGCAGGAGGCATGAATGAGATGGTTCGTGTTTTGTTGGCAGCGTGATGTAAGATCGAGTTGGCTGTTTTAAATCATTCTGACGTCTTTACTTTGATATTTGTACGTCAGTCGAATTCCGGTGCTATGTGCTCAGCGCAACAATCGACTTAATGATTAGAAGCTTGGCTACTAGTAGAAGTGTGACAACGTCATCACCGGGTTCGTCGTTGTAAGTGTCCAATTGTAATCTTGTTTCTATCATTCGTATGATACTGTATATTCATGATCACATCCTCGGCCAATTTATTTTAATCTTGCGTTAACATCTCCATCGGGGTCGGATAACAAACGCGATGGTGTGATATATCAGCGTTGCGTATATTTCCCCTACTTATAAATTGCCAAGGATATTCAACAGTTTTACAAAGTCTGGCGTCCCGAGACCGGTGACCTACGGAGCCCAAATCAGTCAACAATGTGACAGAGATCCAGTAGAACAAACGGGATCCCATCCAGGAATAGCTGAGAATCCATCAGTGTTGCAGCCAGGGTTAGAGCCATATGTAATGTCGTTGAAACCCGCAAGGCCGGGTCCGTACAGCAAAGGAATCCGAGCGGACGTAATCCTTTCCAAATGCGGTAGTCATTAAGAGTCTGTAGATTAGGGGACAGTTTAGTTCCTAGGATAGACGGAACAGAGCCGAGGAAGGAGAACACGCGCCGGTGCCGAGCAGCTTGTGCCGCTAAATAATCTGAGTTCT
>WNFR01020425.1_pt1 | contig 14741 bp, 13 predicted proteins | sample 5400221 | NCBI WGS metagenome assembly WNFR01 (sample SAMN13153357, study PRJNA577476) | soil metagenome | isolation source: 40 cm soil under Madrone tree | place: USA:California | collected 2016-06-14 | reverse complement strand
CCGCGAGAATCGTCTCAGGCGGGGAAACTACTGGAAGCATTGCCAGAACGGACGCGCCGCCCATTACCTGGTCGCCGACTTTTACCTGAAGATTGGCGTTCCGATCCAGCAAAACATCCACGCGCGATCCGAACTTGATCAGTCCAATCCGCTCACCGCGCGCCACAGTGTCGCCGACCTTGCGGGTGAAGATAATCCGGCGCGCTATCAGGCCCGCACCCTGTTTGAAGATTACGGTGTGCCCTTCTCCCTCCACCGTAACGATGTTCTGCTCGTTTTCTTCCGCAGAATTTGCGCCCATGGCATTGAGGAATTTACCCCGCTGATAGCGGACATCGCGGATCACGCCGGCAATCGGCGATCGATTCACGTGCACATTGAATACGTTCAGGAAAATGCTGATCCGGTTCCACGAAACTCCGTTCGAGGTCATGACCGAAATATCAGTAACCTTGCCGTCAGCAGGCGACACCATGGCCCCAGACATCTGCGGAATCTGTCGGTCCGGATCGCGAAAGAACCACAGACAAAAGGCGCCCAGCAGCAATACCGGCAGGGCGTAGGGCCATGCCGTCAGCCAGCCGAGCAAGGCCGCCGCGACAATGGAACCTAAGCCATAAAAGTAGCCGTCACGAACCATGGGAGTCCATCTGAATTATAGAGCGGCGTCGCCGGAAACTACATAACTGCAATAAAAAAAGGCGCTTAGGCGCGCCTTGCACGAACACATACTTAACCTCGGCAACCTCAACAACACGGTTCCGGCGGCGGCGAGCCGCACAATTTCTATGCCGACTGCCGCTGGAACTGCTGCTCGATATAGAGCATCTGGTCCTTCAGACGCAGCTTCAGCTTTTTCAGCCGGACTTCTTCCAGTTTTTCGTCTTCGGTGAGGTAGCGCTTATGAGTGAGGGATTCGAGTCTTTGGGAAAACTGCGAGTGCTCCTGGACCAGCCGCTGGAATTCATCGTGGCCAGCCAGGAGTTGGTCTCTCGAAGTCAGCATTCTTGCAGACCTCCTGGGATTGTTACCGTTCGATTAAAAAGGTAGCACAGGCCAAAAACCGGTTCAATGGATTTTCATAGGTATTTTCCACAGTTGCTGGATTTTGGTACGTACTTGAAAACTTGCACAGAAACAAGGGCAGCAACGCAGCTTTGGCCTTTAGGTTGAGTCTTTTACAGGTCATTGAGTGCGAATCGATTGCTATCTGCTCGATTCCAAACGATCGTCCAGCAGACTATCCCCAATTCCGCGCAGGACGCCGTGGTTGGCGACCACCAAGTTCTCGATCTCCCACACGCCGGCCACTTTTTTCGCGCAAACAAATCCCGAGATATTTCCCCCATCCATCGCCACGAGGACAATCCCCGACTCCACAAGTCGCTCGTACTGCTCATGAGTCCAATGCGCGGCGCTAGATGCCTCCCGCTCGATGGCCAGGAGGGCAGGCACGTCGTCCAATACCGCGGAACGAATGGTCACCAACATGAGGGTCCTCAGAGTTTCGGCTTGGAGAAAATCTCGGCATCCGAATGGCGCATGTAGTTGGCTTCAAGATTTTCGGGGAGGACAGTTTCGCCCCGCTGGATGCGCTCCCAACCCAAGCGGGCGATTTCGCCGCTGCGTGGATGGGCGACTTGCGCGGCCCGGAATCCTGCATTCCGAACGGCGTCGGCGATGCTTTTGTCGGGAGTTACCACGAGTTGGCTTTTAGACTCGGCGAAAAAATCTTCTTTACATTGCAAGCGTTCGCTATGCATCCGAACGGGTCGTCCAACCTCGTAGTCGCCGACATAGAAATCTCCCCGGCCCGCCTCGAGAACAGAAAAAACACGGCCCTCATTCGCACCGCTACGCGCGACGACATCGAGCAAAGACACCGCGGCAATCGGCTTGCGAAGGATCTCGGCCAGCGCCTTGATTGCCGCTAGTCCCACCCGTAGTCCGGTGAACGATCCTGGACCCGAGACCACAGCAAATCCGGCGAGATCGCCTTTGGTGGACCCGTGCTTTTCAAGCAGCGATGCAATTTGCGGAACGAGTTGCGCCGAGAAGGTCCCGCCCGCAAGCGCGACTTCCTCAACTATTTCGAGAAGACTTCCTGCCGCAGTCACGCGCGCCAACGCCAGGCTTCCACTCTTGCCGGAGGTATCGACAGCCAGCAGCAACATGGGTCACGCCGCCCCGTTGATCGCAGTCTGCTGAAGCGGTTTCAATTCGCCCAGGATGGTGGGAATCAGCTCGGCGATGGTGGGGTGAATATGCACTGCGCGCTGGATCACAGCGTATGGCTTTTTGGCATACATCACATCGAGGACGCAATGGACCGCCTCATCTCCGCCCGGACCGAGCACTGCCGCGCCGAGAATTTCTTTCGTCGCCGCATCTACCATGACCTTCATGAAGCCTTGGGTCTCGCCTTTTTCGATCGCGCGTGCAATCCGCGTCATCGGTCTCTTTCCGAGCAGTACAGTGCGCCCCGAAGAAAGAGCATCGGCCTCGGTCATGCCGGCACGTCCCAGAGGCGGGTCGATGAACAATCCGTAAGTTGTGATGCGGTCGCTCACGCGCCGTGGATCGTTATCCAACAGGTTCGCCGCGACAATCTCATAGTCGTTGTAGGAGCTGTGCGTGAAAGCGCCCCTGCCGTTGCAATCCCCCAGCGCCCAGATTCCGGAAACATTGGTTCGCAGTTGATCGTCCACAACGATGTATCCGTGCTTGTCCGTCGCGACTCCCGCCTTTTCAAGGCCGAGATCGTCAGTGTTCGGCCTCCGCCCTACCGCGAGCAACAGGTGCGATCCGATGACCTCCGGCGATCCCTGCTCGCAATGGACACCGGCCGCGATGTCATCTGCGCTCTTGCGAAATGCGATGCACTTCGCATTCAGGCGGACTTCAACGCCTTCTTTCTCGACGATCTCCTTGACCGCTTGCGAGATGTCCGGATCCTCGTGTTTGATCAGGCGCGGCGCCATCTCGATGATTGTGACTTCGCTTCCGAAACGCCGGAACATCTGTCCAAACTCCAGCCCGACGTAGCTGCCCCCGACAATCACCAGATGCCGAGGTAGAAAATCGACGTCCATCATCGAGGAGTTGGTGAGGTAGGAAATCTGATTGATTCCGGGCATGTCGGGAACAATCGCGCGACAGCCAACGTTAATAAAAATCTTCGGAGCTGTGAGACGGTTGCCAGCGACGCCGACCTCGGTGGCCGATTGGAATCTTGCATGGCCCACATGAACTGTAATGCTGGAATTTCCGCGGAGTCCGGCCTCGACGCCACTTGCGGATGCATCAACAATGGCATCTTTTCGTGCCTTGACCTTCTTCATGTTCACTGAGATCTCGCCCGCGATGTTGACACCATACTCCGCTCCGCGCCGGGCGAGGTGGGCGGCATACGCGCTGGCCACCATGGCTTTGGTCGGAGTACACCCCGTATTGACGCAGGTCCCGCCGAATTTGTGGCGCTCGACAAACGCGACCTTCATTCCCGCATTGGCCAGTCGTTTCGCAAGCGAGGGACCCGCCTGTCCTGCGCCGATTACGATTGCGTCATAATTGCTAGCCATGCGAACCACCTTCTACCAACTCGATGAGCACGCCGCCGGCGCTCTGTGGATGCACGAAAATATATCGATGTCCGCCAGCCCCGGTCTTGATCTCATTCGAAACCAATCGCACTCCGTCGGCCTTGAGCCTGGTGACAGCTGCCTCCAAGTCGGGTATGCGCAGGCAGATGTGATGCAGGCCCTCGCCGCGCTTGGCGATAAATTTCGCGATGCTTGAGTCCTCCGCAGTGGCCTCCAATAACTCCAGACGGCTCTCCCCCACGGGAACCATCACCAGACGGACCTTTTCGTGCTCGACAGTCTCTTCCGCAGAGACGTCCATCCCTAACTTCTCGTAAATCGACTTCGCCGCTGCAAGCGACTTCACTGCGATTCCGAGATGGTCGATGCTGAATGTCATCAGTGAACCTTCTTTTCCCTGTGACTCTCCGTGTCCTGTATGGTAAGAAAAGCCTGAACCACAAAGGACACGGAGGTCACAGAGAATGAGGCGAGTCTATTTCCCCGTGCCTCGCACCATCTCCTCCACTAGCGTATACGGATCGCGTTTGTGCTCAGCAACTTCCGCCGCGTACCTTTCCAGACTGCCGCCATCCATCTGCGCCCGCGCTTTCTCGAGCATGGCATCGCGCAGCATTTCGATCAAACGCTGTTGCCAGTTCTCGACGTTCTTCTTGAATGCAAGATTCTCTCTTTTCAGATACGCCTCATAACCGGCGATTGCATCCGCCAATTCTTTTGTTCCTGTGCCCTCGCTGGCGACGGTCTTCACGACGGGCGGCGTCCAACCATCGTTGCGGGTTGCGAGCGATTGCAATGCGCGAATCTCCCGCTCCACACGCTCAGCGCCGTCGCGGTCACTCTTATTGATGACGAAGACGTCGGCAATTTCCATAATTCCAGCCTTGATGGTCTGCACATCATCGCCCATGCCGGGAACTAGAATAACGACCGTCACGTCGGCCAGTCGCACGATATCGACTTCGTCTTGTCCGACGCCGACCGTCTCAATCAGAATGCGATCGCGTCCTGACGCATCGAGCACGGTCGCTACATCCGCTGTGGCTCGCGCCAGGCCGCCCAGTGATCCACGCGTCGCCATGCTGCGGATGTAAATTCCCGGATCGGCATGATGGTCCTGCATGCGAATGCGGTCACCCAGAATCGCCCCGCCGGTATAAGGACTAGTCGGATCGACCGCGATGATGCCGACCGTCTGGTTCTCTTTGCGGTAGTGCTTGGCGAGCTGATCGACCAGCGTGCTCTTGCCCGATCCGGGCGCGCCCGTCAGCCCGATGATGCGCGCCTGGCCGGTGTGCGGGAAGAGCGCTTTGAGAAGCTCCGACGAACCTGCAGCCCGGTTTTCGATTGCCGAAATGGCGCGCGCCAGGGGCAGCGGTGCGCCGGAGCGCAAGCTTTCGATCGCCTGGTGAAGTTTCGGGTTCAAACTGTCAGTGTAAAGCAGGCGGAAGAGGCGGGAAAGCAACTCCCGGGAACCTCGGTCGGCGAACTAATAGCGAACCACACCGCAGCTGGGACACGACCAGCGATCTCCACTCATCATCGGCGTGCTGCAAAATGGGCAGAGTGTATCGGAAGCGGAAGCAATTGCAGCCAATCGCGACTTTAATGACGGCTCCTTTGGCGTTTTCAGCAAATGCAAAAGCAGGAGAATTGCGCACACCGGCGCGCCGATGCGAAATGCCCAGCTGACCGCCACTGAGTCTGGCGTGACCGGATCCATCCAGAACCCGATACTCAGTCCGATCAGGATCAGGAGGCCCACCCACTTGAAGAAAGGCCGAGTCCGAGGGCTGACATGCGGGTCGTTGCCGCACGCCGCGCAGTACCAATGCTTCCAAAACCCAACCGGCAGAACAGGAACCCAGAAAATGTGTCCCGCGTCAAAAGTGCGAATGCGCACGGAGCGGCGTTCTGCGCCACACGAAAGGCAGAAATCGTTTCGAAATCCTACCGTCTTTGGCCACCAATGATAGGCTCCAGTTACGATGAGCATGAACCCGCCTCGGGCATTCCTAACATCCAATCGCCGTCGGATGTTTTGGCTGATAGAGTCCGATTTTCCCGCCGCCCGGCAAGGAGATCGTAGTCAGACTCCCCCAACGTTCCTCTTTCACCGGACCACCCTGAACCTTCTTCTCGTTCAACAACTCCATGGTGGCCTTCAAGTCGTCACAGATGAAATACAGCTCATGCACATCGTTCTTCTCGGAAGGATGGAACGCGGCCTCCGCCGGCGGCAAGGAAAAGATCAACCAGCCATGCCCGGCGTCGACCGAAGAAAATTTGAGAATATCCCGGAAGAACACCCGGTCGGCTTCGGGATCCTTGCTGTAAACGATGATGTGGACGCCAGTAATCATCGCCGCCCTCCAAATGAGGGGGTGGCCAAAGATCTTATTCCTTCAGCAATTGCCTGGCAATCACCAGCCGCTGAATCTCACTTGTTCCCTCGCCGATCGTGCACAGCTTCACATCACGGTAAAACTTCTCGGCCGGATAATCTTTGATAAACCCGTACCCGCCGTGGATCTGCACACCTTCGTTGGCGCACTTCACCGCGACTTCGCCGGCGTAGAGCTTGGCCATGGACGATTCGAGCGTGGTCTTCATACCGGCATCTTTCATCGCGCCGGCGCGGAGAGTCAGCAGCTTGGCAGCTTCGATTTCGGTCGCCATGTCGGCCAGCTTCCACTGAATCGCCTGGAATTCGCTGATGGCCTTGCCGAACTGTTTGCGCTGCTTGGAGTACTTGAGGGCGGCGTCATACGCCCCTTCTGCCATGCCCAGCGACAACGCTGCAATCGAGATACGCCCGCCGTCGAGCACTCGCATGGCGTCGATGAAACCATTTCCTTCTCCACCGAGCAGGCTTTCAGTAGGAACGAAACAGTCTTCGAAGATCAATTCCGATGTATCGCTGGCGCGCAGTCCCAGTTTGTTCTCTTTTTTCCCCGGACGAAATCCCTTCATGCCCTTCTCGATGGCAAACGCCGACAGCCCGTGCGTATGCGCCGCCCGATCGGTGACCGCCAACACGACCAGTACGTCCGCGTGACTGCCGTTGGTAATAAAAGTTTTCGTTCCATTCAGCACCCATCCACCCTTTGTCTTGGTGGCTGACATGCGAGCGCTGCCCGCATCCGATCCGGACGATGGCTCCGTCAAGCCCCAGGCGCCGATGAATTCTCCGGTCGCCAGCTTCGAGACATATTTCTTCTTCTGCGCCTCATTGCCAGCGACAAAAATGTGATTCGAGCAAAGCGAAGTATGCGCCGCCACGATGATGCCGACTGACCAATCCACCCGCGACAACTCTTCGATCGCAGTGATGTACTCAACGTAGCCCATCCCTGCCCCGCCGTACTCGGGCGGAAAGATGATCCCCAACAAGCCGAGCTTGCCCAGTTCCTTGACGATCGCCATCGGAAACTCGCTGGCTTCGTCCCAGGTCATTACATGAGGAGCGATCTCTCGCTCGGCAAACTCGCGCACGCTCTTCTTCAGTTGTAACTGTTCGTCATTCAGCTGGAAGTCCAAAGCTCTCCGCCTAATCTTCCCCGCCTGCTCTTAAGGAATTGTCATTCCGAGCGGAGCGAGGGATCTGCAGCTTGATGGCATCTGCAGGATCTGAATTGTTGCTGGAAGCCGCGCGCGGGGACGGCGCAGAATTGGCGCCCAACTACTCATTTAAGCATGAGGGCAAGCGATGAATGAAATGCTCGTACCGACCGGTTGGTTACGAAAGATGAGTTAGTCCCGGCGTCCACGCCGGTGCGGCCCTATCTCTTCTCCGCCCCGAACATCTTCCGAGCCAGCCAAACCGGCGCTACAAAAACGTGCACAGGGTTCGTCAAAAACGCGGGCTTGTTGCCCTCGATCAAGTGGCCCAGCCAAGCCAGAGCAAAGGCCGTGGGGATCAGTAACAGATGGTTATGCGCGCCGTCGTAGTGCGAATACAGTCCCATATTTCACCCAGAAGGCTCCCACAGACCGGGTGATTATACCCTTCGGTCGGTTCCCCGCCAATGGGATCAAGGGCCCTTTAGTTGGCGCATTTTCAAGTGCTTCCCTCTACCCGAATCGGGGTATACTGCTCCATCGGGGTGCTGGTCCTCGAACTCCCCTCGACGACCTTGGGCGACCGTTTTCCTCGCAGATGAGGATCGGTGTGTACCCACATCTCTCCGTAGCTCGGCTTCCTAAATGGATCATCGCGACAACAGGGCCAACGATTCTGATAGCCCGACGATGCCTGGGACCAGTCTGCCGCAAAATCAGGTAGGCGCCGCCGCACAGACGCCGCCCCCCCTTTCTGCAATCCCACCTCAGAGTCCGCTTCCATTGAGCCGCCCATCGGCTCCTTCGTATGCTTCGTCCGTTGCGGCGACCAGCATTACGGCTTTTCTGTCGCTTCAGCCGGGCGTGACGTTTGGCGGACGCTACGAGATCCTCAGCGTACTGGGACAAGGCGGCATGGGCGCCGTCTACCAGGCGCGCGACCGCGAACTCGACCGTTTGATCGCGCTCAAAGTGATCCGTCCGGAATTGGCCACCGACCCGGCAATTCTGCAACGTTTTAAGCAGGAACTGATACTCGCACGAAATATCACGCACAAAAACGTCGTCCGCATTTACGACTTGGGCGAATCCGACGGCATCCGCTTCATCACCATGGAGTACGTCGACGGCGAAGATATGCGCTCCATGCTTCGCAAGCATGGCAAGTTCTCCGCGCAAGATGCGATTCCGATGATCGAGCAAGTCTGCCGCGCGCTCGATTCAGCGCACTCCGAAGGCGTCATTCATCGCGACCTGAAGCCGCAGAACATCATGCGCGACAAGCAGGGGCGTATCGTCGTGATGGATTTCGGCCTTGCCCGTTCGCTGGGCGACTCCGGCATGACTCAGACCGGCGCCATCGTCGGCACCATGGAGTACATGTCTCCCGAGCAGGCTCTGGGCTCGCAACTCGATCAGCGTTCCGACATCTTCAGCGTTGGCCTGATCTTCTACGAACTGCTGACCGGGAAATCTCCGTACCATGCGGATACTGCTATTGCAAGCCTGATGCGGCGCACGCGCGAGGTGGCGAAACCTGCCTCCGACGTTGAGAATACCGTTCCACGTTCTTTGAGCGCGATCGTCAGCCGTTGCCTGGAGCGCGAGCCCGCCAACCGCTATCACTCGGTGGTAGAGCTGTTGCAGGCCGGTGTGCTGCTGATTGCGATGGCCGGGGTGGGTGGACGGATGTTGCTGAATAAGCCTGGCGCCCAGGGTCAAATTTCCGCGCAGGGCATCCCACCTCTCAGCAAAGGAAAGTACGTCGCCATCATGCCGTTGAAGCTGGTTGGCGACGAAAAGGCCTTGGGTTATGTTGCGGACGGCATTGACGAAGCGCTTACCGCAAAGTTGTTTCAGTTGAAGGAAATACGACTCTCGTCCTCTGCGAACGTGGACGCGGTGGCGAAGAAGGATCTGCCGCTAACTAAACTCGCCAACGAACTAGGCGCCAATCTGATCGTGCAGGGTATGGTGCAGGGAAGCGGCGACAAGTTGCGCGTGACACTGCGGCTTGACGATGCCGTCGCCGGCAAGACGGTTTGGAGTGAAGAGTTCGCGGGCGTGCCCGGAGACTTGCTCGCGCTCGAAGATCAGATCTATGGCCGCATGGTTAGTGCGCTGGCTCTGAAACCGAGCAACGAAGAACTGGCACGCACCGGTGCCCATCCCACGGAGAACCTGAAGGCGTACGATCTCTATTTGCAGGGGCGCAACCTGCTACGGAACAGTCACGATGCGGCGGGCGTCGGACAGGCCATTGCGCTCTTCGAGCAGGCAATCGAAAAGGATTCTAACTTTGCTCTCGCTTACGCCGGGCTGGCGGACGCCAATCTCCACAATTACGGCGAAAGCAAAGACAGTATCTGGGCGCAAAAAGCAGTTCTCGCTGCGCAGCAAGCCGAGCGTCTCTCGAATACCGCGCCTGAAGTACTCCTCTCTCTTGGCGCTGTCTATACGACAACCGGAAGGAATGCGCAGGCCGTCGCCGAGTTGAAAAAGGCACTCGCTCTTGCTCCCAACTCCGATGAAGCCTATCGCCGCCTGGGCGATGCCTACAGCGCCGCGGGGCAGACCAAAGACTCAATCGCCGCTTACCAGAGCGCGGTCGCAGCTAATCCCTATTTTTGGATGAACCATAACGCGCTCGGCGGCGCGTACCTGAAAGACGGCGATAATGCTAAAGCGCTCCCTGCCTTCCAGAAAGTTACGGAACTCGCCAGCGACAACCCAATGGGTTACGAGAACATTGGCGACACCTACATTCGAAATGGGCAATGGGGCGAGGCCATCCCGCAATTCCAAAAGGCGCTCTCTCTCGCGCCCTCGGCCTTTACCTATTCGAACCTGGGCACAGCTTATTTCTTTCTGAAAAAGTACGACGAGTCGACTGCCATGTTCGAAAAGGCAGTCGAAATGTCTCCCAACGACGAGCAACTACTCGGGAATCTCGGTGACGCTTATCGCTGGTCGGGCCACTCCGACAAAGCGGTGGTGGCCTACGACAAAGCTATCTCTCGCGCGTTCCAGGAACTGCAAGTGAATCCGCGATCGGCGAGCACAATGGGCGACTTGGCTGTTTACTATGCCAAGAAGGGCGACGCACGCAACGCGCTCCAGTATATTCAGCAGGCCCGATCGATTAATTCCGAGGATCTGCAACTAACGTATTCGGAAGCAATGGTCAAGGCGCTTGTAGGAAAGCCGGAAGATGCTTTGAAGCCCCTGCGGTTGGCACTACAGAAGGGATATCCTGCGCAGGAGGCCTGGAACGACCCCGAGCTTCAGAAGCTCCAGGCCCTGCCACAGTTCGCACAGCTGGTGAAGGAATTCACCCCTAAAACAACTAAGCCTTAAGCAAATTCTTCCAGCGCTTGCGGCGCGAGATAATCGCTCCGACACCGGTCATCATCAAGGCAATCGTTCCTGGTTCCGGAGCCGAACTCGCATGTCCAGTGAAGCTCAGCCCACCCGGCCAGCAATTCTTGTCCACACACGCGAAACCGATCAAGAAACTTGAACCGTTCGGAATCCCCGCGTGAGGATTGTGGCCCTTAATACCGGCCAGAAGAATCTGCACAGATCCGTTTTCCAGAGTTGTGACAGTGCAGCTCAGGAACAAGCTCTGTTGGCAACTGACCGCTGCCGCAGGTACGCCGGTTTCAATCAGCTTCAACGAAGTCCAGTTTTTGCCGGATGCGTTCGTGAAAAACAGATTGCCCGTACCATGCTTGGGAGTGCTGAACTCAAAGTTCATTCCAACGTTTGTGCAGCCCGCTTCAGGGCAATGCGATAGCGGCCCAAGTCCGCCGCTCACGCCGCGGATAATGATCTTAGGGTCAGCGATGCCGTCCGCAAAAGCCAAACCGGTACACAGAAGCGCAAGGGAAATGAGCAAACAGAGGCGTGATATTTTCATGGGATTTCCTTATTTTCTTGTTGCTAAATTGTCGCCGGAAAGCTGCCTACTCCGGCCACAGGGGAGTGGAAGCGAGGTTAGCGGCTTCATCAGTGCGGGTCAAGCACAAATAAAGAAAAACTTGAGGAAATTATTAGTGCATTGCAAACTCTTGCGCATCTACGGCAAGCCGGCGGTCAGAGTGTGCAAAGTGGTGCAACTTCTCCAAGCGTCCTCACTGGAAATTTCGGATAAGAATGACGTCGCTGCTCTGATTTCCTCTGGTTAGCAGCAATTGTTTGCCATCGCGCGACCACGCGAAATCGAAGATGCGGCCGGATGAAAAGTTGGTGATCTGGCGCGGCTCTTTCCCGGTCAGTGGCTGCTCCCACAGGTTGGTCACTCCGTTTCGCGTGAGCATATATTGCAGCGCATTTCCCGACGGCGCCCATCGCAATCCCGTATAGCCGATCGGCATGATGGTTGTGAACTGACGGGTGCCGGCATCTGCCGAAGCGACGGCTAGTTTGGTCAACGGCATCGGTTCGCCCTCCTGATACAGAAACGCGACCCGATTTCCGTCCGGCGAGACTCGCACCAACCATGCACGCGGCGTTCCCGTAACCGATAAGACCTCGCTCGGCGCGCCGCCCTCCGGTGCAAGGCGATAAACCTTGTCCTTGAGTATGTAGTAAATCCACTTGCCATCCGCGGAGCAGTCGGAAAATTCCACTTCATCCAGTCGCTCCACCGCATTCGAACCGTCGGCATCGGAACGCCACAGTTCGATCTTTCCATCAAGATAGCGATCGAACACGAGATAGCGGTCGCCACACGCCGAAACTGAAAAAAGATTGTGCGCCTGCGGAAAAACAACAGTTCTTTCGCTGCCGTCAGGATTCATCATCCACAAGTCGCCATTCGCCGCCTGAGCCAGTATTCTTCCGAACGGCCCGGGCACGACCGCGTTAAAGATTTGATCTCCCGACGTGAGTTGGTGCGCTCGAGCGATGTTGGTCAGCGGAACGGTCCAGACATCGGAAATGCGGTTGCGTTGAATCACCGCCAGCAGTTTGCCATCGCGCGTAAGGTCTAATGTCGGGCTGTAGTCCGAAAGATCGTTGGTGAATCGATGCATCTCGCCGCTTGGGTAGCCAATGCTCTGAAGCTGACCTCTTCCGAGCGTTGTCTCGCCCACCGTAGCCACGACTGCATCGCCATCTGGCATCCAGAGCGGACGTCCGACGAATCTTCCGTCCAAGGGAAGCAGTTGCCGCACTTTCCCATCGGAAACGTTGATTGTATTCAGCCCCCAGTTTGTCTCCTTGCCGATACCGAGAGCGGAGACCGCCACCGTTTTCCCATCCGGGGACCAAGTGGGGCCGTATTGAAAAAATGAATTCGCGGGGAGAGCTGCAAGCAGTCGTTCGCCCGTCCCGTCGGCTTGCGCAATGCGAACTTCCACCGATTGCTGTTCCGGAATGCCGCGCTGAAAGACGATCTGCTTGCCGTCAGGCGAAAAATCTATTGCGGCGTCGATGTCGCGAATCAATTGGCGCGGAGTACCGCCGAGCACCGGCATCTGGTACAGATAGCGGTATTGAGCCGTGCTCTTATCGGAGCGTACAAAGTAGATATAGTTCCCGTCAGGAGAGAAGGTCACTCCGGCAAACTCAGCCAGATCCGGAACCAGTACTTGTACGTCGCTACGGGTAGCGACATTCTGCACGCGCAGGCTCTGCTTTTCACCGTCACGTAGGACGTAAACCACGTATTGTCCGTCCGGTGAGATCGCGACCGCAGCCGCTTTCCCGTTATCGGTCAACTTCGTAATCTGCATATTTTGCAGATTGAAACCGCGCGGCCGGGTCATCAAACGGTAAGCGGCGAATGCCAGTAGAGCCAGCAGCGCGACAACGCCCGCGCCAATCCAGACTTTTGGAACGCGCCTCACTACAGCAGCCTCGATCGCAACTCCGTCCGACGACGCCGCGGCAACATTCCGCGAACTGCCCGCTGCGGATGTACTTGCGCTAGCCGCGGGCTGGCGTCCCGACGTGGTGTCGCGCTTCAACCGGCGGAGGTCCGCTCGCAATTCGGCTGCACTCTGGTAGCGCAGGTCGCGATCTTTCTCGAGCGCATTGCGGATAATGTCTTCCAGTTTTGGCGGTACCTCCGGGTTGAACTGCGTTGGCGCAACTGGATCGTGATTCAGAATGGCATCGAAGATTACTGCTGAAGTTTGTCCGTCGAATGGAACCTTGCCGGTGGTCATTTGATAGAGCACGGCGCCCAGGCTGAATACGTCGCTGCGTGCGTCCAATTCCTTCCCGCGCGCCTGCTCCGGCGACATATAACAAACCGTGCCCACAGCAATTCCTGGACTGGTGAGAAAAGCGGCCGCGGTCATCACGGTAACCGCCGCCGCCGCCTTCGGTTCCATGACCATCTTTGCCAGGCCGAAGTCGAGCACCTTCGCCTGGCCCCGCTTGGTCACGAAGATGTTCCCTGGCTTGATATCGCGATGAATGATTCCTTTGCTGTGCGCGGCGTCGAGTGCGTCGGCGATTTCGATTGTGAGATCGAGGAGCGTATTCAGTTCGAGCGGCCGGCCCGCGATGTAGTGATCGAGGGGAACGCCCTCCACCAGTTCCATCACAATGAAAGCGCGGCCTTCGTAATCGCCGAAGTCGTGAATGGTGCAGATGTTGGGATGATTCAGCGCCGAAGCCGCCCGCGCTTCCAAACGAAAGCGATCCAGACTCTGCGGATCAGGAGCAACGTCCTCGGGCAAGAATTTCAACGCCACCCAGCGCCCGAGGTTGGTGTCCTCCGCCTTGTAAACCACACCCATTCCACCGCCGCCTAGTTTCTCGACGATGCGATAGTGCGAGATGGTCTGGCCGATCATGAGAGGACCCGAACCGGGAGTGGCAGTATGTTAGGTCGGGGTCGGAGTGAAGTCAAAAATGCGAAGACCGCTCTTACGCGTAGGCGTTTACTGCAATTCAAATCTGGCGGCTGCCAGCGCATAGTCCTTTTGACCTGCACCAAGCGAAGGATGTTCACTCAGATGCCGATGGACGCGTTTTTCAGTCTCGGGGTGATGCAAATGATTCATGCCATGAAGAGCGGCTCGCTGACAGAATTCGGAATCAAGGGCCAGAATCTCAGACAACGTCTCAAAGATCACTTCTTGCAATTGGAGATCTTCGCCGCCGTTATCTCGTTTCCTGACCCCGCAATGCCAGTCGTAGCATAGTGCGTCCCACCACATGTAACCGGAAGAATCTAGCGGCTCTGCGGCAAAAAAATACTTGAACAAATCAACCATAGACCTCATGCATAGTTCCTTCTCTGCAATGGGCAAGTCCGTATCCCCCAAGAGGCGGTTGACGGAGCACTCCAGGTTCCAGCTTGGTATCGCCCAAAATCCTTGTTCAAGCTGAGCCTTAGAAAATCTCTCAAGAAGAAACCTTGGCTGCAGAAACAGCCGGATATAGTGCTTGCAGGTCAAAGAAGGAATATGTGTGATTTCTGTACCCGAATACCATAGGTTCCGTTTGTGCGGCGGTCCCTCAGGAACCTCGTGGTCGAACAGAAAGGAAACGAACTCATCGAACGTGTATTGACTGATATCGACGTGCGCTTCTTGTTCCATCTAAAGGCTTTTAACCTGC
>WNFR01014693.1_pt1 | contig 14741 bp, 15 predicted proteins | sample 5400221 | NCBI WGS metagenome assembly WNFR01 (sample SAMN13153357, study PRJNA577476) | soil metagenome | isolation source: 40 cm soil under Madrone tree | place: USA:California | collected 2016-06-14 | reverse complement strand
GGAGGAGATCCTCGCAAAACGATCTATCTCCCCGAGACCAACGAAATCTGGGTGGACGACGGAGATGCAACGTGCAAAGCATTCAGCGGGGATACGTACGAGCTCGTCAAAAACATTCCGTTGACCGGCCATGAGCTGGACAAAGACTCGAGGAGGGTGCCCGATAACGGGGTTTATGATCCGGCCACCCATCTATTTTATCTGGGTGACAGAGCCGATGGACTCAAAAAAGAGGGTGCGAAAGGGTCGATCGAAATCGTCGACATAAAGAACGGCAAACTCGCGGGAAGCATCGAGGTCGACGGCCTGAATCCTGCTGGCCTCGCGCTCGATCCGGCGTCGCCAAGATTGTTTGTAGTCATGGGTGACACAAGCCAGGTCGTGGTCATTGACCGCGAAAAGCGCACGGTGATCGCCACGTGGCCTATCACCGGGGGGCCGGAGCCCCATGCCGTGGCGCTGGATGCCGCCCATCATCGCCTGTTTATCGGCAGCCGGGTGAAACGCTCACACATTTATAAACCAGGGAAGCTTGTGGTGATGGACTCGGACAGCGGGAAAGTGATCGATGCGATCGACACCGAGGGCGGTGTGGACGAAGTCGTGTTTGACGTGCCGAGCAAACGCATCTACTACACAGGGACAACCGGCTTCGTGGAAGTGTTCAAACAGGTTGACGCGGACCATTACGAGCGTCTGGGAAGAGTTGCGACCGGGCCGATTGCGAAGACCACGCTGCTGGTGCCGGAGCTCAAGCGTTTTTACGCGGCTATCCCCAAGCTCGTCATCCTGGTTCCTCCCATTCCCCAATCAAAGGAAGCAACCATCGAAGAAGCCAAGATATTGGTCTACGACGTAATGCCCTGAGCGTTCACGGTTTGCCGGGGACGGAGACATCCGGATGGGAGCGGACTGGGCCGAGAATAGCCGGTTCGAGTTAACCATAACTACTCACCCCCTATATTTCTCATAAGTTGATTCTAAAAGGACTTAGGTTGCACTAAAATTGTGCAAAGACGCAAAGGACGGCTTCGGATCGCTGCTCGGGACGGTTCAAGCCTGACCGGCTATTCAGGATCGGCTACAAAAGAAAAAGCGGGAGCAGGCTCCCGCACTCCACATGTATATTTATACGCGGTTAAGTGTACTAATTATTAGGGGAAAGTCAAGGAAAAGTTGCGTAGTGTCCTAATTTGGATTTGGGGGTGTAGCGTGATTCACCCCGCGCGCTTGCTCCCTGGGCGGCTTCCTGCGAAAAGTTGAGATTGGGGGTGATCGAACGAGGCAAGCTGGGCCAGTTCGGAGGAAGTCTTGAGATTTTGGATTAGGGAGCGCGAAGTACCAGGGTATTGATGCGCTTGGGCACTTCGCCCACCGGGATCACGGCCACCAGCTTGCGAGACTTGGTATCAATGGCGGACACCGAGCGGTCGCCGGAGTTCGAGACGTAGACGTGCTTACTGTCCGGCGTGAAGGTGATCCACTCGGGAACGGAACTAGTGGGGGCGTGTCCCAGGGGATGAACGAGCGGCAATGCGGTGTGCCCAACCAACTCCAGATCCGGCAGGGAGTATTCGAAGACGGCGTTCGCGAGAGTGCTGTTCACCCACAATGACTTGCCATCCGGCGCGACCCCTATGCCATGCGCCGGAGTGTTCACGCGACCCTCGGCAATCCCGAATCCGCCGGGCTCATCTGGCAGGGTGATCCTGGCTACCTCGCTGCGCTTCGCAAAATCCACGACGGCGAATCCGTTGAAGTTGGAAAGCTCGACGAAGATACGACGCGTGGACCCATCGGGATTTGTTTCGAAAGCCATGGGGCGCACTGGGCGATCGAAATTCAGTTTCCATGCGATTTGATCGGCCTGAAGATCAATCACTGTGGCCGACTTGCCTTCCAGGGAACCGCTGACCGCAAATCTGCTGTCAGGCGTGACATAGACATTGTGCACGCTATCGACCTGAATGCTCTTGACGCGGATGAGTGAGACTGTGTCAATCACATCGAGAGCACCCTGCGGCGCTCGGATCCCTACAAGAACTTGCCGGCCATCTTTGGTGATGGCGACGTTGTTCGGCCGACCGCTCAGAGGCACTTTACGGAGAATCTCACCGGCCTTCTGGTCCACGACGTCGAGCACGCTCTCTGATTCGTTGCTGACATAGACTCGCGCGCCATCGGGAGAAAAGGTGATTCCATGCGGCAGTTCAATGCCATGTATCACCTGCACGACTGTGTTGGACGTGGGATCGATGACATCGATGGTATCTCCCGCGCTATTGGTGACGTAGATGAGTGCGCCAGATTTGGGCGAGGAGTCAGGATTACTTTCCGTTCGCGCACCCCGCACCCATTCGGCAATCGTCAGCCAGTCGGGATCATTCTGGGACTGAAACTGATGGCCGCCGGAATGGAACGGATCACCACCTGCCTCGGGCGCAAGCGGATGGATCAACAACCTGCTTGAACCGGGATCTCCGGGGAGAACGTGCTGGAGAATGTTCTGAAAATTGCGCTGAGATTGGTCCTTTGTCCAATTCGCAGCCCCTGGTGACAGCTTCTCCAGGAGAAAGCTTCTGTTGTATTCCGAATGACAGCCGTAGCAGCGGGCGTGTCCTGGCCTTTCTTTCAGGAAGATAGGCTCGATTCTCGATTCGAAAATTTGGAAATTAAGAACATTCGTCGCCGCAGAAGCCGGTTGCGTCGCCAGGGTGCCAGGAGAACCGCGGCGAACCCAGGCAGCAAGCATTTCCCATTCCGGGTCGGCCTGCGACTTCCAGAATTTGCCGCCTGTGTGTACCGGATCACCGCCCGCCTCCTGTGCCAGAGGGTGGAGCAGGAGAGGGCTGCTTAGCGGATCGTTGGGAGTCACCAATTGGGAAACGAACTCAAAGTTTTGCCGTGACTGTTCCTCTGTCCAAGAAGAATCCCCGGGCAAGAAGGGTTGCAGTCGAAGGCGAGTGGTGAGTGTGGAATGACAGTCGTAGCAGCGCACTCCGCCTTCACGCTTCTTGAGAAAGACCGCCTCGACGAGAGTGCGGTACTCCTCGTAGTTGAGAGGGGATTGCCTTTGTACGCCTGCCGCCGAATGATCTGAATTCGATTGCGACTCTTGCACCGGCATTGGACCTACGAGCGAAGGCAATGCAGTCGAACGCTTGACGCCGGCATCTAGCGCGGAGATACCTAGGGCAGCGAATACAAGCAAACTTAGTGTGCGCCTATTTTGCGATGTCACATTCTGATCCAGCAAAGCGGGAGCGGCTACCGGCTCAGCGGCCGTAGACTAGCAATCGAAACGTCCCCGAAACTGGGGTCGGTTGCGGTTTGGGCTGCTCCGCAGTCGGTGCGGCAGCGGGAGCAAAATCCCCGGTGTCAATGAAAAGTCTGTGCGTTCTGGGATCGAGCGCCATGTTGCGAGCCCCAAATTCCGTCTTGACGTTCTCAACTACGCTGAATTTGTCAGGGGTGTCTTCATGAAAGATGTGCAACGTGCCTTCGCGCGTGGCGGTGAAGAGCAAACCTGTTTCAGGCTCGTAAATGTTCGTGTCTACTCCATCACCGATGGGAAACGTCTGGAGAACCTTCCCGCTGTCAGCGTCCATAATGGCAAGCACCTTGTTGCGCCCGCCGATGAAGAGGCGGCGATGTTGGAGGTCCATTTCCATGGCGGTGGCCCCTCCGGACGGAGCGCTGGGCCAGTGGGCTTTGACAGTATTCGTGCGGGAGTCCAGGACGACGACCTCGTCTTTATCCTCGATATTGTCGTAGATCATCCCCTTGCCGTCAGCCACGGCGTACTCGGGGCGGCCGCCCATTGGAATTGTGGCTACAACGGTCGCCGTGGCCGGGTCTATCACAGTGGCGTCATTGCTTTTACCATTCATCGTGAAGATGTGTTTGGAGGCCGGCTCGTAAAAGATGCAATCCGGATTGCCCCCCGTCTTGATGTGCCCCGTAACTTTCAAAGTCTTCAGGTCGAAAACAACGGCTTCGTCCGCGCCACCGTCGCTGATGAAACCGCGGCCAAGATCAGGGACGAGGGCGATTCCATGGACTCTCTTCAAATCAGGAATACTGCCGAGGATCGCGCCGCTGTCAGCATCCACGACCTTCACTTCCGTGTTGTGCGAGATGTAGAGACGACGCGTGGAAGCATCGAACGTGATGTAGTCCCAGTATTCTTTGCCGCCGGGCGCAGCGCCGAGTTCGTATTTCTTCAGCAAGTGGTAGCCGCCCTCCGGGGGACTTGCGAGGGCAAGCCCGCCCAGGAGCAGGACGGCACCGCACACTCCAAGGCGGAGCAAATCAGAAAGCTTCATGTGGAAACCTCCGCAAGAACGTTCCTCTAGGAAAGCCAGCGGGGCAAAGCATACCTTAGCTGTCGCGATGCGAGCTTAACGTCACATTAATTTGCTTTTATCTATCCCAGGGGCCAGCACAATCTCTAGGCTAGGCGACCGAGGACATGGGGGCTGCAATCGCTGTACAAGTGAGTGGATCCAATTAGGCCAGTTGACCATCCTGCAGTCCGAACTCCGCTTATCGCAGACTATCAACGTTCAAAGATGAACGAAATCAACCGTGCCTCCTTTTCCGAAGTGTTGCTAAGTGCGCGTGCTGGCGTCCCCTTGCCGAGCCACACAAAATCCCCAGGCCGCAACGAACTTTTCGAATCCTCTCCACTCAAAGTTGTGAGTGCGTCGTCAAGTGCAACGACTAGTACCGAACGGCTAGGGTCGCCCACGATCATGCTCTGGTGGGGCAGCAGGCGAATGAGCGTCACCCTCGTCTGGTTGGTCTCAAACTGTGCTTGATCAATATGCGTTGTGGCCTGCGGCAGTGCTTCAGACCTGGGGCAGTTCAACCCCTGGGTGGCAATCACAGCAGCGCAGAGATTGCGCGCTCCTTGTTGAGGGAAAAGAAGCTCCACGGTAACGTTGCGGTAGGTGGCGTCGCCCTCGATCGACGTCGAATGCACATAGCCGCGCGACTGAAGCCGCATTTGACCCTCGGAGAGTTTCTGGCGTAGGTCCGGTTTGCCGGGAGCCCGGACAATGACTTCCGAATTGCTCATCATGATGCTAATCGCGTCAAATTCATGCCGGTGCAATTGAACCGAACTCCGGGGAGCGACTTCGACCTCATACACGTTCACGTATTCGTTGTGCAGTGCAAGATGATGATGAGGCTCGGAAGCCAGCGGAATAACGGGCGACTTCTGTGCGGAGATCGCCAGGGGAAGACAGCACATCCTAAGTAATAACGCCAGTTTCGCTTTCACGAAAGTTTTTCCAAGGAGCGAGTAAGTCCGCTCACCTCTTCTATCACATTACCTCCCGTAACGGCCCAACTAGAAACAACCAGGACGAGACGGCAGGATCCAATACAAACCTCGTAAGTGCCGGGGCCACAACCCCGCGTTGAAGTAGCACAAATTAAATGGCTGTATTACAATGAAAACAAATATGTTGTGCAAATCCCCGGTAGCTCAATGGTAGAGCATTCGGCCGTTAAAGGGGAATGTAAATCAAATAACTCGTTTCTCTAGCGTCAGTTAACAGCTTTCCGGCATCCCCATTTAGCCTTTTTCTTGTCTCCTATATGTCCCCCAGGAATCCGCCGCTTTTATTGGCCGCCTAGCGCCACCTGATGAGCAGGGGCACTTGGTAAATCAATGGGAAGAATGAAAAAAGATGAAGGAGTTGGCGCGGGAAAACGCGAAGTTGGAGCGCCTAATGCCAGAGCTGTCTCTGGAGAGGCAGTTTCTGAAGGATGTGGCCAAGGGAATGTTCCACGACCGCAGCAGCTGAAAGGCAACCAGTGAAGGGGCGCATTCGAAGTCAAAAAAAGGGATGTGGCAGGTGACGACTCTCACAGCGTGCGCTCGCTCACCTCTAACCAAGGCCGGAACAAGACGACTCATCCTGTGTATGGGCCTTTCACTTCTCCCCAGCCCCATTTGGGCATTGGAGCTTCCTGATCGACCTTCGCACCCGGCTGCGAATTGATTACCGCCAGTCTCGAACCCCACTCCAAATACCCAACAAGCGCTGACCGAAATTCCGGGTCATCCGGCAATCCCAATTCGTCGGCTGTTTCCAGCAACATTTCCACCCATCGGCGACGCTGACCTTGAGTCAGGTTGCGAGTGAGATGCTGCTGGATCATGTGAGGATGGCCTCCGTGCTGTTCGGAGTACATCGCTGGACCACCAAGCACTTCTGCTAGAAAGGCGGCGACGTGCTTTGGATGGTCAGCGCCCATATGGGCAAAAACAGGCCCGATCAACGGATCGTCCTTGGTCTTTTCGTAGAAACGTGCTGTCAACCGGTTCAGTGCATCAATGCCACCAAGCCAGTCGTATAGCGTGGGAATATTTCGATTAGACGCTGGCGAAGCGTCAGTGCTCATGTGCTTATTCTCCCAGCGAGATCGCTGTATTTGGTTTCCGATCTTGGCCTTGCCCGGCGCTCGCTCGACTACTTAACCAACTCGGTGAAGAGTGTCAACTGGAGACCCGCTGGCCCCTGCAATCGCGCATTCAACGAGTTCCACGGAGTTCGCGTTGGCTCAGCCAGCACCGTCGCGCCGGCGGCCTCAAGAGCGCGCGTGCTGGCCGTTGAGTCATCGACCTCAAACGCGACGCGAAGATGCCCCGCAACTCGGCGTCCGACCTCGACCTTGTCGATGAACTCGGCGTGTGCTGAATCAGTCAGTTCCAATGTTGCTCGGCCGGCCTCAAGGATCGTGACGTGCCCGCCTGCGGAAGCAAACGCCGCCCGCTCCTTCAGCCCCAGTACATCGCGGTAAAAATGAAGCGCCTGGTCGTAGTCTTCCGTCGTTACGACCAGCCGCAGCTCGTGAACTCCGTTCTGTTGCATCGACTTATAATCTCCTTCAATTCCATGCTCTCTGTCGCGTACCCCCAAGCCTGGAGGTAGTCTTCCTTTTCTAGCCTGCTCTCTACTCCAAATTCAGTCAGGATCGTGATCATCTGCCCGAGAGGAAGCCCGGCAAGCTCCGCAGCCCTGCCGAGGGAGGCCTCTCCTTTCTTGTATCTCTCAACAGCAAGCAAGATTCTTCCCCGAGTGACCAGGTCCCGAACAGCCTTGGACAAGTCACTCCGCCCTTCCTTTGTGATTTCGTGAAGAAACTCATAGTTGTCGCGATCCATGCGAATGCTCATCGTCTTGCTCATCGCTTTGCCTCCAATTTCAGTCTTGCATCCTCGATAATTGTATGTTTGTAGCGTCCGTGCTTTGCTAGTAGCGCAAGTTTCGCAATGGCATCGGAACCTTCCAGCAATCCTTTTTCCCGGCTTCGAATCAGGATACCCACAGCCGTCGTGAACGCAATGCCCACCACTGTACAGGCATCGATCCCGTTCTTGTCGTCGATGCCGACGACCTGGGCCTTTTCGTCTAGCGCTAGTGCAATGGCTTCGGCTTCGCCCTTGCCCAGGCTGAAATCTGTCTGCAATTTCGCAACGAGCCGACGATTTCTGAGGGCGAAGACTTTGATTCTTGATTCGTCCAGCGCCTTCTGAATGATTATTGCATCCAACGCTTTCTTGGAACCGCAGCATTCCTTCTCAACCTCACCGGGAATGGCCACTGGTACGTTGACGCTAGTCAGAAATAGGTCTAGAAGATCGGCCTTGGCGATCAGGATCAGCGTAGATACGTCGAAGACAACCATTATGACAAAATATGACGGACGTAATTATAGCAGAAAAGAGATGTAAATAGAAGAACCAAAGGCATTCCTCACCGCGAGAAAATCGTAGCAAATGCTTATCGTTTTAACGGGGAACAGCTCGTCTCGGCACTGTTCCGCTTCGCACGGCAACCATTCGGACGCGAACCGAATGCTCGTCGCTGTACAAGCTGTTAAGAAATCGGATGTTAGCCCGCTCGAAGGATTCGAGCCCATGCTCTGCCGCGATGACAAGGACGAGTGAAGGAATTGTGATCTGATGTTGATAAAACGAGCTAACCGAAGTTCGTATGCAAGTTAGCACCGAAATCGATCGCCCGTTTTGCGCGCGTATCTAAATGTGATTCTCCGCGATTGCTGCAGGCATGTCCCCCAACTCCCGCTTGCAACCGCCGCGTAAACATCAGAAAATGGAAATGTTCCCCGGTAGCTCAATGGTAGAGCATTCGGCTGTTAACTTTCACACGAATCGTTGATTCTGCACCGCTTAACCCCGAAAAAGCTGCCTAAGACCGGGCCTAGTTGGACCCAGTGTTGGACCCAAAAAAAGAATGGCCCCGACTCACGTTCTACAGAGCCGGGGCTTTTCTTTTGCTACTGGCATCCTAAGATAGTCGAGAACCGAAGGGTTCGCTGCGAACTTCCCAGAACGCCGTTTGAACAAAGCCGCCCATCCGGGATTTGATCGGTTCGGTCAAAACTAGCGTTTATCGGTACTAATCGGACTGACAAACCGATAGCAATCCAGCTTGCCCGTCATCGGGCCACAACCCGCCTGGCCAGCTCCTGCCATCCCTCGAAGCGCGTCGTTTCTTCAGACAGGGTAGATCGAAATTCAAGCGCTCGTTTTGTCTGATACCCTCACGTTTCGTTCTATAGCTCTCCACTTGACAATCTAGGGTAAGAAGTAGGATCGTAGCGTTGTTGCCTTTGACTAGATCCTCTAGGAGAGGCTTTGTATGACTGACAAAAATACGTCGCTAGTTCAGGGCACGCTCAACATGCTGATCCTCAAGACACTTGCGCTTGAGCCGATGCATGCGCATGGTATCGGACTGCGCATCCAGCAGATCAGCAAGGGAGTGTTTCAGGTCAATCCGGGGTCTCTTTTTCCCGCGTTTAAACGACTGGAGCGCTCCGGGTGGCTGGACAGCGAATGGCGGGCCACAGAAAACAACCGCCGCGCCAAATACTACGTTTTGACTGCGAGTGGAAGAAAGCAACTTAAGTCGGAGACGAGCGACTGGAAAACGCAATCCGTCGCAGTCGCACGCATTCTTGAAGCTTAGCGCGGAATTCGCGCGCGGGGGGCATCATGAACGTCTTTCGCCATCTCACGGCCGCACTGAAAGAGCTGGTTAGAAGAGACAAGACCGAGAGCGAACTCAGCGAGGAACTGAACGCCTACCTGCAAAACGCAGCTGATGCAAAGGTACAAGCGGGTGCGACACCGGAAGAGGCCTTGCGCTCTGCGCGGCTGGAACTGGGCGGGCTGGAAACCGTGAAGCACGAAGTACGAGCGGTAGGGTGGGAGTTTGCACTCGAAGTTTTTGTGCAGGACATTCGCTACGGCGTGCGCATGCTGCGCAAGTCGCCACTGTTCACAGCCGTCGCCGTGACGGCCATTGCCATCGGGATTGGCGCCAACACGGCCATCTTCAGCCTGGTCGACGCAATCTTACTTCGCCCTTTGCCCTATCCCGAATCCCAGCGGCTCATTGTCGGGGGGACACTGCAGCGCGGCAGTTCGGGAATGGACCTCATGGGTACTGCGGACTTTCTGGCGTGGCGTGACCACCAGCAGAGTTTCGAACAGGTCGCGGTTCTCGATCAGGCTGGCAGAAGCTTTGCGCTGAGCGGAATGGGGGCGCCGGAACGGATTCCCGGCGTCCGCGTGAGCGCGAATTTCTTTTCGATCTTTGGCGTTGCGCCGCTCAAAGGACGTGGATTTCAGCCCGGAGAAGATCGCCCGGGCACGCCCGGAGTTGTCGTAATCAGCGAGCAGTTCTGGCGAGACCATCTGGGTTCCGATCCCGGGGTGCTGAACCGCGCCCTTACGCTCGACGGCAAGTTGCATACGATCGTTGGCGTCATGCCAGCCGGTTTCCGCTTCCCATCGCGCAGGCCGGTCGATGTCTGGGCCATTCACACGTTGAATCCGCCAGCCGCGCGGCCTCCCTACGGCTTGGTTGGCCTTGGAAGACTCAAGCCGGGTGTCAGTATTCGCAAGGCTGTAGCAGAATTGAACGACATCGCCGCCCAAGTCACGGCGCAATATCCGAGTTCTCCGGACCTGGTCGGCGTGATGATGCCTATGAAGGAGTGGATGGTCAGCAACGTCTCCACAGCTTTGCTGGTATTGCTGGGCGCGATCGCGCTGGTGCTTTTGATCGTTGTCGTCAATGTGGCCAACCTGCTGCTGGCGCGCGCTACGGTGCGCCAGCGCGAGGTGGCTGTGCGCATGGCATTGGGCGCCAGCCGCAAGCGGGTTGTGCGCCAGCTCCTGACCGAGAGCGCCGTGCTTTCACTGCTGGGAGGCGTTATTGGATTGCTTCTTGCCTACATAGCTGTTCGAGCCTTTCTGGCGTTTGGCCCGGGACAGATGCCACGGTTAGAGGAAGTCGGCATCAACTCTGGAGTGCTGCTGTTTACGTTTGTGGTCTGCGTCGGCAGCGGGATACTGTTTGGACTGGCGCCTGCTCTTGAAACTTCGCGCCAATCGCTCATGGAACCCTTGAAAGATACGAACCGCTCGTCGTCGTCGGCTTCTGCTTATCGGACGCATCGCGCTCTGTTGGTTTTTGAAGTCGCGCTCGCCTTGATCGTAATGATCGGTTCGGGCCTGCTCGTTCGAAGCTTTGTCCGCCTAAGCGATGTGAATCCCGGGATTCAGACCGATCACGTAATCACTGCGGCAGTCTCTCTCCCCAATAAATATGCCGATCCGCCACAAATCACGCAATTCTGGCAGCAGTTCCTGGAAAAAGTGCAGACCCTGCCCGGCGTGAAAGCAGCGGGCATCACCATGAGCCTGCCTACCAATCTGCTGGCGATCACCAATCCCTTTACAGTGGAAGGGCAGGGCTACGAACGAAACCGACCATTACAGCTTGCGGAAGAGATGACCGTGAGCCCGGGCTACTTTCGTTCACTCGGGATTCCGCTAATGAAAGGGCGCTTTTTCTCTCCGTCGGACAAGGTGGAAAGCATCAAGGATCCCATGATCGTGATCATCAACGAGACCATGGCGAAACAGTATTTCGGCAGCAAAGACCCGATTGGGTTCCGAATTCAGACGGGCGACCCTGATCCAAACTCTCCGTGGGAGGCAATCGTAGGTGTAGTCGGAGACGTGAAATACTCTGGACTGGATTCCGGACCCGGCCCGACTCTCTACGTTCCCTACAATGAAAATGGCTGGGCGATGTGGGCACGCGAGATGTATTTAGTGGTCCGCAGCAGTGGAAGTGCGCCGGGAATTGTGCCCGCAATCCGCACCCAACTTGCAAGCATGGACAGTACCATACCGCTGGCGCAGATACGGACGATGGATGAACTGCTCGATGAATCCTTAGTGCAGCAGCGCTTTCGCACCTGGCTGGTTAGCGGATTCGCCGCACTAGCCCTGCTTCTGTCGGCGATTGGCATTTACGGACTTATTTCCTACTCTGTAAGCCGACGCACGCGCGAGATCGGTGTGCGTATCGCCCTTGGCGCCCAGCGGAGCAACGTGTTGGGCTTGGTGCTCAGAGATGTTCTGCAGGTGCTGGCGTTTGGTTTGCTGTTGGGATTGGTTGGAGCGTTGTCGGCAACGCGCATCATGCGGTCGCTGCTCTACTCCACAAGCGCAACTGATGCCCTCAGCTTCGTAGCCACTTCATTTACGCTGATCGCCGTGGCGCTGCTAGCGTGCTATATTCCAGCTCGCCGCGCCACGAAAGTGGACCCGATGGTCGCATTGCGATACGAGTAGGTTTAGAAGCTCATGGTGGAGGAGGACCACCCCCACCGATTTCGGGCGTCCAACCGGAAGCTATGCGGGTTCTAGAGCGGATTCGTCTGTGAAACGCGCTAGTGTTGACCGCACCGATCAAATCAAATCCCGGATGGGGGGCTTCATTCAAACAGCGTTCTGGGAAGTTCGCAGCGAACCCTTCGGTTCTTGACTATCTCAGGATGCCAGTAGCACCGGCGAACCAGAAGAGGCTTCCACTTTCCGAGATAGCGGCTCCGCCGAAGATTGACGTGAGCATTGTGATCTATCGTCGGGCGTGGCTCAAATTGCCCGACAAGCCTACGGTGCGGACGAGATCGCGGAAACGGGGATCCTCACGCAGGGGGTCCCAAGAGGGCGACACGCGCAGGAACGCCAATTCCCCGGCGCGTTCCTTCACGGCTTCGTATAGCAGGGAAAAAGCATGATCCTTCTCGCCCAGCGCTGCGCTGACTTCAGCCAAGTCAAGTGGAAGCACTGACGTCTTAGCGGAATCTTTCTGAAGTACCACGCGCATCCACGACCAGTAAGTTTTCGAATCGCGGGCGTGACTGGGCGGGGAAGGTTCGGGCGCGCCACGACCACTAAGCTCACGGAACTTCGAATACATCGCGATAGCTTGATCGAATTTCCCCGACGACTCAAAGGCTTCCGCCAGAGCTGCGTATGTCGACGGGTATTTGGGGTAGAGCTCAATTGTTGTCTGCCCAACTTCAACAGCCTCATCGTACCGGCGGGCAAGACACAGAATCCGTGTTAGGCCTGAGCTCATTAGTGGATTGAAGGGATCTAGATCGCGGGCCCGGCGCATTCCGGATTCACGATACGCGAGGCCACCAATCGCTGCCGCTCCTGTGGCGTAACCTTGATTTTGATCTGTTGAGCGATCGCCTGCGCGACGTCACTTTGCAGCATGAGAACATCGCGCAAGTCGCGTTCGTAGCTCTCGGCCCAAATGTGCCGGTCGCTTTGGGCGTGGATCAATTGCGCCGTGATACGCACCCTGTCACCTGAACGCAATACTGTTCCTTCTACCACCGCGTCCACGTTCAGTTCGCGCGCGATCTCCAGCAGCGGCTTTTTGCTTCCCTTGTAGCGTATGACCGAGCCACGCGAAATCACCCGCATTGACGCGATTTTGGCCAAGTCCGTGATCAGTTCGTCGGTCATCCCGTCAGCGAAGTACTCCTGCTCGGGGTCCTTGGAGAGATTTTCTAAAGGCAATACGGCCAGCGACTGAATCTTAACGTGCCGGGTACTCCCCAAAAGTCGCTCTCGGAATCCGCCAGCGTTGAGTCCGACCAGTGCCACAACCAGGGCGAAGGCAAGCCAAGCAGTCAGCAACCAGGGAAGCCGGCGGCGCCGCGCCGTGACCTGAACCTGCTCTAACTCTTCTAGGCGGGAACTCCCGTTGCACCACCAGGCGTCGATTTCAGGCCTGTAAGCGTAGACAGCAGCCTTCTTCTTGTTCCGGTGCCGGTGGACGGGCAGCCCGTCTTTCTCCCAGCGTCTGACCGTACGTTCGTCACGCTTCAGGTACCCAGCAATTTCCTTCCATGAATCCAGTCGCTCGTTTGCCGGAGTTTCTGGAGAAGCAGGCGGCAATGGAGGTTTGATCACACTCATAAACGAATGAAGCGCAAAAGATGCAGGATCTTGAACAAATCTACACCATCCAAACACCCCATTCAATTAAGCGTCCAAACGGGCAGATACGGGCATCTAGGGGCTGCCCGTGCTTGTCCCTTGCGGTTCAGTCCGCCAGTCCCCATTGTCGATAAGGCGAGCTGGCGCGTGGTGAGGTTCCTCTTGAGGTCGGCCTGTGGGGCCAGCAGGTTATTCGAGGAACAAGCGTCACGAAGGTCCTACCGAAATGCTGGCAGAGAGGAGCATTAAGAATGAAACGGATATGCGCGAGCTTTTTGACCCTGGCTATAGCTGTGGGTTTGGCTGTGGCCTCGGCCCCAGCTGGGCCCACTTGGAAGATGAAGGCAGACTACGTTGAGGCTTGCAGCTGTCATCTGTTTTGTCCCTGTTATTTTAGTGACAGTCACGGCCATAAGCATGCCGAACACCCCTTTTGCGAGTTCAATATGGCTGTGACCGTCCGGGAGGGGCATTCAGGGAACATTGACCTCGCTAATACAAAATATTGGTTGACCGGCGACCTCGGCGACAAGTGGGGGACGGAGAAGAAGGCGAAGTGGGTGACCGTCTCGTTCGATCCGAAGACCACGCAAGCGCAACGTGATGCCCTGGCCCCTATAATTCTCGAGACCTACGGTTTGGAATGGGGCGAGCTAAAAGTGCAGGAAGGGCCAATCGAAATCCGCCAGTCGGGCGACATTGTTGAAGCCAAGTTGGCTGACGGACAGCAGGCGTACATGAAGCTCCAGCGCGAGCCTGGGGTCGACGGGAAAGGTGTTGTGCTCAAGAACGTGAAGTACTTTGATGCAGTGCAGAACGACGGTTTCCAAATGTATAAATCGATCGAGCATCGGGCAGATGTGGCGGGACACCAATTCTCCTATTCAGATCGTAACGCGTTCCTAATAACGATTGTTTCGCAAGAGACGAGCCCACGATAGACGCAAAACGGAATCGAGCCCGAGTCACGTGCAACCCGGAAGTTATCAGCTAACAGACCTCAAGGTCCAGAAACGAGGGGAGCACGAGCATCGTTCAGCAGCTTCACACTTCCTCAAACTGGGCTGCGAAGAGAGGACGACAGTTGTCTGAACAGGCCGTAATACCCAGAAGGGAACCCTACAACTTGGATTGGTCTACACTAGCCGACTTCACAGGACTAATGTTGAGTTCGGTAAACATTGGTCGCTGAGCGCATTGGCCTGAAGGCAACCGTTGAGCCAAGGGCCGCTTAGCCGAAAATGTAACTATTCGGCTAAGCGACGAGAAGCCCATTCTAACTAAGCCTCCGCCGCCAGCCTTAGCCGTATTTCGCGCATGACAATCATCAAAACTTCAACTTCTTATTTCGCCTGCGCTAGCCCCGCAACAACTTCGG
>WNFR01004249.1_pt1 | contig 14742 bp, 10 predicted proteins | sample 5400221 | NCBI WGS metagenome assembly WNFR01 (sample SAMN13153357, study PRJNA577476) | soil metagenome | isolation source: 40 cm soil under Madrone tree | place: USA:California | collected 2016-06-14 | reverse complement strand
AAACCGGTCACCGTCACGGGCGACTCACTCTGTAATATGTCATCTCGGGTCTGTAGTGGTGATTGGGCGTTCAAGACCATGACGCGCGTTGTATTTCGAGTCGGACAGGGAATTGCGTTCTGGGACAACGTCTGAGATTCGTGGTCTTCCAAGCGGATCGCCATCCGAAACGGCGTCAAGTGATGAGAATCGAATTTTACGGAGAAAATCTTGGCCAGTGCATTTCTGAAGGATAGCGTTGTTATCAACACCAATAACCGCGCTCAGTATTTGCGAACTGCGGTGGTGTGTCGATGCGCAGTTTGCGACAAGTTCGGAAACGCACATTTCTTAGTCACCGTACCGAGCGCGTACGTATAAACTCTGAGGGTATTTCTTGGCCACCACGAGACCGATCCCGTTCGAGCGCTTTCCTTCCGGCGCGGAAGTAGGTGCCCCCTTGGACGAAGGCATGCTCGCCGATCTTTTGGCGTGCGACGATTATTCCTTTGTCCGGCGCGCTTACTGGGTCTTGCTTGGCCGCGAGCCGGATCCCGGCGGCCTTGCAAATTACCTCGACCGCCTTCGCTCGGGGACTCCAAAATTGCAAGTGCTGTCCGAATTGGCCCAATCTCCCGAGGGGCTGGCCAAAGGGGCGGGGATATCGGCTGATGTGATTCCCGCGCCGACACAGACATCTGTCCCCTTACGAAGCACGGCGGAGATTGTCGGCACATGGGATCAGCTTCTGGCATGCCATGGCCGAGCGTTCATCGCGTGCGCCTATCAATCGCTGCTTGGCCGTAGTCCGGATCCCGACGGTCTGCGGTTATGCCTCGCGCAACTTTGTGAGGGAATGTCCAAAGTTCAGATCCTCGACCGATTGCGCCATTCTGCGGAATACAAGACGCGTACAAGGGGCCAAAGGAAACGGCCGCTGGTGCGACGTCTCGATCAAGAGGCATGGAAGTTTCGTCTCGCAAGTGTGCCCTTGCTTGGTTGGTTTATCAAAGGCGCCCTAGGAATCGACGGCAATAGCCCGATAGAGATGCGCCTGCGACGAATAGAGTACCTGCTCCAGTCATCGAGCCGGGAAAACGAGATCCCCCCTGAGCTTTACGAGACGGATGCCTCGCCGGCACCCCTCGATATTGAAAGAAAATTCGTACCGTCGATATCGGCGACAGGCCCGATTCCGTGCGACATTGCCGACGCAGGTTTGCAGGCAGAGGCAGCCACACCAATCGCACGCACGCTTCGGAGCCTCCCGGAGCCGACAAATTGGTACAAAGAGACAGACCATGGCTAAGCATGCAGCAGTGACAATCGTTTCCAAGAACTACCTTGCATACGCACGCACGTTGGCCGACAGCTACAAGAAACATCACCCCGAGCATGATTTCCTCGTAATTCTGGTCGACCGGGCGGATGGCTACATCAGTGGTACGCTGCCCGGCGGCAGCGCCGAGGTCATCGAGCTTGCCTACATTGCCATTCCGGACCTCAGCCGTTTCATTTACCGATACTCCATCATGGAGCTGAACACGGCCGTCAAGCCCTTCGTGCTTGCGGACTTATTTCGTCGCCGCGGTTACGAGACCCTACTGTACATCGACCCGGACATCTTCGTTTTTCGACCGCTGACGCACATTTACGCGGCGCTCCAGGGTGCATCCATCGTCCTGACACCGCACATGCGGCGCCCGTTCTACGACAGCGCCATGCCCAACGACGTAGCCATCCTGCAAAGCGGTACGTACAACCTTGGATACATCGGCCTGAAGGCCGGCGAGACCTCTCGACGGTTGCTGGACTGGTGGATGACCAAACTGCACACGGATTGCGTCGTAGACATTCCCAAAGGACTCTTTGTCGATCAAAAATGGATGGACTTGGTTCCCGGTTTTTTTCCGGACCACAAGATCCTGCACGAGCCGGGCTACAACGCCGCCTATTGGAATCTCCACGAGCGTCCGCTCACGCAAAAGGACGGAGAATGGATGGCGGACGGACAGCCGTTGCATTTCTTTCATTTCTCCGGTTACAACGCATTCGACCCGCTGCAGCTGTCGAAGCACCAGAATCGCCATCGCCTTTCCGACATGCCGACACTGAAGCGCCTTACGGATTTCTACGGCAACGCGCTGCTCGAGAACGGATACGATGAGTCTAGCGTCTGGCCTTACGCCTTTGAAACGTTGCCAAATGGTGTGCGCATTCCGCTTCAGTTGGTGGCGGCCGTGATGCAATGGGCCATCCGAAATGGGATAGCCACACCATGCCCCATCGAGGAGTCCGACTCTTTTTGCCGCTTCCTCCTGACGCGCGGCGTTCTCCCGAACAAGCCGAAGGTCGTATTGCTGTTTCATTTTCTGTTGCGAGCCCGAGGGGACGTGGCGGCCGCCTTCCCCCAGGCCGAGCACGATAGCGACGACCGCGGGTTTCGCGATTGGGTCAACACGAGCGGAATCCGGGAATACAAGTTTCAAAGCCTGCTGGGGTTCGAAGACAAAAACGCGGTCATTGACGCGGTCGCGGACATTTTCTCGCGATTGCGCAAAAGCGGTCTGGAGGATATCGAGAGAAAATGTCGGACGATTTGGACCGATTCAAAATCGTTCGAGGATCTTTCCGCCTGGCTAATGTCGCACGGTACGAAGCAACTTCGGATATCGCGGACGCATGCTGCCTGTCTGAAAAAGGCAGTTCCTGGTGTCGGGAGAATCCTTAACATCTACTTTCTCCGCGGCGATCTGCAGCTTCGTTTTCCGGTTCTGTGGACAGATCACCAGATTGACGATCTTGCAAAGTGGCTGAACGAATACCGATTCGAATTGCATTTGTCGCAAGAGGAGATCTCCCTATTTTCCGAGTTCGCGAAGGGTTCGAAACCACTGATCGAAGCCATGCGTTTTCTATATCTGCACAAGAGTCAGAAGAATAAAGCGAATCCCAGCATTTACTCGATCGATCAGCGTCGTGGCGAAATCGGCGGTGAGCTTACATCGGCGCAAACCCTGGAACTCCTTTGCGAAAGTCAGGTTTTCGACCCGCTCGATCATTACTTGGATACTTTCAAGATCGACGCGAATTCCGTACAGGAAGATTACGGGAAGTTTTCGGTGGACGGACTGGATCACCGAAGGAATTTCCTGTTGATCAAGACGCTCAAGGAGCGCGCGGAATTGCGGCAGCGCACCTCTTGCGTAACAAATTTTGCGGGGTATCTGACCGCCCCTTCTGGTATGGGCGAGTCCGCGAGAAGCATGCGCAGGACCTTGGCGCAAAGCGGGGTCACCGTTCGCGAGATGGCTTTGCCTCACGTGCGAGCCGAGTACGACACCATCACATCATCACCCTATCTGTTCGGGTGGCCTGCAAGCGGGGCGAATGTGTCCGTCACCGTAGCCAACGCCGACTCCGCCGAACTGTTGACGGCGTTCCTACCACGCTCCTATTGGGCGGAGAAGAACATAGGTTATTGGGTATGGGAGACGGAGGAATTGCCCCTCGTGTTCAAGAGGAGCGAAGAGCTATTCGACGAGATATGGGCTCCGTCCACCTACTCGGCCAAGGCGGTTGCACGCACGGTAAAGCGGCCCGTGCGAGTTGTTCCACATACACTGGACTTTGCAGCACTCCGCGGGGCGAAAGCAAACCGGCGGCAGTTCGGGCTCCCCGAGACAGGGACGCTGTTTGGGTTCATGTTCGACCCGGAAAGTGGAATTCAGCGCAAAAATGTCGAGGGTCTGATCCGGGCTTTTTGTTCCGCATTTCGGAAGGATGACGACTGCTACCTGGTTCTCAAGGTAAATGGCCGGACCCAGGGATCGTTGGAATACGAGATGGTTCGAGCAAGAACCGACAGCGATCGGGTGTTGTTCCGCGAGACGGCTCTCACGCGCAGCCAAACCTACGATTTCATGGCATCACTCGACGTGTACGCCTCGCTTCACCGGTCCGAAGGCTTCGGACTCACATGCGCCGAAGCCATGGCGATGGGAGTGCCGGTCGTCGCAAGTCGGTACTCGGGCAACTTGGATTTCATGCGTGACGACAATTCCATGCTCGTCGGAACGAATGTCATCGAGACCGAACGTCCGTACGGCCCTTACCCTCCGGGCACGCGGTGGGGCGAGCCCGACTTAGAAGAGGGGTCGTCGGCACTGCGGTCTCTGCTCGATAAGGCCAAACGATTGGCTATCGGGCAGCGCGGCAAGGAATCTGTGGAATCGCTGTTGAGTGCAGAGACCGTCGGTACCATCGCGAATGCGTTGATCTCTGAATTGACTGGAATCGACGCAATACGAGAACCCAACACCCTGCGTGATATGAGCGCAAGAATCGACCATCACGCTCCGGAATCCACGCTGACCCACGATTTACTAGCGTCATAAACGCCAATACCATAGGGATAATTCATGCAAGACTCACATCGTCACGTCACCAATCAATTGCCCGTTGCTGACGATGAGTCGGCGGTGCACCTGCAGAAAGTGGCATTCCTCGATCCAACCAGCAACCGCCAGGTAGTCGATTCCCTCGAGGGCTCGTTCGACGGATTCGAGGGTCTTTGCGCGGTCGGTTGGGCCCACGATGAAGCCAAAGGGGATATACCCGTAAGTTTGGATGTACTAGCGAACAATCGGTGGGTCGCGAGCGGTCATGCCGAGTTGCTCCGCGGTGATTTGCTCGACGCCAAAATTGGCGACGGAACCCACGGTTTCAAAATTTCCCTGCCTGTTGAACTATGCGACGGCGGTCGGTATGAGATTTGTGTGCGTGCAGGCGAGAGCGCCATCGCGTTACATCCGGGTGTTCGAATATTCCAACGAAATTCCACACTGGCAGGTCATGTTGATGGGTTGGACGGCCCTTACGTTGTTGGGTGGGTCCGCAACCTATTGCAACCCAATGAGGCCACGCCCGTCGAATTGCTGATTGACGGGCAATCCGTGTCCACCGGCCTCGCGGCACAGCCCAGGGCGGAAGGACTCCGGTTTTCACTAAGAATACCGCCGTTGCTTATGGATGGACGCCCGCACGTCGTCTCCGTTCAAGTCACCGGGACAATTTTTTTGGTTGGTGAAATTGCTATCGTCATACCGGCTGTTTCGACTCCGGTGGACGCGCTACGCCGCTATAACGGATCCTTTGCGAATGCAGCGCTCATCGAGGGCGCACCTGCGCGCTACGAGGCGCTGCGTCGGCAAATACAGTTTCTTGTCAACGAAGCGAATCGTCTTAGCGACGAGGATAAAATTTGCCGGTTACGCCAAGTGGCGGTGGCGCACGAGCAAGTACTTCTGGGTTTTGACACGCCGGAGAAGTCGTTCGAGGCACTCTCTAAATTGGAATTTCCGCAAACTCAAGACCCTCTAGTGTCTGTCGTCATACCGGTGCACAACAAAGCGCTGGTCACCTACAACTGTTTGGCATCGCTGCTGTTGGCACCTAATGGGGCCAGTTTCGAGGTCATCGTCGTTGATGACGGATCGAGCGATGAGACTATGACCCTGCCTGACTTAGTGCAGGGTGTCCGATTCTTGCGTCATGAGAAGGCCCAGGGCTTTATTCACAGCTGCAATGACGGTGCGAAAACGGCTCGCGGAGCTTTTGTCGTGATGCTGAACAACGACACGGAGGTTTCACCGGGTTGGATCGACGAACTGCTATACGTGTTCGAGCACTTTAACGACGTTGGGATGGCCGGCGCAAAATTATTGTACCCAAACGGCCAGTTACAGGAGGCCGGGGGCATAGTCTGGAACAATGGTGATCCATGGAACTATGGCCGCGAAGGGAACCCCCGGGAGCCGCGTTATAACTACACTCGTCAGGTCGATTATTTGTCCGGAGCCTGTGTGATGTTGCGGAAGATACTCTGGGATGAACTTAAGGGCTTCGATGAGCGCTTCGTACCAGCTTACTTCGAGGACGCCGATTTGGCGTTCAGAGTCCGCGAGCGAGGACTAAAAACCGTCTATACGCCGTTCTCGCAGGTCATTCACTTCGAGGGTATCAGCAGCGGCAAGAGTGTGACCAGTGGGACCAAGCGCTATCAGGAGATCAATAGACCGAAATTCAAAGCGCGCTGGAGCCGGGCTTTCAAAAACAACGGCGCCATCGGGCGCGATATTGATCTCAACAAGGATCGCAATATTCGGTTTCGCGCGCTGGTGATCGATTTCACCACGCCACAGCCCGATCGCGACGCAGGAAGCTACGCTGCGGTACAGGAGATTCGGCTTTTGCAGAGTTTGGGTTTTAAGGTGACATTTGTCCCGGACAACCTTGCATATCTCGCGAGCCCGACCGAGGATTTGCAGCGTATCGGTGTGGAATGTATGTATGCACCGTTTATCTTATCCATTCAGGATCTCTTGGAAACTCGTGGGAGCGAGTTTGATCTCGTCTACGTGACGCGCTATTCCATTGCGGAACGACATATTGATGCCATTCGGCGATTCGCTCCGCAGGCAAAAGTAGTGTTTAACAACGCTGACCTACATTTTCTTCGTGAGCTGCGCAGTGCTATCGCCTCGAAACATCAGGAAGGCGTGAGCCGGGCTCTAAAAACTCGCGATGACGAGTTGGGTCTGATGCGCAAAGTCGATTTGGTATTGTCGTACAACGAGGCCGAGCATGCGGTGATCGTTTCGCATAATTTGGATTCCACGCGAATAGCGCGCTGTCCGTGGGTCGTGAAGGTGCCGGAAAGTTCGCCTGGCTTCGACGAGCGCGTCGATATCGCCTTTCTGGGCGGCTTCTCTCACAGTCCCAATCCGGAGGCGATGGAGTATTTCGTGCGTGAGGTAATGCCGCTCCTTCGGGAAAGGCTCCCAAATGTTTCGCTGAGAATCTATGGCAGCGACATATCCGACCGGATCCACGACCTGGCCGCTGACGATGTCGTTATCGAGGGATGGGTTCCCGACGTAGCTCAAGTATATTCAAGTTGTCGTGTATTTATAGCGCCGTTAAGGTCTGGCGCCGGCATCAAAGGTAAAGTAGTCGGCGCCCTGGCGTTCGGCGTGCCCTGTGTATTGTCACCTGTGGCCGCTGAGGGTACAGGTATACGGGATGGTCAAGAGGCCTTGATCGCCGAAACGGCAGCTCAGTGGGTTGAGAGCATTGCGGGTCTCTACGAAGATCGATCGAAGTGGCTCAAGATTCATGACGCCGCCCGCAATTACGCTGCCAGCGAGTTCAGCTTCCTCAAGGGCCAGAAATTGATGCAGAAGGCACTCGAATCAGTAGACATCTTTGCCGAACCCGACGAATCGGCATTAATTCACGACGGGCGAGTCGGTTGACGCGCAAGCTCGGTAAAGGAAGAAATTCAAACATGGAAGTAAGTGTCAGGTTGAGGGAATTCTCGAATCTGTCCAGACGGCCGGGCTTACAGAAGCTAAATTCGCCTTTCCGAACTCGGTTACCGCAAGTATTGTCAAGGAAGCACTGTCGGAACGAATTGTCTTCATGGTAACAGAATGATTATTAATAACAGTTGTCAATTCATATTTGTACATGTTCCCAAAGCCGCGGGAAGTTCATTGACGAATCACCTAAGCAAACTTAGTCGCTATTGCGATCTGGAGGTAGGTGGGACAGTTCTGGGCGAAGCGTTGCAACCGGAATTTCGACGCCGTTATGGCTTGTCGAAACACTCGCGTGTCATGGAAATTCGCGAAATTGCTGGCGAAGCCTTATGGAAACAATATTTCTCCTTCGGGTTCGTGCGCAATCCGTACGAACGCGCCTTTAGCATTTTCAACTTCATGAAGAAAATGTCTGAACAGCAGCCCGAAGCATATGGGGAAATGCAAAAATATGGCACCTTTGCTGAATTTATCTTATCTGATTTCTATCAGACAGAGGGCCCTGACAGGATATTTAACCCGCAATTGTTTTGGCTTCAGGGAAGCACGTCCAGCGATGATGTTGGAGTAGATTTCGTCGGACGCGTTGAAGAGCTAGATGCGTGCGTGAGTGAATTGATCCAGAAAATTGGGCGAGGAATGGAAAACGTCTCTTGGAAGGATGTGCCAAGAATTAATGCTAGCGGGGATGGCAAAAAGACCGTGTGGGATGAATTCCAAGATCATCAAGCACTCGCGGAAATAGTATTTCGCCGAAATAGCGAGGATTTCCGCGTTTTTGGATATGAACCCGACGTGACCGCCAAGAAATATGAACGCCCGATACCGCGCACGGGTAATCGTCCCATGGTATTGCCTTCCCAGAGCAACGTGGAGGATGCCAATAGGAGTTTGCCGAAGAGCAATTCAGACGTGTTGTTTGTGTGTGGGTGCCGATACTCCGGAACGACGGCAATCACCAAGTGGCTGGGGTCGTCGGGAGTGATTGCGCTTGGAATAGAGCGTTATCAGGGATATTGGAGCGAGCATCTTTCCTTACCAAAGGATGCTTTCTCGGAAGAACGTTTTTTTGAGGTGGAATCCGGAGATACTTGGTATGGGACGCTGAATCAATCTCAAGAGCACTATGCGGCGGTCAGTGAAATGTGGCGCCGGGCGGTATTGGTAGGGGATGAAATCCCGGGATTATGGAGGAAACTTGAGTGGGTATTTTCTGCCTATCCGCAGGCCAAAGTAGTCTATGCCTTTCGGGACCCTATCTCTGTCGCCTTGAGCTACAAGGCTCGATCGTTGAGTCACTCTCAGCATCACGACGCCAGCTATGGCATGCTGGAGTGGAATGAAAGTGCTCACAAGATCATTGAGTACTTCAATTCAGAGCCATCCCAGGGCCATGCGATACATGAGCGATGTTTCGTCATTAAGTACGAAGACTTTATTAACAATTGCAGTGACAGACGCGGTTTGAAAGAGTTTCTTGGCGGCAAAGTTGAGCTGCCAGACGTTCAAATCAATAGTGACCAGGACTTGTCGGGTGCACCGGAAGTTCTCAATGAAACGGAGAGGGATCTGGTCTGGACGCTCCTTGATAAGAGAATGAACGCAGAAATGGCGAGGATCCTCGATAAGCAAAAGGTGCACTTTTCAATAAACACGAGTAATAAACTTGGTCGCAGTCAGTGGTATCACGAGTCTGATAAACGGGATGCCGGTATCGAATACGGGGAATTTCAAATTCCAGGCTGCGCCTATGTATTTAGGGGACGATCTGGGGCGCCACTCCTTGACTCACCATATGTCGCCTGCATCGGAAGCGCGACTACTTTTGGACGATTCTTGCGTAACCCTTATCCTGCTCAGCTCGAGTCCTTCACCGGAACACCTTTTATGAATCTTGGCGTTGGAGGCGGTCGCCCAGAAAGCTTTCTCGCCAATGAGGCATTGACAAAAGTGCTTCAGAATTCTTCCTTAGTGATCATGGAAGTCATGTCTGCTCGCGGGTGTGTTTCTCCGATTTTTGAGCCTCTAGATTCTGTTACAAACTTGGGGCACTTCAAGGATCACTTTGGCTTGGAAAAAATTGCTGAGGGCGACGCCGGCCTGAAAATGCTACTTAGCAAGGCAAAGGCTAAAGAACCAGTCTTCGTAGACCGAGTCTATGAAAAAACCTTTAAATATCTAACGACTTCGCAGAGGGACCTGATCCGTGACGCGCTTATTAGTCACTACTCAAGAGATTCGAGCTTTCTTTTGGAAATGGTCGGTAAACCGGTGATCGCACTCTTCATGTCTCGAAATGCCCCTTACGCGGCGCGTAAGGAGGAATCCCCCAAATGCTACGAGCAGTGGTCAGGAGCTTTTCCTCATTTTGTGGATGAGGTGTTTCTAGAGTTTCTCAATCAACGCGGCATTCCCGTCGTCGTTTCACGAAGTCAACGGGGATTTCCATTCGTCGTAAGGAACTGGCTAACAGGTGAGTCATCATCCGTATTTTCGTGGCAGGAGGATCCTACGCTCAATACCTATTACCCCTCCCAAGAAATGCACGACGACGCTTTTCAAGAATTGGTACAGCAGCCATTGATCAGGGCGCTTTGTACTCAAGCGCATTGAGGATCGCCGCGCATGCCAAAGCTGTGTGTGAGGACGATTCAAATCCACACAACGGTGCAAAAAAATGAGCCATAAAGGAGTTTTTTTAGCCTGCGAGTACAATAGCTTCGTACCCGAATGAAATTGATTTCCCGACTTCAAATTGGGCATTTTTCAATGCGGAAGATCTGCTTTCCCCTAGTAGTGGTTGTTGCACTGGCATTAGCGACGCCATCTGTAGTTCATGCCGGCCATGAAACTTTGGATACTTATTGGCCAATTCACTCTACTCAGCGCAGCTGGAATTTGATTGGTAGCCAGCAAAAAGATTTACCTGAGTCAAAAACATTGATGACGGTGACAAATAAAGTGCTGGGCGAGAATCAAATTGAGTTGTGGTTCTCCAACAAGCAGGGACAAGTTGATGGGCAAAGCGATATTGAGCGCTTCGAATACTGTGCCAATCCTGGAGGCAATCCGTGGCTATTCTTGACTGAATACATTGATAAAAAGCCGGGCAAGCCGACGGTAGAGCACCCGGTGGCGTCGACGCGAATTCTTTTTACGCCGAATGGAGGGAAGACATATGATCTTATTGCGAATGGCACTTACGTTAGGTGCGGAGGCAAAGGTCAGCCCTATCTGCTCTGGAACCTAGACATTGATGTTTATCACATTCAAGTGTGGGGTTATCTTACTGAGAACCCAAAGTTTAAATGGTACTGGGATGCGAGAGTTTTCAAACCAGCCCCGATCACTAATAACTGCACGAAACCTGGCCAGACAGTTAGAGCCATGAGGGTACAAGAAGCCTGGTGGAGTAATTTTCCAGTTCCAACCGGAAAATGGGCATTAGGCTCCGGTGAAATTGGTCCTGATGGGCTTCCGACGGGAAATAGCGGTGTCTTCGGTAGGTCTGTTTGGCACGCACAGGGCCAGCTACCTTATTACCTTACGGGCGACCCAGAAGGGAAGGCCACAGATTGGTGTACGAAACAAATAAAGTAGGGGATTGGGTTATAAACTACCCACTCGGAGGGGAGGGGATTGCGTTGGGCATCCTGCGATACGGTCAGTTGCAGATCGTGAGGTATTGCGTGTCGGATGCGGCTAGAATGTAGCGGTCATCGCTCTATGGGTTGCTCTATGCATTTTCCCCTTCTCGGTAAAGTCGCAACTTACGATGACCAACACCGTTGTACGACGCGCTCGCCCGCCTCGTCTTTCTCCTGGCAGGAACGCTGATACTCTTGTCCGCTGCCGCTACTGCACAGTCACCGATATTGTGCGCGCCCGCGATGTCGATGAGGCCAAACACGCTACACACTCACGATCTGCTGGTGCGCTCCCCGACGGGCACAATGGCTTCGATCCGGTTAGGGATGGTCCTTAAGGGAATTCGCAACTGACCTTCCGGAACTTTCCGTCGCCTTCGATCACTGATACTTGCGGTATGGCGCTGACAGTCGTCGCCACGTGCGGGATCAGCATCATGTTTGCGTGTCACCCGAAACCTGTGTCCGGTTACTCGATCACGAGGACTTCCAAAACGTATCCGTCGACATTGAACTGTCCCGACTAACGCGACCAGCTCTCTACATCTGTACATCATCAACCTGTTGACAAAAACGGCGCAAGGTAGATCGATATAGTCGAAGATCCAGGGCGTTTGCCTGGACAAGCTTGCCGTACGTCGCGGGCCCGAGTTCCGCCTGTAGTGCCGCCAAGCGCTCAGCTAATGGCCGATCAGTCAACGGCTGGTTGCTGTTTTGACGGAGAACGTCAAGCCAAAGCTCGGGGAAAGTCGGGGAGAGCCACTCGTTTAACATCTCAACTGACCAGCGAAATCGTTCGACTATACCGACTACCGGAAGACGGTTAACGAAAGTCTGCGCTTCTGCCAGATTACGTTCATCCATCCATCGGAACCAATCCTTTGGATTCGCACCATTGATAGAAATACTGCATACACGTGTTTGATAATTCGCAATCGATGCCGCCGTTCCTGGCACTGCTAAGCACCATTCTACAAACTCCTTAAAGCTCAGCTTGGCTGCTTGCCGCGTGTGGAGAGATACCGACGTTTGTTGCCGTACATCCATGCGTTCGTAATGATATATCGACGCAACCCTATCAATTGGATGGCGGAGAAATAGTATCGGAAAAAAAAGGAGTCGAGGTGTATTCTCTAATGGTGGTCTCAGTTGATGAGAAGAAATCGCCCGGAGATTCGGTTCCTCTTCTAGACACGATGCAAGATCAGCAGCGCTCAAAGTTCGATCATCCTCGGTAGGATCGACGTTGCGCCAAGCCGCACCGAATGAGGACTGTAAACCCCGGTCAATTGAACTCCCCGCGTTCTTGAAAATATGATGGTGAACGACAACGTGTCTTTGGCCTTTCGCAAGTGATTTGGACGGAGATTGCAGTGCAGCCTTCCTGCATGCGCCGAGTAGTTCGCGCGCGCTATCTTCGATAGCAGCTGCGGCTACGCCATGCATTTCAGGTGATGGGTAGTAATGATTGTGATGTCGAAGCGTTACGGTCGGGAACCTCTCGGAAGACCACAACTCGAGAGGCTCATTTGTCGCTCTGTCGCAAATAAGTTGCGGTAATCCCTCTTTTGAGACCGCTTCTACGTATTTGTCCGCCCCTTCCCTGAGTAGACTGAGCACTGCTTCATTCACAAAATGTGGGTATTCTCCCCAGTATGATTCGATTGAGTTCAATCCCTCAGAGTAGTTCGCTTGCCTGCCGGACCAGTACAGCAGGATTTTAGGGACTTTGATTCGCCGAAGCAAACGATTCATTTCGGACACGTAGCGCATTCTCGCTTCTTCCCTGAGATCGACGGCATCTTCCATAGAAGCCCCTTTCAGGAATTCAATATAGGCATCCTCAGCAAATCGCGCCGGATTTGGCGAACTTTGATTCACTTCTCGTTTCCGCAGAACTCCCTGATTTTCCTGTACGATGAAGCGAGAGTTTGAAACAGATCGCCCGGACATAACCTGCACAACTGCAAAACGTGCGCGATTGATTAAATCGAGCAGTTCCTTACGCTCCAAAAAAAAGGTGGGCCCCGCCCCTGAGAATCCAAGGTTGAGCGCCGGACAACCGATTCTCTCACTCACGACTTGACAGAACGGCTTATCGACAAAGCGACCAAACGTTTGGGCAGCGCCTATGGCCACGAAATATTCGCCATCTAGATCAGGCGTCCTGGGACCACGGACCAACAGGTCGGTTCCTGGAAGTGGCCACAGTTCGTAATCTATCGTCCGCCTATCGTCGCTCTGATAGCCCGCATTTACCATGACACCCTCACAACCACCGAGATCATCGTTAGAATACTGTTCACTCAAATAATCGGTTACTCGATCACGAGGACTTCCAAAGCGAAGTGACAATCCCATCGTTCGTGACCATATCGGACGTCCAAAAAAGCGAATTTGCCGCGAAGAAAACTTTGCGTTTGCTGAAAGATACCCAACCAATCATTGAAGCCATAGTTGTGTTTGTGGTGCAAGAAGCGCTGATTAGCTGGAATGTGGCCGCTCAGAACTGCTGCCTGATATTCCTTGCTCAATTGCGCCACCTCGTTCGTGTGCAAGATTCCTTCACCCGATCCCGAAATGTAACGCATATCATGCAGGTTGGCACGCATTAATGGTTTGTGGTACTCGGCAATATGGCGTGCAAAATCGAAGTTTGGCAGCCAATTTTTATCAACTAGACAGCTGATGTCTGGCAGCACAATATAAACGACGCCACTGGCGCGCGTGATGAATAAAAGGTTTTCCACGGCCCTCAGAAAGCTATCCGCATGCTCGTATCGTCCAAGGTTTTCGCGGGAGAACTCTGGATCATCGACTGAACACTGAATGTCAATCCTATTCCCCCAAAAACCAGTGTTCCATCACAGTCACACATTTGCACGCGTGCATCGCCGAGAAGTGGCGTCGGTTTGGCACCAGCACCGACCTCCACTCCATTGCCTCGTAGCCAACGCATCGAGAGTGTCTCAACCGTCGTTGATGTGCCGTAAATTCTGCGTTCATGCGGGTATTTTTGAAAATGTTCCCGCAACTCAGAATCGGTTAGATGCCGAAGGTCGAGGTTGTAGTTTCGATAAACATCCGGAGAAAATTCGTTTGTCATCTAATGAATGCCTCGCCAATAAACCGAAGCGCATATGCAGCGTGGCTTGCGGTTGTGATTGGGCATTAGCGGCGAAAAACCATGCAACCAAACAGCGGTACGCCGTCACCGGCTCGAAACCGCTGATCGATCCTTAGCAGGAGGGGAAAAAGAAACTCACGCAACGACCGCATTCCCGTAGGGCTGACTCGGTGGTGTTGTTCAAGAAAACTGTCCAGATAGCCTGTGAAAGAGCAATGGCCCCGGCGGTTGGTCAGGTCACTATCGGCCAGATCGTGGAAGTGCCCGTTGCTGTAGAAGTGGCTCTTGCTGAAGCCTGTCGCATCCGCAGCGGCGATGAGCTCGGTGACCAAGAAAGAGTGCTTGTCCTCACCATGTTTTTCAACGGTGGAATCGGCGAGAAGATAGATCGAGTCGCGGCAACGGGTGATGCGTTCTAGGTCCATGCGTTCGAGCGCATCTTTTGGCCATAGCGGCGAAAGCACAACATCCGGCGCCATACCCATCATCAAGTTACCTTCGCGACAGGGTTCCTGGATTACCAGCACGCCACCCGGCCGCAAGCGAGCAGCGGCGTCGCGCAGAAAGCCTCGCCAGTCGCCGACGTGATGGAGAGCGGAGGCGATGA
>WNFR01004247.1_pt1 | contig 14744 bp, 10 predicted proteins | sample 5400221 | NCBI WGS metagenome assembly WNFR01 (sample SAMN13153357, study PRJNA577476) | soil metagenome | isolation source: 40 cm soil under Madrone tree | place: USA:California | collected 2016-06-14 | reverse complement strand
CCCGCTAATCGCGATGCTGCTGATCGTCAGCGTGCTATTGCCTGTATTCTTCAGCTGCACGCCCTTTGCGCCGCTGGTTGTGCCCACGGTCTGATTGCCAAAGGAGAGGCTGGTTGGATTCAAAGTCGCCATCGGCCCGATACCGGTGCCGGCAAGGCTTACATGCTGTGGGCTGCCACCCGCATTGTCAGTGATGTTTAAGGTCGCGGAGCGGTTACCACTCGCAGTGGGAGTAAAGGTGACGGTGAACGTGCAACTAGCCCCGGCCGCCAGTGTAACGCCGCAATTGTTGGTCTGCGCAAAGTCACCAGGATTCGGCCCGGCAATGGCGATATTCGTGATAACCAATGTGAAATTACCTGTGTTCTGCAGAGTCGTTGTCTGAGCGGCACTCGTTGATCCGATCTGCTGATTGCCGAACGAAATTTTGTTTGGTGTCAGTGTCACCTTGGTAGTCGAGCCAGTCGCTCCACTCCCTGTCAAACTGACAGTCTGAGGGGCGCTGAGTGCGTTATCAGAGATACTCAGGGATGCAGTGCGCGTTCCGAAGTCCGTCGGCGAAAAATTCACGCTGATATTGCATTGTGCACCCGGGGCCAGCGAACCGGGGCAGTTGTTGGTTTGTGCAAAGTCAGTGGCGTTCGTCCCGCTAATCGCAATGCTGCTGATCGTGAGCGTGCCGTTACCTGTATTTTTCAGCTGCACGCCCTTTGCGCCGCTGGTTGTGCCCACGTTCTGATTGCCAAAGGAAAGGCTGGTCGGAGTCAGAGTCACCGTCGGCGCGATACCGGTGCCCGCAAGGCTTACATGCTGTGGGCTGCCACCCGCATTGTCAGTGATGTTTAAGGTCGCGGAGCGGTTACCACTCGCAGTGGGAGTAAAGGTGACGCTGAACGTGCAACTAGCCCCGGCCGCCACCGAGGTTCCGCAATTATTGGTTTGTGCGAAGTCACCGGGATTCGTGCCGGTGATCCCAATTCCCGTGATGGACAACGGTGAGTCACCCGTATTTGTGAGCGTGAAGCTTTGAGGTGCGCTGGTTGCGTTCAGCGGCTGGCTGCCAAACGAGAGACTTGAAGTTGACAAGCTTACGACGGGCCCGCTACCAGATGTAGCTGTGCCCGTAAGGCTAACTGTTTGCGGGCTGCCCCCGGCATTATCATTGATGGTCAACGTGCCTGTGCGTGTGCCGCTCGCCGTGGGAGTGAAAGTCACACTGAACGTGCATGTTGACCCCGCGGCCACGCCCTTCCCGCAGTTATCGGTTTCTGCAAAATCACCGCTGGCCGAGATGCTGGTGATATGTAAAGGTGCGGTGCCGTTACTGGAGAGGGTTACTGTCTGCGGCGCGCTTACACTGCCGACACTCTGACTGCCGAAGGTCAGGCTTGTTGGGGAAAGCGAGGCCCCAGGCTCCAGGGAGATCTTGGCGACGAAACCGTCGCCATAGCTACCGCCAAGAGTCGTCTGAAAAGCATTCGCCGTGGGAAAATCTGTCGAAACGGCTTGTCCCGTCACTTGAATGTTGGCGTTGGGATCGAGGGCAATGCTAGCAATGTCGTCGCCGTGCGAGCCCCCAAGAAACGTCGAGAAAATCAGCCTTGATCCAGCGGCGTTTAGCTCCGTAATAAAACCAGTGCCGTAATAGCAGTTGGAAGGGGCGCACGTGCTTTGTGTGGGATTCAATACAGGGAACGTTGGAGAAAAGGTCTGTCCGGCCACGAAAACATTCCCTGTATCCACGGCGATGCTCTTACCGTAGTTCAGTGAGCCGCCTTGAACGTATGTGGAGAAGGTAAGTGAAGAGAAGTCGGGCGCAATCTTGCTCACAAATGCAGCAGATTTCCCACTTGTCAGAGAAGTTTGGTAAGCTCCGGATGTAATTGGGAAATCGGTTGAATACGTGAAGCCCGTTGCATAAATGTTGCCGTCGGAATCGATAGCGATACCTGTACCATGGTCATCGCCACTGCCTCCCAGGTACGTTGAGTGGAGGAGCGCACCGCCATTGGGCGCCAACTCCGCCACGAAAGCGTTTGCAAACCCAGGGCATCCACCGCAACTTGCTTGCAGAGAACCTGCCAGCGGGAAATCCGCAGACCGCGTGAAGCCCGCAACATAGGCGTTTCCGGAAGAATCCACCGCAATCCCATTTCCCCAATCCATACTGCTGCCGCCGAGATAAGTGGAGTACACCAGCGCCGAACCGCTAGTATTGATTTCCGTCACGAAAGCATCAGAGTCTTGGTTGCCGCCATTGAAGGCTTGGATCGGGGCGGCAGTAGGGAAGTCTGTCGAGTAAGTTTGACCCGTCACATACGCGTTGCCGCTGCTATCCACCGCGATGCCTTCGGCGTTGTCGGTTCCGCTGCCACCTAGGTACGTCGAGTATTGAAGTGATGTCCCCCCAGGGCTCATCTTGGCCACGAAAGCGTCTCCCGCGCCCCGGTAAATGGTTTTGAAAGCTCCGACCGTCGTTGGAAAGTTACTTGAGAATGTCTGTCCCGCGACGTATGCGGAGCCGGAAGCGTCCACGGCAATGGCCTTCCCCATGTCATTCCCGCTCCCGCCCAGGTAGCTCGAGTAAACGATCTGGCCATTGGCGGTAAGCTTCGTGACGAAGGCGTCCCAAAAATATCCGTTACACGTACCCGTCGTGCCGCAGCTTGTTTGGAATGATCCCGCTGTGACAGGGAAGTTGGACGACCGGGTAAAACCTGTGACATAAGCATTGCCAGACGCGTCCACAGCAATCGCGGTCCCAGAATCGTATCCGCTTCCCCCCAAATACGTGGAATAGTTCAACACGGGGTCGACAATCAGAGGCTGGTTCCGGTCATAATCGCCTACTTCAAAACCTACGTGTCCCCCGGCCTTGAGCGCATACCCGCCAGCGATGTTTTTCCTCCGCTCCTGGCTGCCAGGGACCATTTGGTAGATCCGGGGTTTGCCCAGGAGCACCTCGCCGCCAGCAATCAGGAGCCGAAGATTGCCTTGAGCGTCGATCTTTACTTTGTCTGCGCCCTCAAAATCCAGTTCGATAACCGTTGGATCAACACCTGGATCAATCAGGAGGTCATATTCCAGCTGTCCTTGCGTTCCGTAATAGACCGCGCTGACGCCAGGGTACACCTCTTGGTAGCGCACCCGCGCGTAAGTGGGAATGTTGGACCGCCACTCTTTCGGATTATTGCCAATAAGATAATTCATCTTGCCGAGAAGCTGCTTCGAACCCTCAATCCGAGGCGCAGGGTTAGCTCCGGCAAAACGCATCCGCATCACTGCAAACGACTGTGCATCAGGAGTCGGATTAGGAGTTGGAGACTTAACAGCGTGGCGTATGGCGCCAACCGTCGGCCTCCGCAGAACTACAACGGCTTCATCCGTTGTGAAAAAGAGGGAGTAACCCACACCTCTTGAAAGGAATTTGACGCTTGAATCGGTCTGGCCCTGATTGGCTTCGAAAGCCAAAGAGCTCTGGCCGTAGCTTTCCAGCAAGGACGGGCGAACTGTTGAACTAATTTTACTGAATGGAATCAATTGTCCGGCCGAGACTGAAGGTCGATCAACGGGCGAAACAGCGGCGAACAAATCTTCATCTTTGTTCGCGGAAGTCATATCCGAGAAAGACAGGAGCTCAGTTGCATCCTCTTTTTCTTGGACCGTCGGCCCATCCAGGACCACAGCCACAGTTAGAAAAAGGACGAGTAGCACTGCAAAACAGAAGGCTCTCTCATCTTGATGAGGCAGCACTTTCAGTCTCCTCCGCAGATACCCCGTCAACCGTCTGCAAGGTGCGCCGATCTGCACGAGAGCTAACGAACTGCTAGCCCGCTGACGGTGAAAGGGCACCTTTAATAATTTATTGGTCGCTTGCAAACACAGCATCGCAGGATGGGCGCTAACACATCGTCTGACTAAAATCGACTCTCTCAACAAAAACCGGGGACCGCCTGTCTGTCGGCGCGGGCATTAGCGTTGGTTCGAAGGTTGAACTCCGCCCTGAGGGCTCCAGCACGTATGCGCTCCACGTCGGTTGCATCAACCTCTACAGCCGCGGATTTCCCCAGCATTTCCACGGAGAGAACCAATCGAGCAACGTTCTTTTGCCGGAGCAATATACCTTCCACCCCTGCAATAGGGCCATACTTGACCCTGACCCAGTCGCCGGATTTTAAAAAAGGATGAGGTTCAACGCGCAGAGTGCTCTCAACAACCCGCTTTATCCCTTCGATTTCTGAAAATGGAATGGCGGCTGGCTGGTCTCCACAGCTGACAATGCTACTGACCCCCGGCGTGGTGAGGATCGCAAGCCATCTCTTCAACCCTTCCCTGACAAACAGGTAGCCAGGGAAAAGCGGAACAGACACTTCCTTGATCCGGTCCTTCCATCTATGGCGAGCCTTATAGAGCGGCAGAAACACCTCAAACTCCTTATACTCCAAGATTCGAGCCGCATTTTTTTCATGTTGGTGGCGCGTGCACACCGCATACCAGTGGTGGTTAAGATCTCGTTCTGCCATATCGACTTTCTCTTTCCCCTGCGATCGCAAAGTGGGCGTAGCTTCGCCCTGTGACTTACATAATTTTGAGTTTCCCCGTCCGCTACCCGTGGTCTGTCCCTCATCATTATCATCGGCCGATGGGGTCCTGATACCTTGGCTCACATGCAACAACCAAACTCTTCAACTCAGTTGTTACTGCTTCTTGTCATCCTCTTCTCGCTTATCAATATTGTTGTTAACCCGCATTAGCGTATGCCGGGTCAAAATCGCAAAGCCACCGCGGCCCTGTTCAACGCGCAGCACCTGCCCCACCGCTTCCACCCGTGCCTTGGATTCAGTTCCAGGGAGCACCGGGAGGAATACCTTAAAGCCTATCTGAGTTCCCAGAGGCGGGCATGTACTGGCAAAAACGAATGCTCCACTCTCGCTCATGTCACGAGTGTGGCCCTCACACTGTTTATCAATTCCTCCGTCTGTCCACCAGAACACGATCGGTGCCTCCAAGGGGAACCGTATGGCCTTTCGGGCGTGTTTTAGCGCTTCCACCCGCTACCTCAATTAGAGGCCGTAAACTCATCCTTCAAAATTCACCGCGAATCCTACGCGCGCCCCCGCGTGTCCACAAGATGCGAAATGTCCTTTAATTGGAAGGCATTTGTTTGGCGTGGTTAACCCAGTCTGTTTTCCCATGCGGCACAGGGTACATAAGTCGGCGAGAGTGCTAGGAATGCCAGAGTGGACAAATGACTCCCCTCCGAGGGACAGTCCACCCCTTGCACTCACAAGAAGCCTCGCGTAGCGTGCCTCGCAGGAACTCGCCTGATCTGAAACTAATTACCCCGCCCTGGCGAGGAATGGATTTTGCGCCGGTCGATTTTAAGACTCATCCCAAATCAGCATCCTAGGGAAGCCGAAAGGCGGTTCTGAAATGGCTGCGAATCACCAGCGAGCAAATCATCGTGGAGAAACATTTGCTTATATCTGGAACAGGTAGTTGACCAATAAGGTGCGAACGCGGAATGCAGGAGAGAGGCAACCCCACATTCCAAGTTCGCGTCTGGAGTTTTATTGTCTCGTCGGGCCACGCCAGTCTTTCGCAGACTTTCTGGCCGGTCTTCTGTCGCACGATTATAGGTGGGTTGTGCCGAGTTTTTTTCGCGAGGCCGATCTCTGATGTCTCTCCGAATTTTCGTTGTACGACCATGTTGTGCATTGACAGCAATAGGCCTGATGGGATGCGCTGGGTCAACTCGCTCAACAGTTCAAGTTCGTGCTTCGCCCCCTTCGATCACCACGCAGCCGGCAAGCGAGACTGTGACGGCAGGACAGAGCGCCACCTTCACCGTAACGGCCAGCGGCACAGCTCCTTTAAGTTACCAGTGGCAGAAGAACCGCTCGGACATCACAGGGGCAACCTCACCCGGCTACACAACGCCAGCGACCACCACTGCGGACAACAACTCGACCTTCGATGTGGTGGTAACTAATTCAGCGGGCAGCGTGACCAGCAACACCGCGACGCTCACGGTCAATCCAGCTGCGGTCCCGCCTTCGATCGCCACGCAGCCGGCAAGCGAGACTGTGACGGCAGGACAGAGCGCCACCTTCACCGTAACGGCCAGCGGCACAGCTCCTTTAAGTTATCAGTGGCAGAAGAACAAGACGAACATCACCGGAGCAACCTCATCCAGCTACACAACGCCAGCGACCACCACCGCGGACAACAACTCGACCTTCGATGTGGTGGTAACTAATTCAGCGGGCAGCGTGACCAGCAACACCGCGACGCTGACCGTGAGTCCGTCTTCATCCATTAGCATCATCACGAACAGTCTACCTGCCGGTCAGATGCAGGCTGCTTACGGCTTCCCACTCCAGGCTACCGGTGGGACTCCACCTTATACTTGGTCGGTGTTGGGCAGTTCGCTTCCTGCTGGACTCAGCTTATCGCCCGCGAGTGGGATCATCGCCGGAATACCGACCGTCTCCGGTACTTTCACGCTTAACGTCCAAGTCAGCGACAGCGCCGGCGGTTCAACGTCTGCTCCAATTCCCATGACCATCGCAACGCCGCCTACGCCGCCGCCGACGGCACTATTCGGACACGTCCTTCTCGTAGTTGAGGAGAACCACAACTACGCCTCCGTGGTCGGCAGTTCCTCCATGCCGTATCTGAATAGTTTGATAAATCAATTCGGCCTTGCAACGCAGTATTACGCCAACACGCACCCGTCCATCGGCAACTATTTCAGCCTGACGACTGGGCAAATCCTCACGAATGACGACAGCCAGACTCCATCGAGCTTCCCGGTTTCATCGGACAACGTGGTGCGCGAACTGGTGGCCGCAGGCAAGACCTGGAAGTCGTACGCGGAGGATCTGCCTTCTGTGGGCTACTTGGGCGGTAACACCGGAAACTATTACGTCCGCCACAATCCTCTGGCGTATATGATGGACGTCCAGAATTCTCCAACGCAGCAACAGAACCTCGTGCAATTTACGCAATTCGCCACGGACCTGGCCAGTGGGAGCCTGCCCAACTATTCGTTCATCGTCCCAAACGCATGCGATGATGCGCACAACTGCGATTTGGGAACGGCGGACAATTGGCTGAAGACGAACCTGGACCCGCTGATCAAGAACTCTGCGTTCCAAAACGATGGTTTGCTCATCATTTTGTTCGACGAGTCAGCCAACGACGACACAGACGGCGGGGGGCGAATTGCGGCACTCCTGATTAGTCCACGGTTTTCGAAGGTCGAGTTCCAATCAACAACACTTTACCAGCATGAAACCGTGCTTCGCCTCATGCTCGAAGGTTTGGGCGTCACCACTCTCCCAGGTTCTGCTACCACGGCGCCAACGACTTGGGACTTCTTCACCTTCTAGCCGTTAGCAGCTCGGTGACCGTCACCACATGGGTAAATCACTGGCAAAAGATGCCCAGTCTGTTCCCAATTAGAAGTCGGGCCCTCCGTATCTTATTGAGTAGAAGACGCTTCATTTATATGGGACAATGGTACCCCAAATGCACATTCAGTCGCAGCTTTCGCTGGGACCGATTTGCGGCCCATTCAGCGGATACTCCGGCGATGGCGACCAACAATCGGATTCTAAAGAGTTTAGTTAGCCTCCTGAGCTGCTGATTCCTCTAGAGAAGGTCGCTATTGGGAGCTTAGCCCAATGAAGACAATCTCGAAAGCGGGGGAACCCATCAGGGTTTTTGTCGCGGACGCGAACGCGATGGCCTGTCAGTTGATGGTGCGCGTTCTGCAACAGAGCTGCCAACCGATCAAGGTGGTGGGCTCTGCTACTGAGTCGGTTGAGATCCTCAAGGGACTGGACGCGAATCCCTCGGATGTTGCCATTATCAGCGCTGATTTAAGAGACGGGCCTATAACCGGTTTTCGTGTGGTGCGGCAGGCACGGGCTACTTATCCCCACACTCGTTTCATCGTGCTGGTCGACTCACCTGAGCGAGCACTGGTGGTTGAAGGGTTTCGGGCAGGTGCGGACGGAGTGTTCTCCCGCGACGAACCGTTTGAGATGTTGTGTAAGTGCATCCGTATGGTGTCCGGGGGACAAATCTGGGTTAGAAGCGACCAGCAGCGTTTTATCATCGAGGCTCTAGCTACGGGCGAACCGCAGCCCATCAAAGGTGCCTACGGGGCACACTTGCTGACAAAAAGGGAGGAAGAGTTGGTGCAGTTGGTGGCGGAAGGCCTTACCAACCGCGACATTGCCCGTCAGCTCAATCTAGCTGAGCACACGGTGCGCAATTATCTGTTTCGGATTTTCAATAAGCTGGGCACTTCTAATCGGCTGGAACTGGCTCTATATGTAATCAAACAAAGAGATGCACATCCAGGTCGAGATTCAGTTCATGACAAATTAGGTTCTAAGGAAAGTGTTCAGAAGTAAGTCAATTCCCCCGACACACTTCCCCCGATCGGCAAGGTGAAACACATTCATACCCTGCCGGGCCATCGCTTTGCTCGGACAAGTGACCAGACTGCGGTTTATAAGACGTGTAACTCTGAAGGAGGTTAGCTGGACGTATGACAGGCTAACCGGAATGTATGGTCCGCTTGTGGGAAGTTCCTCCGATGACGCCTCCAGGCACTTCCGCGTGGATCACGGGCACTCGGAAGCTATGCTCGATGCCCGAGTCGGTCGGCCTTCCGGTTGTCATGGGTGAAATCGGCGGTGAAAACCGGCAGGCAAGTGTCTGATAATCCAGAAGTCAGGACGAAAAGCGAAGCCTGTTTATCAACGCCTCGAGACGGGGGCGATCTTCTTCAAGCACTGCCGTGAACTTCAGTCCCAATCCACGGCCTGGCTCTACGCGCCGTACAATAGTGTCGGCCCTGATCTGTCCCTCCTCGACGAGAAACTCAAGTTTGGCCGTCCTACCCACACCGCTTGACGCATGTGTCTCAAGAAACAGGCCACCAAGGCTCATATTCCGGACTCGTGAAACGTCTTCACGTCCATCACAACACCATTCTACCCACACACCCTCGTGCGTCTCGACTCGGGAGTTGAGTCTCCTTGAAGGAAAGGAGGATTGCTGCACGATGTGCGACCACCACCTGCGGGCTTTCAGAGATGGCGGAATGGGGAAGTACGCAGGTTTTCGCGGGCGGGAATCGTTGCTAATGAACGAGGGGTCTTGCGAAGCCGAGGGCGCTACTCTGGACCGAGTTCCCGCCTCTCAACCGAGTGGAATCAATAATCGGATGCTAGGCTTTAGGTTCTGCGATTGCAACATGAAAAGGGGCCCGAACTTCTTTAGTTTAATATCCGCCTTGCGTCTCTGGCTTGATACTTCGCTCTGCACTTCACCCTGTCCTGGTCAATTTTGCCGGAGGCTTTGAAAATGGTCCCGACCGGGAGGATTCCTTCTAATTTGTGCGTTGGCCGCGGTCCGATAGCAACCCCTGGCCTCAGCGTTGAATAAAGTGCTCGTTCGGTGTATAGGTAGCTTGTTCCCGCGGTTGTGCCATGCTTCACTCGGCCCAGCGTACCTGTCAGACGGTCACTTGCAGTATCCCTACCTGCTTGTCCAACTCAGATCCTGCGCCAAGCGTGCCTTCGGCTCTATTGCGTGGTATTTGCAGTTATCGCTGACCGCAACGTGGAGGCGAATATGCGTAGAGTTTCGGTCTCGGCATCGACCGCTTCGAATAGCCGCTGCAACCACAGGGGAGGGGCTGGTGTGAGTTCGTGAATCCATTCGGCCATGTAAATTGGAAGAACGTCGGGCAGTTCGTCGGTACAACTTAACCCTTCAGATCGAAATCAGGCTCGAGTCCAGCCTCACGGAGTTCGAGCCGATCTTGGGTAGAACACGCGATATTTCGACTCGTGGTTTTTACTTCAGGAGCGACCAAGGGCTCCGCATCGGTACGAAATTTTGCTTTTCGATCATGCCTCCTTGGGAAGTTGCGCAAGGCACACATGCATTTATCAGCGGGTGCGCTAGGGTGATGCGCGTGGAAGAAGTTTCGGAGAGCAATGTCGATCGCATGGGCGTCGGTGCAAGGATCGAGAGATACAAGTTCGGCCAAACGGAATCATGGGCATATTTGACCCATCTGGCCTTTGAGAACAGTCATGCGTTGCCGAAAGTATTTTCTTCTCGCATACCATCTCGAAACCGCACGATAAAGTTGTCTACTGTCGGCGAGGAACGGTGAGAGGGATGGCTTGGCCTCGCCGAATCATGCGTGCGGAAAAGCTGTCTTGACAAGTCCGAGAAACGGTGCAGTATAACCCTTAGGGATCCAAAACCCCCGACTGCTCTCCCTCAGGAAACCGAAAATTGACGTCCCGCAGGAGGCCAACCATGAACGCCAAAATTCTGGCATTTTCATCCGACGGTGGTAAGACGCTTCTTGAATACGATCCGGCAACTGCTGACATGGAAGAAGTGAACAAGGTGATTGCCGAATATGAAGCCCAGACCGGCGCGCAGCCGTTTGACATGACGACCGGTGAACGCATCGAGAGAGTCACGCGTGGGCAGAACGAAGTCTTGATGGTTCATCCCATCGCAGGCGGCTAACCGCGAGCTAGCCGCTGCTGACACCACTCGTCTGTCAGAGTGAGACTTCGTTGGTATTAGGCCGATTCGGATGCTGGTGGTAGCCCATTTCGCTGCGGCGGTATTTCTATGGTAACCGCAACGCTGTCTGTGATTGCTCTCCTCGCTCTGATCGTCTGGAGGATTGCGTTCGTTGGCATGCAGCACTTGCCTTTGATTCGAGCAATTGCCCGACCGCGACAGCGACGCAACAACGCTTTAGGCGACAGCCTTCACATCCTAGACCCGGGACCCGTGGCAGTAATTGCAGGCAATCGCTTTGAGGACAGTTCGGATGGTTTAGACCGCCTCGACCCAGAGGATCGCGCGAAAGCCTCTCTGCGCCGCGTCGTCGCCCTCACGGGCGCAACGCAAATGGGTGATGGGTACGTTCTAGATGTCGGCGCAACTAGATTCCATGTGCGCAACGGATATATCAGGCGGTTGCGAGACGCAGCAGATCCCAAGTGTGAATACGAAGAAACATGCTTTTATCCCATCCACAACGGGATGCCGAAGGCGGAAGAAATTGCCACTGCACTGCTGCAGCTCGCGAACAATCCAGCGCTGTTTTACAAGTGGGCCCTTAAGAATGGGCAGGCGGTGAAGGCGGACGGCCAGCTATTTAGCCGTGCGGAGTGATCGGCGCAAATTGCTGTGGCCTGAGCGGTCCTTAGTTTTTTAGCAGAGAGCGGACGCGGGCTTCATCCGACAGGGGAAGCCAATCGCCGGGTCTCAGGCAGGTGTAAACGTCAACCTGGTAGCCTCCCAATGAGGCCGTGGGATCGCCGGAAACCTGGTCCTTCTTCAGGAAGAAAATCCCGCGTTGCAGCCTCTCGAACTTGGGAGAGTTCACCCAGGCTACGTCCCTGGAGAGCGGAAAGCGCACCACCATCTTGCCTTTTTGGGGTTTTGTTCCCTTGAGGACTGAGTCGATCTGGAGAACGGCTTCGTGCCAGTCCGCGCTGTGTTCCGAGGTGTGATAACGCGAGGCGGCGGATTTGGGGATGGTCCAGCGGCGAATGTCCGTGACGCGGCCGATGACAACCAACTCAGACGATGCGATGCGGTTCTGGAGATCTTGATCGCTGATTTGCTTTTGAGCCTGGACGAGCGCGGATTCGGTTGCACCGGCTCCCGAGGCAGGTGTCCCGCCGCCCGGGCTGAACTCGTGCCCCAATTCCTTGACTGCTATTCCTGAACCAAAGATCCAGCCTTCCGTGTAGAACGTTGCTTGAGTGCCTTGCTGGAAAGCGGATGGGTCTTTCAGCTCGACCGTGACGTTGTCGCCCTTTTTGAGCGAAATGGCCGGGGGTTTTTTCAAGACGGAGTCCACGCGAACGACAATCGTGTTCGGGGATTGTGGGATGCCGGCAAAGGAAGTTGCGCCGAGCTGGCTAACCGTGCCTGAAAAGATGATGCTCGATTGCTTGGCAAGCGCAACCTGCTCGGTCTGTGTTTCCGCGAACATGGCGATTGGCGGCGCAAGCATTGCAGTCCAAAGGATGCCGACAAAGAAGCTTGACGAAATTTTCATGTGCGCCTCTTCTTGTTCCGCTCAATCGTGAGAAAGCGCTTCAAGGTATCACCGGAACGCTAAAATAGAATGGATCGATGGAAACAGCCACGGGGTTCCCTGAGCCATCGTTGAGTGTCTTTGTGTTGAAATTTGCGGCGCGCTGATAGGTTACCCCCTGTGGGAAATTGGCGAAGTCCGGTGAGTTGTTGGCCGAAAAAACGCCACGGAACTCATTCCCAACGGAAAGTAAGTAGTCATAGTCGCCCAGATAGGGCAAGAACTGCTGCACCGGTGTATCCGCCGGGACGCTTGCGAGAATGAGGTCTTGAACGGTTACGAAGCCATCGTGCGATTGCACAATATGTGTAACCCAACGGCCGCCAGAAAGTTGCTGGTAGAGAAGGCCGGCGACGCCATTGTTGGCCACGGCCAGCGCGATGTTAGTTGCATTGCTGATGGTGGTATGAGGCAGGTCCGCCTTGGACCAGGTCAGACCGCGGTCGGTCGAGCGGCGCACGTGGAGGGTATAGATATCGCCTTTGCGCCCGCGATCCGCCCAGCCCACGTAGACCGTGGAGCTGTGATTGGGATCAACGGCGATGGAAAGCGTGGAACCTATGCGTTCCTGGCCGAGCGTGGGTGAATTGGACCACGGGATGGAGGTGCGCTTGACGAAGAGGCGGCCCGGAAGTTTATCGGATGGGTCTCTGAGCGACTGAAAAGGATTGAGGCCACTGCCTCCAGCATCATCACGGACGACAACAATGTCGCTGGTGGCGATTTTGCCGTCGAATTTGCGCCAACCGAAAAAGGCTGCGTATACGGTATTGTCGGCGGCGACGGCGGGACGAACGGAAGGCCCATCCTGTCCGGCGGTATTGCGAGACTCGATGGAAAAGGATTTGTAAGTCGTGCCACCATCCAGAGAGACATCGATTGTGGCGGTGCGGCCGTTGGGCTGATTGAAATCGTTGACGCCAACATAGATATGGTCAGCATTGGGAAAGCCCAGGGCCCGGACGAAGGGCTGGTCCACGTTGACGCGAGTGGACTGCACGTTCATAACGGAACTGGAAGAGACGTCATTCGATTCGGACTCGTCGAGAGTGATGGATGCCGCGCAAGCCAGGGTACCGGCGTGAAGGTCGCCGCGCGGGTGGTTTTCGCCCGTGGGCATGGCATGCGTGATGTCGCAAGTCATCCGCTGAACGGGCGTGATGGCATTCAGGACCCAGCTATTGCCGCCGTCCTGAGAGACATAGACAGGGGCGTTGCCACTGCTCGAAACGGGATTGGGAGTGAATGCCGAAGCGACCATAACTTGGGGGTTGGCAGTTTGGATGGCGAGGAACGGTTCACTGTCTTGATTGGTTTCGCCACTGAGACTTGCAGGGATGAGGTCCACAAGCTTGACCTGGATCGGCGAAGCATAAACAGTGCTCAAACTGCCAGCGGATTGGATCTCATCGCCGCCGATGCCAGTTTTACGTGGAGACTCGCTGTAAATGAGGAAGATTGCTGCAATCATAACAAGCGGAGTAAACGCCAGCAAATGCATCCAAAATGCAGCGAAAGTTTTCACGGCAATCGTCTCCCCAGTCAGGCGGAGCTGAATCTTAAGTAGAGCAAGCCAGCAGGCGGGCCGGGTTCCGCATGGCACTCATATTTCGCTAGAGAAATATACGACCGGGAAAGCAGCATACACCTAAGCAATCTCGCCGACAATCGCCCATGCTTGTACCCAGAGTTGGCCGGGAAACCTCACTGGAGCCCTTTGCGTAGAGTTAGCCTGGGGTCAGGTTAGTGGACAAAAAGGAGGAGGAGCGTGAGCTTACCGGGAGAGATCCAAGCCGCCATTTCGTCGGTTCCAGGATTTGATTGCGATACTGCTCTGTCCGCGGATCTTGCAGGCCAGTTTTTTGCGCAGGGATACAAATTCTGTTTCAGGTATCTCTCGAGAGGGCAGATGCCTTCTGAAGACTTAACCGAGCAAGAGGCCGCAGACATTCTGAATTCGGGACTTGCACTGATGCCCGTTCAACACGCTCGTAAACAGGGATGGTCCCCTACTCAGGTTCTAGGACAACAGCACGGACAGGAAGCATCTGCGGATGCGGCGACTGTCGGTTTTCCGAATAGAGTTAGCCTCTGGTGCGACCTCGAAGGAGTGAACAGGTCTGCACAAGCGCGGGATGTGATTGACTATTGCGGAGCCTGGTACAAAGCAGTGAGCGTGGCGGGGTACATACCGGGGCTGTACGTCGGTGCCGAAGCACTTCTAAACGGCAGACAACTTTACGACCTCCCGTTTCAGCATTATTGGCGTTCTCAAAGCCGAGTGCCGAATATCCCGTACCGAGGGTATCAAGTCATTCAACTCGGCCCGTCGATACAAATAAACGGAGTCCGGGTTGATTTGGATGTCGCTATGAATGACAACAAGGGAAGAGCAGCACAGTGGCTCCGTTTGAAAACCGCGATTGCAGGCGATTGACGGGCAAACCGGAGAGCGCCGGGATAAACCGGCATGTTGTAGGGGATGAAAGAGCCCTACGGGAAAGGAGAGTAGCGAATCCATCCTGGCCTTGAGTCTTGCAGGCGACATCGCGAGATGCAGCTTGAAGCGTAGACAGAG
>WNFR01005779.1_pt1 | contig 14745 bp, 12 predicted proteins | sample 5400221 | NCBI WGS metagenome assembly WNFR01 (sample SAMN13153357, study PRJNA577476) | soil metagenome | isolation source: 40 cm soil under Madrone tree | place: USA:California | collected 2016-06-14 | reverse complement strand
CATTTGGTGAACAGTCTTTGTCATTTCAAGTTGAATACAAAAACACGCTCAACTCCAATCCTGCGACCAAATCGCAGCCTGCTGTCACGGGCCTGGTTCAATTCAGGGTGGCCGGTTTCTGATCACGTACCGGCTCGACGCCGCACCGTTACGTCGCCAAACATTCCACTAACAATACAGAGGCTGATTTGTTTCGCTCTGGCTGTAAAAACTGGGCGAAAAGGCTCACGCCGCGATGAGCTTGGTTGCGGTTCTCACGCAGCTTTAAGAACCGAACCCTTTTTCAGCCGCACACGTCGCGACACGATCAAATCATTTAAAATGTAAGAGACCAAGATGTCAGCGTTGGCCGTGTTATTCGCCAACGGGCACACCGCATCGGATACCGCTACAATTAGATCACCCAAGGTCGTGTTTATTTGTTTTCTCTTATGCATGCTCGCCACCCCTCATTGACTTGGTTGAGGCCAAGATTTCCAATCCTCATCGAGGCCTCGGAGCAACGGCCATGCCATGAGATAAAACAACACGTATTCCTAAAATAAATTTGAACCGCGCAAATTTGCTGACGGCGGAGACAGACAAAACGTAGGATTTTTCTTACAAGCTGTCGAAGATTTTCCCTGCAGAGAGTATCAATCTAAGGTCAGCAAATAACTCAGGACGATGCTGATCCCACGCGGGAATTAGTGCGAGCTTCTAGTGCGGCGAGCTTCGCCGATTTCGAGCAAATTCACGAGATAACTTAGCGCTGCGATAGCGCTCACGTTCCCGCCGCTGAGACCTAGCGCGTTTGTCTTAGGCAGTTGCCGTCCCCCCAGCGTCTGGTTTTTCCTCATCGAAGATGTCGACAAATCCTGACAAATATCTTTAGCGATCATCCCTCTGTCCTCTAAGTTCTTAGAAGCATGGAATTATCGATCGAACTCGATCTTGGCACAGGCTTTGTAGATGTTCTCCCTGTACACAATTTCGTTGGCAGGAATTTAATTAACGACGGAAAAGAATTCAATGACACGACCGACATACACGGTGAAGGATAGAAATAGCTCGGATCGACAGGACTCCGTCTGGTGTGGTGTCGTCTTAGCTGGTGGAGCGGGACAATACCTAGAACCGCTAAGAAGACGACCGCGTACAGACGTATTACCGAAACAATACGTTCGCTTCACCGGTACTCGCTCCATGCTCGAGCGTACCTATGACAGAGTCGAGCGCCTCATTCCGCGCGAACGCCTGTTTACCGTGGTCCAAGAGTCGCATTTACGTTTTTCGCGAGTCGCTGATCAGCTTAGCGAAAGATCCGAGGGCACGGTTATCACACAACCACGGAATGAAACGACCATGCTGGCACTGCTGCTCGCCTTGACGCACGTTCACAGGCGCTTTGGGGATACGATCGTCGCGTCGTTTCCATCCGATCAATTGATCTGGGGAGACGATCGATTGATGAGATATATACGCCTAGCTCAAACTATTGTCAGTCATCAGCCGTCAAAGCTCGTCTTATTAGGCGTCGAACCCGCCTACGAGGAGTCCGAATATAGTTACATTTTGCCGGTCGACCAGTGGAACAACGACGGCTGGGGCACGCGTGATGTCAAGCATCTCGTCGAAAAGCCCAACAGCGCGCACGCCCATGAACTGATAGTGCGCGGTGCGTTGTGGAACACGATGTTGATGGTTTTTAACGTGGCGACGCTGCTTGGATTCGTGAAGTGCCTAAAGCCGAATCTTTTCCGTCATTTTGAACGCCTCCGGGAGACGATCGGAACTCCCCATGAGGCGACGGTCGTTCGAGAAACCTTTGAGCGCGTCGAGGCGGTCGATATTTCAAGGGATTTGCTTCAGCCAGTGGCACGGCTATTTCCCGGGAGTCTATGTGTACTTCCGGTGAACGACGTCCTATGGAGTGATCGGGGCGCGGAAACACGTAACATCGATACCGTGAAAATACTCCGTCGCACCGGTTACTCGGTAGAACCGCAGCAACGGCGCCATACAATTTTTGGGTCCGATCGCGGCGAATCATTCGGATTGGATCAGCCCATCAATATCAGCTTGCAGTGATCGAAAGACGTCTGGCCACCGGGGCTGGCTACGAAATTAACGCCAAACGCCAAATGGACCGGCTTGAGGACGATTACAGACAGGAACGGATTTCGCGCGGAGAATATGAGAAACGAAAGAGTCAGATTGAGAAAGGCTCGATCATTTATTAGCCGGTCTTAAGACCGTTCTAGAACATCAAAGAGAGGAGTATTTATCATGCGACCGACTCTAATGAAACGAATTATCGTGGCAGGGATGCTAAGCCTGTTTTTGTCTGTCACTGGCTGCACATCGATGACCGGGCAGACAGCGGGACAGTATGTCGACGATTCGACGATCACCGCCTCAGTGAAAGCCAAACTGGTCGCCGATAAAGTCGCCAATTTCACGCGAGTTGATGTCGACACTACGAACAAAGTCGTCGCGCTCAACGGCATTGTTGCCTCCCCTGCCCAAAAGGCGCGCGCGGAGGAACTCGCGATGCAAGTAAGCGGTGTTCGCAAGGTCGATAACAATCTGCAGGTCCAGGCGCGCAACTGACTTCTATCGTTTGCTGGCCGAGGGGGTCCAAAACGACGCGATGATCAGCGAGCGCAGAGGGATGATTGAACCATGAAAACTAGTAACGAGCCCGGCAGCATCTTTTACTTTGTGATCGGTGTCGGCTTGGGCCTGATCGCGGGCCTTTTGTGCGCGCCGCGTCCGGGGCGGGAAATGCGAGATGAACTTCGCCGCGGTGCGCTCGATGGCTTGGATTATGTGAGCGAAGAAGCAGAGAAGGCTCGCGCCGGCGCCGATCGGTGGGTCGGGAAAATAAAAAACAACTTGTTTCGCCGGCGGGAATCGGGCGGGGAATCCACTGCCGGACCGTCGGTCCAGTAGACGCGACTATTTTCCGACGGATACGTGTGCGCCGCGCAACGGCTTCCAATTAAGTTAAGTAGCGCCCCCGATAAACGAACCATGCTCTTGACGATCTTTTTTATCGTCATGATTCTGTGGCTGGCTGGAATCGTCACGGCCTACACGCTTGGAGGATTGATTCATCTTCTTTTGCTTTTGGGCGTGATTATTTTGTTCATTGAATATCTCGAGCGACGCAAAGTGCTATAGAATAAGAACCGTCAAGAGACTTTTCTGCTTTTTGCGGCTCCTTGTCCTAAGTCTTACGCTCTTCCGCTGCATCCGATTTTTCCGTCGGAACTCGCTCCTTCTCTTTGTAGGAACCGATGTTTCGGACTTTTAAAATCGCCAACAGTTCCGGGCGCTCGACCACTTCTTTGCTCAAAAGCAATTTCGCCAACTCTTCAAGGGCTTGCCGATGCGACGCCAGGGCGTCGCGCACCTTGTTGTGCGCGTCCACGAGTAATTTTTTGATTTCCTCATCGACGATGCGCGCCGTCTCCTCGCTATATTCCCGCGAGCTTGGAGTCGGTACGGGAAGAAACATCGGCGTGCGCGGGCCTTCCAGAGCGACCAATCCCAAGCGTTCACTCATGCCGAACTGCGTAATCATCGTGCGCGCGATTTCCGTCGCCTTTTGCAAATCGTTTTGCGCGCCGGTGGAGACGTCGCCGAAAACCATCTCTTCAGCGACTCTCCCGCCAAGCAGCACGTAAATGCGCGCGAGCAGTTCCGACCGGGTCATCAAGTAACGATCTTCGGTCGGCAATTGCTGTGTATAGCCGAGCGCGGCGACTCCCCTCGGAATGATCGAGATCTTGCTCACCGGGTCGGCGCCGGGAACGATCTCGGCGACCAGCGCATGGCCCGCTTCATGGTATGCAACGGTCTTTTTCTCGCGCGGATTCATCACCCGGCTTTTCTTTTGTAATCCGGCGATCACGCGCTCGATCGCTTCGTCGAAGTCACTCGACTCCACGGCCGCTTTGCCCTGGCGCGCAGCCAATAGCGCAGCTTCGTTGACGATATTCGCCAAATCGGCACCGACGAAACCCGGTGTCTTGGCTGCAATCACACCGAGATCGACCGACGGGGCAAGCTTCACCTTTTTCGCATGAAGCTGAAGAATCTTTTCACGCCCCTTGACGTCGGGTCGGTCGACCAGCACCTGGCGGTCGAAACGGCCGGGACGCATCAAGGCGGCGTCCAGAATTTCCGGGCGATTGGTGGCGGCCATGATAATCACACCTTGGTTCGGATCGAAGCCGTCCATCTCGGCAAGCAATTGGTTCAGCGTCTGCTCGCGTTCGTCGTGGCTCGACAGCATATTCATACCGCGCGCTTTGCCGAGAGCGTCGAGCTCATCGATAAAAATAATGCTCGGCGCATGTTGCACGGCTTGAGCGAACAGGTCACGCACACGCGCTGCCCCGACGCCGACAAACATTTCGACGAAATCGGAACCGGAAATGCTGAAGAACGGCACTCCGGCTTCACCCGCTACCGCGCGCGCGAGTAAAGTCTTGCCGGTGCCCGGAGGACCGATGAGCAACACGCCTTTGGGAATGCGCCCGCCGAGGCGCTGATATTTCTCCGGGGTTTTGAGGAATTCGACGACTTCGACGAGTTCCTCCTCGGCTTCATCGATGCCCGCGACGTCTTCGAACGTCACGCCGGTCTTCTTCTCGATATAGACTTTAGCCTTGCTCTTGCCGATCTGCATCATGCCGCCACCGGCGCTCATTTTTTTGAACAGAAAGTTCCACAGAACCACGAACAGAGCCACCGGCACCACCCAAGAAAGCACGGTGGGCAACCAGTCATTGACGACCTCACCTTTGAAGGCCACGCCCGCCTTTTCCAGATCAGGGACCAATTCAGAATCGTCGACGCGAACGGTGATGAATGGGATCGCTTTCTTGCCGTCCTTAACCGCATCGCCCAATGCTTTGAGCCGCTCGGCGGACAGCGCTTCCTTGATCCCTTCCGGTTTGATTTCGCCGTGGATGGTTTTTTCACCGACAACGAGATTGGCGACCAAGCCCTTTTTAGCCAGTGCTTTGAACTGGCTGTAATTGATGGTTTCCACCTGCGGCGATGCGAGATAGGTCTGCAGCAGAAAAAGCAGGAGCAAAGCGACGAAGAAATAGCCGATGGAAAACTGTTGGCGCCATTTATTCATAAAGCCGGCCTCCTCATAAAAGCGTAAACATTGGATGGCCTCGCCACAAGACCGCTTACGAATAATAGCCGAGCCTTTGATCTCGGCTCGACCAGTTGCAATGAATTTGCTCCCACTAAAGCCGTTTTTTGTCTTCAGTAATTTCTGTTCCCTTCGGTTGGTTTCACAGATGGCGGCGGCCTTCCCCACTTGACCACAGGGTCGGCACTTTCAATGACAAGTTACGAGGCTCTATGGGTTCCCTGGTGGTGCGGCCTTCGAGTTTGCGATCCTTCCTCTGAGATAGTTTCCTCGACCCGCTTAGTCCTGGGAGTCGCCTCTCAAAACCGGATCTTCGCTACCGCGGTGAACCGATAATTCCCCGCGCCGATTTTAACCGACTAGCTGCTCTGCTTCCGCGGCGCACGGTTAAATCTTTCGTTGACAGATCTGGGTAGCTCTAAACCTCTTTTTTCCGTTTCCATCTTTGTCTTAATCCCATGGCAACCCCATCCCACCGCTCTTTGCGCGCTTCATTTTCTTTGCCTCTCACGTCCCGCCGGACTTTCTCCTTGAAGACTTTGTACATCCCGACGACCTTTCCGATCACCTGGTCGGGACTGGGCTGTACGCCGCGTCTGCTAGGAAGAGTTGAGTCAAGGGGCCGGAAGTGAAGCTCCCCAGGGAAATACCTCGATATCAAAGGTATTGCTCGGGCTGCACTATTCCTCTTCATCCACCAAGATAGCTTTGTAGCGGCCCCTAAATAGAGACCCGTCGCGTTTGTGATGTCGGTTAAACCGCTGGGTATAAAGCCCGTCGATATGGCGCATGACTCGGGAGAGATTGCCCTTGGGGGTCTTGACCCTTATGCCCCTTAATGTGACCCCCCTAATGCTCATGACCGAAAGAGAAAATAACCGCGTGAGTCCACCGTCCGGTTTAGAGATGTTCGCCTTTTCTTTTCGGCGAGCAATAAAACAGCGATCCGAGAAATGCTTCTACTTCATGAATTGTTCGATCCCCTTTTGGAGCTGCGCCAGCATTTCGGCTTGGGCTTTCTTGCCGGTTTCTATGTCTTTCAGACTTTGTTTTGCATCATCGACGCTTTGCGCGAATTGCTCTTTCAACTCAGGCATCCGATCGATAAGACGTTTGAGCTCCGGATCTTTGGCCAGGTCGCGGGTCGCTTTCGCCTCCTCGATTTGACTTTCGCCTAGCGCTCAAGCGCCGCGAGCACGCTCTCCGGCCCGGTGCACAGCTGAGAGTCGAGCTGCGCGTTGACCGGCGTAGAAGGACGCCTTTGCTTAAGTTCAAAGCAGCCGTCTGTGCACTGACGCACATTAAACTTGCGCGCTGGTCAATTCGCTACCGGGGTGAAACTCTAAAAGTTTAGAAAGTGTGGGCTATCGCTCGGACAGGATATAATGTCTTTCGCTGGAATCTAAGAACGAATTGAGCGGAATTGAAAGAGTGTTCCATCACAGAGAATTTGTGAAGGCAAGCCGATTTCACTCCCCGCACTATGTACTGCTACGTGCCCAAGAGAAGTTAGGCACCGGTTGCCCAAAAAACACACTTATCCATGGCAAGACACATTTAACCGCATGGCCAGGTCTGGCGACCGAATTACATTTCCATGACGCGAGATAAAATTGAGCTGCTGAGACGTTCTAGAACAGCAGCCCACTGCGTAATGATCTTCGTTTCATATTTTTCTTGCGTACAAAATTGTATACGAGTTCAACTGGTCAGACGGGAGCGTTAACAGGTCGCCGTCGATAGCCAATTTGCTGCGGCGCGCGTCACGCGAGTGTGATAACGAAAATCTGTTGCTACAGTTAAGCTTAACGGCGATAGACCTGTGTCAAATCGCGCGCGGCCAATCACAGAACTCCATTGCTCAAGCTGATCGTGGCGAGACGACCAAATCGCCGCCGGACGCTTGGCGTTATCGATGCGCCCGCCGACTACTATCTTGCGGCGGTTTACCTTAAAATCCTATATCAGCGTAAAACTTGTTCACGTTATGCAACTTACGTTGACAGTGTTTCTCTGATTGTGTAATTCAGAAACCATGACCTTGGGAGATTCCAATCACGATCACCAGAAAGAAACCCGAGCCGGCCAGGAGCACGTAGAGAAGCTGCGTGCAGTTCTCAACATCTGTCGGCGCATGAGCTCGATGACCGACTTGGCCTCGTTGCAATCGGTGATCACGCGCGAAGCTAAAGAGTTGCTTCAAGCGGAACGCGTGAGCATTTTCCTTTTCGATCGCGACAACTGCGAGCTTTGGTCGGCGATCTCCCAAGAGGGCAAGATCATGCGGTTTGACGCCCGGTTGGGAATCGCCGGAGCCGTCGCCATGACCGGCCAAACGATCAATGTCGACGACGCGTACCAGCACCCGCTCTTTTATAAGGAAGTGGACGTCGAGACCGGCTATCAAACAAAAACCCTGCTTGCCGTGCCGTTGCATAGCCTGGCCGGCGCGGTGATCGGGGTCGGGGAGGCGTCGAACAAGCTCGGCGGAGTTTTTACCAACGAAGATGCGGAGATCCTCACCACGTTGGCGGCGCGGCTAACCGATGTTTTCGAGAACTCGGCGCTCGCCGCGGAACTAAAGGCGCAAAACACCGAACGAGCCCAATATCCCGCGGCGCAATTTATCAGCGGCTTCTCGACCCAGAATATTGTCGGTATGAGTCACCGAATTAGATCGATCATTCGGCTGATCGACCAGATTCGACCGAGCTCAGTGGATGTGCTGATCCAGGGCGAAAGCGGCACGGGGAAGGAGCTCATCGCGAAAGCCCTGCACTTCACCAGCCCCCTGGCCAAACATCCGTTTGTCGCTGTCAATTGCGCCGCGTTGCCCGACAATCTAGTCGAGGCGGAGCTTTTTGGAATTGAAAAGGGCGTGGCCACCGGCGTCGACCGGCGCATCGGCAAGTTCGAGGCTGCCCAAGAGGGAACGCTATTCCTGGATGAAATCGGCGACTTGAGCCTAGCCGCTCAAGCAAAAATTCTTCGCGTTCTGCAGGAGCGCTCGGTCGACCGTGTCGGCGGTCGGGCGCCGATACCCATCGACGTGCGGGTGATCGCCGCCACCAACCGCAATCTGGAAGCATGCACGAGGGAAAAACAATTTCGCGAAGACTTATACTACCGTCTGAGCGTCGTTAATATTCAAACGCCGGCGTTACGGGAGACCCCCGAGGACATACCGATCCTGGCAAATCACTTTCTGCAAAAGCACTGCGCGATGATGTCCGTCGAGCCCAAGCAATTTACCGCCGCGGCGGTCGATCGCTTATCGGCCTACCACTGGCCGGGAAACTCGCGCCAGCTCGAAAATGAAGTGAAGCGATTGGTAGCCTCGGTACGGAGCAAAATCATTACCGAAGACCAGATTGCCATCCAGCCAGAGGCGAAACCCGTCCAAACGCGGGTCGAACTTCCGGCCGCATCGCTGGGCTCCGGTAAATCGCTCTTCGCAGCCGTCGAGGCCCTCGAGCGCCAGATGATTCAAGACGCCTTGAAGCAATCGGGCGGGAATAAGCTTAGGGCTGCGCAGATTCTCGGTTTGAGCCGTCAAGGATTCCTCAAAAAGCTCAAGAAGCTCGATGCCTCAGCCGCATGAACGGCATGTCGCGCACTTGCATGACTGTGCCCTGCGCCTAGGCGCACCCGACGACGCGATTTTGCGTCTCCCGCGCTAGAATCTGTGTCGCAATCAGAAAAATACAAGGAGTGTCATGCTGAGTGCGGCGAAGCATCTCGCACTTGCATTCACTTTCGAAACCGAGATCTTTCGGCTATCGCATCAGGATGACATTGTGACACAGTAGGCCAGCAAGTCGCCGGCCTCTTGCTATTTCATCTTGTTAAAGATGCCTTTAGCCGCTTGCTGCAAAAGCGGATTACGCACAACGACTTTGGAAATCGCGCTTCTCAGCTTTGCCTTGTTGTCTTTGGCTTTCGAAGCCTTTCTTTGAGCGTTCACAGCGGCCTGCAGATCTTTGTTTTCTTTGATCAGGGCGCGTATCGCCTTTCGGACTTTCTCGGCTTTCGCCTCAGATAGTTTTGGTCCGCTCTTTCCCATGCCTCACCTCCAACAGGTAAATTAAATTTTTGTCACGCTAAACTTAATGGTTTTCGATGTCAAGAATCCTTTTCGCATTTGGCGCCGATACTGGGATCGCGGGTGCGCTCGGTCGCTTTAAGCCTCTCCAGTTCTGCGTGCACGCGACTGTCCGAGCGAAACTTCGCCACGTTGGAAGACATCTTGATAAAGTCTTCCAGCAGTCCGACAAAACGTTTGCTCCACATCGACGGAAGCATGCCTCCGTACAAGTTACTCACGCTCAGGTCATGGCCCATGCCGCGCAATTCCAACAAGACACGCCGGCCGTCTTTCAACCCGTTGACTAGAAAATCTTCCGCCTGGCAGCCGGCAATCACGGCATCGCGGCTTCCCTTGATCAGGAGCGTCGGCACCTCGTGGCGAAAATCCGCGGGATTCCACGGGCAAATTTTCTCGCCGGAAACGACGCCGATTTTTTTGGCCTGATCTCTCCCGAACTCTTTGCCGGCGCCGGAGCGCTTGGCGAAATCGTCGATATCCTTTCCAGTGAAACAGCCTTCTTTGCCCATCATCACCGGGAGCCAGCGCGTCACGCCGTCATAGACGCCAAAAACATAGTTGCCGCGCTCCGACTCGCGCCCGCCGATTTGCTCGCGTTGTTTCTCTCTCGCCGCTTTCAGCCGATCGCAATACTGGCACTCCGCCGAAGCGCCGCTGAAAATCGGATCTTTGAGACTACAACCGCCAGCATTGGTTGCCATAAGATCGTAGGCAATAATGAGAGCGGCATTCACGCGGTTGCGGCTGTCCGCGACGAAGACTAAACCGTCCTTTTCCGGCGCGCCGGACATTTGCAAATAGCGGATGGCGCCAAAGAATTCGATTGGAAACCGATCGAAGCGGCTTTGAAACTCTCTGTTTTTCTTTAGCGCCTTGAAGTTGTCGACGATAAAGTCAGCCGAGCCGAAATCTGGGTCAATCGTCGCTACAATCTTGCGCAGGCGACCGACGATGTCATCGATCAGCTTGTCGGTCAAAAAACAGAAATTATCGCTCGCTTCCAAGGCATCACCGGCCATCCCAATCTGAGGACCGGAAAAGTCGGTGACTTTGGATTTGAGATACGACGGCGACTCGCATCGACAATTGCCCGCCCCCTGGGTGCGATAGTACGTCAAGATCGATCTGAGATTTTCTACAATCACATCCGCGCGCGCACTGTGAGTGCTCGCCCGATGGCGGTCCACCGGTCCGGTCAGAATCAAACTTCGCACTTTGGGATTGGGGTCCTTGGCTTGACCGTATTTGGCCGCATATCGCTGCGCGATCACCGTCCCCCAGCTATGCCCGTAGATCGCGTCCCATGGTCTTGCCTTGAGCACCGCTTGGCGCAGTTTTTCAATATCGTCCACCACATAATCGGCGCGCAAAAATTGATCGTAAAGTTGTGCCCCTTCGATAGCACTCTTAGCCATGCCACGCGGGTGGAAGTAAACCACGTTGTGCTTCTCTTCCAGAAGACGCAAAGCGGCGGAGCGGTTGGTTGGATCAACGATCGCCCCCGGACCTCCGGGGATATAAAGGATGTTGAGGCGCTGCTTCTGAGTGAGATCGAAACTGTCGCTGAGAAAATAAGCGAGCTCGAACTCGCAGGACGACGGCTTTTCGTCGCAGCGAAACCCGGCGGGAAAAGGTCGATCATCCGGCAGCAATTTGAGTTTTAATACCTGCCCTTTCAACTTCCCGGGATCACCCATCTCGTCGCGGGTCCATGAATCCGCGCCCCGTTGGCCGGCGTTAACCGACGCCGCCGGGATGAGCATCAGTAAGGCGCACACTGCAATCAGCCGGACCATCTTCATGGGGTTAACGCCTCCCCACCTGGCTCACGGCGATTTTGGCAATTCGTCGCTTCGGATACGCGATCATTTGTTTCAATATCGCAGAATAGTCGGCGAGCAATTTTGCGATGCGCGACCGATCGAACAAGTCGGTCTTATAGTTTACAGCTCCTGTGAACTTGGTTGACATCTCGTGTAAATGGAAGTTTACATCCAATCGCGCCATTGCTATGCCCGGATCGCTCGCGCGATTTTTACCGTTCCATGACGCAATTGTAAGACCATTGCTTTTTAGGGTTGGCGTCCATAGGTTCCGATAGTTAAACATCACCTGGTATAAAGGCGGGCGGGCGCGCTTTCGCTTCTTCGCAAGCAGCGTCTCCAAATATTCGAACGGAACGTCTTGGTGCGCGTAGGCCCCTAAACAAGTTTCGCGAACATCCCTTAGCACTTCGACACAGGTCATCGCCGGTAGAACGCGCGTACGTAAAACCAGCGCGTTGACGAAATAGCCGATCAGTCCGTCGGTTCCCGCTTGCCCCCGGTTAGCGACGAGCGTGCCGATCCGAATATCGGTTTCACCCGTCCAGCGGTAAAGTAAAACATCCAAGGCCGTGACGAAGACCATAAATGGCGTGCAGTTCTGCGCGCGCGCGAATGACTTGATCCGCGCGACCAGATCGTCAGTAAACTCCATAGGCTGCCGGGCGCTATGAAAGCGCGGCGCGCTCTTGAGATTGGGTTCGCGCCGGAACTCAAGCGCGGGCGCCAGCTCGTCCAAGCGCTGGCGCCAGTACGCGATTTGCCGCTCGAAAGCTCCGCTCTTGAGCAGTTGCTTCTGCCAGGTGATAAAATCGGAATATTGAAACGGCAGCGCCGGCAACGGCGACGGCATGGCCGTCGTGAATGCTTCGTACAGCGCCGCCAACTCTTTGCGAAACACTCCCATGGACCACTGGTCGCTGATGATATGGTGCATCGTAACCAGGAGAGTATATTGGTCATCGGCCAGCCGGAGCAGCGTGGTTCTGAAGAGCGGCGGTTTTTCCAAGTCGAAGGTGCGTGCCGCATCCCGTTTAGAAATCTCGTCGAGTTTATTGTCGCGTTTTTTCTTCGGCAGGCGCGCGAGATCGACGATCGATAATTTGACCGTGAGGCGGCGGCGAACAACCTGCCGCGCGCCATCCGCCGTATCGATGAATGCCGTGCGCAGCGGATCGTGACGATTGACAACCTCTTGAATCGCCTTCTTCAGCGCCGCCACGTCGACTCGCCCCTCGAGCCGGTAGGCGTAAGGCATGTTCAGAAAATCCGCGCCGCCAAACAATTGGCCGAAAAGAAACAGCTGCTTCTGCCCGAAAGATAATCCCACCGCTCCCTTACCTGGCACCGGGGTAATCGCCGGCAAATCCTTTTCCTGATCCGGTCGCACGACCCTTTCCACACGCGGCGCCAAGCCTGCGATGGTCGGAGACTCGAAGAGGTCGCGCAGCGCCACCGGCTTATGAAAAACCGCGCGCATCCGCGCCGCGACTTGCGCCGCCAGCAAAGAGTGGCCGCCGAGATCGAAGAAGTTATCCTCAACACCGACGTTGTCAATTCGCAAAATCTCCTGCCAGATTTGTCCGATCAAGATCTCGATCTCGGTGCGCGGTTCCATGACCGTTCCCTCGTTGCAGCCGTCCAAGTCTGCGGACGGCGGCAAAGCACGCCGGTCAATTTTGCCGTTCGGCAGAAGGGGTAGCTTTTCGAGCCAAATGAAATTGCCGGGCACCATGTAGTCCGGCAGCTTCGCCCGCAAGAAGCTCCGCAACTCGCGGGCCGCTGGCCCCGCTTGATCTATCGCCACGACGTAGGCAAGCAACTGAGTGGCGAATTTTGAATTTTGGATTTTAGCTTGTAAGTCGGCGCGACCGTTTGGTTCTGCCGCGGTCAACTCACGTAGCGCGACGGCGCTTTCGCGAATCGCCGGATGGTGATCCAGCGCCGCTTCAATTTCGCTCAGCTCGATCCGGCAGCCGCGAATTTTGACCTGGTCGTCAGCGCGACCCAAAGATTCAATATCACCGTCGGCCCGATAGCGCGCCATATCGCCGGTTCGAAAAAGTCGAGAATCTGTGTCCACGCTAAACGGATTCGCGACGAACTTCTCTGCGGTCAATTTCGGCCGCTTCAGATAACCGCGCGCAAGACTGTCGCCACCGACATACAATTCACCCCGCGCTCCGACCGGCACGGGCTGCATGTGGGAATCGAGCAGATAGATTTGCGTGTTGTGGATCGGCCGGCCGATGGAAATCGTCGAGCCGGGCGAGCCGTCGTCGATCTCCGAGCAAGTCACGTCCGCCGAAACTTCCGAAGAGCCGTACAGATTCACCAACTTGCAGCCGGGCCGGGCTTGCCGGAATCGTGTAGCTAGGTCAGCGGTCAGCGGTTCACCGCTGCTGAAGCAGAATTTAAGCTCTGACAAGTGCTTACGCGGATCGTGACACGGCGCCAAAATCTCACGTAACAAAGAAGGAACCACAACCAGCCGCGTTACCCGATGCTGAGCCAGATAACCAACAAGACGCTCGGGATCTTTGGCTGTAAGCTCAGGAACGATCACCGTCGGAACGCCGCGAAGCAGCGCGCCGAAGATTTCCCAAACCGAATCGACGAAACTCAGCGAAGTTTTCAGACAATTTTTTTCATCCGGCTTGAACGGATAGGTCTTCCACATCCAGGTGAAGCGATTGACCGCGCCCCGATGCAGCGCCACGACTCCCTTCGGAGTTCCGGTCGAACCTGAAGTGTAGATGACGTAGGCGGGGCTGTCAGCAGCTACGCGATTCCTTGGATTCGCTGCGCGCTTGGACTCCCTGCGTCGCGGCTGATCGACGAAGAGCGTCGGCCCGCGAGCCGCAATTCGATGCGCGAACTTCCGCTGCGTCAGCAAAATGGCGATCTCGGCATCGGCAATCATGAATTTTAAACGTTCGGTTGGATAGCCGGGATCCAGCGGCACATAAGCACCGCCGGTTTTTAGAATCGCTAGCAAACTCGTCACCATCTCGAAAGAACGCTCGACCATTACACCGACGAGTTTCCCGGGGCCGACGCCGAGTTCCTTCAGCTCATACGCAAGCCGATTGCCGCGACCGTTTAGATCTCGATAAGTCAACCTCTCGTTTTCGAGTTCCAATGCAATCGCCTCCGGCGTGCGTTCGACCTGCGCTTCAAATAGCTCGTGAATGCACGTGTCGCGCGGGTATTCCGCCGCCGTGTTGTTCCATTCGACGAGAAGTTGTCGGCGCTCTGGCGCGCTAAGCATCGGCATCGTCGCGATGGAGCGGTCGGGATCGGCGACGGCGTTTTCTAAAAGAGCGTGATAATGGCCGGCCATCCGAGCGATGGTCGCAGCATCGAAAAGATCGACCGAGTATTCGATGAACCCGAGCAGTTTACCCTCGCGTTCCCGCAAATAAAGAGACAGATCGAACTGCGCTGTTTGGTTGTCGATCTCGATCGACTCCAAACGGATGCCCGGCGGATTCGCAGGACGGCGCGGCGTGTTTTGCAAAACCAACATTGTCTGGAAAATAGGATTGCGGTTCAGTTCGCGCCGTGGATTCAACGCCGCCACGACTTTTTCGAACGGCGCCGCCTGATGGGCGTAGGCGCAGAGGCATACTTCGCGCGCGCGGCAGAGCAGCTCTTTA
>WNFR01004244.1_pt1 | contig 14745 bp, 14 predicted proteins | sample 5400221 | NCBI WGS metagenome assembly WNFR01 (sample SAMN13153357, study PRJNA577476) | soil metagenome | isolation source: 40 cm soil under Madrone tree | place: USA:California | collected 2016-06-14 | reverse complement strand
CAAACGCCTGGGCCAGGTCGCGGGCTATAGAACCGTCTTCATAGAGATATTGCGCGAATGTAATCGTGGATTTCGCTGTTCTAATGTCTCGCAGCATTCTGGGAAATGTTTCATCGCCGTTGAGTAAAACTTCGATCCAATTACCGTTGATGATAGGTGCGTCAGTATGAGCCTCAATGGTAGGAAAAAAAGTCGCTTCGCCCAGCGTGATCTCAGGAATTTGCCTTACGGCCAGGACTTTTGCACAACCCAAAAGCACGAGGCAAGTAAAAACCCAGTATGATCGTTTCATTGGTTTGAAATCGGCTATGGGGATAGAGACTTCGCGAACACGGCCCTTCTAGCGATAGTAACTTTGGTCCGGGACAGGAATTTCGTCAAGGTGTGGTATCCAGTTGTGGTTACGTGCCCCGGCAACGGCAACTTGAGCAAGGGTCGTACCCTGATTTTCGACGGACGATTGTGTAACTATGAAGGAATCAGATTCACCTACGGGAGTTTGATGGCTCTTCGGCTGGACGGCAACTTCGCCTGCTAAAAGGCATCGCAGAGGTAATCGGGTTAGAGTGTCGATATCGCAAGAAAAGGGGAGCGTTGTCATATTTCGGTTGGTTGGTGCTGCGGCGAAACTCAGCTAACGAAAATCTCGGCTCGTAACGAGCACCGGTTTCAATTCGATTCGAGGTTCCCACAATCGTTCTGCTACTAAGTGAACCACGCCGTCTTCCGCCTGGAGGAATCCGTAGGCGGATTCTCCCATGAGTCCACTGACTGTTTATTGCACTGTCGCAGAGCAGGCGTCAGCGTTTTCCGCAACGTGTGCTCTGGCATAACCATTGCTGATTGAACGGGCGTGAGGGTTAATAGTTAAAATGCCGAGGAGGTTTAATGAGTATTATTGGCGGGATAGTATTTGGTTTGGTTGTCGGTATTATCGGTAAACTACTGACGCCGGGCCGCGATCCGGGAGGATTTGTCCTGACAATTCTTTTGGGCATAGCCGGCGCACTGGTGGGTGGTTTTTTGGGACAGTCGTTAGGATTTTATCAACCCCACGAGCCTGCAGGTTTCGTCATGGCAGTCATTGGCTCAATCATTCTCCTGCTCATTTATCGGATGTTCGCGGGGAGGCGGGTCTAACGCGAGGGTCTCACTGGGCTAATGGCCCGGCGCCAGCAGCGCCGGGCCAAATGACGATGATTGTTGTTAATCTAGATCGCGTTGGACGTCGAATGTGGAATAGGCAAGCAAAATTCCAAAGAGATAGCCAAAAGATTCAACGAAACCGGGCAAGGTCTGCATCACATACCAGATGATGCCTAGGGTAAGCAGGCTCGAAACTAACACAAGGACGTAGGATAGCAGATGAGCCAAATGATCTCCACCGCAATCAGATCTGAGACGAAGCATGGATCGCGGTAGTGATCGGCCTCGCTTTGGACGTTGCATTCGCCAAGAGCAAACCGTTTATGCAGACGGGAGGAATTGGAATGGCAAATCTAGATAAGACTGCGCCTCTTACGATCCAAGAACTGGCTCACAAACCGATGCGCTCGCAAAGTTCTTGAATCCTACATCACATTGAACTTATATGTTCTGCCGGCTTCAACTGTGGTTGTGCCTGGTGGCAACGTGCGGACTGCTCGTAACATTTGATGCAAGGATCTTTGCGGTCGATGCCGGAGACGCTGGAGCTTACCTCGACCGGGTGGAAAGGCGCATCTTGGCCGTCTGGAGATTGCCAGAAAAACTGAATGGACGAAAAGTGATATTACGTATGCACTTGGAGCGCTCTGGGCGCGTGTCCAATGTTCGAGTAGAAAAGTCATCGGGAGATAAAAAGTTCGATGATTCCGCCATTGAAGCGGTGCGCACCGCGAGTCCATTTCCCCCAGTCCCTGAATCTGCGCGAATCGTTGTTGGCGATCTCCACATGGTCCTCGATCCGACGCGGCCCGATCAGCCTGTCGGGAAGACGACGGAAAATGCAACTAAATCGAAACCAACTCCGCCTGTGTCTCGGTAAACAAGATAGTAGCCTTAACCGACTTCCGTCAATTCTCGCCTATGCTATTCTCACAGAGAAATGGAACAGGGGAGAGGCAAGACTCGATTCAAAACATTAAACGCATTGGTCATTGCTATCGTCCTCGTTGAGTTGCCCCCGGTTTGGACACACCCAGCCGAGTCAGACGAAAACCAATCCGGGAGATTAGACTCAGCTCTAGAGGCGACAAAGCGAACCGGACATCTACGTTAGTTTCTAGTGCCCTGTACAGTGATGATTCGATCTTTGATCTTTTTGTAGGTGGCTGGCGGAATGATGTTTCTTGAAATCAGTTGATCCTTTTTTTCGTAAGGACGATTATCGACAATCTTTTGTGCATAAGCCTCGTCAATTCCTGGCAACGCTTTGAGATCATTAATTGAGGCGGAATTAATGTCCAAGGGCTTAATTCTCGTCGGAACAACTACGCGATCAGCTAACGGGTTTTTTATTAGATCAGAAGCCCGAATCGACTTTGGATAGGCGTTAATAGAGATAACCGCAACGAGTGCGCCGGTGAAGATTTTGTATCGAGTCATTTTCGAATTGCCTTGTGGTGGCCAGCTTCTAAGGCCATTTTCGCGGATCATTAATGAATGATCGCGGAGTCTCATATTTCGAATAGACGAAATATGCGTACAACTGTTAACACCGAAAATGAGCAATGCGGGAGAAAATTGGACGTCATTTCAATCTGCCAGAACTCAGAAACAGGACTTGTCCACAATATCTGTTGATAAGTCCTTGATAACTCCCCTCAATGCCGGAGCAAAGTAGCCATGGCCGGGTGTCTCAGCGGATTGCCTAAATTGTCTCCATAAGTGAGCACAATTAGCATTAAGCGTGGTTTCCTGAGATTGGGCCACAGAAGGGCTAGAGCGTCTGCGGTAAATCTAAATCGCCTATTTGTGTCAGAGAGTAGCCGACGTGGGAGTGCAGGACGCTAAAAATCTCGTTGCAAAATTTGGAATCGTCAAAATCCATTGCACCCATGTATCGATGGCCTTGATAATCAATGAACAAAAATACCCTGGTTGTGAGGAGATAGTTCGTTATTACGTGCCGAAGGATTCCAATTGTGCATTCCCATCGGCGTGAAAAGCGAAGGGATTTAGTGATTGTTTCCACCATTTCCACCGCCGTTGTTTCCACCACCGTTATTACCACCGCCATTGTTTCCACCATTTCCACCATTATTACCACCACCATTGTTGCCGCCACCATTACCACCGCCATTGTTGCCGCCACCACTTAATCGGCAATCAGGAACTGTGAGTTTAAGAGCAACGCAGTCTCGAACATTTCCCCACTGACTCTGCAATGAACTGCCAACCTTCGTATTCTTGACTCCGGTCCAGAACACTAATGAAACGAGCACCACAATCAACGTGTACTCAACTAACCCTTGTCCTTTTTGATTTCTCATATTTTCCCCTGTTTCTTCCCGGTGTAACGGCTACATGTTGCGCACAGATCGTGCCTTTGTTGGCGACGGCAGTCAGGAGCAAACGAGTCAAGACCAGGGAGTTCTATTCCAATACTGCGGGCGGCAATTCTGCCCGCAAATTTCTCGCACATGCAAATCAGGTCGAAGTGGAGGGGAAATGACGACGAGACATGTCAGATTCCATGCGCTCAATTCATCGAGGTTTGCGGACCTTTACGCACCTAACAAATCATTGGTTTCAAACGCCGCCGAAAGGGCTGGGTGAAAGGAATAGCCTCGGCCCTCTCAGTATCCAACCACGCCAGCTAGAAGCAAGAGCCATAACGCTCTACGTATCTAGGATCAGCGAACATACACGAATCACACACATACTGTTCATTCTCGCGCCGGTACTCTTCCCACTTTGCCATGTCATAAAATCCAGCGGTAAACTCGTCACCTCGAATCTCCTCGAGGGTTTGTTTGCAGCGGTTACAGATGACTTTAATTGTTTTGATTCGAGAGTGCGACGCGGCTTTAACTGACATGCACTGTCTCCTTTCGCTTCCGCCGGCCTCGATGCTTATCTAAAGCTAAACTGAATTCACTGTGACTACGGTCAAACGTCAGGAGAGTCCAGGGACAAGCCCGCAGAATGAAGCGCCTGGTGTATTGAAACGACGACACCAGAACAATGACTGGCGTATAGCAACAAATTCCGGGCTTCGGCTTCGTCGCAGCTTAGGACAGCGTTGCTCCCCAAATGTACGGCTTGCTTGAGAACTAATTTAGAGCGCGACCCTGGAGGAATGGATTGTTTGAGACAATGAAAGCTCTTGTCATCAAGAAAGATCTTTAGAGTTATTACGAGTGAAGGCGAGTCAGTCTTTATTGTCATCGTGCTCTTTGTTTTCATCGGCCACAATTACATAGACAAATGCGATGACACCCAAAACGATAAAGCTAACAAGTAACCCGCCGCGTAAACAAGCAATTTGGTCACAGAAGAAAATGGTGTTGGGGACAAAGGAAATTCAAGAAGCTGCGGTATCGAAGGTGCGGTTCCCCTTGCCCCAGCTGGGCCTCACTTGAGCATGTACTGTGCCCTTACGTTCGATCGGACTTTGGAGCGATTACGTCAACGTGTGGGAGTTGAGCTCTCGTAACCCAGGCGGCAACTCTGCCTGATAAAATTTTCCATAAAACTGAATTAGATCAAATTGTCGACGCGATGGATAGTTCCCATAATCACACCGCCCAGGCATGAGTCAGTGTCTAGTTCCAACAAGGTCCGTTCCGAGATAAAGCCGAGCGTCATGCCGTACGCGCTTAAATTCTACCTGTACCTGTTCGTCGCTGGTGTCGTCATGGTGGTCGTCGCCGCTCGTTGGCTTGCTCCGTACGGCTGGGGTGTCAATCTGCTTTTCTCGTTCGCCGAGGCTTACCTGGCCATCGTCATCGGTCGGCGGGTGCTTGGAAGGAAGAATTTGTAGGCGATGTGTAACCGCGTACGCGCAGACTTCGAATTCCGCGAGATCAAGTTACGGTGGGACCTCGTCAACGACCTGCCGCAGTTCAAGCCGATTTGCAACGCCTCACCTGGCCGCAAAGAAGCCGATATCCTAACGATCCTTCGAACCGCTGCCGGCAACGAGGGCCGGCAGATGTATTGGCCACTGATCCCATCGTACGAAAAAAGCATGAAGCTTTCCTACAATACGATGAATGCGAAGGTTGAGCGGTTACGAGAACGCCGCACATGGAGACGACTGCTGGAAAGTCGCAGATGTATTATTCCGGTCGACGGCTTTTATGAATTTGTGGGAGATAAGCCGCCCAAAACTCCCTGGTTCGTCTATCTAAAATCTCGGGAGCCTTTCGCGCTTGCCGGTTTCTGGGACAGCTGGAAAAAACCGGACGGCGGCACTCTCGAATCCTTCAGCATCATCACCCTGCCCGCCAACGATTTCATGCGTCCGATCCATGACCGAATCCCGGCGATATTACATTCGGAAGACGAGGAGAATTGGATCAACTGCGCGGCAAATCCTTTTGACAAGGTCGCACCTCTGCTCGTTCCCTATCCCACCGATCAAATGGCGGCGCACATTACTTCGACCCGGGTCAACAACACCAGATACAATGAACCCGATTGTGGCGCGCCGGTGGAGAGTTGAATGGAACACAGGCCTACAACAGACCTATAGGGGCTATACGGCTCGTCTCGTTCACTCTTGTATTTTAAGTCTTTTCGATTTAGCCGATGCCATCCAATCCTTATCCATTTGAAGTATATCCTGCGGAAAGTCGCGGTCGATACGTTCAAGCACTATTCCCGTTCGCTTGTCATAGTAGGATGCGGTTACGCGCATTGCACTTATCCACGACTTGTCTACACGCCGCAGGCGAAGATTCTCCGTGAAGAAACCGTTGCGTGCAGAAATGAAAATGTTGTAGCGCTTCGAAAATTCTTCTGGCGGCAGAGTAAAAGGATATAAAGGTTTGAGAAGTCCCGAATAATGAGTGGGCAATGGAAACGAATATATACGCTGAGCTTCGCGCATATTTTCTTCATTCAGTCCCGCTTGCGATATTTTGTCAAAAACATCTAGGTCTACGATTCGAATTCTTAAGTCAGACAGAGGGTTTTTACCTTTGCCCAAAACGAAAGCCTGAAGCAAACCTGTTGTTAATGCCATTTGACGGATTTCGACGTAGCAGAAACTATCTCCACCCGTAACTTCGTCAATGTTTGTCTTCGCTAATTCGGCGAGCGCCGCGTTCGACTTAACTAGTTGCTTTTGTAGCTCCGTATTTAGATCCTGCACACTCGCTATGTCGGCCAGAGACGTTTCTAACTTCTCTTTCGATTGCATTGATTCTGTCTGTGTTTGGTAGTTCCGAATCCCGATGAACATAATGCAGATTATACTAACGCAGCGCAGGATAAGACTAACAAATCGAAAAGGAGAGTTTGCTTTCGACGGGCTGTCAAGAAACGAGATTCCAATGGTTAGAAGACCGACGAGGATGACCAAAGACACGTCAATGGCGATGGGAATCATGATCCGTGTTTACAGAATCAGAGTTGTTTCATATATCACCACACATCTGAAATACCAAAGCCCACAAAGCTTAACAGTCGTGCGGCTTTAGAGATTTCTTGTTAATTTCAGTCCCGTAATTCCTGCCTGTCATTTTGTCCTGGAATTTTCCGTTGCTAACAGCCGAAGTCACAAGCCAGCGACTTCTTGCTCCAAGGAAAACCACGGATTTGAGGTATCCACGGTATAGAGCAGGATGAGACAATTTGTTATAGGATTCCCATGTGTAACCGAGTAAGAGCATCATTTGAGTTTCGCGAGTTGAGAGTTCGGTGGAATATTTTCAACGTTCTGTCTGAATTCAAGCCTTTTCATAACGTCACGCCGGATCAGGATGGTAGGGTTGCCATCGTTCGTAGTGAAAAAGGCAATGAAGGGCGTTTAATGTATTGGCCCTTGATTCCATCTTTTGCCGAACGCATGGATCTTCCTTTCAGTACCGTAAACGCAAGAGATGACCGGCTGCTTGAAAGCCGGACCTATAGCCGGTTACTCAACAAGCGCCGTTGCCTCATCCCGACTACAGGCTTTTATGAATCACAGGGACGCAAACCGCCCAAGATACCGTTCTTTATTTTCCAGAAATCAAACGAACCTTTTGCGCTCGCCGGACTTTGGAATATGTGGAAAAAACCAGACGGCAGTATGCTTCAATCGTTCACCATTATAACGGCTCCGGCCAATGACCTTATGCGCCGAATACATCGACGAATGCCTGTTATTCTCCATAAAGAAGACGAGGAGAAATGGCTTGATTGTTCGGCTAATCCTTTCGCAAAAGTTCAATCACTGATCAGGCCGTTTCCCTCTGAGCTGATGGCCGCGCACGAAGTATCACAGAGAATATACGACGATGGTTATGATGCGCCTGACTGCGCTGCTCCGCTCGAACGCCAACCTTCACTGTTTCTCTAGAGGTTTTCGCTAACGGCTAATTGACCACACGATTTCGACGACCATCTCAGTGACTATGAGATGCTTACCTTGGCGGCTAATAAACCGAGATGAACGAGGAGCTTCTTAAAGCACTCAGAGATCGAGTTGAAAAAACTAAGTCGCGTGATCCGTTACGGGATTCGACATTTTTTCGCTTGGGGAAATAAGTAAATCAGGTAGTGACTCATTTTGAGTTTGGTTTTTTGAGTGTGAAGACTTCAACAGCTTTTGCTGAATCTACCACCAGTTACAGCAAAGGCCTTAAATAGCCGGCCTGAGACCTCATCCTTATCAGTTTCAGCAGTGGGGTAAACTCGTTGCTTCGGGACTCTATGCTGCAGCGCTGGTCGCGTCGCATTTCTGGCCTTGCACGACGTACGCCATGTAGATGCAGTCCGACATGACGCGGCGCATGTTGTTTTTCATCAGCTGGGCGTCGATGCAGGCTTCCTGCAGCTCTTTGGTGTCGGCGTATTTTTTCAGGATCTCTTTTCGGATCACGCCGTGTTCGACGTCGACGTCCGCGTGCAACTTGTAAAATGTCAAAGCGTCGTCGGGAATCCATTTGTAGTATTTACGAAAGGTATCGAGGTCGCGCGACATTGCCTTGGCGGTGTCATCGCCCTCGGACACGGCGACGCCGAGCAGCCATGAGGTTTTAAACGCAGCGTTGGCGAAACTGTCGACGGCGAACTTTACGCCGTAGAGCGGTTCTGAGTTTTTCACGAACTCGCGTTCCAATCCCAGACCGACGCAGACATCGAGCCAGTATTCGGGATGGGGCCCGTGTGATTTGCCGATCAGGTCTTCGCCTTCCTCTTCGATGGCTTTCGGCAGCCACATGCGGCGCACGTCGACATGCGGGCAATTATACAGGATCGAATACTCTTTGATCGGAACTTGCTTGGTAAAGTAGTAGCGTTCTTTGGCCCAGCCTTGCAGCTGTTCTCTGGTGCATTTGCCATCGCGAAAAATTGCTTCCCAGGGATGGGGCGGGCGCTGGTGATCCTGGCGGTTTGCGTCGAAAAAAGTCTGGATGAATTCATCGGGAGCGAGTTTGTGGTCGAGCTTGAACATAGAGGTAATTCCTTTCGAGCTTGAGACGAAATGGAAAGGGCGCGGCACGCCGCGCCCCGTGAGTGACAACGCTGAGGTTATGCTTGCGCGTCTTCGCGATAGTGGCCGATGGCGTCCATCAAGGGTTTATCATTCATAACAAAGAAGATTGCCGGATCTTTGGAGGTGTTTTCGTGGCGGTGGAAATTCCACAGGGGCACGACGAACGAGTCGCCCTGTTCCCATTCGTAGCGCTTATCGCCGACGAAGCTGACGCCACTGCCGCGCCATACATGATAGATGACCGAACTGGTATGGCGATGGCTCTTGGTTTTTTCGCCGGCGCGGAGCATGTGAATCTGGCACTCCATGGTCGGCAAGGTCGGTCCTCCGGTCATCGGGTTGGCGTAGTCCAACACGATGCCGTCGTAAGGATCGCCCGGCTGCTCGCCGACTTTGTTCAAGGCGCTTTCCGTATCCGCCCATTTGTAGCAGAAGGCGGGCGGCTGGATCGAGTTTGGTTTCATCCACGCCGGGCGCAGCGCGCCGACCGTGGCAAGAGTGTAACCGTCTGGCTTGGTCACCGGTTGTTTCTTGCGCGGGTCGGGCTCGTGAAAATCGGTTTCTAACAATCTGACCAACGGCGCGTCGAGGCCGTCGAGCCACATCATGCTCTCACCGTGGTTTTCGTGATCGTGCCAGGTCCAGCTCGGCGTGGTGACAAAGTCGCCTTCACTGATTTCGAAGGATTCACCCTCGACGATCAGCCGCGTGCCTTGGCCTTTCAAGATGAAGCGGATCGCGCCGGCCATGTGGCGGTGTGACAGAGCGTTTTCACCGGGCTTGAGCAATTGCAGATTGAGCACCAGTGTACGCGATGTGCCATTCTTGAGCGCCGGGTTCCACAGCTGAATGACGCGGCGAAACGAGACATCCAGGCCGACAACGTCGCCGGCTTTTTCCATGGCGGCAAACAGGTCTTTGCCTTTCCAAAAGCAAGCGTCGAAAGACGGCACCGGCTCGCGATTGACATCGCCCTGCTGGTTTTGCCAGTAGCCTTTGAAATTCTTGCTCTGGAGCTCTTCCTCGAAAGCTTTGAGTGCTTCGGACATGGCGTGACCTCCTCTCGCTACGTAGCTTCTTCTAGCTTAAGTCCAATAACAGTTGCAAGGCAAGTGGGAAATTGCGTGATGGCGAGATCAATGCTGATCAGTGACCGGTTGGTTCGCGGCGTAACGACATTTGGGTAATTTGGCGATTTTGCCGAGCGAGTGCCACTGTGTCCGCCGTTACTCGATCACCTTGACCGTAATCATGTTCGTGGTGCCGCTTTGATGCAGCGGCAGACCGGCGGTGATCGCGACCAAGTCGCCCCGCTTTACTAGCCCGGATTCAACCGCTTTCTGCTGCAGCATGCGCACCATCTCATCCGTGCTCTTGAAACCGCGCGTCGATATCGGATGAACGCCCCAAACCAAGCTGAGCATTTTGACCGTGCGCGATTCGGGACTGACAGCGATGATCGGTTGCTGCGGCCGATAGCGGGCGATCAATCGCGCCGTGCTGCCGGAGGTCGTCGGGATGAGAAACGCTTTCACCCGTAAGTCGCGCGCCAGAGAGATCGCGCCGAGGCTGATCGCTTCCGGCACGGTTTTTTCGAGCCCGGTGAAGCGTTGTCGCGGCTCCAAGATCGTTTCGGTTTCCTCGGCGACCTGCGCCATAGTGTTGACCGCGTCCAAGGGATAATCCCCTGCGGCGGTCTCCTCCGACAACATCAACGCGTCGGTACCGTCCAAAATCGCGTTGGCGACATCTGTCACTTCAGCTCGGGTCGGTCGCGGGTTCCAGACCATGGAGCGCAGCATCTGGGTTGCCGTGATGACGGGCTTGCCAAGCCGGTTGGCTTTGGCGATGATCATCTTCTGCACGCCGGGAATTCGCTCCTGGGCGATTTCCAGCCCCAGGTCGCCGCGCGCGACCATGATGCCATCGACGTTCTCAAGAATGCTATCGATGTGATCCAACGCCTCATGTTTTTCGATCTTGGCGATGAGCGGAATCTTCGATCCCAATTGTTTCATCTCGCGGCGCGCGTAGCGAATGTCCTCGGCGTTGCGCACAAAGGAAAGCGCGATCATGTCCACATCATTCTCGATCCCGAACGCCATGTCTTTTTTGTCGTGGCGAGTGAGGGCGCGGATGTTGAGACTGCTCTTGGGAAAATGAATCCCCTTGTGCGAGCCGAGAATACCGCCGACCACGATGCGACATTTGACTTCCCGGTCGCGCACCTCGAGTGCTTCCAGCTCGATCTCGCCGTCGCCGAGCAAAATCGGATCGCCGCTCTTCACCGCATCCGTCAAACCGGAAAAATTCACGCATACGGCGAGTTCGGTGCCGAGAATCTTTCGCGTCGTGATCACGAACGGCCGGCGGTTTTGCAGCCGCACGCGGTCTCCGGCGACTGCGCCGATGCGGATTTTCGGTCCGGGTAAATCTTGCAGAATGGCCACGGAACGATGGAGCTTGCGTTCGAGATGGCGGATTTTTCGAATCACCCGCCGATGCGACGCGTGGTCGCCGTGGCTGAAATTGAGCCGCGCGACATCCATGCCGGCACGTATCAAACCTTCGAGCATTTTGTCCGTCGAGCAGGCGGGTCCAATGGTGCAGACAATTTTTGTGCGACGCATTTTGATTAATGTACACGAGCCGGCGGGAGAATCAACGAAGAGAGAGATGGGGGATTGGAGTATTGGAGTGATGGACGAATGGTTCTTAGAAACCCCAACACTCCAGTACTCCATCACTCCAGTTTACTTTGTTACATCTTCGCCCCCATCCGCTTGAGCCGCGGATCGAGGAGATCACGGAGGGCGTCGCCTAGTAAATTTATGCCTAAGACGGTGATGAATATGCACAGTCCGGGAAAGAGCGGCAGCCACCAAGCTGTGCTGATATAGATGCGCGCGTCGGCGAGCATGGTGCCCCAGGTGGGAATTTCCGGCGGCACGCCGACGCCGAGAAAGCTCAAGCTCGCTTCGGCAATGATCGATGAGGCCATGGCGAAAGTGCCGATGACGAGGGAGGTCTGAATCAAATTAGGAATAATATGGCGGGTGATGATTTGCCGGTTGCTTGCGCCCAGGCACTGCGCCGCAGTGACGAAGTCGCGGCTGCGCAAAGAAAGCGTTTGCCCACGCACCACGCGGCAGTAGGGGATCCAGCGCTGCGCCACCAGCGCCAGGATCAGGTTGAACAAACCCTGACCCAAAAACGCCATGATCGTGATGCCGAGCAAGAGCGGTGGAAAAGCCCAAACGACTTCGACGAGTTTTTGAATCGCGAAATCGACTTTGCCGCCGAAATAGCCGGAGATTGCGCCGAGCCCGATGCCGATAAAGCCTGAGACGAAGACTACGGCGAACGCCACGAGAAGCGACACGCGGGAGCCATGAATCACACGGCTTAAGATATCGCGTCCGAGATTATCTGTGCCGAGCGCATGCGTCGAGCCGATACCTTCCGGAGCTTTCATCATCGCCGTGAGCTCCTGTTTGTTGGGATCGTGCGGCGCCAACGTCGGCCCGGTGATGCCGATCACGATGAACAGCAAAACGATGGCGCCGCCGGTAAACGCCTTGACGTGCAGCCGGGGAAAGCCGCGCGGCACGCTGGCGCTCTTTTCAGTAGCGGATTCGAGGGTCAACGACTGCATAGAGTCCGTCGATGATAAGATTGATTGCTACGAATGCCAGCGTATAGGTCATCACGATACCCGTGACTAACGGATAGTCACGCGCGTTGAGCGCGGTGATGAGCAAGCTGCCGCTGCCGGGCCAAGCAAAAACGGTTTCGACAATGATCGAGCCGCTGAGCAGCGTGCCAAGCTCGAGGCCGACGACCGTGATCACGGGAATGAGGGCGTTGCTGGTCACGTGGCGCCAGACGACGTTTTTCTCGCGCAATCCTTTGGCGCGCGCGGTTTGGATATAATCCTCGTTCATCACTTCGAGAATCGACGAGCGCGTGACTCGCATCAAGATACCGAGCATGTTCACACCGAGCGCCAGCGCCGGCAGGAATATATGGGTCAATGCATCCCAAACCGCCGGCCAATTTTTCTGCATGACGCTGTCGAGAATGTAAAAACCCGATTGCTCCGGTCCGGCGATGCCATAGGTGCTACGGCCCGAAGTCGGAAGCAAATTCAAAACCCCGGCGAGCAGGAGAATCAACATGATCGCCAGCCAGAAGCTCGGCATACTGATGCCGAACAGGCCGAACGTCGTGCCGAGGTTGTCAATCCATGAATTCGGCTTGGAACCCGCCCATACCCCGAGCGGAATCGCCAACAGCGTAGCGATGATGATTGCGAAGACCGCCAGCTCGATCGTCGCGGGCAATCGTGTCTTAATCACGCCAATAACGGGTTCGGCATATTTGAATGACTTGCCGAAGTCGCCGACGGCGGCGGAGCGGATAAATTTGGCGTATTGAATGTAGAGTGGCTGATCCAAGCCCCAACGTTCCTTGGCTTTTGCCACCTCCGCGGCGTTGGTTTCTTCGCCGAGCAAGAGCAGCGTCGGATCACCCGGCGCGGCGTGAATCAGCAGAAATACCAGCAAACTGATGAGCAAGAGAACCGGAATCGTGCCGGCGAGCCGGTGCAAAAGATAGGTGGCCATAGCGGCGGCAGTTCTCCGGCCTAGGCGAGTCTCATCGCATTTTTGCGGTTGTCAGACGATCCGTTCAATAAAACCGCGCAGCATCTCGTTGAATTCGGCGGGATGCTCGCGATAGGAAAAATGGCCGGCGCGATTAAAAATATACATGCGCGAATCGGGCGTACCGCGGGCGATCAGATCAAACAGCGCGTGTCCTTGCTCGATCGTTGCGGTGGGATCATTGTAAGCCCAGGCTAGCAGCGTGGGCATGCCGAAACCGCGATCGCGGATGAGGCCAAGCGTTTCGTCCTTTTGCCGTGCCAAATACGGTAGAAACCGGGTCGTCCTTAGGCCGACTTCCTCCATCTTTTTTACTGCTTCTTGATATTTTGGCAAGGTCGCTACTCGCGTCATGCTGTCCAACCACTCTTCGGTGATATGTTCGAAGCCGTAGGAATATTTCTGCAGCACCCAGCGCTGGCTCTCGCGGCTCAAGCGTGGCTGCGGCGGATTGGCCATGACCGTTTCGTTTTTGCTGATGCCGGGGGCGAGCGTGTTGGTGTCGACTAAAATACAGGAATCGAACAATTCCGGATGTTCCAGGACGAGGCGCGCGACCAAGTAGGCGCCCCGGGAGTGGCCAACGGGATGTATGTTGCGCAAGTCCAATGTTTTCAGGAAGCCGTAGGCGTGCTGCACCACCGCCGCCATCGTGTAGTCTTCATCCCTTTGCGGATTGTCGGTAAAACCTTGGCCTATCTTGTCGACCGCATAGACGTGAAACCGCTCCGCCAATCCGTCGAAGTTTAAGCTCCAATCTTCGGCGCAGTCAGCCGCGTCGTGGGAGCCAAAATGACCGCCATGAAAAAGCACGACGGTGGGTCCGACGCCCTTCTCGAAATAGCGGGTGCGGATACCGTTAACGTCGATAAATTGTTCACCGGTCATTACGCTACTGTCCTTGGGACCTTTGCGGTTGCCGTCATTTCGGATGCAGTGAGAAACCCGGATCTCTCAAGTCCACGGGAGATGACCGCGCGCCAATTGAATACTTAACTCACCGTCTGCCGTTTATTTCTTCACCGCCATTTCTATCGCGTAAATGCGCGCGTCGGGCAGCGGCTTATATTCGACGCGGCTGTTTAGACCCCAGAGGAGCTTGTGGCGCCACATGAAACAGGCCGGCGCGTCTTCGGTCAGGATGCTCATGGCTTGCGATAGGTATTGGCGCCGTTTTTTCGCATCGAACTCCTGTTGCTCTTTGTCTAGGAGCTCGTCGAGCTTGGGATTCGAATAACCGATGCGCGGCGTTTCACCGCTGTGGAAATATTGATGCAGCGCGGCGCTCGGATCCTGCACCGAGCCGCGACCCATGTAATAGAAGGGAATTGTGCCCTTTTGCACGTTGGCCCAAAGCGTCGCCCACTCCGGCGTAAGCAGCTTGGCGCGGAAGCCGGCCGCGTTCATCATTGGGATCATTGCTTCGCTCAGTTGTTTATCCAGCGTGTA